>Ga0136639_10000596_pt1 | contig 12356 bp, 11 predicted proteins | sample AntDrymUQ8592106_2_FD_113739 | JGI IMG/M metagenome (GOLD analysis project Ga0136639, IMG submission 113739) | Polar desert sand microbial communities from Dry Valleys, Antarctica - metaG UQ859 (21.06) | ecosystem: Environmental > Terrestrial > Soil > Desert | place: Antarctica: Dry Valley...
CTTCGGCGGCGGCGACGGCGGCGGTGCGCTCCTCGCTCGCCGCCACCCGCTCGGCCTCGATCGGCGCAGCGACGCCCAGCGCGGCGATATCGCGGTCGAGCGTGGCGAGGTCGCGCGCGGCGCGATCGGCGCGGGCATTGGCGACATCGCGTGCGGCGGCGGCAACGCGCACGTCGGCGGCCTCGCTCGCCTGGCGGCCGAGCGCCTGCGCCAGCGCGACCTCGGCGTCGCGTGCGGTGCGCTCGGCCTCGGCGAGCAGCGCGTCGAGACCGGGGAGGCGCGCGCTGGCCTCGGCGACGCGCGCGTCGAGCGCGGCCGTTTCGGCGGCGAGCCGGTCCAGCGCGTCGGCGGCGTCGTTGGCCAGCGCGCCCTCGCGCTGGCGATCGTCCGTCAGGCGGCGGCGCTGATCGGCGAGTTCGGCGAGGCGCCGAGTCGCGGTGGCGTGGTCGGCGCGGAGGCCGGCGAGGGCGTGCCCGGCTTCGCTCGCGCGGTCGCGCGCGGCGAGCGCGGCCGAGCGTGCGGTGGCCAGTCTCGCGGTCGCGGCGGTCTGGTGCGCGGCGGCGGCGCGCTGCGCCTCGGCGCGTTCGGCGGCCAGCGCCTCGGCTTTCGCCGCCTCGGCCTTCGCCGCATCGGAAGCGGCGGCGGCGTCGCGCCAGCGCGCGAAGATCATCCGCGCCTCGGCGATGCGGATCGTGGTCGAGAGCGTGCGATAGCGTTCGGCCTGGCGTGCCTGCCGCTTCAGCGCGGCGGCGCGCGCTTCCTGGTCGGCGATCACTTCGTCGAGTCGCGCGAGATTTGCCTCGGTCGCGCGCAATTTCTGCTCGGCGTCCTTGCGGCGGACGTGGAGCCCGGCGATGCCCGCCGCTTCCTCGAGCATCGCGCGGCGCTCGGCGGGCTTGGCGGCGATGATCGATCCGATCCGCCCCTGGCTGACCAGCGCGGGCGAGTGCGCCCCGGTGGCGGCGTCGGCAAAGGCGAGGCTGACGTCCTTGGCGCGGACGTCGCGCCCGTTGATGCGATAGGCGCTGCCCGCGCCGCGCTCGATCCGGCGGACGACTTCGAGCTCGTCGGCCTCGCCGGTGCCGACGTCGGGAGCGTGCTCGGCGAGGATCGAGACCTCGGCGAAGTCGCGCTGCGGGCGCGTGGCGGTGCCGGCGAAGATGACGTCGTCCATCCCGGCGCCGCGCAGCGATTTGGCCGATGTCTCGCCCATCACCCAGCGCAACGCCTCGAGCAGGTTCGATTTGCCGCAGCCATTGGGGCCGACGACGCCGGTCAGCCCGGGTTCGATCCGCAAGTCCGCGGGATCGACGAAGCTCTTGAAGCCGGTGAGGCGGAGGCGCTTGATGCGCATGGCGACGCTAGCCGTGCTCCCCCCCGGCCCTAAATCAGGCCCCCGCTGCCTTGAGCGCGGCTTCGACCTGCGGCCAGGCGACGGTGTTCTCGAGCATCTTGCCGTTGATCAGGAAAGTCGGCGTGCCCGCGATCGGATAGTCCTGATTGGCCTTCTCGTTCATCTTCGTCAGTGCTTCCGCGGCCTTGGCGTCGGCCAGGCAGGCGCGCGCCTGCGTTTCGGGGATGCCGCGCTGCTTGACGAAATCGAGATAGCCCGCGGCCTCGGCGAAGCGCTGCGTCTGCTGCGCCGGCGGCAGACCGCCGAGCTGGTCGTAATAGCTCTGCGGGAGCTTCTGCAGCGTATCGAGCACGCGCGGCTGATCGGCGTACATCTGGTTGAGGAGCGTGAAGAACGGCCCGGTCCCGCCGCAGCCGCCGACCAGCGCGGCGGCGATATCGGCGCCGTTGCGCAAATAATCGCGGAATTCGAAGCTGACCTTGCCGGTCGCGACATAGTTGGTCGTCAGCGGTTCGAAGGCCGCTTCTTCGAAATCGGCGCAAACATGGCAGGTGCGGCTGCCGAACTCGACCAGCTTGATCGGCGCGTCGGGGTTGCCCATCCGCCAGCCGCCCTCGGGCGTGCGGACGACGGTGTCGACCCAATTGGTGCCGGCCGGCGCGGCCGTGGCCGCGACCGGAGCGGCGGCGGTCATGTTCTCGACGCTGGTCGTCGTCGCGCTGTCGCCGCCGCCGCAGGCGGTGAGTGTGGCGACAATGGCGATGGCGAGGATATTACGCATGAAAAACTCCTGATCAGCGCGCGCCCGCGGCGCGCAATTTGGGTTCCAGGCCGGCCCAGTCGTGACCATCGACGAGCTGGCCGTTGATTTCGAACCCCGGGGTGCCGGGGAGCTTGGCGAACGCCGCTTCGGTCATCGCCAGGATCGGCTTGAGGTGGTTGGCATCGCTGGCGAAACATTGGTTGAGCGCCGCCGGCGTCACGCCCGCGCGGGCAGCGATCGCCGACAGGCCGCTATGGTCGGCGATCCGGCGGATCTGCGTCAGTTGCGGCGCGGCCTTGATCGCGGCGAGATTGGCCTGTGCATAAGCCTCGCCCTTCGTCGTCCACGCCTCGCGCTGAGCGAATATCGCGGTCGAGAGGCTGTGGAAGCGCTTCGGCCCGCCGCAGCGCGCGACCACCCACGCCGCCAGATCATAGGGATCGCGCGCGGCGCTGCGCGTTTCGGTCGCGACCAATCCGTCGCGGACCATCGCGTCGTGCAGCCCGGCCTTGGACTCGGCGACGAACTCGCCGCAATGCGAGCAGGTGAAGCTCAGATATTCGGTCAGCTTCACCCTGGCCGCGGGGTTGCCGACGGTGAAGCCGCCGACGCTCGACGTGCCGGTGGTCAGCCGCCAATCCTTGACTGGGGCAGCGGCGGTGAGCGCGAGCATGGTGGCGACAGCGAACAGGACACGCATTACCGGATTTTCCCCAAGACAGGAATGTCGCGCGTCGCCTCGACCCCGGCGGCGAGCGAGGCGAGCACCGCCTTCAATTCGGGATCGGCGATCGTGCGGAGCGATTCGCCGAGTTCGTGGCTGACCGGGCGGACCGCAGGCGGGAGAACCCGCACATCGCGTTTGACGTCGCCCTGGCGGATTACGAGCTTCGCCACCGCGCCATAGCCGAAGAAGCGGTTGACCCGCTCAACGATCTCGGGGGCGATATGCTGCATCATCGTCGCGTGCGCGCCGGCCACCGTCAGCGTCATCGTGCCGCCCACGCGCTCGCCATAGGGAAAACGGATCGATTCGGGGGCAGACACGCGTGCGTAGCGATCGCCGACGATCTCGGCCCAGCGCGTCACCACCGCCGACTGGACGAAGCCGAAGCGCCGGAACGCGGCGCGGCCGACGTCGGGCAGCAATTCGCTGACCTGGCGCGATCGATTCGCGCGCTGTGGTGCTTCCCTGATTTTGGAAGCTGGGGGTTGCGGGGGCTTCGGCATCGTCGCTACCCATGCCATAGGCGATGCGTGCGCGCCAAGCCTTCGCTCTCGACCAAATTGCTCGGCTGGTACGACGCCAATGCGCGGCGGCTGCCATGGCGCGCGGCGCCGGGCGCGAACGTGGCCGATCCATATCACGTGTGGCTGTCCGAAGTGATGCTCCAGCAGACGACGGTGGCGGCGGTGCGCCCGCGCTTCGCGGCGTGGGTGGCGCGCTGGCCCGACTTCGCCAGCCTAGCGGCGGCGGACGAGGCGGAGGTGATGGCGGCGTGGGCGGGGCTTGGTTATTATGCCCGCGCGCGCAACCTGGTAAAGTGTGCGCAAGCCGTCGTCGCCGAACATGGCGGGCGCTTCCCTCAGGACGAGGCGGCGCTGCGAACGCTGCCCGGCGTTGGCGACTATACCGCCGCCGCGATCGCCGCGATCGCCTTCGGCAAGCGCGCGGTGGTGGTCGACGCCAATGTCAGGCGGGTGGTGGCGCGGCTGTTCGCCGACGACGGCGCGCGTGTCCATAGGCTCGCCGATACGATCACGCCCGACGCCCGCGCCGGCGATTTCGCACAGGCGATGATGGATCTCGGTTCGGCCCTCTGCACGTCGCGCGCGCCGAAATGCCTGCTCTGTCCGCTGCGTGGAGATTGCGCCGGCTATGCGAGCGGGACGCCCGAGGCGTTTCCCGCGCGCAAGGCCAAGCCGCCGAAGCCGACGCGCCACGGCACGATGTTCTGGCTCGAACGCGATGGGCGGGTGCTGCTCGTGCGCCGACCCGGCGAGGGTCTGCTGGGCGGGATGCGCGCGCTGCCGACCGGTGAGTGGCAAGGCGCCCCACCGGGCCTCGCGGGCGCGCCGGCACGGGGCGCGTGGCGGATGCTCGATCGGGCCGTTGGACATGTCTTCACCCACTTCCGGCTGATCTCAGCGCTTGCGATGGCGCGAGCCGAAAGGCAGGAAGCGCATGTCGAGGGCGAATGGTGGCCCGTCGCCGAACTGGCATCGGCCGGTCTGCCGACGGTCTTCGCCAGGGCCGCCGAAGAATTCAGGAGAGAGCGATGCGCGTGAAGCTGATGATTGCAGTCCTATTGGGAACGGGAAGCGCGGTCGCCGCGCACGCATGGCAGGCCCAGCCCGCGCCGCAGCCGCGCGCGGCCGATCCGCAGCACCTGTCGATCCGCAGTCTTTCCACCCCCCGGGGCGTCGCGCACTATCCCGCGCTCAGCGCGTTGCTGACCAGCTATGTCGCCGAAAAGAAGATGCCCGGAATCGTCGCAGCGATCGGCGAAGGCGCCGCCGCCACGACCTTCGCCAGCGCCGGCGCGATTTCCGATGACGCGGGCGCGCTCACGGCCGGCCCCGACAGCCTGTGGCGCATCTATTCGATGACCAAGCCGATCACCGGCATCGCCGCGATGATGCTGGTAGAGGACGGCACGATGACGCTCGACCAGCCGGTCGGCGATTTCATCCCGGCGTTCAAGACGATGAAGGTGCTGACCAGCCCCGACACCTCGCTCGACAGCGTGCCGGCGGCGCGGCCGATCACGATCCGCCATTTGCTGACGCATACTGCCGGGCTGAGCTACAATATCAACGCCAAGGGGCCGCTGCTCAAGGAATATGAGCGGCTCGGCGTGCTACCGGCGTCGGTCAATTCCGCGCTCGAGGCGCAGATGCGCGCCGTCCGGCCAGCGACTCTCCAGGAATTCGCCAATCGCGCCGCCAGCCTGCCGCTGATCGCGCAGCCGGGGACCAAATGGAGCTATTCGATCGGCCTCGACGTGATGGGCGCGGTGATCGAAAAGGCCTCGGGGATGAGCTTCGAGGCGTTCCTCCAGCGCCGCATGTTCGGCCCGCTCGAGATGCGCTCGACCTGGTTCACCGTGCCGCAGGGCGACAAGGCGCGGCTGTCGACCAACTACGCCTGGGCAGGCGCGAACCGCGTGCCGCTCGATGCCGCGGCGACGTCGGTCTATCTCCAGCCGCCGAGCTTCCCCTATGGCGGCGCGGGCCTGGTCTCGTCGGCGCGCGATTACGATCGCTTCCTGCACATGCTGGCGAACGGCGGCAGCCTGGACGGTGTTCGCGTGATGAAGCCGGCGACGGTGGCGCTGGCAATGTCGAACCTGCTGCCGGCGGGGGTCACCTTCGGCGGGATCGGCGGCGGCACCGGCGGCGATTCGACCGCGCAGGGGTTCGGCGCGGGCGGCTCGGTCTATCTGAAGGACGTGCCTGGCGGCGCGAGCAAGGGCACCTACGGCTGGGGCGGCGCGGCCGGGACGATCGCGTGGGTCGATCCGGTCCGCAAATTGCGCGGGACGGTAATGGTCAATTACTTCCCCGCCGACAAATGGCCGCTGCGCAGCGACGTCGTCAAAACGCTCTACGCGGATTCGCGCCGCTAGATGCAGGTCGGTTTCACCGGCGGCTGGCTCGACCGCGTCGATCATCTTCGGGGTAACGCCGAGGCGGTGGCGGCGCTGCTCGGCGACTGGCGGGCGAAACTGCTCAAGCTCGATGGCGGCGATCCGGCGCTCGACGCGGACGGCAAGCTCGCCTGGGTGAGCATTGCCGATGCCGCTCCCGACGGCGAGGCGATCCTCCTCGGCCTCGATGGCGGTGGAAAACCCTGTTTCGCCGAGTGTCGGCCTGGCGACGTCGGCGGTCCGGCGCGGTCGCTGGCGCTGTTCCGGATGCTCGAAATGCTGCCCGCCGGCGAGGCGGCGATCTTCGGCGCCGCGCGCAGCCTTACCGGCTGGCACGCGCGGCATCGTTTCTGCGCCAATTGCGGCGGGCCGACCGCAATCTATCGCGCGGGATGGGCGCGAAAATGCCCCGCGTGCGCGGCCGAACATTTCCCGCGCGTCGATCCGGTCGTGATCATGCTCGCCGAGTTCGAAGGCCGGGCGCTGCTCGGTCGTGGCGCACCCTGGCCCAAGGGCCGCTATTCGGCGCTTGCCGGCTTTGTCGAGCCCGGCGAATCGATGGAGGAAGCCGTGGCGCGCGAAGTGTTCGAGGAAGCGGGGGTGCGCGTTTCGAACGTGCATTATGTCGCAAGCCAGCCCTGGCCCTTTCCCGGCCAGTTGATGATCGGCGCCTTCGCAACCGCCGAGAGCGATGTGCTCACTATCGACACCAACGAGATCGAGGATGCGATCTGGGTAACGAAGGACGAGGTGCGGGCGGCGCTGGCGGGTCAGGACGCGCCATTCCTGCCGCCGCCGCATTATGCGATTGCGCATAGCCTGCTGGAGGCTTGGGTCAGGAACGGGTAAAGGCCACGGGAGGGGACGAGGCATGACGAGCGCAGACGCCGAACCGATGCTCTTCGCCGGAGATCGGGTGCGGACCGCCGCCGCCATCGTCGAGCGCGCGACCCAAGCCGCCGGCGGCTTCGCCGCGATCGGGATCGGTGAAGGCGATTGCATCGCGCTGTTGCTGCGCAACGATTTCGCCTTCTTCGAAGCGTCGATCGCCGCCGGCATGGTCGGCGCCTATCCGGTGCCGATCAATTGGCACGGCACCGCCGACGAGGCCGGCTATGTCCTGCGCGACAGTGCCGCCAAGACGCTCGTCATCCACGCCGACCTGTTGCCGGGTATCGCCCATGCGATTCCCGCTGGCATCGCGCTTTTCGTCGTCGATACCCCTGCCGAGATCGCCGCCGCTTATGGCGCTGGCCCCAGCGCTACGCTGCCCGCCGGCGCGATCCGCTGGGACGACTGGATCGGCGGGCAGCCGCGCTTAGAGAATCCCGACATGACCCCGCGCACCGCGGTCATCTATACCTCGGGCACCACCGGCAAGCCCAAGGGCGTGCGCCGTGCCGCCGATCCTGGCAATGTCGCGCTGGGCACCGCGGCGATCGGCTATGGCCTGGCCGAACCGCGCTCGCGGATGGTCCTGATGAACGGGCCGATGTATCATTCGGCGCCCAATTCCTACGCGCGCATCGCCTTTGCCGGGCACGCTTCCTTCGTACTCCAGCCGCGCTTCGATGCGGAGGAGATGTTGGCGCTGATCGAACGCTACCGGGTGACCGACATGCATGTCGTGCCGACAATGTTCGTGCGGCTGCTGCGCCTGCCGAACGACGTTCGCGGCCGCTACGACCTGTCATCGCTCGTCCATGTCGTCCACGGCGCAGCGCCTTGCCCGCCCGACGTGAAGCTCGCGATGATCGACTGGTGGGGCCCGGTCATCCACGAATATTACGGCGCGTCGGAGACCGGACTGATCACCGCGCACGGCTCGGCCGAGGCGCTGGCGAAGCGCGGCACGGTCGGACGACCGCTCCCCGGCGTCGAGGTCCGCATCCTCGACGATACCGGGACGCCGGTCACCGATGGCGAGATCGGTGGCGTCTATGTCCGCCACCGCGGCCCCGATTTCACTTACATCGGTCGCGACGCCGACCGCGCCGAGATCGAAATCGACGGCTATGTGACCGTCGGCGACGTCGGGCGATTCGACGCCGATGGCTATTTGTTCCTGAGCGACCGCGCGCGCGACATGATCATATCGGGCGGGGTCAACATCTATCCGGCCGAGATCGAGGCAGCGCTGCTCGCGATCGACGGGATCGGCGATTGCGCGGTGTTTGGCATCCCCGATGAAGAGTTCGGTGAAGCGGTGTGCGCATTCGTCCAGCCGGTCGCTGGGGCGACGCTCGACCGTGCGGACATCCGCGCGCAGTTGGAAGGCAAGCTGAGCCGCTTCAAGATCCCGCGGCTGATCGAGTTCGCCGATACCCTGCCGCGTGAGGATTCGGGCAAGATCTTCAAGCGCAAGCTGCGCGAACCCTATTGGCGCGACGCCTAGCCTCGCGCCCGTGCCATCGGATAGGTCCCCAGCACGCGTACCCATTTCGAATGAAAGCCGAGTTCGTCGAGCGCGCGATCGACCGCGGGTTCGCCGGGCTGGCCGACGATGTCGGCGTAGAATTCGGTCGCCGCGAAGCTCGCGCCGCGCTGATAGCTCTCGAGCTTGGTCATGTTGACGCCGTTGGTCGCGAAGCCACCCATCGCCTTGTACAGCGCGGCGGGGACGTTCTTCACCTCGAAGACGAGAGTCGTCATATAGGGGCCGTCGCCGACCAGCGGGCGCGATCCGCGCGCCAGCGTGACGAAGCGGGTGACGTTGTGCGCGGCGTCTGAGACGTCCTGCTCCAGCACCTCCAGCCCATAGAGCGCGCCCGCGGCGGGCGGCGCGAGCGCGGCGATCGCGGGGTCGGCAAGCTCGGCGACGACCGCTGCGGCGCCGGCGGTGTCGGGATAGGCGACCGCCGAGATGCCGTGGGCGCGCAACCAGTGACGGCATTGGCCCAGCGCCTGCGGGTGGCTCATCGCTTCGCGGACGCCCTCCTTCGGCCCCGACCCCAACAGCGCGTGGCGGATTTGCAGGAAATGTTCGCCCGTGATGACGAGGCCGCTTTCGGGCAGCAGGAAATGGATGTCGGCGACGCGGCCATGGAGCGAATTCTCGATCGGGATGATCGCGCAGTCGGCGGTCCCGTCCTGCACCGCCTCGATCGCGTCGGCAAAGTCGAAGCGCGGCAGCGGCAGCCCATCGGGGAAGGCCTCGCGCGCGGCGACATGGCTGTTGGCCCCCGGCGCGCCCTGGAACGCGACGGCGCGGCTCGGTTCGGCGGCGGCGGCGGCGGTCATCGCCGCAACGATCGGACGGGCGGGGGCTGCGAAATTTTCCATGTCAGGCGGCGGGTAAGCGCCCGCTTGCGATGGCGCAAGGCGCGCCCTAAAGGGTCACGACTTTCCACTTTTGACCAAAACGGCGGGCAATGGACAATCGGAGCAACACGATCGCAGGCTGGGTGTTGGCGGGCTGCGTCGCGGCGCTGGGCCTCTCGATCGCCAGCGGCATGGCATTCAAGGCCGAGCGGCCGGAAAAGATGGGCTATCCGATCGAAGGCGTCGAGGAGACTGGCGGCGCCACCGCGGAGGTTCCGGTCGCGACCCTGCTGGCGACCGCTGACATCGCCAAGGGCCAGGCGAGCTTCGCCAAATGCACCGCGTGCCACACCATCGCCGCTGGCGGCGCGTCCGGCGTCGGCCCCAACATCCATGCCATCATGGGCAAGGCGATCGCCGGCGGCAGCTTTGCGTATTCGGCTGCATTGACGGGCAAGGGCGGAAGCTGGACGTTCGAGAATATGGACGCCTGGCTTAAGAGTCCGCGCAAGTTCGCCGATGGCACCAAGATGACGTTCGCCGGCCTGGGCAATGGCCAGGAGCGCGCGAACGTGATCGCCTATCTCAACAGCGAGGGTTCCAACCTGCCGCTGCCCGCAGCGCCTGCCGCCGGGCCGGCGCCCGCGGCGAGCGACGGCGGCGCGGTGACCGAAGGCGAGACCAATCCGGTGCTTGGCGACACCGCGAACGTCCAGGACGCCGCCACGATGGCGCCCGGCGCGCCGTCGGTCGATCCGGCCGCCAAGGAACGCGCGCCGAAATAATCCGAGTCCTCCCCGAGCCGGCTCGGGGAGGAGCCGGTCACGGAATCACCATGCCCTCGACGTCGCTGTAATGCGCGCGGACGACGTCCCAGCCTTCCTGCGCAGTCTCGACGAAGGTGAACAGGTCGAGATCCTTCGCGGCGATGACGCCTTCCTCGACCAGCGCGGGGAAGTTGACGACGCGCTCCCAGAATTCGCGGCCGAATAGCAGGATCGGGATGGCCGCGATCTTGCCGGTCTGGATCAGCGTCAGCAGTTCGAACAATTCGTCGAACGTGCCGAACCCGCCCGGAAACGCCGCCAGGGCGCGGGCGCGGAGCAGGAAATGCATCTTGCGCAACGCGAAATAGTGGAACTGCATGCTCAGCGCCGGCGTCACGAACGGGTTGGGCGCCTGTTCGTGCGGCAGGACGATGTTCAGCGCGATCGATTCGGCGCCGACATCGAGCGCGCCGCGATTCGCCGCCTCCATGATCGACGGACCGCCGCCCGAACAGACGACGAAGTGGCGCTTGCCGGCCTCGTCGAGCGGGAAGTTGCTGACTTTCTGCGCCAATTCGCGCGCGACGTCATAATATCTGGACTTGGCCACCAGCCGCTCGGCGATCACCCGCGCCGGGCCCTCCTTTGGCGCGGCGGCGAGCAGTGCCTGCGCCTTCATCGGCTCGGGAATCCGCGCCGATCCGTAGAAGACGAAGGTCGAGGCGATGTTGTGCTCGTCGAAGATCAGTTCGGGCTTCAGCAATTCGAGCTGGAAGCGTACCGGGCGCAGATCCTCGCGCAGCAGGAAATCCATGTCCTGGAAGGCGAGGCGATAGGCCGGATGCTCGGTCTGCGGGGTGTGGGCGCCGGAGCGTGCGGTCTCGGCGTCCTGCTTGGCGCGCGGAAAGACGCGGGCCGGTACTTTTGTGTCGTTCATTTCGCCGGGGCTTAGAGACGAATTGTCACCGGCACAATCCGCCGCGCCCGAGATCGAGATGGAGGTGGTTGTAATGCGCGGCGTTGTAATCGGGCGAGAGCGTGGTGCCGAAGCGCTTGCACGCCGAACGACGGATCGTCTGGAGGAACAGCTGCACGTCGGGGTCGGGATTGCGCCAGTCGCGTTCGATGCTGATCCGGCGGCCGTCCTGAAGCACGAAGGCCGAGACGTCGACGGCGTTGGCGGTGGCGTGTTCGGACAGGCGGTTGGTCGAGCGCGCGCCGACGACGCTGCGGCAGGCATAGGTGCCCATGCTTTCGACTCGCACCACCGGGCTGCCGAGAATCTCACGGCCAGCGGGGACCAGCCCGTTGCGCACCCAGGCGACGAAGCTGCGCGCGAGCGGGCAGTCCATCGCCTTGAGGTTACTGGTCGGCACGCCATAGTCGATCAGCTGGACCGCGCCGATCACCTGGCAGCCGCCGCCATAATCGCGATCGGGGAGCGGCGAATATCGCACCGCCTCACGCGACAGATCGGCGAAGCACGCCTGCGTCGCGCGGTCGGGCGCCAGGTTGAGCGTGATCGGCGGGCTGCCGCGCGGGCGCTGGGGCGCAGGTTCGCGACCGCCCGAGCAGGACGCGAGCAGGAGGGCAAAAGCGAAGGCAAGAAAGCGCCGCATGCGATCACGCTAGGCTGCAAGTCCTAACGCCCTGTTTACCGCCGGAACGGAGCCGATCGACCGACGTTAAGCCTTTTCTACAAAAGGAAAGAGATCGGCGATGCGACGCGAAACCGATGACCGCGCCGATCCCGGATTTTCGGTCACGCGGCGAGGTTTCGCCTTCGGCGCACTCACCGCAGCGTCGATCGCCGCCATTCCCGGCGACGTGACCGCGGGCCAAGTCTCGTCGCTTCCTTGCACCACCGTGCCTCTGCTACCGACCCCGGAGCGCCCCGAGCCGCAGGCAAACTGGCAGGTGTTCAGCGCGCCCGAGGTTGCTCTGGCGTTCCGCAATCACGGTATCCAGGCCGAATTGCTGCGCGAGCCGATCACGCCGCTGGGCGCGCATTATTTGCTCATCCATTTCGATATTCCAAAGCTGGAAGCCGAGGGATATTCGATCGAAATCGGTGGCCGCGTCCGCAAAGCAAAGCGCCATTCGCTCGCCGCGCTTAAGGCGCGTCAAGAGATGACGCAGGTGGTGACGATGGAATGCGCGGGCGTCGGCCGATCGACGATGCGCCCCCGCGCGGTCTATGTGCCCTGGTTCTATGAGGCGATCGGCACCTATCGCTGGACCGGGACGCCGCTTCGGCCCCTGCTGGAAGAGGCCGGGCTCCTCGACGACGCCGTCGAAGTGCTGTTCACCGGCTGGGACACCGGCATCGACCTTGGCGTCGAGCATGCGTTCGAACGCAGCCTGTCGATCGAAGAGGCGATGCGCGACGAAGTGATGCTGGCGTGGGATGCCAACGGCCAGCCGCTGTTGCCGCAACATGGCTTCCCGCTGCGGCTGATCGTCCCGGCCTGGTATGGGATGACCAGCGTCAAATGGCTGCGATCGATCACCGTGCTCAATCGCCCGTTCGAGGGCATCCAGCAGGCGAAGGTCTATCGCTA
>Ga0136639_10000597_pt1 | contig 12354 bp, 10 predicted proteins | sample AntDrymUQ8592106_2_FD_113739 | JGI IMG/M metagenome (GOLD analysis project Ga0136639, IMG submission 113739) | Polar desert sand microbial communities from Dry Valleys, Antarctica - metaG UQ859 (21.06) | ecosystem: Environmental > Terrestrial > Soil > Desert | place: Antarctica: Dry Valley...
ACATCACACATCGGTATTCGTAAGGTGCATCCCACGTACCGTTGAGACCTCGAGAGTGTATCCAAAGAATGGGAAACTCATCGAGTTGCGTCGCCCACTGCCCCAATGCCGTTTCAAACAAACGACTAAACTGCGATTGTTCATCCGATTGTTCATCCTCGATTGATTCTCGCGAATCCGATTCAATCATGAGCACGCTGCCGAAGTCGGCGAGTGTGGACTCCTCGATCACTTCGCTCGAGTCCGTAATCAACATGGCGCGTTCAAGCAGCGGATTGCATAGTGTTAACGGGTCGCTTTGTAATGAGGGATGGCAACGCGCGGCGAAGTGTACACCTGTCCACATCGACTCCAAAATATCGACGGGCCGAAAAGTATCGGCCCAAAATTGATCGAAGACGATCGATCTGCATGCAAAGCTATCCAGATTCTTGGTGGGAGCGATCGCACCGCCGTAGCTACCCACTAGATTTGTTCCCAATCCCTCGACTGTTACGACGACCACATAACGAGGTTTGCTACTCATTGGTTCAACTAGGCTTCGTCGGCTTGAAGTAGCTTGGGTTCGATCATGACCGCGTCATCCGATTCGGGATTGATTAGCAGTCCAAACTCGGACGAGAGCGGACCCAGCAAGTCCTCTCCCTCAACCTCGAACAGATCCACTTCCTCGCCTTCGATTTGATCGGAAATCGAATCGACGAATTGTTCGGCATGCTCCGAGCTGAGGAATGCGACCAATGCAGGAAACTCCTCGGTTTCCAAAATCATGGCCGAAAGAGATTCTTCGTCGTTGCTGAGAGAAACCAAGGTAAAATGTTCGCTGCGAATCCAATCCAGAATCGCGAGTTTATCTTCCGCTTCGATTGCGGCCACCAAACCATCCAACCGGGAATCCACTTCGTCGTCAGCATCTTCAGACTGCATTTTTCTCTTTCCTTTGCAAAAATTTCGAAATCACGGGCCGTAAGTTTGACAAACGATCTGGCAATGGCCTAGGGGAAATTTGAGAAAAAGCACAGTTCTCGCCCTCCGGGCTAAAAACCCCTAAGGAGTTGTCCCGAAATAATATGCGGTTTTGCAAAACGTAAGACGGACTTCCAGTCCGACTTTTTCAGGACGGACTGGAAGTCCATCCTACGGCGAATTCCGGAAATTATTTCAGGACAGTTCCCAAGCCCAAACGGCCTAGAAACCAAGCCATGCAGCTCCAAATACCATCCATAGCGGGATCGTAATGATTCCGAAAACAGAAGTACCAACGACAACCGTCCAAGCTGTTTCCACACTTTGATTATAGAGACGCGTCATGACCAGCGGAAACGTTGCCGTCGGCATCGCCGCCTGCAGCAATAACACTTCTTGAAGCTCGCGCGAAAGATTTCCGTACTTGGCTACAACCAAAAACACCATCGGCAAAATGACGACGCGCACAAGCATTGCCAACAGCAAGGGCCGCCATGCCTCACGAATCCGAACTCGGCCAGCATAGTCGTAGATGATGGCACCACTGAGTACGAGTCCGATCGGGATCGAGCATCGTCCCAGTTGGTCACTCATATGAAGAATCGGTTTAGGAATAAACGGTTGTCCGCCAAGTTGTCGAATCGCGAGAGCAATCGCAACTGAAACCAACGGCGGACTGAACACAACTCGGCGCCATGACTTCTTCAGTCCCTGCCCAGAAATAATAAACAAACCGATGCTCCAAAGCGCAATGTCGACCCCAACGTTGTGAACCAACAGCGTAACAATGCAGCCGGGATAAAACGCTTCTGCTAGAGGGAATGGAATGTAACCATAGTTTGCGATCCCTGTGCAAAGCGAGAACGTGCGACGTTCCGATGCGGCGTTTAATCCAAACCACTTGCCGACCAACCACACAACTCCCAATGCAAAGGCAAAACCGAATGCGGTTAACCCAGCACCGTACAGCGACGGACTCCAAGCGGATAGACTTGCCGAAAGCTTCGTGTCGGTCATGATCCGATGAAAAAAGAACGCTGGCAGTAAAACATTGGTCGTAAAGCCCGCCAACGATCTATCCACTTCGCTCGTGAACCACTTCAGGTATCGTGCAATAGCACCCACCGCCATGACCAAAAATACACCAGAGACAGTCGTGGCAATACTGAGAAAATTGCTGCCCAAGGAGGGTTCGATTTGCATTCTAAGAGTTTCGCAATGCTTCCAAATTTACGAGTTGAGCAAAGCGTCGTCGCCACACTCAGATTACTTTTTCATGAACGGCAAATCGGGCATCATGCCGGTAAACATACTGCGGTCGTCTGCGCGGATTACCACGTGGTCCCCTGATCGCAGCGAATAGTTCTGTCCCTCCATCACACTCCTTCCGGAGTCATCGAAGTCTACATCGAGTCGCACCGGTGGCAAGTTCTTTCCATTGGGACGAAGGATCGTTGTCTTGATTCTCCCAATTTTCTTCTGCAGTTTTGCGTCGCGAATCAAATCAGCAATGAACAGCGATTGGCCAGGCACCAACGGAATCTTTTCGAAATGCCGTTTGCCGTTGTTCACTTCCAGAACAATCGCCGGATTTTCGTCGTCCGATGCTAGAGGCCTCTGAGCGCCGTACTCACCAAAGGTGTAACCCGCTTGTTTCAGTCCTTTTGTATCAATATTGTCCAAAGGCCCTTTGGTCTTGCCCAATAGCGTTGAGCAACCACTCGATAGCACCGACATGCAGACAAGACTGATGCAAACCACGTAACTTAACGGACCGTTTTTCGCTAAATCACCCGTTTGGATTGAAGATGTGCTGGCGTTTTCTGAAAATCTACTCATCATCGTCCATCCAAGTTTCAAAACCGATGGGAAAAAACGGGGCTTCCAAGCTCTGCCCCTCATATTCGGCCGGCAACTCATGCTCGCTTGAAGGAAAAGTCTTTTTTATCGGAATAATCTCCCTAAACCTCCCGCTCGCCGTCTTGCTTCGATAGCAATCCTCCCTCAAAGTTCATCCTTTGCCACTCCGGTATAATGTGACGTAACCCTTTCGCTAGCACAAACCACAGGTAAATCATGACTTCGCCCCAACGACCTATGCCGATCGGCGGCGTCATTCATACCTACCAAAAGTACAATCCGACGGAATTCCCTAGTCCCACGGCCGAACCGCCGGATATGGTCTCGGGTGCCTTCGAGCATGCGTTGGCTTACGGTAAGTACAGGAAATTGACCGAAGAAGAGCTCGCTAGGGCCATCAAAATCGACCCCAGCCAAATCGGTGGATTGGGACCAAGCATCGATATGCTCATGGCGATGCTGGAGGACCGAAAACGAAAATTGCTTGAAAAGTATCAAACCGATGGGCTAGACAAGAAAGCCAACGATCGATTTGAAAAATTGGCAAAACGAGCCAATCCTCCGTCGAAATTGAAAGGCGATTTTCACAAAGCGGTCCACTCGAAACAAATTTATCTGCTCGAGCAAGTTTGGTATCGATCGGATCGTGAGTCGCCGGATTTCGCCGCGCAAGTACTTCATGTCATGGAATCGCTCGGCGACAAGTACAATATCGACGAGCTCATCAGCAAGTACGTGTTCACGGGCCGCGAAAAGATGGACATTCCACTCGCGCTCGAGGTAAAGAAAGAGCTTGAGAAGATCGATGAGCTGCTTAAGCAATTGGAGGAGGCCGCCAAGACCGCTCAAATCGGCTTGATCGACATGGAAGCCTTGGCAGAGTTTGCACCAACTCAAGACCTAAACCAATTGGAGGAGCTTCGAGAGCAAATCAACAACTATGTTCGCGAGATGGCGGAACGACAGGGACTGGACCGCGATGAAAGCGGTGCTTTCCACCTGACGCCAAAAGCGCACAAGATTTTCCAAAGTCGGCTGCTCAATCGCATTTTCTCACAACTCAAGGCGTCGCGATCGGGACGTCACGAGGGTCGTATCGTAGGCGATGGCAGCGTCGAATTGCCCTCGACAAAGCAATACGAGTTCGGCGACTCCATTGCGAATCTCGATACCACTCAGTCGGTTATCAATGCAATGCTCAGGCGCCCCGGCGAAACCCCCATCCGACTGCGATCCGACGATTTAGAAATACACAAGACCAAGAACAGTCCCAAGTGCGCAACGGTTGTGATCATGGACATGAGCGGCTCCATGCGTCACGACGGCCAGTACATGAATGTGAAGCGGATGGGGCTCGCGTTGCAGGGATTAATTACGAGCGAGTATCCCGGTGATTTTCTGCGATTCATCGAGATGTATTCCTTTGCTAAATTACGTCGGCCCGGCGAAATCATCGAAATGATGCCCAAACCGGTAACTATCCACAATCCAGTCGTTCGGCTCAAAGCGGATATGAGCGCTGAGAACATTAGCGAACAAGACATCCCGCCTCACTTTACAAACATCCAGCATGCGCTGCGACTAGCAAGGCAGAATCTTGCCACGGCCGATTCGGTCAACAAACAAATCGTGCTCATTACCGATGGCTTGCCAACGGCTCACTTCGAGGGGGAAATGTTGTTCCTGATGTACCCGCCTGATCCTCGTACCGAAAAGGAAACGATGCGAGAAGCGATGCAATGCGCCAAGGAAGGGATCGTGATCAACATGTTCCTGGTTCCAAGCTGGTCGCAATCCGAGGACGACATCCGATTCGCTTATCGAATGGCGGAGCAGACCAAAGGACGCGTTTTCTTTACGGCAGGCAATGACCTCGACCGTTTTGTACTGTGGGATTATGTCGATCGCAAAAGAGAAATAATCTAAGCATTGTTCAGCTATCTTGAGGTGTCACGCGAGATTGGGATCGGATCGATTTTTCGGTGACGATACGATTCACTGCGTTGAGCATCGCGAGGATGGTCGACTCCACGGAGTCGGTCGAAGCGCCCATGCCCCGGTATTGTTGCCCCTCATGTTCCACCTCGAGCGTGACTTCGCCTAAAGCGTCGCGGCCAATGGTTGCGCTTCGCACTCGAAAGTCTTTGCAAACAACTTTGATACCAGTGATTTTCTCGACAGCCCAAAATGCAGCGTCGATCGGGCCATCTCCTTGTTCGACACGTTCGGTAAAGAGTTCGTCGCCGTGTTGCAACGTTAGTTCGACCGATGGTACTTTGCCCGTACCGCTCGACACGGAAAACGAAGTCAACGACCAGACGCGTTGCGACGGACCACTAATCTGTTGTTGTATCAACGCAACGATATCGCCGTCGTAGATTTCTTTTTTCTTGTCCGCGAGAGTTTTGAATTGATCGAAGACCGTCTGCAATTGTACACCGGTCAGATTGTAGCCCAGCTCTTTCGCTCGATCGGCCAGTGCGGCGCGCCCGCTATGCTTTCCAAGTACCAGGTCGGTCTTGGCAAATCCAACGTCTTCAGGACGCATGATTTCGTACGTGCTACGTTCCTTGAGCATTCCATCTTGGTGGATACCTGCCTCATGCGCGAATGCGTTGCGGCCGACTATCGCCTTGTTGCGTTGGACATCGAGACCTGTGATCTTGCACAACAATCGGCTGGCCGGTACCAATCGCTCCGTGATAATGCGAGTTGTCGTGTGGTACATTTCGCTGCGTGTTCGCATGGCCATGACCACTTCTTCGAGCGAACAGTTACCGGCCCGTTCGCCGATTCCGTTGATTGTGCATTCGATTTGACCAGCACCCGCTTGGACAGCTGCTAGTGAATTGGCCACAGCCATTCCTAAGTCGTCATGGCAGTGGCAGCTTAGAATTGCTTTGTCGATATTAGGAACACGATTGATGAGCGACTCGATTCGCTGGAACATTTCGTTGGGAGTCGTGTAACCAACCGTATCGGGTATGTTGATTGTGGTTGCACCCGCCTTGATTGCTGCCTCAACAACTCGGCATAGGAAATCGATCTCGGTCCTCGCCGCATCTTCCGCGGAGAATTCGACGTCATCGCAGTAGGACACCGCTCGTTCGACTCCCTTCACCGCCCTCGCAATGATCTCGTCCTGAGTCATCCGCAACTTGAATTCGCGATGGATTGCGCTGGTTGCCAAAAAAACGTGAATGCGAGCCTGCTTGGCTTTTTGCAACGCTTCCCAAGCACGATCGATATCCCCGTCGTTGCAACGCGCCAAACCACAAATAATAGGCCCACGAATGGTCGTCGCGATTTCTCGCACCGCCTCGAAATCTCCCGGGGAAGCAATCGGGAACCCGGCTTCCATGACGTCGACGCCGAGGTCCGATAACGCTTGTGCCACCTCGAGTTTTTCGGCCAAATTCATGCTCGCCCCCGGCGATTGCTCCCCGTCGCGCAGGGTCGTGTCGAAAATGGTAATCGAGCGGGTCGGGGTGGAATGCGAGGATTCAGTCATGGATTCGATTTGATTTGGGACTTAAAAAATTGCCGAGTCACGTTCCAACGAGACATTCCACTCGATTGCGAGGTTCGCGAAGCGAGTTGCTGCGAATTTAAGCACTAGCAACACTTGGAGGCGATCCCTCCCTGGTATGCAGGTCAAGATCGTTACGTAGGCAACGTCATTCTTAATAGCTTATCGTGAATAAACCAATTGTCATCCATACTTTTCCTACTTGCCTCAATCGGCAGTCGGTTTGGCACAAACATTGCTTTAGCATTCGATGCCGAGGTTTTGCTCGTTTGTTGGGCAACACCTCTGTTCTACCCAACGTCGACTGAGTGGCGGAGCGTCGTGAGAGCAATTTCACGCCTCCACGCTCTCGATGGTTGAACCGGAATCAATTGTAGCCACGTGGTTTTGCGTCGGTTCGCCGACCGCAGAGGTACCCCATCGGCCTGTTTGCAGTGTCCGCCTCACTGCAGCAGGCCGGGGTATTTCTCTCTTCCTCTTATCTACCCGGCTCGTACCACCCAGTGCTACTTGGTGGGTGAGGTACGAACTGACTCGTAATGTGGCGTCTTGGCTTTCGCTCGAGCACGTTCATACTCCGCTTCATCGTTGGTTGAAAAGTGGAGAACCTTAACAGTGGGACGTGAATTGTGTAATCAAGCAGAAATTCTGCGTTGCAAACTAGAAAGAATCGTTCGATCAATTAGTGGGACAGGCTTCCAGCCTGTCGCATTGAAAATGACAGGCTGGAAGCCTATCCCACTTCAAAAATCTCATGGAGCTGTTTTGCGATTGTGCAAGAAACTACTTAGGCCTTTGAGGTTGTCGGTGTTGATCAAATCGACTCCGGCTTCTTTCAGCGCAGCCCACATGTTTGCGTTATCAGGCGTAGCCCAAAATCGAACGCGTCTATTCTTGGCGTGTGCGCGCTCGACGATCGTTGTCAACTTGTCTCGCTCGGTTGCTGGAAACTCGCCAACTCCGCGCCATTTGAAATGCAATGTCCAATTGTCACTGATCAACGGCAGCAAGTGGTCCTGCGACTCGCTTTCCAAGTCGGCCAACCGACCGTCGATACCAACATATCGAATTGGTTCGGATGAGATTAAGTCGGTCGCTCGGTTGCCGCTGACGATTGCCGTCACGGCCCCGGCATGTTGGGTGCCCGCATCGACAAACGAAAGTATGTCTCGATACTCCGCCAGCAGCGAATGGAGCGCGCGATAGGTGGATTTGCTCTCGGATTTGATATCGATAAGCAGAGTAAACACATCTCCGTCGGTATGGACTTTGCCTGCGTTCTTTTTGATGCGAGCTCTCAGAGGGTCCAAATAGAGTGATCGAAGCGTTCGATCCGGTGACAGTTCGGACTGTGTGTGCGCGACAAGCAATTTGCCATCTACCAAGTAGATATCGGCTTCGACACTGCAAAACCCGCACGCGAGGGCATCGAGCAGCGGACGCTCATGTAGGTAATCGTTGTGCGCATGGGCTTGCCGACAGATCGGCAATTCTTGACCGCTTAGGGTTCCGCCCCAGAAAAAAACCAATGCAACAAGAGCCAGGTTCGAATGTGCAGTATACGTGTTAGTCATTGCTTTTCACCAGTGCATTTATTTGTTCGATTACTTGCGCATCGATCTTTAGATGCATCGATTGCGCTGACTCAAGAATCTGTTCAGGGCGTTTGGCACCCAGTAACGCCACATTGACTCCAGGTTGCGTTAGCGACCAAGCGACCACCAATTGCGCGACGGTACAATCTAGCTCATCGGCAAAGTGTCGAAGTTTGTCCAGGACGTCTTGTGCGTTTTGCCACGCTTGGCCTTGAAAGATTGGGTAGGTTAGCCTGCGGTCTGTTGGGTCGAAAACGTTGTCTCGGTTCAACCGACCAGAAAGCAACCCCTTCATCAGTACCCAAAAACAAACCATCGAAACATTGTTTGTCGATGCAAAAGGAAATAGCTCGCGAACTGCATCCTGTTGAAACAGGTTGAAATAGGGTTGAATCGCGATGACGGGACAAATCGCCGAAAATCGCTTCGCTTGTTCAAGATTTACGTTAGAAACCGCAGCGTAGCGAGCCCAACCACGCTTGCAAATCTCTGCGATCGCTTCGGCGGACTCCTCGATCGGGACGGAGGGATCGGGGCAATGCAAGTACATCACGTCGACGTAATCCGTCCCCAAGCGAGTCAAGCATTCTTGGGCGTGAGCGATCAAGGTCTTGCGACTCCCGTCTACCACGCGTTGTTTTTTGTCGTCCCAATGGGCACCCACTTTGTGTGCAATGACGGCTCTCGATCTTTGGTTTTTCAGCGCTTTGCCCAGCACTCGATCGCTTCTGCCATCGTAGCCGTAGGAATATGCCGTGTCGAAAAAATTGATCCCCTGAGTCAATGCAGCATGAATCGTGGATTCCGACAGTTCGTCCGTGACGCCTAGCGAGCTAATACCGGACATTGGCCAGCATCCGAGCCCGACCCGACTTACGTACAAGTCGGATCTGCCCAATTGGGTGAGGTGGGTGGAATCTATCTGGTTCAGCATGAATCGCCTGTTCCATCGCCGTGGATCGAAGAGAAACCTAAGAATCCAGGATTGTACTCGTTCGCTAGCGGATGACACCAAGGCTCGCTTGAGATATGCTTTTCTAAGCAACATTCGAGTCGAAGACTCCATTTCCCCCCAAATATTTAACTTCCCATGACCGATATCATCGTTCCGTCCGTTGGCGAAAGCATTTCCGAAGTCCAGATTGGACAGTGGCTTAAGAAAGAAGGGGATTGGGTCGCGGCCGGCACAGACTTGGTCGATCTCGAAACCGAGAAAGCATCCGTCCAAATTTCTGCCCCCGAGGATGGAATTCTCGTGAAGATTTTGAAGAAGAGCGAGGAGTTTGCCGCCGTCGGCGATGTGATCGCTTCGTTTCAACCAGCCCCGAAAACCGCTAATGCTCCTGTTGCTGGAGCTCCTGTCGCCCCACCACCTATGCCCGTAGCAACACCCGATGCAGGGCCGACCGCGTCGATTTCTGTGACACCGCAATCCACTGAACCCGCTCGCGTAATGCCCGCCGCTCAAAGAATGCTTGGAGACAATCAACTTTTGGCAGGCCAGGTTCCGGCGACTGGACCGGGCGGTCGTTTGCTCAAAGAAGACGTCGCTCGATTTGTTACGCAAGCCGCACCGACCGCTACCTCCACGGCAGTTGGTGCGGACGTCGCAGCCGCCCCTGCTGCATCCGCCGTTACCAAGGCAGTGGCCAGCGTGGTGAGCTCCCCGGCTCCTCCAGCTTCCTCGGTTGCGACGGTTCCAACGCAATCACTGATGCAGCAGGGCAGTCCCAATCGCACCGAAGAGATCAAGCCGATGAGCATGATCCGCCGAACGATTGCATCTCGATTGGTCCAAGCTCAACATAACGCCGCGTTGCTGACAACGTTTAACGAAGTCGATATGCAGCCCGTTATGCAGTTGCGCACGAAATACAAGGATGCGTTCAACGAAAAGCATGGAGTGAAGCTTGGCTTCATGTCGTTTTTTGCCAAAGCCGCTTGCGATGCACTCAAACGCTATACATCCGTCAACGCCGAAGTTCGCGGAAACAACATCGTCTACCGAAACTACTGCGATATTGGTATTGCGATCGGAGGTGGTAAAGGGCTCGTTGTGCCTGTACTACGAAACGTCGAAAAGATGGGCTTCGCCGAAATCGAGAGATCGATTGGCGAGTTTGCCGCACTCGCTCTCGCCAACAAATTAATGCCGAACGACCTTGAGGGAGGCACCTTCACCATCAGCAACGGTGGTATCTACGGTTCCTTGCTCTCAACCCCAATTGTGAATCCGCCACAAAGCGGGATCCTCGGCCTGCATTCGATCCAGGAGCGACCGATTGCACTCAATGGCCAAGTGGTAATCCGCCCGATGATGTATTTGGCGCTAACCTACGACCATCGTATCGTGGACGGTCGTGAAGCGGTGTCGTTCCTCAAGACCATCAAAGACGTCATCGAAGACCCGTCACGATTGTTCTTGGAAATCTAGTTTGCGACAAAATGATTAACCCTGCGGCGGCGGCGGCGGTCGTTATGCAATCGCAAATGTTATCGCGAAGCTACTACTTTGTCGTTAGCGTCGATTGCGATCGCGGCGCATGGGTTTCCATTGTGATCGTTTGTGGCCGCCGGCTTCACCAGCCCCTTCCACTCGAAACTTGGGTTGCGGAAGAGCGGTCAGCAGAGTTTGCAACTCTTCGGCCGACAGGTCAGCTCGCTTTTTGCCTGTGCCTCGGAATATTGGTAGCCCCTGCTCGATAGACAACACCTCGCGTCGGGAACGGCCATGCTCGTCTTCAGGCCAACGTCCTTTGACCTCCTCCCATTCAAAGACTCGGCCCATGATGCCGCAAATGTAATCCCAATAGTCACGTTGGTCTGACTGCAGAAACACTTGTCCGTCTGGCTTCAAGCATTGGTGCATCAGGCCCAGGAAGTCTGGCGTCAGCATGCGTCGGCTCGATTGCATGCGATCGGCAAAGGGTTGTGGGTGGTAGATGTGGATTTCCTGGACGGATTCTGGCGTCAAGTAGGTTTCTAAAAATCGCCAGCCATCGCAAACTGCAAATCGCAAATTCGATAGCCCGCGTTGGTTGCCACGACGCGTACCGTAACGAATGACTGCCGGCAAGATATCGAAAGCAACATGGTCCCAATCGGGTCGCCTGACCGCCGAGGAAATCGCAAAGCGACCGTTGCCGCAACCGATGTCGATCGCAACGGGAGCAGAGCGATTAAAAATGGATTTAAAATCGAGCGGTGCATTTTCAGGCAGTTTCTTGATTGCCGTTTGGACCCAACGCTCCTTTTCGAGGATGATGCCAGGAATGGGGATTCCCATTTCATACTCAATATCACCGGCGATCAGTTCGGTCGGTGCGGAGTTGTTTTCGTGTCGTTTGCTCATGACTCAGATGCTTTGTAGTGTTGACTGGTTTCGACATAGTGTTTCCATCCATGCTGAATCATTTCTGCATCGACAGTGTTGGTTTCACGAACCACTTTTCCTGGAACACCCATAACCAACGAGTTGGGTGGGATGACTTTGCCCTCGGGAACGAGCGCACCGGCGGCGATAATGGAGCCTGTGCCGATGACCGCACCGTTAAGTACGACGGCGCGTATGCCTATCAGACAATCGTTTTCGACCGTCGCGCCATGGATCATCGCTCCATGCCCAACAGTCACGCGGTCGCCGATGGTGCACGGAAAACCTGGATCGCCGTGCAAGCAGCAGAGATCCTGAATGTTGGTTTGGGAACCGATTTGAACCCAGACACAATCACCTCGAATCACGGCCCCAAACAGCACGCACGACTGCGAGCCAATTGTGATATTGCCCCGCAGAGTTGCGTTTTTTGCAATGAAGCAATCGTTGGCGATAAGTTCGGGTTGGAATCGGTAGTCGGTCACTCTGGTAAAGGCCTATCCTTGGTCTCCGGCAGAAAGAAGACAACGATGAAGCCGAGAACAAAAATGACGCTCATATAGCTGCATGCATCCCGGAATGCGTCAATTTTCTTATCTGGCATATCTTTGAATTTGGATGCCAATTGCAATTGCAGAACACCCAGAGTCAAAGGCCCTGTGGATGCGACGTAGCGACCGACGTTATAACAAAAGCTTACACCGGTGCTGCGAAGTCTCAAAGGAAACAACTCTGGAAGATAGATTGCAAATCCGGCGAACAATGCCATCTGGAAGAACCCCATAATGCTGCTCATCCAAATGTGGCTGGCGCTATTGAACATTTGGAAATACGCATTGGTCGCAACCAGTGCGGCAGCGAACGCAAGCCAGAACGCTTTCCTTCGCCCAATGATTTGAGTCACATAGGTAAACGTGATCATACCAGCGAATGCACCGATGTTTTGAAGAATGCCGTTGTACGCGACCAAGCGAGAAGCTTGCTTTGCGATCTGGTCTTTAGGCACACCGTCTTTGGTCAGGTTATTGGTA
>Ga0136639_10000598_pt1 | contig 12352 bp, 11 predicted proteins | sample AntDrymUQ8592106_2_FD_113739 | JGI IMG/M metagenome (GOLD analysis project Ga0136639, IMG submission 113739) | Polar desert sand microbial communities from Dry Valleys, Antarctica - metaG UQ859 (21.06) | ecosystem: Environmental > Terrestrial > Soil > Desert | place: Antarctica: Dry Valley...
GTTAGGTTTTAGGCTTTAGGCTTTAGGTTTTAGGGAATGACACGTTTGACCAAACAAAAGACTATCTCTCAAATCAGCAACGCCTAATTTGAAAGCTTGTGAATTAGGAAAAAAGGGCGGACAACTGTATGTTATCCGTCCCTTTTTTTAATTTAAGATGAGTTATTTTAATCCAATTATTGATTAACTAAGTTTTTCTTGAATTTTGGCGACATCTCGAAAACCGACCGCGATCGCGACCCCATCTTTGACAAAAATCGGTCGTTTGAGTAACATCACATCATCGCTAAAAGCTTTCACCCATTCGATTTCATTCCAACTATCTTTAGTTTCGTCGAGTGCGCGGTACGATTGCCCGGAAGTATTTCGCATCGATCGTTCGCCTAAACTTTGCACCCAGCTAGCAATTTGGGTCGGACTGGGAGGTCGTTCTTTAGTATTAATGAATTCATAATTAACTTTCTGAGCGTCCAACCATTGCAGTGCTTTTTTGCAAGTACCACAGGTCGGAATGCCATACACTTGAATTGATGTCATAGGTTGCGAAAATTAATTAATCGAGGACGAGCCACTGGCAAATATTGAAATTAAAAGTGGGAAATTTAATTGTGGGGATGAGATTGTTGCTGCCAATAACTACCGCGCGCGATCGTCATTTCTAGTTCCGCTGCTGGGAGGGGACGACTAAACAAGAAACCTTGAACGGTATCACAATTAACCGATCGCAATAACTCCAATTGTTCGACTGTTTCCACACCTTCAGCCACAACATTGAGATTTAACTCATGTCCTAAATTGACAATAGTCCTGACGATGCCAGCGTCGATAGTATTTGCCCGCAGTTCCCGAATAAATGAGCGATCGATTTTGAGTCGATCTAATGGTAAATATTTGAGTACCGCCAAGGAAGAGTAACCCGTACCAAAATCATCCAGAGAGATCTTAACACCTATTTCCCGCAGAGATTCCAAAATCGCGATCGCTAAATCTAAATCTTTAATCGCGATACTTTCCGTGATTTCGACTTCTAATGCTGCTGGTGCAAGTCCTGTTTCTGCTAAGATATTAGTAATAGTATCGATTAATCTACGACTTTGGAGTTGTTTGACTGAAAAATTCACAGCAATTGGAAAATCACCCCAGCCCATCTCTTGCCAGATTTTTTTCTGTTGACAGGCGGTTCTAATTACCCATTCACCCATCGGCAAAATCGAACCAGTCTCTTCAGCAATCGGGATGAAATCAGCCGGATTAATTAATAGTTTAGCCGCTAGATCTCGACATCGTAATAATGCTTCGATCCCGATGATTTTCCCCGTGTGAATATCTAGTTGTGGTTGGTAATGTAAGAGTAACTGGCGGTCGTCAAACATGCCATCGGGATGACTAGTCGGGCGGCTTGCCAGCCCAGCGCAGACACCATCAAGTAAGTTTTCTAGCTGTAATCGATTTCCAGCCGGAGCAGTGGCACCAATGGGAGTTACCCGCTCGTCAGTGTAGATCTCATAGTTGTTACGACCGTTACTTTTGGCTAGACTCAAAGCTGCATCGGCATGTTTGAGCAATGTGTCACTATCTTGGGTGTTGCTAGTGGCGATCGCAATCCCCATACTCGCTTTAATATATAGTGAGTTGGTGGTTAACATCTGCAAATCGCGATCGAATTTAAACGGCAATTCAAAACAGTGGAGGATGCGGCTGGCAACTTGGTTGACTGCGCCCACATCTTTCAATTCGGGGATGAAGATCGCAAATTCATCGCCGCTCCACCTCCCTAGCATTACTTGCATGTCGAGGGTAGTTTGCAGACGTTTGGCAACTAATTGTAATACGCGATCGCCACCTCGATAACCGATGCCATCATTAATATCTTTGAATCGATCTAGCCCAACCAAAATTGCTGCTAAAAGGCCATCGGTAGCGGGCATTTTTGCTAATGCCAGTGTCAATGATTGACTCAACAGTAGCCGATTGGGTAAGCCTGTTAATAGATCGGCATAAACTCGATCTTTGGACATCTGGGCGACTTGTTGTGCCATCACTACCAGATACATCTCAATTGCCAAACTTTGTGCCAGGTTCAATTTAGCCTCAGTCCACCGTCGATCCGATGGCGCAGATCTAAACAGCGTCAGACAGCCGACACACTGCTGATGATACCGGAGCGGCAAAATCAACACAGATTGAATTTCTGCCGCACTGAAGGCGGTAAATAGGGGCGATAGCAGTGGTTGGGTGAGGATGCGATCGATCGGATAAACTGGTGCAAACGGATGTGCGGGAGATTCACTACTGAGGCTCTCAGTTTGGGGGCTGTAGTTGGGAGGTGAAGTGCAATTGCTGGGACGATCGAGATACAGTAGATCTTGCCAGACTGAATTTTGTTCGATCGGGATCGTCGTGGTGGGCTGCACACCACAGCTCAAGATCTGAGCGCGGCGAGTTGGTGGTGTAGCGAGAATGAGGAGCCTAGCACCATCAGCATTGAGTGCTTGCGTAATATTGGCAAGTAATTTTGATTTAAGTTGGGGTAGAGATGGTGACGAGCACGACATCTTCATCATGAGCGATGGTGTTTTGGCGGCGGTAATCGATAATCGAGCAGCGGTAAATAGTGATAGTCTGGATCGAGCTAGCGACGCTACCGGACTATCCTGCTCACAAGTTTAGATCTTATGAACGACAGTACTAATGATATCTCTTTGCCGGTGGCGATGCCCACTTCGGCGATCGAACTTGCCGAATTAGTAGCCAGTTCCCATCGAGATCGAGCACCGCTGGTTGTGGCGGGGAATAGCACTAAACTGGATTGGGGGGGGACCGTCGTCGGTGCCAAATCAGTAGTGAGTACTCAAAAACTCGATCGATTAATCGCTCATGCTATCGGGGATTTGACAGTTACCGTCGAAGCGGGAATGAAGTTTGCCCAGGTGCAGGAAATTCTCGCTACTGCTGGACAATTTTTACCACTAGATCCAGTTTATCCCGATCGCGCTACGATTGGCGGGATAATTGCCACGGCAAATACTGGTTCGCTGCGACATCGGTATGGCGGCGTGAGAGATTTACTACTGGGGATAAGTTTCGTGCGTGCGGATGGCAAAATTGCCAAAGCCGGCGGTAGAGTCGTCAAAAATGTCGCTGGCTACGACATGATGAAGCTATTTACTGGCTCCTACGGCACATTAGGGATCTTGACAGAAGTAACTTGGCGCGTCTATCCCCAACCGACTAATACTGGTACTGTCATTATTACTGGCGCGATCGACTCACTCGCCACCGCCGCTAAAATATTATTGGCAAGTACGCTCACCCCCATTGCGGTAGATGTGGTATCAACCGCACTCAGCCAGCATCTGGAACTGAGTAATACGCCAAGTTTGGTCGTAAAATTTGCCACTATTCCTGCCAGTATTGCCGAACAATCCGCACAACTATTAGATATTGCCAAAGGATTGGGTTTAAAAGCCGGAATCTGGAAAGGCACCCAAGCCGAAAACTTGTGGAGTGGAATTCAGGCTGGAATTTGGGGGAATGCGCCGATTGGTTGTAAATTAGGTGTCAGACTCACCGCCGCAGTAGACACGATCGCGACACTCGATCGATTGACAGATCGGACAGCTTCAGGCGTTATCCACCTTAATAGTGGCATCGGTGCCTGTGCTTTAGCCACCGCCGCTGGTATTTCTCCCCTCCGCAGCCACTGTGAAGCAAATGGGGGCTTCTTATCCATGCTCCAAGCACCTGTAGCACTCAAACAGCACACCGATGTCTGGGGCTATCGCGGCAATGCGATCCCCCTAATGTCACAAATTAAACAACAATTCGATCCGCTAGACATTCTCAATCCCGGGCGATGTTTTTCAGTCTAAAATGCAGCTAAATTAAATACTCCTACATCTTGCATTTACACATAGTTAATAGTGTTTTAGTGGATAGTGAATAGTGAATAGTGGATAGTGCTTAGAAGTAAGTTTTGAGGCTACTGTTATTCAGTTGTTATGTACTAATTCAAGACATGAGTAATGCAATACAGCTTAGAGCCATATTATCGATGAAGGTTTCTCGATCGAGCCACTGGTGTAAAATGTCAGTAAACGCACCTCTACCTGCCTAAATTTTCTGCCCCCTCACTGGGAATCGGGTTGCCCATCCCCTCCTGCTCCTATTCCCCATACCCTATCCCCCAAATTATGTCCCCACTCTGGAAATACGTCTCCCCAGGGATTCCCGACGAATTATTTGAAAGATTGCCAGGGATTCCCATGAGTCAGCGCGAGATTAGATTATTGCTAATTTCGGCATTGCGATTGGAAGCAAATTCCGTCGTGTGGGATATTGGTGCCGGAACGGGGACAATTCCGGTAGAAATTGGGTTACTATGCCCACAAGGACAAATTATTGCGGTCGAGCGCGATGAAGAAGTAGCAAATCTCATTCAACTCAACTGCGATCGATTTGAAGTCAAAAATGTCCAAATCGTGGTTGGCAGTGCGCCGCAATGTCTCAACCAAATTACCATCCAACCCCAACGTGTCTGTATTGAGGGTGGTAAAGGTATCAAATCGATTTTGCAGCAAGTTTGGACGTATTTACCAATTACCGGACGCATTGTTGTCACGGCAGCTAGTCTCGAAGCTCTCTATGAAGTATCTGAAAGTTTTACTCAGCTCCACGCCCGGAATGTGGACGTTGTGCAAGCCGCTGTCAATCGTCTCGAAACTAGAGGCAATAGTCGCCGTTTGGCTGCTGTCGATCCCCTGTTTATCTTGAGCGCAGAGAAACTTGAATAGGAGAAGTAAGAGATGGGAAAACCGGAGCAGTACAAGAACATCTCTCAACTCCCGCCTCCCAACTCCCAACTCCCAACTGTCTTGAAAAGGTGCTCTACTTGCGGCTCACCTTTGGTTATTTTTCCCGTCAAAAAAGGTGAGACAGCGGCTCGCAGCCGGGAGGTTTCCTCCCGGATTATGCGAGACAAGACAAGACAGGGGAAACCCCTGTTCCCGCACTTTTCGCTCCCAACTCCCAACTCCCATCTCCTAACTCCCATCTCTCCTAAATGTCATTACCCCGAGTCATTAGTACCATCGTAGCGATTGCTGTAGCTTTATGTATGTTATTGCTAGGTGGTTGGTACTTTACTGCCGGGATGTGTATTATTGTTTATCTGGGTCAGAGTGAGTATTTCAAACTAGTCCGCGCCAAAGGGATCGAACCAGCCAGCAAGATTACATTAGTCGTCAGCCAAGTTTTGCTGATCGTGGGGGCAATTGGCTCTGGCATCGATGATGCGCTATTTCCCGTCGCTGGTACCCTAATTTGCTTTTACCTGCTGTTCCTGCCCAAAATAGCCTCGATCGCGGACATTTCCACGTCCTTGTTCGGACTGTTTTATGGGGGTTATTTACCGAGCTTCTGGATTCGGTTGCGAGTAGGATTCGATCCGCTCACCGCACATACCTTTCCATTTAGCACTGATTGGGCGGGATTATTGAGCACCTTCGATCTCAGCATTCTCCCCCGTGCATTTACGATTACGCTGCTGTCCTTTATGTGCATCATGGTGACAGATATCGGAGCCTATTTATTTGGCAAATGGCTCGGACGCACGCGGTTGTCGGAAATTAGCCCCAAAAAGACAGTCGAAGGGGCAATCTGTGGAATTCTGAGCAGTGTGGGGATGGGGATGGGTGGCGCGTGGGCGTTGCACTGGCCTCACTGGTATATCGGCGGTGTTGCCTTGGGGATTTTGATTGGGATGACGAGTATGTTGGGCGATTTGACAGAATCGGTGATGAAGCGAGATGCCGGGGTCAAGGATTCGGGAGATTTAATTCCCGGACATGGTGGTATGCTCGATCGCACTGATAGTTATATCTTTACGGCACCACTGGTTTACTATTTTGTGAAGTTAGTTTTACCTTTGATTTAATTTCAAGAAATTACTAAAGCTTGGATATTGAAACTAGTCCATTCGCTTCATTTCAAATATTTACCAGAAAGAATTGGTTTAAAGCCGGATACCCTAACGGCGAGAAAACAAAATCAGACTATTCATTACTCCAATCCTCTTCCTTCTAGGAAGAGGAGGTAGGCGATCCGAGAGGAAACCTCCCGTATCAACTGTCAACTGAATGCATAAATTACTCTTCATTCCACAATCGTTCTAACTGATATTGCCAAGCTGTGGTCATTTCCTTGCGGATATCTTCAGTCGCACCGAGATCGCCCATCACACCCTCAGCATAAAACCGGTCGAGTGTTTGCATCGTTTGTGCGAGTGTATCCCCGCGTTGCTTGGCAATACTGACGATCGCTTTGACTTGTTTGGTGGCAAAATCTTGGAAGGCTCGATCGATCCCGACGCGTTTGAGATCGATACAACGATCGATCGCTGTCGTAAAATCTTCAGTAGTTAGTCCGGCGACACTATGCTGCCATACACCCCAGAGTACCCCCTGATTCACCGCATAACGGGTCTCCAAGGTGGCATCAAAGTTGGCAGATAGGAACTCCTCCACAAAGGTCATTGCGTCGGCTGCGGGGGCAATTGGCACCAACATTCTCACCCAGGTTTGTTGAGCGGACAGAATCACTAGCAGTCGATAATCTGGGGTATCTACCTGGTATGACTCGGCATCGACAATCTGGAGGGTATCACCGAAACGGTTGGTGAGAAATGAGCTAATATCTGCTGGAGTCACGGGGTAGGTAATGGGTAAGGGGTAATGGGTAATGGGTAATGGGTAATGGGTAAGGGGTAATGGGTAATGGGTAATGGGTAAGGGGTAATGGGTAATGGGTAATGGGTAATGGGTAAGGGGTAATGGGTAAGGGGTAATGGGTAAGGGGTAATGGGTAATCACAGCGCGAAACCTAACATCCTTATCAATCGCGGGTGTGGCTGTTGAATTTCGCATTTGTTCTACCCAACCTACAGATTTCTGACGTTAAATTAATAATTATTAATGATTAACTATTAATTATTAATTAATCTGCTCTTCTTCCTGATATTCAACCTGCTTAACGGTTTGAGGTAGATCGAGCTTTTTGGGAGCTTCAGGGATGTTGAGTTTTTGAGGGTATGCTGGCGATTGGGTATCTTTGCCCCACATATCGTCTTCGAGATCGAGGAGATCTTCGTCTTCCATCTCTAGTGGTTTTGCAGGTGTGGCAATTGGGGTGTAGGGGACATCCTCATAAACTTTAGCCCTACGAGGTGGCTCAGGAGGATCGTTCCAGTTTTCACCTTCGTCCTCATCGTCGTAATATAGCGGCTGCTCGGCTTGAAGGCGTTGGGGTGGTAATGGTGCGGCTTGAACTTCTTGCCAGTCGTCATCTTCCCAGACAGTTTGCTTGACTGGGGGTTGGGCGCGCATTATCGGTTGTGGGGGCGCGAGGGGGACACCCGCAGGTAATTGATTTTCAGGACGAATCGCGGCGGGGCGGTAGCTGTATTCGTCTTCCCAGGGGGCTTTGCCGAGTCCGATGCGTTCGAGGAGACCGACGGAGAGCTGTTCGAGGCGTTCTTCACAGCCTTCAAATACCATCAACCGATTGGGACCACTACTGACGACTTCATCGATCGAGAATTCATAAGTACTAATTACATTATCGGGAATCAATGGAATCCCGAAGCTAGCGATAATAATCGAAGTCAGTTTGCCATCATCGCAGCTAAATTTGAAGCCTCGGACTTTCCCTAGCATATCGCCAGTTTCGGTAATCACTTCACAGCCGATTAGATTGGTATAATTTTCAGGGTCGAGATCTTCGATCGCATCGTCATCGGGTACGAGGATCACATCGCCCATTTTTTCGATCGAGGATAGGAACATATATTTTACCAGTCCCCCTGGTGCTGCCAGCCAGCCATCGCGCAAACCCAGCGCGACTACTTCACGACTGTCGATATCGACGAGCAGCTCTTTGACTATCCCCAGCCGTTTGCCTGTATCTTTGGCAATAACTTGAGTGTCGATCAGATCGGAGCGTTGACGAATCAGTTCGGATGTCATAGTTAGCAGATTGGGTGCTGAATACGGGGTGCAGGCAGATGGCGATCGATCTCTACCATTTTATCTCGACCGCTGCTTCCCTCTATTGTACGGTTTCCTCTACCCTAAAATATCGACCTCGATCGATCGATATTTCTAGCCTTTCCAACCAGCGGTTAGAGCGATGAGAATCGATGCCCCAAAAGCATAACGATACCAAACGAATAGCATCGTATCTTTTGTCTTGAGATAGTTGAGTAGGAAAGCGATCGATAGGTAAGAAAAAATAAATGTAGAGATCGTGCCTACTGCTAATAATGGGATTGGTAATTCATTGCCTTTAAAGATTTTAATTCCTTTAAATAGGGTGGCAATTGTGAGCACTGGTAAGCCTACTAAAAAAGAAAATCTCGCGGCTGTTTCGCGATCTAAACCAAGGAATAAACCAGCAGTTAGAGTAGAACCAGATCGAGAAGCACCTGGGATTAGAGCGATCGCTTGAGCTAAACCAACCAGGAATCCATCTTTAATTTCTAATCGATCGAATCCTCGTTTGTGGTTGCTAGAACGTTCGGCAATTAGTAATAAAGTCGCCATAACGATCGACATGATTGCGATAATCTGTGCGCTATCAGGTAAGATATCTTTACCTAGATAACCGAGGATTAATGCGGGTAAAGTACCGACGATGATTCCCGCCAATATTTTGACTTCCAGAGCTTGCCAATCTTGCTTGATAATGCCAGTGACACCGCCAGTAACCACGGTACTAATATCTGTCCAGAAGTAGATAAACACAGCGATCACACTACCAAATTGAATCGCATCAGCATAATCTTTTTGACCTAGCTGTTGCCACCCTAGAGCCTTGGTAGTCACTAATAAGTGAGCAGTGCTACTAATTGGCAAAAATTCAGTCACTCCTTGAACTAAGCCTAAGAAGAGAGCTTGGAAAATATTACCATCAGCAATAACGGGGGCATTAGTAATTACTGGTTGTGCCTCTACCGGGATAATTGTCATCAATCCAGTAGCGATCGCACTTAGAATGATAATAGCTAATTTAGTCGGCGATCGCATAGTCATACTTTGTGATTGGGATAGATCGATTGCGATCTATATTCGCATGAATAGATCGATTTCCGCGATTACTTCGATCGATAGACCGATGTTTTGACGGCGGCTAACTGAGTTTGATAGATGTGGATTTGGTCGGTTAAGCCGGGAATCCCCGTGACATCATTATCATACAGTTTAAAGCCCTGCCCGATCGATTTGGTCAGGACATCGGAAGCATAACCTTGATAATATACCGGGACAGGACGATTGGACTGATTTCCCCAGCCATATTTTCCGGTTTCTGGTAACTCATTACCTGCGGGATCTTTAGCTACTACTGGTTGCGAACCCCAATAATGTCCGGCTTCGATAGCTGTATCTACGTCCGTCAACTTTTGGGCACCTTGACGGCGCAATCGATCGGGAAAGTCATCATTGAGCGTAAAATAACGATCGTGGTCGGCGGTAACGATGAGTTGATTGCGTTCCCAACCGCCATGAGTTGCGATCCATTTAATCACAGTTCCGACAGATCGATCGAAATCTAACGTCGTACCGATGAGATTATCGAGATTATTATCATGTGCCGCCCAGTCAATATCGCCACCTTCAATCATCAACCAGAAGCCTTCAGGATCTTTGCCCAAGACTGTTAAGGCGGCGGTAGTCAGTTCGGTAAGTGTCGGGTTTTCATTCCGTTCCCGCTGGATAAACTGCGCCTCGGTTTGATGTTCCAGGGGGCGTTTGGGATCTGGTTGCAAACCTCGCGTAGTATGTACTTTTGCCATGTCGAATCCGGTAGTATGATAGTCGCCATGTGCCGAACTCACTGGAAGATTGCCAGCTTGTCCCCGCGCCCCATAGATACCGAGCAACCGCTGTCCCCGATTCGGATCGATTTTCGCAGCGGTTTGAGCTAATTTTTGAGCGGCATTGGCACCACGTTCGAGGAAGGTGTATTGGTAGATATTATTGTCGGGTTTCTGGCTCAGTTCCTGATAGGTGGCTTCGCTAATATAAGTGTGTACTGGCTCGATGCCTGTGGGCAGTGGATCTTTGACATTCGATAACGGATGTCCGCCGCCGAGGAGGACGGTGGGTTGATAGATGCGGAGTTGTTGCTGGAGGATATTATCGAGGGGCGTTGCGCCGGGAGCATTCACATCGTATTTACTGCGGCGATTGACGTTTGCCGAAGCTGCCCCAGGTGTGGCATGATCGATCGGGACTGATGTCACTAAGCCTGTGGATTTTTTCTCGTCAGTAGCAGTTCTGAGGATGGTTGTCAGGGGTTTTTCGTAGATGTCTACTGCGATCGCATTATTATAGCTTTTCACGCCAGTGTAGAGGGTGGTGGCGGTATTAGCCGAGTCAGGATAGCTGGCGGGTTTTCATCGTTCGCGGATCTGCCTGGGCAGAGGGTACCTGGTGCGGAGCTAAGGTTTACCTCCTGCTGTTGGCTAATATTTCAACAGCCAAATCTTGCCATTCTTGGCGAAGTTGACGATCTTCAGGTCTAGCAGTCAAAGCTCGACCATTGAGTTCTGGATGTTTGGCATAAAAAGCTCGATCGACTTGACGATAAAATTTAGCTGCGGGAATATTGAGTTGTTTGAGCTGTTGATTTAGATCTTGTTGGCGTTGTTGGACGGATGGCTGAGGTTTGAGGGGATTGGGGATCGAGTTGGCGATGCCGGCGGTAGTACTATTAAATTGTCTAGTTGCCATGCCGATCGGATCGATTGCTTGTACCCATTTTACGGTACCACTAATTGCTACGCATGTCAAAAGGGTCACACTCATCACTTTTGTGACTTGCCAAGCTGGTTTTTTCCACTCATGAGGATCTCTTGCCGCTACTTCTGTCGATTGGGCAGCAGTAGGAGCCTTGCTTTTGGGACTAATTTCAATGGTTTTAAGTTGCGAGATCCGATTATTGCGGACGATCGGGATCGAATTAGTCGGAAATCGCGCGGATGGAGCTACATGTGCTGTATAATTGATATTAACGGCAGATAGCCCTGCTAAAACTGCTGCTGCTGATTGATAGCGATCCTGGGGATTGTGTTGCAATAAGCGATCGATTATCGCACCGAATTCGGGACTGAGTTGGACATATTTACGCCATTGCCAAGTCGATTCAGCAGGACTATAGAGGGTACTAGCATCTCTACCCGTGAGTAAGGTCAAAGCAGTGGCACCTAAAGCATACAGATCGCTCGATGGCGACACTTTACCTCGCAGCATTTGTTCGTCGGGGGCGTAACCTTGCTTGCCGATCCGAGTGGCAATTTTGGCACTACTATAGCGAGAAATTAAAGTAGCGGCAATCTCCTTGACACTGCCAAAGTCAATTAAAATCGGTAACTTAGCTCGATCGCAGTAAATCAGATTATCGGGTGAGATATCGCGATGAATCACCCCAATTCGATGAATGTAATCGAGGACTGGTAACAAGTCCTTGCAAAACTGTACTACCTCGGCTTCGCTAAATAGTTGCTGCTGTTTGAGTCGATCGTTTAACCGAGCTAGATATGTTTCTCCCGCGATATAGTCCTGAACTAGCAGCAGGGATTCCGCACCACCGCTATTAACGCGCATTAACTCACGAAAAGCCGGAATTTGGGGATGCTTGAGTTTGTATAAAGTCGCGGCTTCGCGCTCGAATAATTCTTTAGCTTTGATTAATTCCGTTTGCAGTTGGGGCGCAAATTCTTTGAGTACGCACTTTTCGCCAAATTTATTGAGATCGTTGGCTAAATAACTCCGCCCAAAGCCACCGCGTCCAAGTTCGCGGACGATCTCATAACGATTACCGAGGATATTACCTGGTGCGAGTAATGATGACTCTAGCATAGAAGGGCTGGGTAATGGGATCGCGATCGGCTAAAATACGCTGCCGGAACTGGGCAAGATGCTCCCACTCTGGATGTTATCAACGATTATACCATTCTCCCGAATCAGACCGAGCGGGCGGGTTCGTTGATAGGGCTTGTTGCACTCGATCGTGATTTATGGATAAATTTAATGTCTATTTAGCCAGCAGATGTACATCTAATTCTAAAAGTTCGGCTACTTCCTGAATACTCATTCCCTTTTTCAAAAGTTTAGGCACAATCTCTAGCTTACTCTCTTGCTTGGGTTGCTGATATAGCTCTGAATTTTTAGATGTCAGCGATAATAATACCAGCTTCAGAAATTAATACTTTTTCTCCTTGGCTCTTCCCTGATGTTTAAGTCAGAATGCTTCCGCCCATCAGCTTCTGAAAGCGATAATCTAACTCCGCTTTCAA
>Ga0136639_10000599_pt1 | contig 12343 bp, 7 predicted proteins | sample AntDrymUQ8592106_2_FD_113739 | JGI IMG/M metagenome (GOLD analysis project Ga0136639, IMG submission 113739) | Polar desert sand microbial communities from Dry Valleys, Antarctica - metaG UQ859 (21.06) | ecosystem: Environmental > Terrestrial > Soil > Desert | place: Antarctica: Dry Valley...
TGAATTTAATCGGGCGGAGGTTTCGCATCGGTTGAAATTAATAAAAACACTTGAAATCATCACCCCAATTATTTCTAAGGGGGTTCGGGGCACACCCCGACGAGCCATTCCCGATGTCCCACAGGGGCATGAGGAGCGAAAGCGACGGCTTCGGGAACTGCTCGCTTTCCAGTAATATCGGCGGCTCACTCAACCATAACCTACGCGATTAATTTTGACTAGAGGGTAAAGTTATCACGATATTTATTGGTAGTTTTGGTTTTTTAGGTGCTACTAAAAGTAGCTGTCAATTTTTGGGTTTGAGCTAGATATTTGGAAATGGCACTAATATTTAGGGGTTTGGCGGGGGAATCTACTCCAAAGTTACTCGGTGGATGATAGGAATTTTTGTACTATGGGTACACTAGGCTATATCCCCTGATAACATGTATGGCTGTATTATATTTAAGTGTTGATTGTGGTGGCTCTCAAACCAAAATTATTTATCAGTTATCTGGATCTGAGAGTCCTGGATATTTGTTGATGTCGCCGTTGGTGGAGGAAATTAAGCCGGAAAAAATAGTTAGTTATCTCGACCGCAAATCGTCGCTGGGTAGTCCGGCTCCAGAACGTGAGGCTTATCTCAAGTGGCAGGAACGAGTATTTGTGGTCGGGGATTTAGCGCGGGAGTTTTACCCAGAGGATCGGACGAGCGAGCAAAAGTATGAGAATGCTTTGTATAAAGTGGCGGCTGCGATTGGGGTAATTGTCGAGCGTTTAAAACTCAGGCTGGGTAAGAAGAAGTTGGAGGTTCATCTGGGGGTGCTGATTCCGTGGAATGAATATACCGATCGTTCGATCTTTGAGGAGCGGTTGCGGAAGATTTTGGCTGGGTTTGAGTTCCGAGGAGTGTCGCTATTCTGCTCGATTGGGAGTATTTTAGTTCGTCCTGAAGGGGGCGGTGTTGCGGCTACTTATATTCGCCAAAATGGGACTGATTGGTTGCACGATAAGAAGGTTGCGGTGTTGATGTTTGGTCATCGGAATGTGACTGCTTTGTATTTTGATCGGGGTAAGTTGTCGGGTGATAGTCCGTTGTTGGGGTTTACTAATTTTTTAAGTGCGGTGATTGAGCGGAAGTCTGTAGACAGGGAGTTATTGAGTAATGCGGTGATGGATACGATCGCTCAGGCATATAACGATACTCACCCGCAGACTGAAAATCACAATCGTTATCCTGACTGGGGTGAATATGCTCCGATTAAGGGTTTGGCAAAGGCGAAGGATGTTGAGTTGAACGAGCGGGAATGCAAGCTGATTGTGGATGCAGTAACTGTGGCTACGAAGGAGTATTGGGAGAAGATTGAGAAGTGGCTGGGTAAAACAATTCCTAGTGATGTGAATATCGTGATTATCAGTGGTGGGGCGGGTAAGTTTTTACAGCCGAATTTAGAGCGGTATTTTAATATTTGTCATGCGGTGGAAAGGGAAAATGGCTATTATCCCTTGAAAAGAATTGGTAAATATATCGCAATCGATAACAATAAACCGATGCCACAGCTACTGTGGGGCGGGGGGATTGTGAAGTTAGTGCGGGAAAAATTCAAGATTGAGTTGCAGGATGATGACCATAATCTAGCGATTAGATTGGCAGATTGTTATGGGTTGTTTGATTATTTAGTTGGGTCGATGGAGGGGAAATAATGGTGACGAGTAAGCGGGGGCGGAAGAATTTAAGCTTGCGGTTGCAGCCGTATGAGGGGACGTTGTTGGCGGAGGTTGTGGATTATTTGAATACGTTGGATAAGGAGGAGGTGAATCGACGGGTGACGGATATTTTGACAATTTCGTTGTTGCCGTTGGCTCGGCATGAGCGGGGTGTGTCGGAAAAGGTGTTGCGGTTTTCGACGTTGGAGAGTTGTCATGCTCTGTCTCAACAGGCGCATTTTTTAAGGCAGGTGGTGGGGATTGAGGTGGATCTTCCGGTGGAGGGGGAGGTTTTGGTAGCTCAGGTTAAATCGGTTGTTAAGAATGCTAGGGAGAAGGAGAAGGTTGAGGTGAAGTCTGCACATCCCAAGTCGGAGTTTGGGGCTGTGGATGGTTTGGATGATTTGTTTGGTTAGAGTAGAGGGTAGCTTGCTACTCGCTACTTGATAGGCGATTGTCGTCGGTCGTTATTTTCATGAATTAATTAGTTCATGAAAATAACAATGAAAGATTTAATTTTAACCAATTAGGCGGGTAATATTAGCCATTTATAAAGAAGCCTCAGTTAATTACAATTTATCTTAGTAGCTTGGCTTCAACTGATCTTGTGGTGTTGGAGTAAAGAAATCATCCACCACTTCAGTAAAGCAATTGATAACTTTGTTTAAATGATAAGGGATTCTTTCTTGGAATAAAATAAATATTCTCTCAATATAATGCTGTCTTGTTTTGATTAAGTTCTTATAAGAATCACTACAATTTTCTCTATCAAGTCGAAGTATTTTATACAAGTCAAATTTTTCTGTACTTAGAGCGAACATATATATTTCTAGATTTGAATGAATATATCTGAGTTTATTTATTTCTTCTATTACTCCTACTATCTTAGATTCTGTTTTAGGAGATAAACCTATTAATACTTTTCTATTCATTCCGGTGCTTCTGGCATATTTATTTAATTGTGCTACACCTTTTTGTAAATTATCCATGTCGAAAATTGCTTTAAATTCAATTACCATATTCATGGATCTAACGATAATATCCATACGACCATTTTTGCATATCATCTCAATTTCATTTTCTATATTATTTAAAATTAAGTATTTCCAAGTAGCAATTTGAAAGTATTTTTCATACGTACTTAATGGATTGGAGGAATGCACTTCTCTCTCCCATTCTTCCAAAGTTTTTATAGAATCGAATAATTTTTTTATTCTCTTTGTATAAGATAGCGATTCTTCTTGCCCTACATAAGTTAGTAACATTTTAGCGATTGCTTTTCCTAATAAACATGGCGCAGCATTTCCAACTTGATTATACTGATCCCTTAAACTTCCCTCGATCTTCCAATCATCTGGAAAATCTTGAATACGTTTGTATTCTTCTATGCTGAGATATCGATCGGCTTCTGGATGTACAAAACCGTGTTGAATGCTTTTAATTCCAAAGCACTGAGTTACTCTAAGATACGTTCGCCTAATGCCCATAACAGGACGAAAATACTTGCTCTGTAAGAAATACAGGATGGATTATACCAATTACTTAATTTTAGGCACGACAAAACTTGGGGTCGAGCTGAGATAGTGCCATTTATATTAGCAGACATTGATTTAAGGGGTTTTGAGGAGCGTTAGCAGACATAAAAGCCCCATTTCTCGTTGGATCATATCTGCTAGCAAGTACTAGCAGATATCAGCCCTCATTAAATAGTTTCTGCTAAAACTCATACAGGGAAAACATTTTCAGCGAAGTGGCACTACTTTACACGTATCTCGGTTCGACCCCGTATTAAGCTAAACGGTATATGTGCCGCCAATGAGTTGCGATCGATCTGATATTTGTAGTTCACCCGATCTACTCACTGTGAATTTAGATGAGGTTGACTATTTAGCATGGCGCAGTTACTATAGTAAAAATCTTAATTTTTAGAGTAGTAACTGTGTTTAAACTAGATACTCTCACACTAGAGCGAATTTCTGCGGGACTTATCCAGATTTCCCAGCATCAAGGACGGCTCTATCCATACCCCCAAAATCTGCAACGCGGATATGACAGTATCGTCTTAGCCTTCATGATGGCGGGTAAACCGGAAGACGCGCCCAAGAGTCTGCCAGCATTTTACGGGGAATGGTGCGAGCAGCCTTTAGGGGAGTGGGGCTTAGAGATCGATCCCGAACTAGACGGTGAGGAAGCCCTACTGTTTTTTGGAGAACCGACCGAAATCGCGATCGAGTTAGCCGAAGCCTTTGGCGGCAGCCAACCATCTCAAGAACAATCGAAAATTGCCGCAGTTTTGCTCCAACGGTGTCAGGTTCACGATCGCGGGGCGGCAATTTACACCCAATTTCGACGCTTTATTATCGAGCATCCAGTCCTAACCAACCAAGAATTGGTCGATGCCAAAGGATGGTTTGGGCTGGGGGTGGGATTGGCGGATTTGCTAGACGAGTGTTATGAAGCCGCCCCCAGTTGTTACCGATTTGAGGATAATTTCTATGCCTGTCCCTATTGCCGCGCTCTCACGGCTGTCGCACATGGGGATGTAATTGCCAATCCCAATTGCAATCGCTGTCCGTCTGGACGACGACTCAAACGCAAAATGAAATTACCTAGCGATTGTCTGAAATTAAAGCGCGGGCTAGAACGCTTTTGGTTTTATCCAGGACGGGCAGAAATTCGGCTCTATGACAAGTTAGTACAGCTAGGATTGGAAGTAGAACTGTATCCCCAGCGCGATAGCTACGATTTGCGCGTTATCCTCCCCGACAAGGAAGTCTGGGCGATCGATCTCAAAGACTATTCCAATCCCTATTTATTAGTCAAACGACTGGGAGACAAACCAATTCCCGCCACACCAGCCTGGGATGTCGGCTATATCGTCGTACCAGTCGAACGTAAAAAAGAACGTCCTGCCTATCTCAAAGAACTCAAGTCAAAATGGCGGTGGCAGCACGTCCGCCCGATCTTTGACGATGCCTTGTGCGATCTGGCTAAGAAGAAACTCGATTCGGCAAAGCCGACGCTACGCGAACGAATCGCGGTTGGAGAAAATACAAGATGAAAGACACCAGATCGTGGCGAACGGAACCAACCAAGTCATTACAAAGATCGGATGGTTTAAACAAAGACCAGATCGAAGCCTTACTCGATATCGAGCTGGGCTTATTTGCGATCGAAAAATTGGGTTTACAGTCCGAACTCGATAGTGCGACCACATTATGGCTGTTAATTTCCAATCGTTTCTTCCTCTTTCCCGCCCTAGCAAAGCAGATCGAGACGAGTGAAGCCCAGCGCAATCTGTTTAACTTGCGTCAACTTTTACACTATTTAACCAACCAGGATATTGTCGAGCAATCGCTCAAAACTTATCGCCAAATTCCAGCTAAATATAGTGCTTACGATCTCGATGATGCCTACCACTTTTCAAGAAAATCGATCCTACCTGCAATTTGGGGCAATCGGTTCGAGTGTTTTGAAAATTTACTCAGCACTAAACTCAAATACCGCACTCGTCCGTTCAAACTAGCCGAGCCTGGGAAAGAATATCGGTTCACCGATCGAGAAACTGCTTATAGCGTCAGAATTCCCGCCGATCTGCCCATCTATCCAGGTAAAACGATCTCTTTACATGGGAAAAATCCGCAACCGATTAAAGTAACGGTTGCAGAAATGCAGGTTGCCGCTCGACTATTGGACGAAAAAACAAATGGTAAATATAACTATGTCCGACGACTGGAAGACATTATTATCGAACGATCGAAAGAGATGGGTTTTGCGCCCGTCACCGAGATCGAGTTTGATGGAATCAAACATTTAGTCGGATTGCTCAATGCGGGAAAATCTACCCTGATTGACGTTTTAACAGTCGCTCTCGTTCAAAAAGGACATCGAATTGGGGTCGTTTTCAACGAAGTTGTCACCTGCATCCGCATGGCAAATTTACTCAAACAAGTTGGTTTGCGGGTATGCGTGGCAATGGGGCAACGCAATCGCCAATCTCATTTGGAAAATTGGCATAGTGTGGCGGGAGATATCGAGGGCTTCACGCATTTATCTACCGCTTGTCCGCTGAGTAATTACATTCAGCCCAAGCCACCAGCTTCACCACCTTGTTTCGATCTCCGAGAGTATCGAGATGAAACAGAAGAGAGTCAGAGCAAGCTCGGTGGATTGAGAGGATGCCCGTTAATCGGGAAATGCCCCAGACACCAAGATACCAATCAACTTGCCGATGCCGATGTCATTTTAACAACGATATCTGCGGCAATTTTTACTCGTCCCTCACAACATGTCAGCTCCCAATCGATTACTTATTATGAGTCGATCTATCGAACTTGCGGAGTGGTATTTTTTGATGAATGCGATAAGATTCAAGCTAATTTAGATTCTACATTTTTCCCAACTATCAAACTGATCGATCAGGGCAGTAGTGGATTTCTCGATCGAGTGGTCAATTGGACGCGATCGCAAAAATTCCAGAATTCTCGCATCGATCTCCAACAAGCGATGTTTGGGAAATTCAACCACGCGCTCCAGAATGCAGACTCCCTCGTCGATAATATCTACACCCAACTCCAAATCTCACCCAATGAGAGCGAATGGCTCTCAGAGCGATTTTTCACCTGTTCGTCATTGGCTAGAAACTTTGTATTGGATATAGCCAAAGCTGAAGGTATCGACACCCAAGCTAATACATTTATTCTCGATAAAAATCCAGTCTATCAGGAATTATCTGAGTTTTTATTGGGGGATTGGAAAAGCTCTTGGTTGGCTGAATACGCACTGAGATTGTCCCATGAAAATTATCAAGAACAGCAAGAGACGATCGCTAAATTAGAGGGAGATTTAGTAAATCGTAAGTGGATCGTCTCAATTAAAGATCGGCGCGAATTCGTGATGCGATTTGCGTTATTTCTGAAATTGGTATTGTTTGTCTCATTTTTTCAACAAGCAATTAATAGTGCCTATGGTGTAGTCGAACAAACCGACGGAGCCAGTGACATTGCTTTTTCTAATCGGATTCCCCAAGATTTCTATGGCTTAGTCCCTGGTTTAGCAACTGGGTTAGTATGCGGTTTTAAACTAGAACGACGAGACGAGCTGCTGACGCTATCGTACTTTCAAATCTTGGGACAAGGGCGGTGGCTGCTCGAAAATTTCTCCCATGTCTTTGCAGGTGAAGGCACGCGCGGGGCACATGCACTGCTATTGAGCGGTACGAGTTGGGCTGGGGCTAGTCCGACTTATCATGTCGATTTACCAGTAGACTACCTGCTGCGGCCCAAACAGTCAGCCGCGATGGATGTACTCGCCCAAAGTAGCTTTCATTTTTCACCCTGCTACTGGGCTGATGGTAAACCCGTGCGAGTTTCTGGGGTTGACTCGAAAGAAGATTCACTGGTACAGATTTTGAAATCGCTCCTGCAACAAACCGATACTTTGCAACGCGATTTTGATGCCCTCCCAGGGTCGCGAAAACGACTGATTTGGTACGTTAATAGCTACGAACAAGTTGAATTCGTTCGCGATGCCATTTTGACGATGGATACGGGCAGACAATGGCGCGATCGCATTGCCGCTCTGACTCGCAGTTCTCCACTGGAGGATCTGGATGATTCGCTGATTACCCGCAGCAATGTCGAGAATTTTGCCAGTACCAATCGATCGATCTTAATCGCCCCCATCGCCGCCATTGGGAGGGGCAAAAACATCCTCAATGATGCGGGATTGAGTGCTTTCGGCGGAGCCTACTTTTTAGTTCGTCCCCACCCCAGTCCAGACGATCTCAATTACAAATTTCAAATCGCCTTACAACAAGAGCGAATGGCTATTTTAACCGAACGTGCGGGTAATCTAGTTGAAGCATGTGAATCCTGGCGGGTAGATGGCTATCGGATTTTTCTGCGGAGTTTAGAGAAGGATTTGCGATATTCAGATCTCAGTCTGCCCAAACACGTCCGCGATGGACTGATTTGGACTCAGATGGTGCTGACTTGGCAAGCGATCGCCCGTACCATTCGCGGCAATCAACCCACTCTGGTTCGGTTTATCGATGCAGCTTGGGCACCGAATCTAGCAGAACGCCAACCAGAAACCACAAAAGATTCATTACTGACAGGATTTAAGTATGTACTCCATCCTTATTTTGCCAAGACTAGAACCGCTTTTGACGGACGAGATATCGCTTTAGTCAGATCGCTTTACGAACCCTTTTATCGTGCATTGGAGAAAATCGATGGCATATAACCAAATTCAATTATTCGCTCTCAATATCCCCACTCAACTTCCACTTCCGTTTGAGTTATATGCTTTAGAAGTTCCACCGCATTGGAAAGAATTATTTACTAGGCTTCAAGAAATTAAATTAGAGAGGAAGCCAGTTTTACCACCGATCGAATGTCTCAATCATTATTTGCAAATATTAGTTGAAGATTTAATTTTCCCTTCACCTAATGCTTTTAAAAGATCTCAAGATAAATGGTTTTATGCTAAAAGCGATCTTGTCGATCTCGACTATATTGCTAGAGTTGTCCGAACATGGGCACAAGTTTCTTTTAAAGGCTTAGAATGTTTGACAGACAGAGACATTCAAGCAATTCAAGCTATTTCTGGTCGAGATTTACAATTTCAAAAAGTTAATTTACCAGAACAGGTTTGGAAGATTGAAGGTGGTAGAGGGAGTATCGAGCCGTTTTACTATCGCTTGATTCCTTATTTATTCTCTAGTGCCATAGCATCTGCACCTCTAACCTTAGTCAATCCAGCTTCTAGCATAGATCGAAGGACATTTGCTTTCAGGGAAAGTATTAACCCAGATAATGGTAGATCGGATGTTATTAGTTGGAATCCCGAACTTATCGTTGCCGGAAAGCAAAAAGAAACTCACTATCACTCATACCATGCAAGGTTTAATCTACACTATCATCCCGATGGTACTCCCTATCTTATTTGCGAGTATGGAGTAAGCAATTGGGTAAGCTGGAAGCTTGGTTACTTGCCTACCGATATGACGGTTTATTTAAGTCCTACTGGCTCTAAAAGATTTGCTCCCGCCAGCATAGGATATATTAACAAAAAGCGCGGCATAGATTTTAAAGGCAATTTAGGTCATCTGATTGCAGAACTAAATTATCGAGACAAATTTACGATTCAAAATATTATTGAATTGCCATACAGAAACGATCTTGATAACCTTGAATGGATAGCTGTTTACAATACTAGGATATCAAAATCTCATCATGCAGGGCGAGGGTTATTCCCCACAGACATTGCTAGTCTTCACCAAGCCTGTTTAGAGCGTATTCAAGAATTATTTGGCACTGGTTTTTCCGAAGTTGAAGCTTATTCTCGTTGCGACAATACTAAATCTTTAAAAACTTCATTGTCTCAACATAAAAAAGTTAAGAAGTTTATCAAATCTGACCCGATTATAGAACCAGATTGTATTTCTTTTAAAATACCAGATAATCTTCAGCTATTACTAATGGTGCAAACTCCAGCAACTCAGGTATTAGTTGAGAAGTTGGCTGCTAAATATGGTATCAAAAATGTTAAGACGATCGGCCTTGGTAAATTAGGTACAGAGTTATCAGGAGCAAACTTAACCTCTGATTATAAAGATAGAATTCGCGAATTTAAAGAATCTCCAGAACTTAAAGATGCACTCTCAGCATCAGTACCAGGGAGTAAAAAACTAGCATTCCTAGAGATATTACCTAAAGCTGATTTCTGGGGGAAAGATGCTAAAAAAGATCCCAAACCATGTTTTCGCCCAGCTTTAGCTGAATTAGGCTGTACCGCTAAATGCTTTGAGCCTGAGAAACCGAAAAAAGAAAAGACAAGCGAGTCACATTCCGAAGCAGAGCCGTCAGAAACCGATTTTATCCGACGAGTAGAGAACAGTCTCCTGCGGGGATTAGTTATGACTGGAGCCTATATTTACCCTGAGTTCAACGCCGATAGATTTCCCGCTGATGTTGCCTGTGTGGGTGTATACGCTATTCCTTGTGGCAATAAATTTTTCCCTGTAGCCGTGCGAATAGATCGGGATGGCATCATGGCTAAAGGCTATGGTTCTGAATGGATGGATATCTATGATTTTCAGATAAAAATGGCACGGAAGGAGATTTTCAATCCGATCGAATTTAAGAATAATAAGTCAAATCTGCAAAACTGGGTATTTAATAAATTATTTGAAGAAACTCAAGCACCAACTATCTACTGCTTCGATGCCCAGAATTTGCGGAGGAAGGGTTTATTATTCCTTCAAAAACAGTATTGGCGACAAGATAGTTTGGCTTTTCATCTCGATGAATGTCCGACTCGATTTATCCCCCTGTCAAAGTATCCTCACGTTCGCATCGCTGCTATTCTCACACCTGAATCCTCAGAAGTACCTATCTATCGAGCTTGCGATGAATCTGGTAACTTAGAAGGAAATACCAAGGGTGTCTTTCATTCATCCTCTCAAGATGCAGACTGTGGTTACTATTATCTGAGCAATCAAAAACCTAGCAATCGTACCGATCCAATTTTACAGAAAAGTAAATTCTTCTCGACAACTACTAAGGCTGGTAAGTCAATCAAACCCAATCTATCGGCTCAAGGATATAATCCGACTGGAATTATGCTGACTTTAACATTACAGCAAGAAGATGTAGCGAGTGATTGGGCTAGTTTTATTCAGTGTCAAAGATTATATGGCTTAACTCACCATTTTGATGCAACAAATTATCCAGCACCATTACATTTAGCTGAAAATTTAAGAGGTTACTTGCCAATTCAAGAAAGCCTCAAATAATAACGGGGGAGACTCATGATAATTAGCTTTAAATCCAAAGAAACCGAACTGATTTTTCAGGGTAAAATATCTAAAAGATATCCAGAAAATATCCAATTTGTTGCTTTACGGCTATTGAGGATCGTTGATGCGGCTACATCGATTATCGATCTACAAGTACTCCCAGGAAATCGCTTAGAAAAGCAATCGGAGAAATTGGGACGATATAGTATTCGGATTAACGATTCTCGGTGGCGAATATGCTTCATCTGGACAGTCCAAAATGATGCGGCAGATGTAGAGATAGCGGGAGATTTTGAAATGACTAAACGCAAACGCTTACCAAATATCCATCCAGGGGAAGTTCTGAAGCTAGATTTTCTAGCACCGATGCAAATTAGTGTCGATCGACTCAGTACAGATATCGGCGTAACTCAAACCCGTATCAGTGAAATTTTGGACGGTCAACGCGGAATTACGGCAGATATTGCCCTCCAATTGGCTGGTTACTTTGGCAATAGCGATCGGTTTTGGCTGAATCTGCAAACACAGTACGACTCAGCAGCAGACCGACAAACCCGCAGCGCGACGGACATCCTCGATCGATTAGATCGGATAATTTCTCCAGAGGAAGATGAGGACGAGGATGATGACGATCTGCCAAGAGTCCGCCGACGCAGCCGTTACGATGATTTTGACGATCTGGATTGGTACTCAACCAATCGCGGAGATCGCTACGACGATCCAGATCGTTCGGAGCGGTTATTTGGTAACCGTCGAGAGCGAGCCAAACAAGATCGAAGGGTGAGTGATTTTCAGACGATCGAAGTAGATGGTAAATTAGCAATTTCAGTCGAGGATCTGCTCGCTGCTGGGGTAATTTTTCCTGAATAAATTTGTCTGGATAAAAATAGAAATTGGGGTTCGATCGCTTATTTGGATATTGTTAAGCTGAGGCGATCGAATCATCAGCCCGATCGATAATTACTCGTTCGGTTTGAAGTTAACTATCATCGATGTCAATTGTTGACGGTTAAATTCTAATAAATCGATGGCAAATTCTTTTGAAGCAAGATCGATCCAATCAGCGGGAATTCGCTCGAATAAGTCACCGATCGTAGTTAAAGAGATCGCAGCAATTTTCCCGATCCAATAACTGGCTGCGGTAGGATAGCGATCGAGTAATTCTCTTGCCAAATCTGGGAAATTAAAATTCTCGGCAGCTTTCTGGGTACGACGACAGATGGCAGCTCCCATCATCGACGAGCAGCGATCCGCCTTCAGTCCGAGTTTGACTATCTCAGATCCAGACATCTGTACGCCCAGGGAGGCACCACAATCAAAATTGGGTAATAACTCCAGACTGCCAGTAGGATCGACTCTCACGCCCCAATTATAGTCGTGTCGATCGATATTACAAATCCAAGCATCTAGCATTAAATACCCAGCAAATAGTTCGGCTGCTGTGGTGATTTGCGGTGGAGCTTCCCAACTAATAGGCAGTGTGACGTTATTAGCTTCTAAGGCATTAATTGAGTTTGCTAGCGTGTAGTAATAATTATCTTTGCCATAGACGAGGGACAATAAATCTGCTCCAGCTAGTTCAATTTCCCCAGCTCTGAGAAAATTGGGGCTGATAACTCCACGATTCCCCTGCCAGTCAATCCCTAATTCATAGGAGACTGTCGGCAAACCAATCGCTCTGGCTAGCTCTGAAGCGATTCTCTCACTCCAGGCAGTCGTTCCCATCGGGCTATCAGCTTTAAATATAGCTAATCCTAATTCTGGAGTGGATATCCAGAATTTATCGAGCATTCCTAAATCGACAAATTCTTCACCTAGTTTTGATGCTTCGCTAACTATAATTACTGCGAATAA
>Ga0136639_10000600_pt1 | contig 12339 bp, 8 predicted proteins | sample AntDrymUQ8592106_2_FD_113739 | JGI IMG/M metagenome (GOLD analysis project Ga0136639, IMG submission 113739) | Polar desert sand microbial communities from Dry Valleys, Antarctica - metaG UQ859 (21.06) | ecosystem: Environmental > Terrestrial > Soil > Desert | place: Antarctica: Dry Valley...
TCCAAAGGAATTCCAAAACTTTAAAATATCGAATGTCACCCTTGCTTCAGACAACAAAAAAATAGAAAATCTTGATGTTTTGAAGCCAATTATAGATTTCGTAACCCATTTCGATGCTGTTCTTAATTTACTGACGGTGATCGATAAAGAAAACCCTGAACCCGAAACTAATACCTCCCTCCAAGACTACCTCAAAAAAAACGGCGTAAATTCTACCTATCATAAAGTGAGTTCCGAAGATGTTGAAAAGGGAATTCTGGAATTTGTAGAGCGGGAAAATTCCAATATGCTTTGTGTGTTACACCACGGAAAAGGTTTGTTTCAAAGCATCTTCCATTCCAGCGTTGCAGAAAAAATCGCATTCGATTCAAAAGTACCCCTGCTTGTTCTATGTGACTAGATCAAATAGGTTCCAGCATAAAAATCCGATTTTCCCAACATGTAAAAAAGCCTGATTCTTTTTGAATCGGGCTTTTTGTTTTCACTCATTAAAAATCCTCCAGAAACTCATATTGATAATTCCATTCCAAAAACTAGATCGAATTTCTAAGGGAAACTCACATACTCCTTGAGTCGTGTTGGTCACAAATCCCTATTCTACTATTAATCAAACCACCAATCTGGTGTGAAGGCGGCGGGTCAAATTAGGAGATTTAGAGAACAGAAATTTTTTGGTAAGAACTAATTTGAGTAAACACAATTTTACTTTTAAGATTTTCGGGATTATGCTACTCTACTGTTTGGAAGAAAGGAAAGAATTGCGTTTATTCAAGAACTTTTAGGTCATAAAAGCAGTCCCGATAGCTCGGGATCATCCCCCATGTGACCACCAAAAGCCTTCAAAGGATTAGGAGTTCTTTTGGTGACTTATAAAAAATAAACAGTACCAAAGGTGCATATACTTGACCAATTCGGGCAGGTAGCGATCCAAAAGGTATAGCAATAGATAAGTTATGCGGCATTTTAAAGACGACATATGAACAAAGAAAAAGTTTACGAAATAGGACAAGCATACATAAGACTTGACTTCAAAGCGACTGATGAATTTAAGGAAGCATTTGAACAGTTTCTTCTGTATAAAGGCAAACAGTATGCTAAGGAGTATTACAACAAGGTACTACTTATTGACGGTTTTTATTTTACAGTTGAACTTGAAGACGGCTCACTTAAATCAAGACTTAAAATTTTTGGACAAATTGCAATTGGTTCAATAATAGCCTATGGTGGTATTCGGACAAGCATTGATTATCTAATTAAGGACGCACAAACAGTTACAGAACACATTGCAAGAGATGTTGCTAACGAACCTAACATTGGAAACAATAGTATTGGAAGAGTTGAAAGAAGGCTTGGTGTGCCTGGAAAAATAAAAAGGCTCTATAACGACATTGACAACCTTACAGCAAACAGAAATAATTTGACACCAAATGAACAACAAGAAATATTAGACCGAATTCAAAGACAATTCGAAGAACTAGTTTTAGAACTTGACCAACCAGAACTTCAGGTTATTCAGCAAGACTTAATTCAAAATCAAATACCATTACCCGAGCGACAAGACAATCAAGACTTATTCTTGCAAAGACAGTATGCAATTCGAGAAGAGGAAATTCGACTTATAAGTGAAAATGAAATACAACAACCACGTCAACTACCCCCACCAAGACAGTAATTAAAACCCTTAAAAACTATGACACTTTTAGACATTACAGTCGACCGAGGATTTGCAACTTTAATAGCAGCAATTATTGCAGCGGTGGCTTCCGTTTTTGTTTTATTTCTGAATAAAAAAGGTGAGATAAGAGCAGCAAATAGAAAGACCTTAGATACATTTATTTACGAACTCTCTCAAGCAATGCATCAATTAATTGCAACCAGCAATATTTTACTCAAAAACAAGTCAGATGTTAGTAGAGAAAATTGGAAGGAAAAAGCAGAAGCTGCAAAATTGAAATTAAAAGAACTTAGACCAAAAATTAGATATGTGTTATGGGGAATTGACAACTCAATTCAAGCTTTAACAAGGTTGCCTGATTTTACTTTATATACACTTGCAGACGAAGATGTAGCGATAAGGGTCGTTAGACGAGGGACAAGACTTGGTGATGCACTTGACCGATGTATTCGTAACTGCTATCTAAATGGACGAGCACCTAGATTTTATGAAATTTGGCAAATTAAGATGTATGAATGGCACTTTAGACAGACAAGAGATAACTATAAAGCAAAAAGAAAAACGACCGCATAACAGCACCTAAAAGAAATTGGCGGTTCAGTGATCCGCAGACACATTTGTGGTTAATCAAACATTGGTTCACCGCATAAAGTTTTGTGGTAAAAATCGCCAACTTCTTGTAGCTACAAAACGTTATGTGCCATATTAAAAACCCGACAACAACGAAATTATGAACGAAATACTATTGACAAGTAATGCAGAGAAATTAGCTGAAAAAGCTGAAAGTTTAAAATCGTTTAGTGGACTTAAATTGCTGCACGTAAAACGCCAAGTGGCTCTAATACTTGGACAAATTGGAAGGGATGGAATTTTTGACGAATATACTAAGCATGACATAAGTCACATTGACTTCATGCTTGATTCTCTAGATTGGATAATTCCTAAAGAAACTCAAGAAAAATTAACACCTGCAAATTGGGTTATGCTAACACTCTCGATATACTTTCATGACTTGGGTATGTTAGTTACAAAAGAAGAATTTAAAGAAAGAAGAAAATCGTCTTTCCCGACATACAAACAATCAATAATTGACGGAAAGTATGGATTAGATTACAGAGACAAAATTTTAGCAATTGAAGGCGTAGAAGCACAAGACAGATTTATTTACCAAGAGCTTGTCAGAAGAACTCATGCGGAAAGAATTAAATATTGGATACTTGATGAACCTAACCCTAATTTTCAACATGAATTGCAAGTTGTAGTAGAAATAAAAAAACTAATATCTAATACAGATTATATGTTTAGAAGAGACTTAGCACTTATTTGTGAAAGTCACCATTTGTCTGATTTAGATGACTTTGACAAGTATAAACCTAATCAGCAATATGGTCCTTCTAAGGAAGAGATTGTTAATTTACATTATTCTGCACTAATTTTAAGGACGGCAGATTTGCTGCATATTACTTCAGACCGAACACCTTCGATTGAATTTAATCTAATAAATCCAACAGACCCAATAAGTCAGGAAGAATGGGCGAAACAAAGAGCCGTAAAAACAATTAGACCTCAAATAAAGAAAAACAAAGAGGGAGTTGCGGATGACTCAATCCCGAAAGATACCTTAGAAATTATTGCTCTTTTTGAAGAGGAAAAAGGGTTCTTTGGTTTGGTATCTTATATTGATTATGCCAATAAACAATTAAGAGAAAATTTTAAATATAACGAAGCATCAAATAAATTATTTGGCAATCCTTTTAACTATCCTTGGAGAAATATTGATGATTCAAATATTGAAACAAAAGATTTTGAAAAGAGACAATTTGAATTTATTCTCGATCAAACAAAAATTCTTGACCTTTTAGTTGGGCATACTCTCTACAATGACTCAACGGTAGTGCTAAGAGAGCTGACTCAAAACGGAATTGATGCTTCTAAGCTAAAAAAACATGAATTAGATTCAGAAGGAAAAGATTCAGACTATAATCCTGAAATAAAAATCAAATGGGAAGAAAAAACAAGGGAATTATCTTTCCTTGACAATGGGACTGGAATGACATTAGATATAATCCAAAACCATCTTCTAAAGGTTGGTTCTTCAAGATATCAAGATGAATCTTTTAAAAAGAAATATCCGAATTTTTCGCCAATAAGTCGATTTGGAATTGGCTTATTAACTTGTTTTCTAATAGCTGACGATATTGACATATTGACAAAATCTAGCGAATCAGAGAAAGCCATTCTTCTTAAAATAAAAAAAGTTCATGGAAAATATCTTTTGAAATATTTGTCAATAGATAAAGTTTGTAATGAACTTAAAAAACATGGAACAGAAATTAAACTTTATGTTCGAGCAGATGTAAACCTTTCTAATATTGAAAAGGAATTAAAAAAATGGATACTTATTCCAAATTGCACGTTGAATTTAGAAGTAAATAAAAAACTAACAACTATTGGATATACTAGCCCAGGTGAGCTTTTAAAAAGTCATCTAAAGGAAATTGGATTTGATGTGGATGATAAATACTTAAAAATTAAAGAGGTTGAAAAAGATGGATTAACCTTGGCCTTTGCATTACGTTATATTGAACATTGGAAAGAATGGGATTTTCTAGAATATAGAGAAATAGATAGAAATAATGTACCGCCTATTGGCACATGTATCGAAGGTATACGGGTTGATTTTAATACCCCAGGTTTTAACGGAAGAAACTTGTACGCCTTAGTTAATACTTCGGGTAAAAATGCACCAAAAACAAACGTTGCAAGGTCTAATATTGAAATAACACCAGAGAGAGAGGCACTTTTGTTTTCAATATATCAATTATATCTTGAACATATTACAAACGAACTACAAAACTTAAGAACGGAAGGTTTTTCTATTACTTGGGCAGCTAATGAAGCAAATTGGCTTTTAAAATCTTTTACCCGCAATTCAAAAATCTCAAATACCAGAGAAATAAAAATTGAGGATTTAAACTCATTTGAAAAAGCTTTGTCAAAAATTCAATGTGTTTTAATAGAGAAAAATGCTAATAGGGAAATTATTAGTGTAAATGAACTGAAAGACCTAAATCATTTTTGGTCTATAGATTGTGCATCATATTCCTCAGCTGATTCCTTAATTAAAGAAGTGAAATCATCTAATACATCAGCATTAGCTTTATTAAAAACCATTTTTGGAAATGAAGATTCTAATACTGATCATATTGACTATCTACTTTGTAATCTACAATCAGATAAAATTATAGATAAAATTATCGGGGACAACTTTCAAGTGGATTCAATTAAACTTATCCCTGAACAAAGAAGATTGGATTTAAGATGGTCTTTAGTTAAAGAAAAAATATGGGAAGAAATTATTATTGCAGACGAAGACTTCACTACAAGTCGTGGTAATTCCAACAGCTGTTTTATTCAACTACGAGATTTTGAAATCGACAAGTCTATAAGCCAAATCGCAATAAACTCATCAAATGCACTTTTTATTCTTAAAAATTCAGAATTAAATACATATTTAGTGAAGCTAATTGATAAGTTGGCGGACAAAAGTCAAGAAGACAGAATTGCATTATCCCAAACGGTAAGTCTTCTAAACAGTTTTTTCTATTATAAAGACCTTGACAAAACAAAAATAGAGGAATTCATCCAATCAAGATTCCAGCGAAAAAATAATCGAGACATTGAAAATATAGTTTGGAGTAGAATTGACAAAGAAGAGTTAATAACTACAATTCTTAAGACTAATTTTATTAAGTACGACACGACAATTTGGTATAGACGGGAAATGTATTAAAAATACGGCACATAACAACTAGGTTTTCGTTGCGTGCGTAGCACGAACAATGAAACCGAGGTTGCACGGAACCGGAATTGAGACACCTTATATATGGGTTTTTCGTCGATACCTAAAAAGCGTATAACGTATTGAATTTCAATATCTTGCCTATTAAAAAGTTACATAAAATAAAAAATTAAACTATTGATTATCAACGGATTGAAAATGTTAAAATCTCAAACCAGAGGATCTTAGTAAACTCCAATATAAAAATTTTGGATGGAACTTGAAACTACCGCAGGTTTAGTGCAACAGCACCTACAAGAAATTGGCGGCTCAGTGGTTAATTGAAGTTTTGTGCTTCGCATCAATCCCGAAAGCTATCGGGAGTGGTGGCAGACAGTTTTGTGTTTCGATCCCGATAGCTATCGGGACGCCAACTTCTTGAAGCTGCAAACCGAATACTGATTTAAAATGAAAATCAGAGTATAAATTGAAGATGGGCTTTAACTGTCGACAGTTGAAATTGAAAGCTACTGATGGAAAGATAAACACATAAAATTACAGTGTATGAAATCAATAAAATTATTTGAAGAAACTAAAGTAAGAACCCAATGGGATACTGAAAAGGAAATTTGGTATTCGCCATTGTGTATGTAATAGCCATTTTAACAGGAAGCCATAATATTGCGGTGTATTGGAGGGTAATGAAAAAACGATTAATAGATGAGGGAAATGAAACCGTTACAAATTGTAACAGGTTGAAAAATTAAAATCATAAATATTATGGAAGAAAAAACAGCAATAAAAATATTTGAGGAAAAGAAAGTCAGAACTCTCTGGAATGAATCGGAAGAGAAATGGTATTTATCAGTCACTGATGTGATTGCCTTACTTACTGAAAGTATTGACCCTTTAGCTTACTGGCGTAAATTGAAACAACGGCTGAAAGAAGAAGGAAATGAAACCGTGACGAACTGTCACGCTTTGAAAATGGTAGCCGCTGATGGCAAAATGAGAATGACTGATGTAGCTGATAGCGAGCAGCTTTTCCGATTAATTCAATCAATCCCATCACCTAAGGCAGAACCTTTTAAACTGTGGTTGGCACAAGTGGCAAGCGAACGTTTAGACGAAATGCAAGACCCCGAGTTAAGTATTGACAGGGCTTTGGAGCAATACCTGAAACTGGGCTACTCTGAAAGCTGGATAAACCAACGCCTAAAAAGTATTGAAATCCGCAAAGAACTGACTGATGAATGGAAAACCCATGGGTTGAAAGCAGGGCAACAATTTGCAACCCTTACCGATATTATTACCAAAGCTTGGGCTGGCAAAACCACCAAAGAATACAAAGTATTGAAAGGGTTGAAAAAGGAAAACCTGCGGGACAATATGACCAATACAGAGCTGATTTTAAATATGCTAGCCGAGGCATCAACCAAAGATATATCGCAGGCGGTAAACCCTAAAACTTTTAACGAAAGTAAAACCGTTGCAAAACAAGGCGGCAATGTAGACAAAGTAGCTTTGAAAGAATTAGAAGCCCAAACAGGCAAAAGCGTAGTAACAGGCGAAAACTTTTTGCCCCCAAAAAAAGAAAACAAAAAAATAAAATAGGCTGACTCCAGTTGATGAGAAATGGGCTAAAAAAGCCGAGGACCACTGCACACTTTTCCCAGCTTATCTGAACAAAAATCCCGACATCAAAATCGGTTGCCCGGACTGCCACGATCAGGGAGTGCTTTATCTGGCTTTCGAAGGAAATGAAAAACCAATCGAATGGAAAATCGATCCTGTGGAAAATGAACACCCGCCAGAAATCGAAGCATTTATGACTGCGCTAAAAAAACTGATTTCAGAGTTGCCGAGGTAATTCTCCGCAGCCTGAAGCAAAAAAAACCTGCTTCTGAGAAGCAGGTTGACCTTGATGACGGATGCCCGGAAGTGTGTTTCTTACAATCTTCCCACCAATTCTTTCATGATCAAAGCCATAATCGGCTCTGCTTTGGCGGCGGCATTGAGCACATCCTGAAGGGTGACATGCTTGATTTTTCCCTCTACCCCAAGATCTGTGATGGCGGAAATTCCAAAGACTTCCATTCCCATCTGACGGGCGACTACCACTTCCGGCACGGTACTCATCCCGACTGCGTCTCCTCCGGTCAGTCTCATCCGTTTGTATTCGGCTGGGGTTTCAAGATTTGGGCCGGGCACTCCGACGTACACGCCAGTATGAAGTTTGATTCCAAGTTCCTTTCCGATTTCAAGTGCTTTTTCAATTAACCTGGCGGAATAAGCATCGCTCATATCCGGAAATCTCGGTCCAAATTCTTCGGGATGAAGTCCACGAAGCGGACTCTCGGGAAAGAGGTCAATATGATCGCTGATCAGCATGACATCTCCTACTTCCTGATCGGGACTTAATCCTCCGGAAGCATTTGAAACAAAGAGATTTTTTACTCCAAGCTTCTTCATCACCCGTACCGGAAAAGTCACTTCCTTCATCGAATAGCCTTCATAATAATGGAATCGGCCTTTCATGGCGACCACTTTTTTTCCGGACAGCTCTCCAAAAATCAATTTTCCGGAGTGGCTTTCCACCGTGGAAATCGGGAAATGAGGGATCGTTGAATAGTCAATTTCAAATTCTACATTTATTTGTTCCCCCAGCTTTCCAAGGCCGGTTCCAAGAATGATTCCTACCAAAGGTGCTTCTGGATAAAGGTTTTTAATATAGTCTGTTGCCTGATTAATTTGGTCGAGGTAAGTCATGGTTGGTAGTTTATTGAAAGCTTAAAGATATTAATATGATTATCCGCAATTATGTGAGTAGCAAAAGAATAGGCCTTTGGAATGCGGAAAATCGTCCACTGACGACGGTCGACAGTCTACAGAACCTTTATTTGAACCTCAAACCTTGAGTCCACTCCGATAACTGCTATTTAGAGAAAATACCCCCTCCAAATTGATCCAAATGGCACTATTTTCTAGTGCAAATACCTTTTCGGAGCGGGCTTAACCTTGTTTTATTTGGTTAGTGGTAAGAGAGCGGATAATCATTTATTAATTAATTTGGGTACGCAATCTTGCCAGTAGAAAATTTGAACGATCAAAAATCTTAGGATACCTTGAATTATGGTTTACTTCTGTCTTCGGTCATCCCCGCCTGCCGGCCGGCAGGGGTCTTCCAACCCATTGACGAAAGAGAATTCGCTTACTGGCAGAAAAGCGTACATACAGATTAATTAAAAGAAAGTTCAGAACTTTTACCCCTGCTTGCTTGTATTGCAATCAGAATAATTCTAAAAATGGTTAAAATCATCGTCGGCACCAACCGTAAAAACTCGGTTTCCAAAGTAATCGCTCATACCTACCAGTCTATTTTAAAAGAAAGGGGAGTTGAATCCGAAATTCTTGAATTGGAGGATCTTCCGATTGATTTTATCGGGACAGCTATGTACGAAAACAATGGAAAGAATGAAGCATATAACTCCTTCCACGACAAAATAGCCGAAGGAAAAAAATTCATCTTCATCGTACCGGAATACAATGGATCATTTCCCGGCATCCTGAAATCTTTCATCGACGGCATGACCTATCCCAATTCGTTCCGAAATAAAAAGTGTGCCTTAGTGGGAATTTCTTCCGGAGTAGGCGGGGGTGGCATCGCTTTGAGCCACCTCACCGACATCTTCCATTATCTGGGAATGCATGTCCTTGCTCTCAAGCCGAAGCTTGCCAAAATCGAGCAAAATATGTCAGATAACCTGCTCACCAACAGGTTGTACGTGGACTTACTGCAAACCCAGGCAGACCAGCTGCTTGAATTCTAGGATTTAATCCACGTTATCGTGGAGAAATCTGTTGTTTCCCAGAATCTCATTTTCGTCACTCAGGTTGTATTTGCTGATGCTTGGCTCTGAGCTGTGCTGAGGTTCCTGTAATACAACTTGCTTTCTCTGATACGCAGGGACATCCATCTTTTCTTTCAACTCTTCGTGAGTCGGATTGATAGATCGACCTCCTTTTAGCTTTTCAAATCGCTCGTGTGCTCTTTGAATTGCTTTTTGCTTCATTTGCTCGTAGTAGTCGTTTGCAAAAGCCGGAACCGCCGGCTCAGATTCTTTTGGAAGTTTTGCTACTTTCTTATCTCCTTCTTCTTCGAAAAGATTGTGGACGATTCTTTCAGTAGGTTCCACCACAGGCTGAACTGTTTCTCTTGCTTCTTCAATCGGCTTGATTTCAAAAGAGAATGATTCAGTCTTTGGAGCTTCCTGTGGAGTTGGAGTTGCGGTCGGAGCCTTAGGAAGGGAGAAGAGGAAGGTTGCACCATTGGCAATGGAATCTTCTGTTACTTTCTGACTTTTTCCTGAATCCAGGTTAATTACAGTCTTTACTACTTCAGGCTCAGCGATAGGAGTTGCCAGTATTGGAACTGCAGGAGGAAATGCCATCGGAGCAGTTTTAGCTTTTCTTGGGATTCCTGATAATCTGTCCATTTCAAAACCTGTGGCGATTACCGTGACCCGGATTGCTTTACCGAGTTCCGGATCGATACCCTGACCAAAAATAACCTCAGCATTATCGCCGGCTTTCTCCTGAATGTATTCAGTGATTTCGCTCAATTCGTCCATTGAAAGTTCTTCATCTTCACCGGACATGATCGAAAGAAGGATTTTCTCAGCGCCTTTGATATCTACATTGTTCAGCAATGGAGAGGAAATGGCTGCACCGGCTGCTCTGATCGCACGGCCTTCGCCTTCTTCTGTGGAGGATCCCATCACAGCCGCACCTGCATCTTTCATGACAGTTTTCACATCTTCGAAATCCACGTTTACATCCTGGTGGATAGTGATGATTTCTGCGATTGATTTGGCAGCAGTGGTCAGAATATCATCGGCCTTGCCAAAAGCTGTTCTGATCGCCAGGTTACCATAAATCTCTCTCAATTTGTCATTCAGTATTACAAGGACCGTATCGCAATTTTCGCGAAGCGCCTCAATACCAGCCTGAGCAACGGCCATTTTCTTCTTGCCCTCAAACATGAACGGAGCAGTCACGATGCCCACAGTCAGGATGTTGAGATCTCTGGCGATTTTTGCAATCACAGGTGCTGCACCGGTTCCGGTACCTCCACCCATTCCTGCAGTAATAAATACCATTTTGGTGTTATCCGCCAACAGCTCACGGATCTCATCCTGAGACTCAAGGGCTGCATTTTTTCCCTGCTCAGGATTTGCTCCTGCACCCAATCCTTCGGTAAGGTTGGCGCCGAGTTGCAATCTGAGTGGAACCGGGCTGGACTTCAAAGCCTGCGCGTCGGTATTGACCACGACAAACTCCACATCCTTAATACCCATGCTGTACATGTGGTTGACGGCATTGGAACCGCCCCCACCTACTCCAATTACCTTGATGATTGACTTTTGGTTTCTTGGAAGATCAAATCTGTAATCTTTCATGTTATCTGACATATTATTGGTTTGGTGAATTAGTTTAACTGTTGGTGATTTTGGGTTTTAATAAGGGAAATAAGCAGCAGGACCGCTTATCTCCCCCAATCATAAGCCCTAATAATTAGTATCGTCTCCGATGTCATCGTTGATGATGCCTTTCAGTTTGGCGCCGATGTTTCGGAATATATCTCTTGAAATAAGTTCTGTCCGTTCTTTTTTAGGCGGAGGACCTGCATTGGCCACGCGCTTTCGATAGCTTTCCTCCCGGTCATCGAGCGCTTTGAATCCTGCCAGCACCAAGCCTACAGAAGTTGCGTACATCGGACTCTTCACTTCCTCTATCACTGATTTGCCGAGGTGCTCATTTGGATAGCCGATCCGGGTATCGAGTCCGGTCATGTATTCGAAAAGCTGAGAAATAAACTGTAACTGAGATCCGCCACCGGTCAGGACGATACCGCCAGCCAACTTCTTGTAGTGACCGCTTTGCATGATTTCGTTTTGAACGATTTCGATTATTTCCTCCATTCTTGCCTGAATGATTGCAGCCAGATTTCGGATGGAGATTTCCTTGGGATGTCTGTTTTTCAATCCGGGAATTGATACGATTTCATTTGGATTTGCTTCTTCGGCAATGGCTTTTCCAAAGCGGGTTTTAAGTAATTCCGCCTGGTTTTGCATGACCATGCATCCTTCTTTGATATCCTTGGTGATGATATTTCCTCCAAGGGGGATTACAGCTGTGTGACGGATGATATTTTCGTAGAAAATCGCGATATCCGTAGTACCACCCCCAATATCAACCAGGCAAATTCCTGCCTCTTTTTCCTCATCACTGAGGACAGAAAGTGAACTGGCCAAAGGCTCTAGGATCAACTGCTTGGAAGTAAGATTCGCTCTGCGCACGCAGCGATTGATGTTGTTGATAGCTGTAGTCTGGGCAGTGATGATATGGAAATCAGCCTCCAGTCTTGTTCCGGACATACCCACGGGATCTTTTATTCCGCCTTCGTAATCCACGGTGTAATCCTGTGGCATGACATGAATGATCGTGTTTCCCGGAGGAATCAGAATGTTTTCCATTTCGCCGGAAAGTCTTCTCACATCTTCCACGGTGATTTCATCTTCAGATGGGCGACGCATGATGCTTCCGCGATGGACTTTGCTTTGGATATGCTGACCTGCAATGCCCACGATCACCTCTCCGATGTTGACGTCAGCCATTTCAGAAGCTTCTTCAACAGCTTTCTGGATCGCATGGACTGTCTTGTCGATATTGGTTACCACACCCCTGTCCACACCGTCAGATATGGCCTTTCCCATCCCAAGGACTTCGAGTTTGCCGTACTCATTTTTTCTGCCGATGATGACACAGATTTTGGTTGTCCCAATATCCAGTCCCACGATTAATTTGTCGTTTTCCATATCCA
>Ga0136639_10000601_pt1 | contig 12332 bp, 12 predicted proteins | sample AntDrymUQ8592106_2_FD_113739 | JGI IMG/M metagenome (GOLD analysis project Ga0136639, IMG submission 113739) | Polar desert sand microbial communities from Dry Valleys, Antarctica - metaG UQ859 (21.06) | ecosystem: Environmental > Terrestrial > Soil > Desert | place: Antarctica: Dry Valley...
TCGGCGCCAATGTTCATTTATCAGGCGGTGTGGGTCTGGGCGGAGTCCTGGAACCTGCCAGCGCCAAGCCAGTGATCATTGGTGACGGAGCCTTTGTCGGTTCCCGCTGCATCGTGGTCGAAGGCGTTGAAGTCGGAGAAGAAGCGGTCCTGGCTGCAAACGTAACGCTGACAGCCTCGACACCAATCATTGATATCCGAGATGGCGAAATGAAGGAGACTCGGGGTAAAATTCCTTCCAGGGCAGTTGTCGTTCCTGGCACCAAAGAAAAGGCGATCGGGAGCGGAAAAATTTTCACATCCTGCGCTTACATCATCGGCAATCGAAAAGCATCGACTGACCTTAAAACGTCACTCACGGATGCTCTTCGAGAATTTGCAGTTTCGGTGTAGCGCTTCTGACAGGCCAGTCGGGGTTGACCCCCACTGGCTCACGAAAGAGTCACTATGCCACGGGTTACCTTTGTTCCAGCCCAAAAGTCCGCTGAAGTCGATGCCAACACCAAACTACTCCTCTGTGGACGCAAAGCTGGGGCCGAAGTCCGCTTCGGCTGCGCATCCTGCCGCTGTGGAACCTGTGGGGTCAAAATTCTCGCAGGCGTTGAGCAAATTTCACCCATGAAGCCTGACGAAGAAAAGCTGCTGAAACGATTGAAACTTGTAACTGATGGCAGCGTTCGACTTGCCTGCCAAGCACGAGCGATGGGTGACTGTGTCGTGGATTTAGACTTTCAGGACACTTATACGCCGGATACTGTGAGTCTGGTCGATGAAGACGGTTAAACTTCCTCTTTGTGTCTTCTCTTATAGGCAATGCTCTCGCTTCTTGCCTCATTGGATCAAACTACGCTAATCCTGAAAATCGGATCTCAGCTACCAGAACCCTCAACACACAAGGGAAGAGCCATGCCGTCTATTGAAAACACAAGGGTCAGTGAATTCCTCCATCTGCCATCACCGGCCCAGATGAAGGCAAAAATACCTGCACCCGACACTATTCTGGAGCATGTTTCCAATTGGCGGGAAGAACTTCGTCTGCTGCTGAGTGGCCAGGACCGACGACTGCTGGTAATCGTTGGCCCCTGTTCGATCCATGATGTCGGAGCTGGTTTGGAATATGCAAGAAAACTAGCCAAACTTCGGCAGGACGTGCAAAGTAAAATCGCGATCGTCATGCGGGTCTATTTTGAAAAACCAAGGACCACTATTGGCTGGAAAGGCTTGATCAACGATCCCCTGCTTGATGGCAGCCATGACATTCGCAGTGGTCTGCAAATCGCGCGAAAGTTTCTCCTCGATGTCGCTGATCTCGGTTTGCCCGCTGGCACTGAATTTTTGGATCCCATCGTGCCTCAGTATATTGCTGATCTGATCAGTTGGGTGGCTATAGGCGCGCGAACCACGGAAAGCCAAACCCACCGGGAAATGGCCAGCGGCTTATCGATGCCGGTCGGTTTCAAAAATGCCACAGATGGTGGCATGCAGGTCGCTCTTGATGCAATGACATCCGCTGGTCATCCCCATCATTTCCTGGGAATCGACAATGATGGAATGACCGCAGTCGTGCAAACCAAAGGTAATCCCGATGCCCATGTGATCCTTCGCGGTGGAAATCAGGGCCCCAATTATAGCGCAACTCATATCCTTGATTGTCTATCCAGGATCAAGGCCACGGCTGAACAACGCCCCTTGATGGTCGACTGCAGTCATGGCAACAGTAGCAAGGATTATAGGCGCCAACCCGAAGTCTTTCGCGAAGTCTTTCAGCAGTATCGGGCAGGGAATCATCGTATTCTCGGTATGATGTTGGAAAGTCATCTGCACGAAGGTAAGCAAGATCTTGGTCAAAAGCCATTGGTTTACGGCCAGAGCATCACCGATGGGTGTATCGCCTGGGATAGCACTGAAGAGTTGATTCGGACGGCTTTTGAAAAGATTTAAGGTGTTATCAGTGCAGAAAAACCAGAGGCAGGTAGCGTTTCCCCTGCTTCTTTTTATTTAAGTAGCTATAAATTAGGATAAATGAACTTGGTGAGTTCGACGTATTCTTCCGGATGCAGTGTGTCGGGACGTCGATTGATATCAATCGGACAGCCCTTCATCGCTTCTTCGTTCACAAATTGTCGAATGGCATTACGCAGCTTCTTGCGCCGCTGGGTGAAAGAGACACGCGCGACTGTTTCCACTTTTCGCAGGAATTCGTCGGGCAGAACCTGAGGACGGACTTTGATAAATACCAGCGCACTATCCACCGCAGGAATGGGTGTGAAGCACGTTCTTTCGACTTTACACTCAATATTTACTTGGGCGCGCAATTGAGTATAGACGGAAAGACTGCCATAATCCTTGGTACCAGCTACCCCCGCAAGTCGCGCCGCAAATTCCAATTGAACCAGAAATTCAACGCCTTTGAGCCGATGCAAATGCGGCAGCACCCACATAATGATGGGAGTGGAGATCGCATAGGGAATGTTGCCTACGATTGCTGTGGGTTCGTTTGATTCATCAAGCCACTCGCCCAAGTCGAATTTCAAAACGTCCTGATTCACAAGGGTGAGAGTGCCGGGCAAATCTCCCTTCTTCATGCTGTAGTATTCTTCCAGTTTTTCGACGAATCGATGATCTTTCTCTACGGCGGTCACTTTCCACGGAGATTCCACCAGCGCGCGGGTCAGCATTCCCCCGCCCGGTCCGATCTCCAAGACTCGCGTGACATGCAGAGTATTCAGACGTTCAACAACTTTTCGAACCGGCCAGTCCGTACGCAGAAAGACCTGACTCAATGATTTTTTTTGTTTAATACGGTGGTCGCCCTGAGACATGTTTCCGCTCCTGATTAGCCAAACTGATAGCGGGAAAAAGCATCCCAACCCAACTTTTTAAAGATGGCAGCATCTTCAACTTTCACATAGTGCTGATAACCCAGAGCTGCAATCATCGCGGCATTGTCGGAGCAAAAGCGCAGTTGGGGAAAATGAACAGGAATTCGTAGTTTCTTTTGAGCCAAAGCTCGAAATCTTTGATTGGCAGCAACGCCGCCTGCAATCAGGACACTTCGCGCTGCTGGACGCTGGTTTTGAGCCCCATCCAACTTGCGAATCAATTGCCCAAGAGCTTCTTCCTGGAAAGCGGCACAAAAGTCTTTGATCGTCTCATCATTCATTTGCGCCGCATGCCGCATACGTAAGTTTACCATATAGGTTTTAAGACCTGAATAACTAAACAGCAGTTTATCTTTTTGTTCCATCATTCGTGGCATAGGATAGCGATCGGCTTGACCTTGGAGCGCCAGTTCTTCAATCACCGGTCCACCTGGGTAGCCCAAACCAAAAAGTTTCGCAACCTTATCAAAGGATTCCCCGCAGGCATCATCGATACTGTAAGCCATCAGCTCGTAAACAGTCGGCTCTGGCATGTAATAGATGTTGGTGTGTCCCCCCGAAACGACCAAAGCCAAACAAGGGTAAATCTTATCTGCTGGAACATCCAAACCCAGGATGGCACCGTGAACGTGAGCTTCCACATGATTGACCGGAACAAGGGGTTTCCCGCTCGCAAAGGCCAAGCCTTTTGCATAGGCAATACCGACCAACAATGCCCCGATGAGACCGGGACCCTGAGTGACAGCTATGGCATCGATATCCTTCAATTGAAGCGACGCTTCTTCCAAAGCCTGCTGCACAATCGTATCGATTAAACGCAGGTGTTCGCGCGCTGCGATCTCGGGCACGACCCCTCCAAAAGCAGAATGCACATCAATCTGCGATTTGATCACAGAGCTTAATGCCTCACGGCCGTCACGCACGACAGAGGCTGCTGTTTCATCGCAGCTGGATTCGATTCCAAGGATCAAGGTCATAGCAGATCCAATTTAAAGTTTGGCCAGCTTATCTTTAGCCTGTTTCGCTTCATCGGTGTTGCTAAACTTTTGAATCAGCTCTTGATAGTAAATCTTGGCTGTTTCCGCATCACCCAATTGCTTGAAACAATCACCCATGCGAAGCAGTGCGAGGGACATGTTCTCTTTAGGCTTGCTTTCAATAAATTCGTTGTACTTCAATGCCGCTTCCCGGATCTCTCCTGACTTGTAGAGACTTTCAGCGAATATGAAGGTCACTTCCTGCTTTTCTTTTTTACCCTTCACAGCGGCCAGCACTTTGCCGCCTTCTTCCGCCACGAGTTTGAATTTTTTCTTTGCAAAGGCTTCACGAAGATCATCCAGATTTTTCAGAGAAGGGGCTTTTTTTTCGGCCGCTTTTTTCTCTTTGTCTTTTTCCTTCTCTTTCGCCCCTGCACCATCTTTTTTGTCGATCTTCTTGCTATCGACCGACTTGTCGATCACGCCGAGTATTCTGTTTTGATTGTCCTCAACAGTCCCCATGCGCTCGTTAAGCTGAGAGAGCGCTAGAGCAACCGAGGCCTCCTGATCCGGATCGGCGCCCGGCAGCTGCCCCGTGGTCACACCGATTCTAAGTGCGTCGATATCGCCTTTGATGCGTTGAATTTCAATCGCTATTTTATCCATGCGGGTGCCAATCGATGCTTCTTGTCGATTGGTGACGCTGTTGATCTCTTTGCCCTGGGCACTGAGCAGGTTTTCCAATTGAAGCACACGGGACTGCAAACCGAAGATATCATCCTTCAATTGCTGCTCTTCCGCGGGCGTCATACAGGCTGTCAGCGTGAGAAACGCGCTGCAGGTCAGGATTGGCCAGGGGTTCATTCTGCGCAAACGTATCATTGTTAAGCCCTTTTCTTTTTCCTTAGAGTCTCGAGCCGTTTATTAATTATAACAACTCGGCGGAAAAACAAATTGGCCTCTTTGGTCCAGCTATCATAGTACGCGCCAAGAGTGTTGTGATGCATGGCGAGAAGTCGCAGATCTTCCTTCCAGCTCATCAATTCATTCATGGTTCTTTTGGCACTCTCAAGATCTCGAATGAGTTTTATTTCTTTGAGATCTTTTTTGGCATTGTTGTTCGGATCGTTTTCGCGATCGATAAAACCAGGTTCGATCACACCCTCGCTGGAATCCTTTCCCGTCAAGCCAGAATGCCCCAAACCACGCGCTTCTTCGGCCCGAGATCCGCCAAAAGCTACGGTATTTTCTCCATTGGCTGCGAGTTCAGCTTGGAGGTCCGATGTTTCCAGGGTATCCTTGCCACTTCCGTCAGAGGGCCCGTGAGCATCGACCGCGTCAGCGGTTTCAAGGCCCGATTCGAGCTGGTCTGCAGCAGAGACATCCATCAATGCGTTTAGATTGTCGGGATCGTTTTCTGCCATGAGTGTACCTTTTTTGTGTGGCTGTATGCCTTGATATCGGTTAAATTCAAAAAAAAATTAGCTGCTTAACGCAGCGGAAGACGCGATGAGTGACAAAGAAGACCTTATGACAACTCCCAAGCCAGATTCGGATACAGTTATGGAAGAAGCCGCAGATACTGAGGCTCTTGCCGTCATCGACGAGGAACTGCCGGAGGCTGGACTTCTCGAGACCCTTGAAACGCCTGATATCACTATCGATCATCTGCCTCTTTCAGTTGTAGTACCAACTCTTATCCTTGCTGAAGATGATGACGAAGATGAAGTGCTGGTCAAAGACGAACAGTTCTTCCCGGTCGAAACCTTTGAGGAATTGGCTCTCGCCGAAGAACTCCTTGCCGCGATTCGCAAGCTCAATTGGGAAAAACCGACACTGATTCAGGGTTTGTGCCTGCCTCAGACCATCCAGGGCCAGGACCTAGCAGGTTTTGCCCAGACCGGTACGGGTAAAACCGGGGTCTTTCTCATCACGATCGCACACCAGCTCCTGAAAATGCGGGAAGCAGGCGGCGAGAACAGCCTGAACCCCAAAGCCCTGATCCTTGCCCCTACTCGGGAATTGGCTCTGCAAATTTCGGCAGATGCTGAGCAGCTCTTTGACCATATCGGCATCTCTTCGATGGCTGTCTTTGGCGGTGTCGACTATGAAAAGCAAGCCCAGAGAATTCGTCAGGGTGTCGACGTTATCGTCGCAACTCCTGGCCGACTGAAGGACTATTTCCAGAAAAAGATCTTTTCGACCAAAGATTGCTGTCTCTTCATCTGTGACGAAGCAGACCGCATGCTTGACATGGGTTTTATCGAAGACGTTGAGTTCTTCCTGAGCAAACTCAGTCCTGAAACGCAAAAGCTTCTGTTCTCGGCAACGACCAACGACAAGGTGAAAGAACTGGCTTTTGAATATCTGGAAAGTCCGAAATACATTTCGGCGAATCCAGAAGTCATCACGCCCGAGCGCATTGAACAGCATGCTGTGATTGCGGATTCCACCCAAAAGTTGCAGGTTATGCTTGGACTTTTGCGTGATCATACTCCCGTTTGTTCGGTCATTTTCGCCAACACTAAGATTGTTGCGGAATGGCTCCATTACAAACTTACAGGCAACGGTATTGAATGTGATCTGATCACAGGTGATCTTCCGCAGAAGAAACGAATTGCTCTAATCGGACGAATCAAAGCTGGTGAAGTGAAGGCTTTGATTGCAACGGATGTGGCGAGCCGCGGCTTGCATATTTCCAACATTACTCATGTTTACAACTTCGATTTACCGGACGAAGCTGCAAACTACGTCCACCGTATTGGTCGAACAGCCCGCGCAGGTGCATTCGGCTCGGCTTATTCTCTGGTCTGTGAGGATTACGGTCATAACCTGATCGATATTGAGAAATACCTCGGTGAAAACGTTAAAATCCAAACCGAATGGTTCCCTGAATCCTATTTGCAGATCGAAGATAAAGCCGGCAATCCTTATAAAGATCCTGAATTCAAGGGTGCCCGCATGAATGAGAAAGAAGATTGGAGAGGCGATCGTCGCAACGACAAACCAAGAACTCCTGGCCGCAGTTTGAAACCTGCAACACGCGACGAAGGCCAGCCCGGCGATCTGCCTAAACAAGAACGCAAGCCCAGTGGCGGACCTCGCATTGAAGCGAGAACGGACAAAGGCGAAGCGAAAGATCGTCCGGATCAAAAGGCAGGCAAAGGCAAACGTCCCGAGCGCGGTCAAAGCAAAGAACCTGTGGCAGCAGCAGCAGCTGCTGCTGGTCAGGCACAAACTCGCAATCGTCATCGCAAGGCGCACACCAATCAGCCTGTGCCAACAATTCAGCCGCGGGGCAAGACTATCATCAAGCCACGGCAGCCTGAGGTGGTGCCCAACTCCTTTTTTGGCATCATCAAGCGTATTTTTGCTGTCATTTTTGGTCGCAAAAAATAAGCTTACTGTTGAATTTCCAAGTGAAAGAGCGTCCTAACTTAGGGCGCTTTTTTCATAAATCTATTTTCACCGGACCCTGATCTGTCCATCGCCACAGTTCCCTCACCCGGGGATGATCCCGGGACATAAGAATAAATCCCGCTTCCTGATCAATGAGAAGCTGCTGCCATAGCCTCATGTCTTCGTCAGCCAGATCAGCAAGTCTCGCCACAAGAGTTTTAGCAGAGGAGGCATGCAAGGTCGACCAGACACTGCCATGTCCAGAAAGCACGGCCCGCCTTATGGCCTGAACCTCTTCTTTCTGCCGAAGTTCTCCAATAACAATTCGATCCGGCCGCAATCGAAGCAGTTCATCAAAACTTTGCTTCATACTAAAAACCCCTCGACCTTCCAGATCTATGCCTTGGGCTTGCAGACGGATCCAACCCGGTTCCAGGCGAGGCAACTCGGCGACCTGCTCCAGGATAGCCACACGGAGTGAAGCGGCCTGCAGCCTTAAAAGCGCCATCATAAGCGAGGTTTTTCCAGCCCCGGTCGGACCTGCGATAAAAAGAGGGCCTGGCGAAAGACAGAAGTTTTTTAATGAGAGCACGCGACCTAAGTCTGCAAAATCGTCCAGCGCTAGTTGCAAAAGACGATGCCGCCGTAAACTCAGCAGCGGCCCATCCCGGGAGACGGGCGGTAGCAAGCAGTGCCAGCGAATGTGATGGGGAGCTTGGTCTATTACCCCTTCCCATGCACCACCGGCGGCGGGAAGCAAAGGGTCGAGACGCAAGTTTTGGCTCCACGCCAGTTGCTGACAGGCTTTCATCATGTCATTGGTCGAGGCGAAGGGTGAGTCTTGAATGGATCGAGAGGGACCGCTTAAAAGCAAAGCCTGATCACAACCATTGATCAAGACTTCATCAAGAGCAGGATCCTTGAAGTACGAACTGATGAGCTGATGCCAGAACATAAGATGAATTCCCCCTGATGCATTCAAGGGGAACAAAGTCGATACGATCGTTTAGCAGTAGAAATCCGGAACACAAGCTTGGAACATATCGTGAAAATCACCTTCCGATGTACCTGGCAATACAGCTATGAATATCTCCGCTAGCAGGTTGCTGACTTCTTCGTCATCCCAGTCCCGGGTATCAATGACCCGAGCACCTTCCAGCATGCGTTCGATAATATCGCTGGAGAGAATACCTTTGTGTCGGCAAAGCTCGATCTTGGACCAGATCTTGTTGCTGAAACAAATCCTTTCCATGGGGTTGGGAATACGAATGCCTTCACTTTTGGTTTGGAGCATTGCTAGCGATTCCACAACAGTTCCAGAATTCACGGCTTTCTCTACCCAGGCGCAGGCTTCCTCGATATCTGTCGAGGAAAAGCCAGCAACCAACAGCTCTTCTTTCACGTAACGTTCCGTCAGTTCCAGCTCGTCATAGCCGAAAATAACCATTTCGGCCATGGCACGAACTACAGACCACCACGTTGCCTGTGAAGTGACACTGTGCATGCTCACTCCCCTCAATGGATCGATCGATATCTCTAGGAGACATGATATCAACTTCACCGCTATTTAAGCTGAATGTTCTTTCTTCTAGACTAAGACTTTGTCCCCCGGAAAGCAAAACAAATTCCGTTAAAGTGTTTCGAAGTCGCTTCCTTCTTGGTATCCACTCGATGGCTCACAATTCCATGCCATACGCATATAGTCTTGCGCAGAAAAGAAAGGCGTAGCTCCATCGATTAGCAATTGTCGGGATCCAAGGGCCCGTACATCCTGTTCTGGATGGACTAAAGCAAAGACTTCACGCCCCTGATCCAGGGCAATCTGGGCCGTCACTTTTGCACCTGATCGTTCGCCCGCTTGCATCAATAAGAGTCGAGGAACTAGACCTGTAATAATGCGATTGCGGACAGGAAAATCATAGGGTCGTGCTGGATAATCCCATAGTCTTTCGCTTAAGAAAACAGCGCCCGATTTTTTGAGAAGCTGAAACGCACTTTCATTGTATCGAGGATAGAAACTGGATAATCCCCCCGCCAGCACAACAATAGTAGGGCAAGGTCTTTCTCCCGAACGGAGAGCTCCAATGTGACTGGCGATATCACAACCCAATGCTCCACCACTGGCGATCACACCCCCTTCGGCTGCCAATGCCGCTGCGAGATCTCCTGTCTCACGCATCGTAAACCCAGAAGCCTTTCGCGAACCGACCATAGCAATGGCTGGTTTGGTCAAAGTCTCCACGGGCCCAAGGACAGTTAAACAATTTGGAGGATCTTTTATGCAGCTCAAAAGCCGCGGATACAGGGGATGATAGAAATCAATGAACCTAGCGCCACCGGCCAAAGATACCCTGATGTTTTCAAAAATCAAAGTCGATAGAGCCAAGGCACTGACTTGCCCATTCTGCATAAGCTTCACCCAGGCGGTGAAGTCCCCATCGCTCTCAAGACGATAAACAATATAATCCATCCAATCATGGATCGTAAGTTCATCCACCGCCACTGGAGTGGTTTCACCGGTGGCTCGCACGGGAAGAGGGAGCCATCGATAGATCCATTGAGAAAGGACGTTAGAAATATGGGCATCCAATTGGGGAATAACTGACATAAAGCCTCCTCTTCGATAACAAAGGGAAGCTTAGAAAAATTACTTTTCTAGTACCAGTGACATGATGCTAAAGAGAGGGACATCTTAAGGACTGGCGCGATCACCCAGGCGAACTTCCAGCGTATCGTTCAAGATGAAACCCAAAGCGGCTGCACTCGAAGCATCGACGATGTACACTCGAGCCACTTGGCTTTCCGTATCGGGAAGACTATTCCTCAGAAAGGAAGGAGCAGACACCTTCACATTCTGCATGATGCTATAAACTTGGCCCTCTTGAAGCTTCGTCTCTTTCTGCTCGAAAAAGACGAAAGCACCCCGTCCACCAATTTCCATATAGGGTTCCGTAAAGGCCACAACCTGTTGATTGGCACCTTTTATCATAGGACTGGGCCTTGTCGGTAAACTTCTTTTTGTCGAACGATAGGCGACAACTAAATCACCGGGCTGAATACCGAGACGATTATAAATGACTTTGGATCGATAGACATTTTCTTTTTCATCTTTCGAATTCACCTGAATCTGCGCAATAAACTCATAACGATAGCCGACAAAGTCATTGCCATGTTTGCTGCGAACTTTTCCAGTCTGTCGAACCACGGTATAACTCGAACCCGTTTGCAGATTCTCTTCCGGGTCGATGATAACAAATTGGCCTTTATCGATCAGAAATGAGCCTGAAGAGCCGCCTATCACTTTGCCCAGCTTATCAAGTTCTTCTTCCACGATAAAAGCAGGAATGATGATGGGAACTTTATCAGGAGTGACTCGTTGCCCGACCATCACAAACATGTCATCAATTCCAGCGAGCTGCTCCAGATCCTTAGCGTCAGTCACCTGCTGATTCTGCGGAATTTCTGAACGCATGAGCATGCCATTGATATCTTCGCGAACCAATTCCTTTTCCTGAATTCCACCTTTGTCTACTGGCACGATGTCGTCTTCAGTCACGACCTGAAGAAACGTCGGATTTTCGTCATCACCTGCATAAAAGCGCAGTTTCATCCCAGGATAAATAAAGTGGGGGTTGGTAATACCTGGATTAAATGCCCAGAGTTTGGGCCAGTAGCTTGGCTCATCAATCAACTGATCACAGATATCGGAAAGATTATCACCTTCCTGAACTGCATATTCTTCTGGAGCTTCGCCCGGTGCCATATTCCGCAATGTCCCCGGTACGGGAGGAGCGCCAGCAAATAGATTCGGCTCCAAGACTTTTTTGATGCGACTGCGAACATCCACCGGCTTCATACCACTAGAATCTGTGGCGGGTGCTTGCTGACTCGGCGGCATGGATGACTGAACCGTCGGATCTTGCGCCGGCAGCATTTCCTCGGTCTGAGGTACGGGCGGCGCATCCATCTGATCCATGTCGGATCCCATCATTTCCAAATCTTCCAGAGATGGATCCTGCGCGTGGACCTGCCTGCTGCCAAATAGCAGGAAAAGAATGGTCAGAATGGGAACAAGCCTTCGCATCAAAGCTTCTCCCTCATGCGATCTATTTCCATACGAGCCATCTCGCCGAGATCCTGATTGGGATATTCATCGATAAGTAGCTTGAACTGGTCTCGCGCCCGCCCTGACAAGCCTCGATTGAGATCGATTTTCGCCAGATAGTAACGGGAATAAGGCACCCAGGAATTTCGGTTGAAATGATTTATTAACTTACGAAAGCTCTGTTCAGCGAGTTGAAATTCTTTGAGATAGAACCAACTCAAAGCAATCCAATAGTTCTGACTTCCTTCCGTGAGACTGTCATCGAATTTTTCGCCAATCTCGCCATACTGGACGATGGCCTGCCCATAGTTGGCTGCATTAAATTTATCCTGAGCCACCTGCAAAATACGCCGGTATTCAGCTATATCCTTGCTTTTTTCACCTTCGGGAACTAGGCTCTTCTCGGCCTGAGCTAAGCTACCTGTTTCAACAATCAATGAAGCTGGCAATTCGTCACTTTCCGCTTCTAATTTGGTATCAGAATTATTTTTTCCTATCGCTTTATTACTTTTCAGCTCTTCCGGAACAAGGCCGAGCATGAGCCCTTTTTCCAAAAGTTTCATGCGCTCTTTTTGCCGAATCTGTTGATTTTCCAAATCATCAACCCTCGCCCAAAGCTTGGCCAGACGAAGTTCCATATCCGTCGAGGATGCCACCGGAGGCAAATTGCTTGGACTTGGAACAGCGGCGGACATCACTGTGGTTCTTTTTTGATCGGCCTCCACCAGCTCATCACCAAAGGGACTCATTCCAGCACAGCCACCCAGAAGCAAAGCAAACAGTATCATCCCGATATGCATCAGTTGGCCTCCCTTAGATCGCATCTGCCACGCTCAACTGGCGCAAATAATTTCGAATTTTAACTTGGAATTCCTCTTGCAACTCGTGAAATTCGATGCCGAGTCGAAAGTCCAATTGGATCCGCTCTCGTTTCTCTTCATTGATCCGATTTTTAATTCGTCGTCGCCAA
>Ga0136639_10000602_pt1 | contig 12318 bp, 7 predicted proteins | sample AntDrymUQ8592106_2_FD_113739 | JGI IMG/M metagenome (GOLD analysis project Ga0136639, IMG submission 113739) | Polar desert sand microbial communities from Dry Valleys, Antarctica - metaG UQ859 (21.06) | ecosystem: Environmental > Terrestrial > Soil > Desert | place: Antarctica: Dry Valley...
AATGCCCCATTAGAGCCCGCGCCGCCGCAGGCGCTCTGATCGTGATCAGGGAGCGCGACAGCAGTATTCGCACCGCCCCTCCTGGAGACGCGCCGTCGCGCGTCTCCAGGAGGGGCGGTGCGGCGCCGAGTCCGCTTTCGCCTCAGTTCGTCCCGTAGTTAGCCACAGGACATTCATTTCAAAAAGAGAGGAAATCGCATTATAATGACGAGGGCATTAAAAATTATGAATAATTTGACTCTGAAAAACCGCAAGGCGATCGATGCCGCGAGCAAAGAATCGACTGATCGACACGACCCCTTTGACCGCGACTCTGGTCAGACCACCCAGATCAAGTGGCGGGTGAGTTCCGCAGGTGACGGTCCAACCGCGCTGTTTTCAAACATGCGTCAGCTAGTTTTCGGGGCATTGCTGTCGCTGCTCCTCTTTTCTTTTTCTGGCTTGGCTTTTGCGCAGATCCGCTCGGCAACGATCGTCGGACAGATCCTGGACTCGTCGGGTGCTCAAATTACTGAGGTCGATATTGTGGTTCGCGAGGTGAACACAAATGCGACCTACAATTTTAAGACCAGCGCGGCCGGGGATTACACAATTCCCTATTTGCCGGCCGGCCAGTACGAAGTCTCGGCCCGCAAGACCGGCTTCAAACCCGTTTTGCAGCGGGGGATTAACCTGACCACATCCCAATCGGCGCGTATCGATCTGCGGATGGAAGTAGGTGCGGTGGAAACGGCAATCACTGTCTCCGATTCGTCCCTATCGTTACAGACAGAATCCAGCCGGGTGACCAATTCGGTTTCCGAACAGCTGATCAAAGCGATCCCGAACATCAATAACAATCCGCTGAACTACGCGGTTCTGCAGCAGGGCGTTGTGGCGCGAGCCGCGATGAACGACACACAAAGTGCGCAAAGCTTCGGCATTGGCACGGAAGGCCGGCGCGCCTATTCGAACTTCTCGGTGAACGGCGGTGCCGCATTTGGCAACGACGTGCAGTTGGATGGTGTTTCGATTCAAGCCTCGGCGTGGAATGAAGTCGCGGTGCTGCCGAACACGGAAGGCATCCAAGAGGTCAAAACCACCATCAACAATATGAGCGCCGAGTACGGCCGCTCGCAGGGGACGGTGTTGATCACAACCAAATCAGGCACCAATCAGTATCACGGCTCCGGCCAATTTCGAATGCGCAACGAAGCGCTGAATGCGAACCGGTTTGAAAACAATGCGAACTCTCCGTTTGTGACCCGCGCACCTTTCAAGGTGCAGAATTATTCGGCCACTTTTGGCGGCCCCGTTATTATTCCAAAGCTTTATAACGGCAAGGACAAGACGTTTTTCTTCGTCTCCTACGAAGGCATGCGATTCAACCAGGGCCTGGACTACTTCCGGACGGTGCCTACGGCCGCCGAGCGCCGGGGCGATTTTTCGCAGACTCTGGCTCAGGTGGGGGCGCAGTTTGTGCCCGTCCAAGTGGCCGACCCGTTCAACGTAACCCAAGTGGCAACTGGCCAGTTCCGGCGGAACGTTTTCCCGAACGGCGTGATCCCGGCTTCGCGGATCCTACCGGTAGCACTGACGGGGGTTAACCAGTTCCCGCTTCCCAATCGGGTTCCGGATGATCCGCGAGGCGTGAACAACTTTTACAACCGGATGACGCGTTCGTTTGAACGCAATTCGATCAACGCCCGCCTGGACCATCGCTTTAAGAACCACTCCTTGTACGGCACGTTTGGCTCGAACCTCGGATTGATCGATTCGCCGAACGGATGGGGGGAGGGGACCCGCTCCTTTGTCCAGCAGGGCGGTTTTATCGGTGCCGTAAATGGCGACCGGAATTACTATGCGGCCATTGGCGATACCTGGGTGATCAACCCGACTCTTGTGGCCGATTTTCGCGTCGGCCTCACCCGTGTGGCGGCAAATAATCGCGCGGCTACCTTTAGCGATGTTGATTACGGTTCCTATGGCGTTCCTTCCGCGTTTCTCCCCGCTTCGGGGTTGCCGGGGGCGTTACCGGAAATGACCAGCTTCGGCGGCGGCTGGAGCCAGATCAGCGCGCTGAATCAAACGGCCTATCTGGCGAAGATTGAACGCCAGACCAATTGGAACCTGAATGGTTCCTTGTCAAAAACGGCGGGGCGATGGACGCACAAAGTGGGCGGCGAATTCCGGAACTACCTATCGAACTACACGGACTCGCGCGGTTCCTTCTGGATGCGGTCCGGGAATAACTTCACCTCGGGCAACGTCATTACTCCGACTGGCGGGAACGTGGAAGCGGTGACAGGGGAGCGGAATGGTTCGGGTCTGGCCTCGTATCTGCTTGGCGCGGGCGACATTCAGGCCGGTGAAAACGCCGTCTTGCTGGCGCTATCCGCCAAGTATTGGGCGCTCTATTCGCAGAGCGATTGGCGGGTCAATAACCGGTTGACCGTCAATATTGGGTTGCGCTACGACGTGCAGGGCGGCCCTTCGGAGCGCTACAACCGTGTGAGCTCGATCTCGAATCGGGGGACGAACCCGTTTGGAACTCCCGGGCGGCTCATCTTCCCGGAAAAAGACGGTGTCGGGAAGACTCTTTATCGGACTCCGTGGATGGACTTTGGTCCACGCATCGGCCTCGCTTACCGGGTCTCCGATAGCTTCGTGATCCGCTCCGGGTTTGGCGTGACTTATACGCCTTCCAACACCGGCTTCTTCGGCGGACCGTTTTACTTCGGCACCGGTAACTTCGCGCTGCGGACATCGGATCCGGCGGCGTTGCAGTATGGTCAGTCTCCGGCGGGCGAACTTGTCAACAACTTCACGCGGTCAACGATTCTAAATCCGATCATCGGGAACAACAACGCGGCACCGCAGTACTATGGCTCCGGCGTTAACGAGCCACGGTTTGACTACGACAACATGCAGAACGGCAAAGTGCTGCAGTACAACTTCTTCACCGAGAAACGGCTGGGAAGCAACTTCATTGCCACGCTTGGCTACTCCGGCACTCGCGGCTATCGCCTGCAGATGGGCCGCTTCGCATTGAATAACGACCAGGACCTGCCGCAAGGACAGTTGGATCAGTGGCGGTCGCAGTACATCGCCTCCAACGGGACGAACCCGGCTACGCTGCAGGTGGCGAACCCCTTTCAGCCGAATCTGAACCAACTGATCCCCTTTAACGGAGCAATGGGAACGCGAAGCATGTCGCTGCGCGATACGCTGCTGCCTCATCCGCACCTGCCGCAGAATCTGGTTGGGGCACCGATTGGTTACTACACGTACAACTCGCTGATGGCTCAATTGCAGAAGAGCTTTTCAAACGGCTTACTGTTCAATGTCCACTACACGTGGTCCCGGACTATTGAGCTGTGGGGAAGCGAAGCCCAGAATAACAATTTCGGCGAAAACGCCGGTCTCCAAACCGGTAACATCGATCGCCGGAACAACTCAAACAGCTACTTCATTTCGCCAAACGACATACCTCACCGCCTGGTGGCCACCTACGTGTGGGAGATGCCGCTAGGGAAGGGCAAGAAGTTCGACTTCCAGAACCGGTTTGCCAATGGCGTCTTTGGCGGTTGGAATGTGGGCGGCGTCTTTCTGGCGCAGAGCGGCCAGCCGCAGCAGGGATTCACGGGATCTTCCGGGTCTATCACAGGCATGGGGGACCGGATCTCCGGCGTACCGATAGAGGTTCCAAAGAATTTGCAGCGCTGGTACACCGGAGCGAATCCGGCGGATCGGACGGTGCAGTTGCCGAGCGGCCGTTCCGTTGTTGTTTGCCGGTACTGTTTCATGAAGTATAGTTCGGACGCCTTCGCCGGGCGAACTGTTGCGCTTCCGAATGGTACGCTGGCTCCCGATATTTATTGGTTCGGAACGGCGGCGCATCGATATGGCGATGTCCGCGGTAACGGCCGGTGGAACATCAACATGAGCCTGCAGAAGGAGTTCCAGATTACTGAGCGGGTCGGGATGCAGTTTTCGGCCGAGGCTTCCAATCTGTTCAACAATACGCAGTTCCGTCCGAATATGAACGCGGGCCTGGGAGCGACCTTTGTGAATGTAACACCATCACAGTCGGCGCAAGGAATCAGGTCCGGAATGGTCCAGAACGATAACTTCGGCACTTGGGGTATGGCCACATTCGATCCGCGCCAGATCGAACTCCGATTGCGGATTCGGTTCTAGCCGCGCGAAGAGACGGACCGGCGGTATGATACACGGTCCGTCTCAGTTAGCCGGCGGCGAGTCACTAAAAACTGAACCCAAAAATAGGAGATTACAACCCATGATTAGTTCTACTTTGAAGTACCGCGAAGAGATCGAGGCCAAAGCCAGAGAACTGGCCGAGCGCCTCAACGATAGGGAACGGTTCGCCGTCGAGTCTCCGGCCGAAGAGATTGAGAAGATTGTCCTGGCTGAGCAACGCGACCTCGCAGTAAACCTGCTGGGGACCAGCACCCGGATGCAACGGGAGCTCAGAGAGGCAGTTGACCGCCTCGCCAGGGGAGACTTCGGCATTTGTGAGCAGTGCGACCGGGAGATTCCGGCCAAGAGGTTGGACGCGCTGCCGTGGGCTCGCCGTTGCGTGAGCTGCCAAGAGAATGTCGAGGCAGACGAGGGGTTTCGCCACCTCGAGATCGAGTATCCGATCGACTCGGATTTGGTGTCGGCGCCAAAGGTTGAAGATATATTGCCGAAGGGTCGTCCCGCGCAGCGGCAGAAGCCGACGAGGGCGAAGGTGCCTTTGGCCCAAGAGCTAGTAGCCGATCGGAGCCCGCGATGACTCAACCCGCATTGGATCTGCTTCCGATATCGCCTCCAGTACCCGACGTCGTAAGGTCGCCGAAGGAAAGGAACCGGTGGGGCGTCGTGCTAGCTGGCGGCGATGGGGTTCGACTCCGGCCGCTAACACGGCGGATCTGCGGCGACGACCGGCCGAAACAATTCTGCCCGCTTATTGGACAAAAGACGCTGCTGGGACAAACCCTCCAGCGCGCGGAGTCGATCATTGCGTCAGAGCGGCTTCTGGTTTCGCTGGCGCGCGATCACGCCGGATGGTATTCCCAGCAAGCCGGTCTGCTGCCTTCCCAGTGTGTCGTGCAGCCTGGGAACAAAGGGACGGCTCCAGCGATTCTGCACAGTCTTCTGAGTATCGCCAAGTTGGATGGGCAAGGCTTGGTCGCGATCCTCCCCTGCGACCACCACTACTCAGATGAACCGTCTTTTGCCTTCGATCTCGAGTCCGCGTTTGAGACGGCTGCACGGCGGCCTGATATGGTTGTTTTGCTGGGAGCCAAGCCAGACTATCCAGAAGTCGAGTACGGATGGATTGAACTGGGTTCGCCTCTAAGGGGCGAAGGTAGCGAAGTCTTTCAAGTACGGGGTTTCCAGGAGAAGCCCAACATGGACCTCGCACGGAAACTGTTCAAACGAGGCTGCCTCTGGAACACCTTCGTGATGGTAGGGACTGTCGAAGCGTTCCTGCACATAGTCCGCGCCAACCTTGGCGAGATGTTGGACCTGCTGGGTTCGGCACGCATGTGGGCCGGGGAAGAGACCCACATTGAGCATTCCTTGTACGAGCGTGTCCCCGCCGTCAGTTTCTCGGTTGATGTGTTGTCAGCAGCGGAGACCAGCAGACTGGCGGTGCTCCGGCTGAAGCAGGCTGGGTGGAGCGACTTGGGAGATCCGGAGCGCGCGTTGCTGGCCATTCGTGACGGTGGCCACAAGCCCATGTGGGCGACCGAGTGTGCAACCGTGTAGCGCCCGGGTCAGGGCCGATCGTTGGCCTCCTGCGCCGAGGGCAAGTGATCTTGCTTGTTATGATTCGAGTCGGCCAAGAGATGGACGCGCCTCCGACTCGCTTCCGTAGCGGGGGTTGGGGCGGCCGGCGTTCGTATAGCGCGGGCGGCCGTCGGGGAGGGTACCGGCACTGGGCAGATTATCGGTGAGAGCATAAGGTAAGTTACGGCCATATGTGCCTTGCCATGTGGCGGCGACGGCAAAGTCAGAGAGTAACTCGCGTTCGAAAGTGACAAAAACGTTGTGGGTGAATAAGTCGCGAAAGTGCGGGTCTCTTGCCACGTGACATCGAGCAGTTGAGACTGCCCGATGTCCGACTGAATATTCCCTGGAGAGTTAATCGCCGGGAGTGTTTGACCCTGCTCCCGGCACAACGAACTCCTGAAATGAGCTAGGCTGATCGCCAGGGGTGAGGCGCCAAGGCCCGCACCCGTTGGGTTTCGGAGGTTACTGAGCGGTGCCGAAGAAACGGAACTTGGCGGCGGTGATGGTGCCGGCAACGCCGTTTGCGACGTTGTCGGCGATGATGAGTTTCCAGGTACCGGCGGAGGATTCGCCCCAGTGCATGACGGAGGTCATGGTGTAGTCGTCGAAATCGGCATTATCGTCGTTGGGCCGGGGTTGGGCGACGCTGAGCATGCCGGAGGGGGAGAGGAAGCCGATCGAGATGTCGCCCCGATTGGCGTGTTTGATCGTGAAGGTGAGTTCGACATGTTCGACGCGGATACGGTTTGACACGGGGACGTCGGTGGAAACGACCGTGCCGCTATCAGGGATGGCACCACTGCCGGTGAGTTCGACTTCGGCGGAGACGAGGGGGCCGAGGTTGGTCCAACGGGGGGCGAGTTCAAGGGCGGCGGAGACGTTGACCAGGCCAGCTCCGAAGGAGTGGCTGAGGACGAAGTCGGCACCGTTTTTGACGAACTCGTCTTTGCCTTCGAGGTTTGCCCGATTGGCGGTGCGCATAAGGATCTCTTTGACGTCGCGGTAGCCGAGTCTGGGGTTGCGTTCAAGCATGAGGGCGACGGCCCCGGAGATTTGGGGGGCGGCGGCGGAGGTTCCGTTGAAGGAGTCAGTGTAGTTAGCAGGGGCCAGGGTGATTTCGTGCTTTTCGAGCTTAGAGGCGTGGGAATCGGCACCCATGTTGTCCGTGGTCCACATGACGTTGGGCTGGCTAAATTCGCCGCCGAAGGCGGAGATGGCGACGCCCATGCCGCTTTCGGAGTAGGAGCTTTGCTTGCCGGCGCGGTCGACGGCAGCGACGGCGATGGCGAAGCGGGAGCTGGAAAAGCCGTCGTAACTTTGATCGTCGTTTTCGAGTCGGCCGTTGCCGGCGGAGATGGAGAAGACGGTACCGAGACCGTTTCGGTTTTCACGGGCACCTTTTTCGATTCCGGCGAGTTGAAGGGAGCTGACGCGTCCGCCGCCGATGCCGTCGTCGGCGGGTCCCCAGGAGTTGGAGGAGACGTGGGTGAGGATGTCTTCGGGCTGCCAGGCGAGGGCGCGTCCGCTGGCATCGTCCGGGGTATCGCCGGAGATGAGGCGGATGCCCATGAGGCTGACTTCGGGGGCGACGCCGATGACGCCGAGGTTGTTGAAGCCGACGGCGGCGGCGAGTCCGGCGCAGCTGGTGCCGTGGTTATCTTCGGTTTTGAGGGGGGAGGGATCGTCGGGGTCGCCTTCGTTAAAATTGATGTGAAGGCCCTGACCGAGGGAATAGGAGTTGGCGGCGAGGTCTTCGTGGGCGATTTCGAGGCCGTCATCGACGATAGTCATGTTGATGCCTTTGCCGGTGGCGAGGTCCCAGGCGTTCCGCATGGTGAGGTTGAAGGCGGCGGACTGGAGGTGCCATTGCTTCGAGTAGTGGGTGTCGTTGGGTAGCTTGTTGAGGATCTGGCGCTTGGACATGACGCGGGAGAAGACGGGGGAGAACTCGTAACCGCCTTGACGGGTGAGCCAGTCGGCGGCGTCGAGGGCAGCGAAAGCGTCGTCGTAGGAGACGAGGACCCAGCCGGGGAGGAGGGAGGCTTCAAAGGCGAGGGGGCGGGTGGGGGCGAGGGATTCGGTGTGACCCGGTTCCAGGCGGACGTGGAGTTTGGCGGTCATGACGCGGCGCGCGGCGGAGCGGCGGGCTTCCGAAGTGGCGCGGGGGGAGAGATCGGCGAGGTCATAAAAGACGGGGGCAAGGGCGCGGGAATCCTGGGCCCAATTGGCGCGAGCGAACTTCCGGGCGGAGGTTTCGAGACGGAGAACGGAGCCGCTGCCCCAGGCTTGGCCGGTCGCGACGGAACGGACCCCGCGGTTCGAGCGGGAGAAAAGTTCGTCTTCGGCGAGGCGAACTTTGGTGGGATGGCCACCGTCAGAAAAAAGGTATTCGGATTGGGCAGAGAGGGTGCCGACCGCGGTGAGGAGAATGAGGAGGATGTGTACTGAATGCATGGGAACTATTCCAAAGTTGCATCGTAGCACAGGCAGGATCAGAAGGCTGGTTTTGATGTTAGCTTGGTTGGTCGGATGGGTTTGTAGTAAGCGGCACAGTTTCGCCAGGCGATCCGTAGACAAATGTCGACTTTTTTAGCAGGACTTATTCGTAGTCAAGGTCGAGCATTCTAGGAATGCTAAGTTGACTTCGAGAACCGGCGATTGATGCGATGCTTGCTGGGGTTTGCGCCAGGTGGGGAAGGTTTTGGCGCAACGAAAGCAGTGGAGCTTGGCTTTTGGTGAAGGTTCGGCGCAAGCTGGACTTTTTCCGCTCGGACGATGAAGCGCTGGGGGGCGGGGCCGACGTAGGAGAAGGGGTAGCACGTCACCAGGGTCAGGACTTCGTTTTCACCGTCGGCGTCGAGGACCGTTACATCCGAGGGGTCGACAATTTGAGTGGAAACGACAGTATATTGGTGCTCGCCGCGGGGGGTGGTCAGGGTGATGTGGTCCTCGAGTTCGATGTTGCGCAACTGTCGGAAAAAGGTATCGCGATGCCCAGACAATCCTACGTTGCCTTCCTCACCCGGTAGGGCCGTCCCTTGGATGTGACCTACCGCGCGACGAAGGACTAAACCGCTCGTCCCCTCCATCACAATCGAAGAGAGACCGAGACGCGGGATCTCGATCAATCCGACTAACCCTTCCAGGTGCCTGAGCGGGACAGGCTTCGGCGGTTCCGGGATGTTTTCCTCGGGTTGCTGCTGTCGCTCGGTAACCATGTCTCGTAGATGCTGGAGTTCCGCTTTCTGGAACAGCCACGTATCGATCAGCACAAAGCCGACGTAACCCAACATCGAGATGGCTACGCCGAAGAGCATGGCTTGGGTCCAACGGACCATGCGGCCCAGAGAGCCGGGCCCCAAGTCTTTGGTCACTTTGCCACCGCCCGATACCCGGCCCGGGCGCGCACGATTAGTTTGCCCCGCTCATCGGAGTCGGCGACGACTCGAATTTTTCGGTAGGCATTCGGCTGGCGCGTACTGTTGGAGCTGTAGCCGATGATGTATTGGCTGCGAATATCCCGAGCAATGCGCTCGGCCGCCGCGACAATTGCTTCCCGCGTGGACGGGAAATAGGCCTCCCCGCCGGTAGCCGCGGCGAGGCGTTTTAAGGCTCCGGGGTTGCGGTCCGGGTCGGTGGGTTCGAAGACGCCGAGGGTGTAAAGGACGACGTTGGATCGTTCGGCGAGGACCAGGACTTCGGCCAAGGTTTGTTTGCTCGCGTTGTCTCCACCGTCGCTGATGATGAGGAGCGCCTTCTTTTCCCGTCTGTCGGTCTGCAACCGCTCGAGGGCCGTAGCGATGGCATCGTACAAGGCCGTTTGACCGTTAGCGGGGGTGTTGGCAATGGCGCGGGTCAACTCTTCGAAGCGCCGGGTGAACTGCATAGTGACGGGCAGCCCCAAGGTGACATATTCGTTGAAATTGACGACGAAGAGTTGGTCCTCTGGGTTGCTGGAAGCGACGAACATTCTGGTTGCAGCCACCACGTCGTCCAGCTTTCGCCTCATGCTGCCACTGTGGTCGACGACCAACCCTACGCTGACGGGGGAATCTTCCTGTTTGAAGAGCCGAATTGTTTGCCTGGCTCCGTCCTCATAGACGGTAAAGTCCCCTTGCAAAAGGTTCGTTGCCAACTGCCCTTTGGAGTTGCGGACTGTGGTGTGCAGCACGACGAAATCTACGTTAACGACGAGGCCGAAGGGCTCGCCGGCGGTTGGTTCGACGACGGGCGGGGCTTGGCCGAAGGCAATTAGTGACCACGAAAAGGCCGCTCGGCGGGCAATTTCCCTGCCGCCCTTCATATTGCCTCGATGGGCTGGTAGTCCGGCTGCCACATGGCGGCCTGGACTTGTTCGACGACGTCGTCGAAGGCAACGCCGGCGAAGCCTTCGGCCTCGGCCTGTTCGGCGACGGCGACGGCCACCGTGGCTGATGCGTTGCGCAGATCATCGATTTGCGGCAGGAGGGAGGCACCGGGCATGCGCACGGCGACCAGGCTGGACACCGCATTGGCCGCGGCTCGGAACATGCCGTCGCTGATGCGGCTGGCTTGTGCGACGATGGCGCCTAAGGCCAATCCGGGGTAAAGAATGGCGTTGCTGAGTTGGGCGACCACATAAGTGACGCCTTTGAAGGTAACGGGTGCGAAGGGACTACCGGTAGCGATGAGGGCCCGCCCATCGGTCCAATTGATGAGGTCGGCTGGAATGGCTTCGGCGCGCGAGGGCGGAGAGGAGAGAACAAAGATAATGGGCCGTTCCATTTGGCCGCCCATTTCCCGGACCATTGCTTTGGTGAAACTGCCGGGGACGGCCGAGGCCCCGATCAAGATGGTAGGGACTACGCGGGTGATCACTTCGGCTAGACTGATCGAGTCGTCGTGGGCATCTCGTTTCCAAAGTTTCGTTTCTTCTTCCGAACGGGCGTAGGGCACTTGGTGCGAGCGTAGTCGGGTAGCCCCGCCGGAGCGGAGCAGCCCTGGGCGGTCGACGCACCAGATGCGGCGACAGGCCTCGGCTTTGGAGAGGCCTTCGCAGACCATGGCATCCCGGAGTTGATTGGCGACGCTGATGCCGGCGGTGCCCGCGCCGAAGATCACGACGCGCTGATGGCGCAAAGGAGTGCCACATACGCGGACGGCAGAGATGATGGCTGCGAGGGTGATGGCACCGGTGCCCTGGAGATCATCATTAAACGTACAGACCTTTTCCCGATACTTTCCGAGAATTTTTCGGGCGTTGTCGGGTTCGAAATCTTCCCATTGCAGGAGCGCGCGGGGGAAAAGTTTGGTGACGGTTTGGACGTAGGCTTGGATAAAATCGTCGTACTGATGGCCGCGAATCCGTTCGTGGCGGTTGCCGATGTACATGGCATCGTTGAGCAGCGAGGGTTCATTAGTGCCGGCGTCGAGCATGACGGGAATGACTCGTTTGGGGTCAACCCCGCCGGCGGCGGTATAGATGGCGAGTTTTCCGATGGCGACTTCGATGCCGCCGATTCCCCAATCGCCGACGCCCATGATGTTTTCGGCGTCGGTGGCCAGGATCAAGTCGACGTCGTTTGGCCCCAGGCCGAGGTTTTGGAAGGCTGCTTCGATTTGGTCGACTTGGTTGATGGAGAGGTAGACACCGCGGGGGCGACGGCATTCGTGGTGGTATTGCTTTATGGCCAGGCCCACGGTGACGTCGTTGACGATGGGAATCATTTCGCGGAGGTGTTCGGATAAAAGGTGGAAAAAGAGGACCTCGTTCCGATCGTGCAAGGCTGTTAGATAGATGTTTTTGCTGACCGCGTCGGGGAGGCGTTCGAACTGCATGTAGGCGCCTTTGACTTGCTGAAGGAGGGTACTTACTTCCGGGGGCAGAAGTCCGGTCAAGCCTAGGGCGGCTCGTTCGGCGTTTGAAAAGGCGGTTCCTTTGTTGAGCAGCGGGGAGTTCAAGACGTCGAGCCCGCGGATTTGGGTTCGCAGGACTTCGGTAGCGGCTCGCGAGGCGAGGGGAGGGAAAGCCAGAAGGGGACCGACTCTGGTATTCGTTTTGCGGGCAGTCGTTTTCATTCCTTACCTCTAAGAGCCGCCGGGCAAATGCGCGGCGGCTCTTTCGATTCAGCGTCAGCCACTTAGTTAGGACGCTTCGCCAGGCCGACGATCGCGAAGGCGGCACCGAGGCCGATGATGCCGAACAGACCGAAGGTCGGGAGGCCGCTGGCAGTGGCTGGTAAGCTGCGGGGTTCGAGTTCCGTGGAGGCGGGGGCCGCTACGGCTACAGGAGCCTCTACCGCTACAGGAGTCGCTACAGCCGCCGGCACCGCTGCCGCTTCAGAAGCCTCTACCGGTGGGGTAGTGATTACTTCGGTCAACTGGACTTCTTCTCCGGCGGGGTTAATGGCCATGACCGGGGTCCGTTTCAATTCTGCGACCATCGGGGCGTCTCCTAGCTTGGCCGACTCAGTGACTTCGAGGGGCATTTCTGTCGGCATAAAGAGGACGGTTCTATTTTCGGCCTTGGCTAGGGCAATGGCCTTGGCCTTGGGGTAG
>Ga0136639_10000603_pt1 | contig 12314 bp, 7 predicted proteins | sample AntDrymUQ8592106_2_FD_113739 | JGI IMG/M metagenome (GOLD analysis project Ga0136639, IMG submission 113739) | Polar desert sand microbial communities from Dry Valleys, Antarctica - metaG UQ859 (21.06) | ecosystem: Environmental > Terrestrial > Soil > Desert | place: Antarctica: Dry Valley...
AACCTGGGAAACCGGCAAAACCTACCTCTCCCTCAGCTAACAGAAACCAAACCGGAAAACACAAAAACAACCACCTCCAGAAAAAGTCATCAGCCACTTTTACAGAAAAAAATTTGCGCGGCCCTGTTTTTCGCGGAGCTGCTCTGGCGGCGCTGCCGCGGAGTGTCGTTCTGGCTCATGTTCCTCACCTATCCATTTGCGCAGCTCGGCCTCTGCCTTGCCATTGCCACAGCTGCCTGCCTTGTCTCGCTCCGCGTCTGAGGAAGCCATTTAACCAATAGCCCATGGACCCGACCGATTTCCCGCCCACCCTGGAGGCGCCGCCGCGCCTTCCGCGGGTCGCCTTGATTCTCACCTTGCTCGCCCCGCCGCTGGTTCTTGTGGTGGCCCTGTTTCATTCTATGGCGGGCGGCGGCGGTAATGGGATCATTTTTCTAAACACCTTGGGGTTTGTTAGCATCGTCTGCTGGCTGCTGTTTGGCCACTTTCTGCGCCCGCGCTACCGCGGCCCGTCTTTCTGGCTAATATTCTTCGCGTATCCGTGCGCGCAGTTAAGCATCTGCTTGGCCATTGGCACAGCTGCCTGCCTTATCTCTTTTCGCATGTGATGATCCCTGCCCTTCCCATTTTGCGCGAGCACCTCAAGGCAACCACCTCGCGCTGCCCGCAATGCCACGTTGACTGCCCGGCCGAGGTTTGGCGCACCACCGGCACGCCCTCGCAGGTCCACCTGACGCGCACCTGCGCGGTCCACGGCGAGGCGACCAGCTGCATCTCGAGCGACGCGCGGTTCTACTGGCTGGCCAAGGGCAACCCGGCAAACAGCTGCGGCGCCGCCTGCGCGTGCGCGGCGGACCCGGCCGGCTCCAACGGAACGTTGGGGAAAAATGCCGACGCCACGGTGCCAAGCGTGGAGGTCCTATCAACCTGCCTTGCGCTGATAGAGATTGTCGATTCCTGCAACCTTGCCTGCCCGACCTGCTTTGCTGACTCGCCCGCCGGGGCCGCCGGCGAGCGTCTCAAGGCCCACTCGCTTGAGTCATTGCAGGCGCGCATCCGCGGCGTCATCGAGCGCAAGGGGCGGATTGAAATCCTCCAGCTTTCCGGCGGCGAGCCGACGCTCCACCCGCAGTTCTTCGAGCTGTTGGACTGGATCCACGCCGAGCCGGCCATCGACTTTTGTTTGGTCAACACCAACGCGGTACGCGTGGCCAAGGATGACGCGTTTCTAGCAGAGCTGGGTGCCCGCGCGCGCCGCGGCCACCTCCAGCTCTATCTGCAGTTTGACGGGCCGCAGGAAGACGGCCAACACGAGCTGCGCGGCGCCGACCTGCGCGCCATGAAGACCCGCGCCATGCAACGCTGCGAGGCGGGGGAAATCCCCTTCACCCTGGCCATGACCGTGATGCACGCCAACCTGTCTCACCTCTGGGACACCATCGAGGTTGGCTTGGGTTTCCTCACCTGCCGCGGCGTGTCGTTCCAACCGATGTTTCTAACCGGCCGCGGGGCCGCCAGTTCCACCCGCCTCAACACCGCGGACATCATCCTCGGCGCCGTCGCCCAGTCCGCCGGGCGGCTGCGCTTCGAGGACTTCACCCCGCTGCCGTGCGGCGACCCTAACTGCGCAACCATCGGCTACCTGCTGCGCACCCCGTTAGGCACCCGCAGCATCTCGGAGTTCATCGACTTCGCCAGCGTCCAAGGCTTCCTGCGCGACAAGGTGCGCTACGAGCTGGCCGACCTCATCCAATGCGGCTGCGAGAACACCGAACTTGGCGACATCCTCCACCGGTTTGAAATGCAGGAAAAGGACGCCTTCCGCCTGTTCATCAAACCCTTCATGGACTCCTGGAGCTGGGACCAGGACCGCATCGACCGCTGCTGCACCCATGTCATCCGCCAGGACGGCTCACTTGACTCGTTCTGCCGCTACTATGCCGCCGGCGGCGCCCAATGAACACCGGCTCGCCAGTCTATGCGCTGCTGCTAGTTGCCGGCATCGTCATCGGCACCGTCTACTGGGTCCGCGTCGGACGAACCGACAGCCGCCTGCTGCTCATCTACTTCGCCGGCCTCGCCTGCGCCTTCCTCGGCGCCAAGGCCGCCTTCCTCCTGGCCGAGGGGTGGCTCTATCAGAACGACCCTAACCGCTGGACCGTCTGGCTCTCCGGCAAGTCCATTGTCGGCGCGCTGCCCGGCGGCTGGCTTGGCGTCGAGCTGGCCAAAAGGTTGTTGGATTACCGTGCCATCACCGGCGACCGCTTTGCCATGCTCCTGCCCGTTCCGCTCATCCTCGGGCGGGTCGGCTGCCATTTTGCCGGTTGCTGCCGCGGCTCGGTGTTTAGTTTTGGCCAGTGGCCCGCGGTGCAGGTGGAGATCGGCTTCCAGCTCCTTGCCCTCGGCGGGCTCTGGGTCCTGCGCCGGCGACGGCTGCTGGCCGGCCAACATTTCCACCTCTACCTGGTTGGCTACGGCGTGTTCCGCTTCGCCCACGAGTTCCTACGCGCCACGCCGAAGCCGTTCTTGGGCCTCTCCGGCTATCAGATCCTCTCCCTGGCCACCGCGGCCGCGGCACTGGCCGCATTCTCCCATCGACAGAAGTCAAACGCGCCGCTTTGTTAGCAAGGCTTCCCGCAGCACTTCTTGCTATGAGATCCATCTTTGCCGCCGTCGCCGCGCTGCTTGCCGCACCCGCCATCTTTGCCGCACCGGCACCACCGCGCGACGCGCTGCCGCTGGACGCCCCGGTGCTGCCGCTCAATTACCGGCTGCATATCGAGTTCTCCGCCCCGAGCGAGGGCACGGTGCGGCTCGGCAAGAATCTAACTGTCGATCTGGCCAAGGGAGTGAGCCATGACATTGCGGTAGAGCGTCCGGCGGATGGCGCCCCGGTTCTGCGCGTGTGGGCCGGGGACAAGCTGGTTCGCGGCCCCGAGGAGGTTGCCGCGCTTGGGCCTAACAGCGCTGAGGACTTTCCCGAGGCCAAGGTCGACTTTGGCGCGGATTTCACCGCGGTGGTGCATTTTTCGGCCATCGGCAATGGCGCGCTGTTTGCCAAGTGCGCGCCGAAAGGCAAGTGGGTGCCGGATGCCAAAACTTTGTTTATCCAGGGTGGCCGCCTCGCCTACGACGTCGGCTGGCGCGGGACCCTCAGCGGCGGAAAAAAGGTCACTGACGGCAAGGAGCACACCGCCGTCGTCGTGCAGCGCTCCGGTGCCGTCAAAATGCTTCTGGATGGCGAAGCGATTGCCAGCGACAACGACTTTGCCCGTCCGGACATCGCCGAGCACATTCTCAAGATTGGCCGCGCGGCCGAGGACTACGCAGGCGACCTGACCAAGGGCAAGGTTTCGAGCGTGCGCATCTGGTCGCGCGCCCTGCCCGAGGCGGAAATCGCCCTGCTGTTCAAAGCCGAAGGGGTCGGGGCTAACACTCCGGACTTCACTTACTCATCCGCCGGCGCGGATGCCCAGCCCGTGATCGAGGCAAAGGCCGGCGCGACGGTTAGTGCCGCGTGGATCCAGCCGTTAGAGCGGAGCGACCACGCCACGGTCATCCAGGGACTGAATGCCGAGAGCCTTGAGGAGGGCCGCAAGATCTACACCTCGCTGTGCATTGTCTGCCACGGCACCAAGGACCAGCCCGGGTCACTGCCTACTGCCCCGTCCTTTGCCAGCGGCGCGTTCAAGAACGGCGCCGATCCGTTCTCAATGTACACCACGCTAACAAACGGGTTTGGCCAGATGGTGGCCCAGCCGCAGTACACGACGGCGCAAAAGTACGCGGTCATCCAGTACATCCGCGAATCCTTCCTGCGCCCGCACAACCCGAAGGAGCTCACCGCGATCACCCCGGAGTACCTCGCCAACCTGCCCAAGGGGCTCACCCGCGTGGAGGCGGAGGTCGAGGACCGCTCCGCCCCGCAGCACGAGCGCATGAACCTCGGTCCGGTCCTATTTTGGACCTTTCAAATTGAGCCTGACAACATCGCCCAAAAAGGCATCGCCGTCCGCCTCGACCCCGGCACCGGCGGCATCTCCAAGGGCCGCGCGTGGATGGTCTATGACCACGACACCCTGCGCATGGCCACCGCCACCACTGGCGGGTTTGTCGACTGGAAGGGCATCGCCTTTGACGGCAGCCACAACAGCCACACCAGCCTGACGGGAACCAAACATTTTGTGAATCCCGTCGGCCCCGGTTGGGCGTCCCCAACAGGAAGTTGGGACGACCCGCGGCCAAAAGCCAAGGATGGCCGGCCCTACGGCCCGCTGCCGCGCGAGTGGGCGCAGTACCTCGGCCTGGTCATCAGCGGCGAGCGCTCGGTAATTTCAGCCAGGATTGGCGGCACTCCGGTGTTGGAAACACCGGGCTGGTTAGATTACGGCCCGACCCCGGTGTTTACCCGCACGCTCAATGTGGCCACCGCCGCCAAGCCGCTGCTTTTGCGCGTCGCCACGGAGGCCCTCAACGTGGTGCTTGCCGGCGCCGGCACGCTGCGCAAAGAGGGCGGCTTTTGGGTCGCCGAGCTGCCGCCCGGAGCCAAGACCCGCCTGTATATCTCGGAAACCGATCCGGCTTCGCTTGCCGCCCTGGCCAAGGCGTCCGTCGAGCCGCTTGACCTGGAACCCCTGACCAAAGGCGGAGCGCCGCAATGGACCGAGGAGGTCATCACCACCTCGGAGGTCGGCCAGAGCGCCGGAGCCTTTGCCACTGACAAGTTCCCGCTGCCGATCAAAAACCCGTGGCAAGCTTGGATGCGCCCCGGTGGCTTTGACTTCACTCCGGATGGCAAGGGCGCCATCGTCGCCATGTGGAACGGCGACGTCTGGCGCGTCGAGGGCATCCTCGATCCCGCTCCAGCCAAGCTCACTTGGCGCCGCATCGCCACCGGGCTGTTCCAACCGTTGGGCGTAAAATTCCGCGGCAATGACCTGTTCATCACCTGCCGCGACCAGCTTGCCCGCCTGCGCGACCTCAATGCGGACGGTGAGATTGACTTCATTGAATGTTTCAACAACGACCACCAGGTCACCGAGCATTTCCATGAATTCGCCATGGGGTTGCAAACGGATGCGGCAGGGAATTTCTATTATGCCAAGTCCGCGCGCCACGCGCTCGACTCGCTGGTGCCGCACCACGGGACCTTGTTGCGCATCAGCGCGGACGGCAGCAAGACGGACATCGTCGCCAACGGCTTCCGCGCGGCTAACGGAGTCTGTTTGAACCCTGACGGCTCATTCTTTGTCACCGACCAAGAGGGCCACTGGACGCCCAAAAATCGCATCAACCGGGTCAAGCCCGGCGGGTTCTACGGCAACATGTTTGGCTTCTCTAACGTCACCGACACCGCCGACTCCGCGATGGAGCAGCCGATGGTCTGGATCACCAACGACAAGGACCGCAGCCCGGCCGAACTGATATGGGTGCCCAAGGGTGCTTGGGGGCCGCTTGGCGGCTCGCTGCTCAACTTGAGCTACGGCACCGGCCGAATCTTCATCGTCCCTCACGAGGAGGTTGGCGGCAAGTGGCAGGGCGCGGTGTGCGAGCTGCCAATGCCCGCCTTTAGAACCGGCATCATGCGCGGGCGCTTCCACCCGGACGGCGCACTCTACGCCAGCGGCATGTTCGCTTGGGCCGGCAATGCCAACGACCCGGGTGGCTTCCACCGCATCCGCCACACGGAGGCCCCGGCCTGCCTGCCGCTTGCCATCCACGCCACCCGGACGGGTCTAACGATCAACTTCAGCGAGCCGCTCGACCCGGCCAGCGTCACCCCCGCGGCCTTCAACTTCAAAGTTTGGTCGGCCAAGCGCACCGCCAACTACGGCTCCAAGCACACCGGCGAACAGGAGCTAACCGTCTCCGCCGCCGCGGCCAGCGCGGATGGCAAATCGGTCAGGCTAACAATCATCAACATGGCCCCAACCATGTTTTACGAGCTCAAGGCGAATCTTCGCTCCGCGGGCGGCGCGGCGGTGGTCCACTCGATCCACGGCACCATCCACGAGCCTGCCGCCCCCTGAGGGCGGCGGATTGCGGTTTTCAGTTGTCACCCTTATTCGCCTTTTTGGCCTTCTTGTCTTCCTTGGGCAGCTCTCCGCCGGCCCACCAGTCGAGCGCCATGGCAAAGTGGGGTTCATAGAAGCTATGGCCACCGCTATGGACCTCCTGGTGGACCTCGCCCACGCCGGCAGCCTTGAGCCCGGCCATCACTCCCTTGCCCGCCTCCACGGAGGCGGTTTTGTCCTGCTCCCCGGAGCTTACCAGGGCTTTGATCTTGCCGTATGGCCCGCGCGGCGCACCGTAGTGTTTGCGGCTGGTTTCAAAGTATTGGTGGTTAGATCCGCCAAGAAACGCTCCGACCACCTTGTAGTCGTTTTTGATGAACCATGCCACCGGGCCCGAGCAGGCCTTGGATCCGCCGGAAAACCCGCCGAACGCGTACTCGGAATCCTTGAGAACCGGCCACTCCTTGACCAGTAGTTGCATGCCGAGCACCATGGCAAAATCCGAGGCGGGCACCCCGGTGTTTGAGTCAAAGGCAATCGAGATCCAGCCCTTCTCACTGCAGGTCTTTGAATAGCCGCGCAACTTTGCGAGATTGCCCTCGCGCCCTTCGGCCGGACTGTTGACCGCGGTCGAGACGACGTAGACCCGCTGCGGCTTGCTAGGGTCGAAGTCAGGTGGCAGGATGATGCCCATCTTCATGCTTATTTCGTCCCGCCGCTCCTTGGAGAGGATTTTTGACCACGCCGCCGGATAGGGCCGCTCAATGATCGTCGTCTTCCCGCCCTTGAGCACCGGCGTCCCGTCAATCGTATAATCGCCGGCCGCGATCGCCTTGGCGGCGTCCTCCTTCTTGGCCACCTCCGCTGCCGCCAGGTCCGCCTCACCCTTCAACCACTCGGCCACAAACGCCTGGTCCTCAGCGCTGAGCTTGTCCAGCGGCAGCGTCATCTCCTTGCCGTTGATGCTCACCACCGGACTGCCCGCATCCAACCGCAGCATCTCCCCCGTGACCTTGCGCCCCTGCACGTCGGTCCACGTGCGCCCATTGACGAGACACACACTGAGAAAAAGCAAGATGAGGGGGAGCTTCATAAGGTAATGTTAGTTAACGCCCCTCCATCGGCGAGATTAACTAGCAATACAAGCCATTCTAACAAAATCCCCTGCCGTGCCACAGTTTGCGGCATTCTCCGGCCCCGCATCCGCTGGTTGGATTGACGGTTGTTGATCTCCGATTGTTGATTTTTGATTTTTGATGTGGAGAGACAGCCCGAAGTGGTCGGACGCCGGTCACCCGAGGTGGGTGTCGGGCGCGCTGGGGTGGTCCGGCAGCATTCCAACCCCGGCAGCGAGGTGCGGTCAAAGCCGCGGAGATGAGATGGTGCCCCGGGGAGGCTTGCAGCGTCGTGGATCAGGGCATAGGAGAGGGGCGTGAAGAAACCAGTGGATGTGGCAATTTTGGGAGCGGGACCTGCGGGGTGCACCCTGGGATCGCTTCTGAGCCAGAGGGGTTTTCGAGTGGTGATTTTTGATGACGAAAAGCGGCCGGAACTGCTGGTGGGCGAATCGCTCCTCCCGACGGTGGTGGATCTGATGCGGCGGCTCGGGATTGAGGAAAGGGTGGCCGAGTTTTCCCAGCATAAGCCAGGCGTGGCCTTCATGCACCGGGATGGTCAGCGGCTCGACTTCCTCTTCCCGAAGGGCGTGTTGGGGAAAACCCCGAACTACGCATACAACATCCCGCGGCCCGAATATGACGAGTTACTGCGGACCCGGGCGGAGGAACTCGGGGTGGAGTTCGTGAATCACCGGGCGAAGGTCGGGGCAGGCGGCGCTGGACGCGAAATCGAGCTTGCGGAGGAGAGTTTGGCGGCGGCGGGAATGGATGGCGTCCACCCGAAGCTGCTGGTGGATTGCACGGGCAGGGCGCGGCTATTCGCCAAGACGCTGGGCATCAAGGCCGAGCGTGGAAGCCGCAACGATGTCGCCTACTTCGCGCACTTTGAGAATTTTGATGCGGAAGGCTCGGTCGATGGCCAGGTGGTGCTTTCCATCCTTGAGCATGGCTGGTCGTGGCGAATCCCCCTGCCCGGCCGCCTGTCGGTGGGCGTGGTGGTCGATAAGTCGGTGGCCGCGCGGCACGGCTCAACGCCGGAGGAGCGGCTCGATGGCATCATCGAATCCGAGCCGATGCTCAGAAAGGCGGGCATGGGAAGGAAACGGCTCAGCGAAGTGATGGCCTACACCAATTACCAGCTCATATCCGCGAGGGCCCATGGCCCAGGATGGATCGCAGTCGGCGATTCGTTTGGCTTTGTCGATCCCATGCTTTCGCCCGGGCTGTTCATGGCGATGCACATGGCAGAAATCCTCGACCGCATCGTCTTCAAGGCCGGTCCCGGGATCTTGGCGAATCCGAAAAAGCTGGCGGCCGGGTTTTGCCGGATTGAGGCCGAGATGCGGGATTGGCATGCGGCTTGGACCGAGGTGATCGAGTATTTCTACGATGGCCGGATGTTCTCGATGTATGAGGGCGGCTCCAAGCTCACCGAAAACCATGGAAAATGGACCCTGCCCGTGATGGTGGACAACCATCTCAGGGCAAACATCACCCGCATGGTCTCGGGTGTCAGCACACGCAGCCGTTATGGCCGAAAGCTCATCCATTTCACCTCGCGGCACCTGATCTGGGGCACCCGGCCACCTGCATACTATGCGGTGAATGCCAGGTAGGCGATGTTGGCCGAATGACGAACCGGCGACCGCGGAAATAGAACCGCAACGCGTCCCAAGCCCAACGGGCTTACGCCCTCCAGCCCAGGGTTGGCCGAATGGGGCCTACTGGGAACGGGTAGATAGAACCGCAACACGTCCCAAGCCCAACGGGCTTGCGCCCTCCAGCCCAGGGTCGGCCGAGTAAAATGAGGCCTACCCTGGGAACGGGCGACCGCAGGAGATGAACCGCAACACGTCCCAAGCCCAACGGGCTTACGCCCTCCAGCCCAGGGTTGGCCGATGAGGCCTACCCTGGGAACCGGCGGACGCAGGAAATAGAACCGCAACGCGGTTCCGTCCGGGCATCGCGCGGGCGCAACCGCGTTGCGGTTGAAATATTCGCGGGGCGCGTTTCCCAAGGTAGCGCGTGGCCGCGCAACCCTGGGCTGAAGGGCGCAACGCCGTTGGCGTAAATCACGTCCCAAGCCCAACGCGCTTACGCCCTCCAGCCCAGGGTTGGCCGAATAAAATGAGGCCTACCCTGGGAACCGGCGACCGCGGGAAATAAAACCGCAACGCTGTTCCGTCCGGGCATCGCGCGGGCGCAACCGCGGTGCTGAAGGGCGCAACGCCGTTCGCGTAAGGTAACCTTCCACCCCTGAAAACTGAACCCTGAACACTAACAAACTCCTTAGTTCCGGCGGATCTTCCCGGAGGCCGTGCGGGGCAGCTCCTCGACGAAAAGGAACCGGAGCGGCACCTTGTAGGCGGACAGGTGCTGGCGACAGTGGCGCTGAAGGTCGATGGGTTTGGGTGGGAAGGCGGCATCCATGGGGACGATTTCCGCGACGGGAATCTGCCCGGTGTAGGGATGTTCCTGGCCGATCACCCGGCTGTCCCGGACGCCGGGGTGGAGGTTGAGGATGGCCTCGACCTCCTCGGGAAAAACCTTCATACCCGCGACGTTGATGAGCGACTTGCTGCGCCCGACGAGAGTCAGCAGGCCATCGGGGCTGCGGACCACAAGATCGCCGCTGGCAAAATATCCGTCACGCAGCGGAGCCGGCTGCCACGGGACAAGATAAGCATCGAGCAAGCCGGGGCCGCGGATGTGGAACTCGCCGGGCTCGCCGTCCGGGACCGTTTTTCCATCCGCATCGAGCAGGGCGCAGTGATAGGCGGGCAGAGCGCGCCCGATTGCGGTCGGGTGGTCCTCGGCGTCTGCAAGGTTGAGCACCGAAAGCCCGACTTCGATGATCCCCAAGCCCTGGACCAGCGGCCGGTCGAATCGCTTCCGGAAGGCGAGCGCGGTGGCCTCGGAAAGTGCGGCGGCGGTGGAAACGGCGAGCCGCAGCGATGGCCAGCGGAAACTGCCGGGATCCGCGCCGAGCATGGCGTAGTGGAATGGCGCGCCGTACATCACGGTGGCCTCGTGGGCTTCCGCGGCAGCAAGGATGTCCTCGCGGGCCGGCGAGGGTTCAAGCACCGTGACCGCCCCGGCGTACAGGTAGAGCACGATGGAAACCGCGAAGTGGTGGGCAAGAGGAAGCATCCAAAGCACCCGGTCCGCCGGGCCGATCCCAAGCCCTTCGTTGGCGGCGGTGATCCGCGCCAGCAAGGTCTCATGGGAAAGCACCACGCCCTTGCTCGTGCCGGTGGTGCCGGAGGAAAAGCGAATGAATGCCGGGTTGAGCGCTTGGAATGCGGACTCGGGAAAAGCCGGCTCGGCGGCCTCAAGGCGGGTCAATGTATGGCCATTCCCACCCGGATGCCCCTCAAGCGTGAAATCCAGCGCCGTGATGCGGATGATCTCCTCCCGCTCCTCTGCGGTAAGTTCCTCGGCCAGCGGAACCAGGCAGGCATCCGCAAGCAAAATGCCCATGGCAAGAATGATGTATTCCAGCCCGTTCGGGCAGTGCAGGCCGATTCGCGCATGCCGACCCGGGTGCCCGGCGGCACCACGGATCTCCGCCGCGATCAGTCGGGCCCGCTCAAACAGCTCGCCATAAGTCACCGCGCGGCCGCCGCTTAAAATGGCTGCGGCTGCGGCGGGGTGGCGGCGGGAAATTTCTTCAATCAGGTTCATTGGGAAACGGGCCGGCTCCGAGGTCGTCGAGCACTGCCGGCGGAGTGTGACAAACTCACCCGCATCGAGCGAGCCTTCACGCCATGCAGCCGTTTAGTTTTCGCTCGACTCCAGGCTCCATAGCCCAGTTTTGGAAATTATCGTTGGCGATTTGGGCTTTGGAAGTCCTCTCACATGCATTTTTGTCCCCTCCAATCCCAATCTCTCGGAAATCAGATACGGATCCAAATCAGAACCCCGAATCACCAACCAGACTCCAATTACTCGTGAGTTCATTCTTGTCGTTTAAGTTCCCAATTGAGGCCCCGGGGTCAGCCCTCGCCTTTCATCATTTCCGGGGCTCACCTGAATGGCGCTGTTTTAAGCCGGGACTCGGGGGATTCCGCTGCGGTGGGACTCCTTGTAATCGGCTCGCGGGGATGTGAGGTAACTGAACGCTCGCTAACGACCGCCTGATGCGCTCAAAAGTGATCATTAGAAGGGATTTTTTGCCAGAAATTTGGACACCGTTGCCGGTCACCATCTCCGCGTATCCATCTCCGCGTATCCATCACGAATTCTTTAGTTCAACAAACTCCCGAGGCACCTGGACTGCCGGAACCCGCCAAGCGCACCAGTACTCTCTCAAGCCTCGTGGACTGGTCCGCTCCCGGTACTGTTACGCCAGACGGAGGCGTTGTACCACCAACCAACTCTAACGGCTCAAGGACGCTGAAGGCGGTCGCGGACGTAACTCGATCCGTATTTGATACCATAATCTAAGGCGGCGTGGCCATTTTTGTTTCTATGATCAAGATTTGATTTTTGAATCAGTAAGTCAAAAACCTGTCTCTGTTCTGTTTCATTTAGTTCATCAGTCACAAAAACTGACATTATCGGGGTGTTTCCTAAAGCATCAGTGGAAGCAGGAGAGGCTCCCCTCTCCAATAAAATATTTACAATTTTGTATGAGCCATTCATTATAGCATATTGAAGCATAGGCGTGTGCTTTCTTGAATTGTCCGGAAACAAAATGTGATCCGGAGAAAGCCCATTATCTAGCAATATCTTCATGCCATCTGCATCATCCCTCCCGATGACTTGAAGTAAACTCGGACGAAAAAATGCAAATGATAGGATAGCTATTATCGTAGCGAGAACAAGAACAAAAATGGAAGCCAGGATTTTGAAAGCGCCGTTAATTTTTTTGCTTTCCATATCGCTTTCCATGATCTGGTTGGCATTGGCGTCGTAGGCAACCAAGCGCGACGACCCGTCTGCGTAGGTGGTGCGGGTGACGAGTCCGCGGTCATCATATTCCCAACTCGTGGTGCGACCGCGCGGGTCGGTGGTGGATTTCCGCATGCGTGCCGGGCTGCCGGACGGGTCGTTGGCGCCGTAGTAGGTGTGGCTGGTGGTTTCGGCAAGGGCGGTGCCGGTGGCGGTGGTCACCGTGAGGAGCAGGCCGGTGGCGCTGTAGGTGGCGGTGGTTAGCGTGGCGTCCCGCTGGCGCTTCTGG
>Ga0136639_10000604_pt1 | contig 12309 bp, 16 predicted proteins | sample AntDrymUQ8592106_2_FD_113739 | JGI IMG/M metagenome (GOLD analysis project Ga0136639, IMG submission 113739) | Polar desert sand microbial communities from Dry Valleys, Antarctica - metaG UQ859 (21.06) | ecosystem: Environmental > Terrestrial > Soil > Desert | place: Antarctica: Dry Valley...
GCATCGCCTGCTCGTGGACGACCTCAGACACAGCAGGGGCCGCGAACGCAGGCGACAGTATCGCGACTCGATCACCGGGTTTGGCCTTCGCAACGCTGGCGAACGTTCGCAATGTCATTCCATAATTGAACCAGACGAACGGGCCCCACAGCAGATCCACGGTCTGCCCGTAAGCGGAACCGTCATCGCATTCAGGCCGATCTGTTGCATACGCTGTCACTCGGGACTGATGTTTGGGGAAGGACCGTCATGCCGGCCGAGGCCACGGAAGGCGCAATCGATCTACGAGACCATTGGTGGTGGCGCTCCGGCTGGGAGAGAGGGACTCGCTACTACACCTGGCATCTCACCTTTGAACATGAGCCCGCGCTGCAGCGGCTCGTCCTCGACTATCAAGAAGTCCTGAGCGGCTTCTCGTTTCTGGATCCTGTCCCGATCGAATGGCTGCATCTAACCCTCGTCGGGGTAGGGAATGCAACGGCTGTCAATGATCTGCAAGTGCGCACGGTCATTGATCAGGTTCGAGGCGAGATCGCTGGGGGGCCACCGATCTCACTCACCTTCCAGAAACCAGTTGTTCTGCGGGAGGCGGTCTCGCTCATCGTCGAACCGACCGAATCCCTTTCGGGGCTGAGGGAAACGCTCCGCCGCGCAGTGACTGGCTCCTTGGGAGCAGCGGCTCCACCTGAGGATGCCCGCTTTCCATTTGTCCCACACGTGACGATGGCCTACGTCAACGCTGACGCGGACGGACGGGGAGTCATACGTGCTCTGGAGCACAAGCCGGAGCGGGTCGCGGCCCGGGTCTCGCCGGTTCTCGCACTCATTGAGCTCCACCGTGACAACCGGCAATACGAGTGGCGAACCCTGGAGGAGATCCCGCTAGCGGATTAGAGGACATTGAGCTTTTGGTGCCCCACAGCGTGCCGTCGCGCAGCCGAACCCTGATCGGGCGCTAAAGCCGACCAAGCCCTTCGCTGGCCTTCAAGAACTGGATTTCACGCCAATTCCTTCCGGAACCAATGGTTCGCGTACGGGTCCGTGTTGTGGGCTTCACCTTCGATGTAGCCAAGGGACGCATACAGGCTTCGCGCTTCGACGAGGTCCGTTCGTGTGTCCAGCCGCAATGCGTCGAGTCCTAGTTCGCGGGATTTGCGTTCCAGTTCCTTCATGAGTAGGCGTCCCACGCCCTTACCGCGCGCCGCCGGTTCCACGAAGACTCTGGTCACCTCGCCGATGTCGCCGGGGCGCACCCGCATTCCTGCACAGCCGAGAACGGTGGCTCCTTGGCGGGCCAGCAGAAGGATGCCGAGGGGTACGACCAGGTCGTCACTGGGGTATCCGGCCTGGGCGGCCAGAGTCTCCTGCCGAGACGCGGGTCGCCCGTGGTAGCGACCCACAATGTCCTCATAGTACCGAAGTGACACGTCCTTGGCCTCTGCGGACGTCGGTGATGTCGCGGAGATGACGATCGGCATCGTTGGGGTCATGCGTTCCACCGTACTTCTTGAGCCACGGACCAAGTCGGAGTGAGCTTGCACCTTCGGAGCGGCGTTCGGCTGCAGTGTTAGAGGCTGTCAGTCTCGGTAGGCCTGCGGCCCAGGGACGCTTGGAATCGGATCAAGTATCCATCCGGGTCTTGCACCAGGAACTGGGCCACGCCAGCCTCGGTCGTGCCGGTCCGGTACCACTTCGTCTCCGGCTCCATGAAGAGTGCCCAACTCGCGACCTCAAGAGCACCTAACAGCGGTTGTATCGACGCCACAGTGATCTGGAAGTTGATCCCGCGGCCGAGAGGCAGTTCCAGCGGGGCAGGTATCCAGTTCCGTCCCGATCCTCTTTGTTCAAGCATGATGTGCGCCGTGCCGCTGGTGATGTAGGCAAAACCTTCATCGGGGCGGTCGTAGAGCACCTCGAATCCGCAAAGGCGGCACCAGAAATCCAGGCTCGCCTCGAGGGAGGTGATCAGTAGCTCCGGGACCAGGCCGGGACCTGGTGTGCTGTCCGCTTTTGCCATGACTTCGGTGACTTCTTGGTCCGGAGCGGACCTGGCCGATGCGGCGGAGACAAGGATCGGCGACGTGGGCATCATGCGGACCACCCTACGCGCCGAACGAGCGAGCGGATGTGTCGCGGCTTGATCCCTCAAAAGCGCTCTTGATCAGCATCAGGGCGCCTGATGCACTGCTGTCCGCCGGACGCGAGCGGTCTCCGGAAAGCGAACCTTCTCCGGGCGTGCGTTCTTGGGCTATTGCGGCATCGTAAGGCTGAGCCATCGTTCTTCGATGGCATAGCCGAGATGTTCATTCATGCGGATGCTGCCGGCGTTGATTTGAGCACCACCCGTGCCGAAGATCCTGACGCCGTCGTTGGCCAACGCCGTGATCGATGCGGCCTTGACGGCAACGGCGAGCCCTCTGCGGCGGCAGGAGCGGTGGACGGAAGTGAATTCGGTTTCTGCACGCCCGGTAGTCAGCAGTATGGTGCTGACGGCCACGAGTTGCCCGTCGTTGATGGCGCCGAATAGGCGGCACCCGGATCTCCACAGTTCGCGTACGTCGGCCTCGTCGCGATGCGGTGCAGCGGTCGCTGGCGTGTACGGGTAGTCGGCGTGGTTCAAGGCTTCAAGGGCCGTGACCTGAGGCGCCCAGCTGGCATCGAGTTCCTCGATAAGGAATCCTTGGTCCGTTGCCGCGACGACGGCCGCGTTCAGGACCGTCAGGTCGGGTGGATCGCTCAGGCGCAGGCGGCCACCCCATGATTCGCCGATAACGACGTAACCCTCCTGGATTAGATGCTGCAGGCGTGGATCGTTGAGTTGGACTACCTGGATATCCGCGTTCACGAGGCCCCCGGGCGTGCGATCATTTCGATAAGTCGGTCGCGATCGCGTCGGTATTGTGCGGCATGCTCCAGGAAATCATTGCGACCCGTGTCGGCCGCACGTTGATCCGTGAAAACGGCAAGATCCTCCATGCGGTCCGCTGCCGTCCGAAGAACGGCAGCCTGGTCGAACTGATGGCCGTAGGAGCGGATGAGCGCATCAAGCCGGCCGGGGCGAGCATCCCGTCCTGGCGCGTTAGGGTCTGTGTACTCGCCGAGCGGGACGAGTCGATAGGCGAGGTACGCGAGATCCCAAATCCGAGGCCCGGGGGAGGCCATGTCGACGTCGATAAGTCCCGTGATGTGCCCGTTTTGGAAGACCAGGTTGTACGGTGCGACGTCATTCAGGCACACCACCTCGATTGGCTCGTGCGCAGGCAGCTGCCATGTGGCGGCCGTGTGCGCGAGTGGCGCGCTGGCGTCATGCACCCGTCGAAGCAAAGAGCCAGCCTCGTGCAAGATCGTCGGCGACCACATCCAGCTTGGCATTGGGTAGTTGCCGACTACTCCCGGAAGGTAGGAGAGCACTTCGCGGCCCTCGTCGTCCAGGCCAAGAGGCTCAGGCACTTCCGTCACGCCCGCCGCGCGGAGTGTGCTCAAAAGTTGATGTACCGCGGGAGTCCAAGGTCCGGCGGGGCGGTGAACGGTGTCGCCTACCCGCACGACCGTGCTCGAGTTTCCCCCGGCCAGAACCTCTTCATCCATCCCCCCAACCTAAGGGCTGAATGCGGAACCCCAACGAGGATCCTCGTAGACTCGATCCCGTGACTGGCAATGTGGTTCGAGAGGCGTATGCCGATCGAGCTGAGGAGTACACGGCGCTGCTCGGCTCGATGGCGAATACACACGAATCGGATCAGCGGCTTGTCGCCCAGTGGGCGAGCGACCTGCGGGGGCCGGTAATCGATGCGGGATGCGGTCCTGGGCATTGGACGGATTTCCTCAGGAAGCTCGGTGTCGAGGCGGAGGGCGTCGATCAGGTTCAAGAATTTATCGGGCGAGCGAAAGCACGATTTCCGGCGGTCCCATTCCGAATCGGGTCACTTGGCGATCTCGACGTCCCAGACGGGTACGCAGCTGCTGTCCTTGCTTGGTACTCCGTCATCCACCTTGCCCCCGATGAGTTGACATCCGTCTTGCGTGAGTTCGCTCGATGCATTGCACCTGGCGGCAGTCTCCTCGTCGGCTTCTTCGAGGGCGACGCCGTCGTGCCGTTTCCGCACGCCGTCACCACCGCGTATTTCTGGCCCGTCGGCGAGATGAGCGCACAGCTCAAGACCGCAGGATTCAAGGTTCACGAGGTGCACACTCGAAACGATCCGGGCAAGCGACCCCACGCCGCGATCATCGCCCACCGAACCGACATGTCAATCGCCTCAGCAGGTCTCGACTAGCGGGAAACTCCGATGCCGCTGTCCACGGGAAGGGAAGCGCAGCCGTCAAAACGGACTGTTTCATGGACCGAGGCCAATAGCCCGCGTTTGCGGACCGCCTGCGGTCAGGTAGTAAGCCAACTGATCTGTTCATCGGATAGCGCCCGATCCGAGTACAGCGTCATCATCGCCGCTGGGTTGGGATCGTGGCTATCCGGCCCCTGCCACATTCTTTGCAACCCGGCTCGCTCAACCGCGCGGTGAGAACGGATGTTTCCTTGCGCCACGACAGCAGTAATGGGCAGGTGGGGACGCACCTCTCGCGCCCGTACAATTCCCGACGCAGCGGCCTCTTGGGCGTAGCCGTGCCCCCAGGCTGAGGGTCGCAAGCTGAACGATAAGTTCCACGCAGTTTCAGAGAGCAAGTTGCACCCTCCAACACCGATGAATTCACCCGGACCCAGGTCATGCAGGGTTCGCAATACCCACAGTCCGTGCCCGTCACGGCCCCAATTTGCGATCCAACGCTCCAGGGCGTTCTCGGTATATGCGATCGAGGGGTGAGCAATCAGCGGATCAGCTTCCGCAAGGCGCGGGTCCGAATACATCTGGAACAACTCATCGAGATTGTTGACAGTCGGCCTGAGCAGCGCCAAACGAGGAGTTCTGGTAGGCGGGGCCAATCCGTTCGTTTCGGCCTTCGCCGTAAGCCCCTCATCCATCACTCGCTCAGTATTACAGTCAACGGCACCAACTCAGCCTTGCACCACGTGACCGTCAACAGTTATGAGCGGCATCTGCAGGCTGAAAGTGTCCGCAAGCGGGACGATGAACGGGCGGTATTTTCGGCCCTCGCGAGAGCACGCTTGAGAGCACTTTTCACCCGGACCAGCCGCCCGCAAGCGGAACGTCTTCTGCACATGGATCTCCGTGACCGGCCGCTGACGGGGATAAGTCGGTACCGCTGAAAGTTTGTGAGCGAATCAGCGCATTGGCGTTCGGCGGTCGTGGTGACAGCATCGAGAGATGAGAGAAAGAGTCCTTCGCTTGCCAGCGCTCGTCGGCCACCGTGTGCACCTACGCGAATGGCGGCAAGCTGATGTGCCGGCTATTCAGGAGGCCTCACGTGACCCCCTCATTCCACTTCTCACAACGGTGCCATCAACGAGCGGTGTGGCGGAAGCTTTAGCTTTCATCGACCGTCAACACGACCGACTACGAACTGGAGCCGGTTACGCGTTCGCGATTGCAGATCAGAATGACCTTGTGGTTGGCCATATTGGGTTGTTCTTCACTGCCGGGGCCGGGGCGCGCGCCAGCATCGGCTACTGGGTTGGTTCGTCCCGGCGGCGAAATGGATTTGCCGCCGATGCGCTCAACACCCTCACCGCCTGGGCCGTCGACCTTGACACGCTCGACCGGTTAGAGCTGTATGTCGAGCCATGGAACGAAGGCTCATGGCGAGCTGCGGAGCATGCCGGCTACAAACGCGAAGGCCTCATGCGCGCCTGGGAGCGGATAGACGGCAAGCCGCGCGACATGTTCATGTATGCCCAACTCACTACCCACGCCCAACAACAATCCCAAACACGGCTTTGAGTAAAGCGAACCGATAGAGGGACGATCAGCGGGCGGTATTTTCGGCCCTCGCGAGAGCACGCTTGAGACCACTTTTCACCCGGATCAGCCGCCCGTAAGCGGAACCGCTTGCGGAACGACGAGAGTCTGGTCCCTCCGAGAGCACGTCCCGAGGCAAGGCCGTGGGTCCAGCAATCTCGTTCAACGGTTCAGCCAGATAACATGCGGGGAGAGGCCCACTCCCCGGCCACCCGACCCAGGAGAATTCTTATGCGTGAAACACTGATATTTCAGGGCATACTGGCACTCATTGGCATTGCGTTTCTGGCGGCTGGGATCGGCTCCCTGTCGACGAGTGCACCACTTGGAGTCATCGGCGCTGTAGGCGGCCTGCTCATGATTGGTGGAGCGATACAACTGGTCCTACGCAAGAAGCGAGCGCACGACCGACAGTAATTCAGCTCGGGCGAACACCGCGGCGACCTCGAGTGCATCGTTAGGGGAAGGTCACTAGACGCGTGGGGTTAGGTCGCTCCGCGAGACGCTACGTTCAATGATTCTTGATTCTTGATTCTTGATTCTTGATTCTTGATTCTTGATTCTTGATTCTTGATTTTTGCGATGACCCTTCACCGGTCCCGACGTGGGCAGCCTGAGCTTAGTGAGGGACGTGATACTCCAATCCTTCAATGTCGTACTGCATCCCATCGTCGAGACAGCCATTCAACTGCTGCGTCTCCTTCCGCCTTCTGAAACGATCTGAGCGTTGGCATATCTAATAAGGCGGGCGCGCGCGCATTGTCATAGAAGGCGCCGGCGAGTCCTGCGAGGGCCGCGTCGGCGTGATCCGACGTCATGGTTTCGAAAATTGGATGGTCGAGGTAAATCTCGACATCTACTTCCAGATCGCGCATGGAAACATCGAGCAGGTAGGTCAGAGCGTCCAGCCACGGGGCCCCGACGCTCGCCCACGGCCAATCGACAATCCGGACCTTGCCCTGCGGGTCGACAAGAATGTTGTCGACGCGGCAATCCAAATGCACGAGAGATTCCCCGTCCACAGCGTCAAATGCATCGACGCTGACGGAGACAATTCGCTCGCGTAACTCACGAGCTGCGGTGGAGAGGATCGCGTCGGCACCGTCCTGAGCGATCCGATTCCAACCGTGGAAGTCATCTTCCAGTTCCTCGTTCACTCTCGGTAGCCAACTCAAGGTGTCGACTGCGAGCGGCAGTGTGGCGAGAGCATCCAAAACACCCCGAACGTCTTCGCGATCGTTAGCACGTGGGTGGGTCCCGTCCACGTCCTCGAGGATTAACGCAACCCACTCGCCATCATCGAACGAGCCAAGAAGCCGAGGAGCGGGGACCGTCGCAGGAAGCGACCGCATCACGACAGTTTCACGACGATGGAGCTCATACCCTCCCGCATTTCGCTGGCGGGACAGTGCCTTCACAAAAGCCCGGCGACCGCCAGCCGTTTCGACACGATCAGCGGTGCCAGACGAGAATCCGTTCGCCTGGCTCCGAGTGGTAACGACGGCCCCACCGAGTTCACTCTCGACCCACCTCGTCACCTCGGCAGGAAGCTCAGTCCATTGCATGCGGATAGCCATCCGCCTACTTTATGGTGACTTGCAGGACGTGCCCAATCTCGAAAGATCAAACTCAACCAGTAAACGTCGCCGTCACAGAGTCGAAGAGCAATCCATCTGGACAGTAATCAATCGGCCGGAATGATCGTCCCCTGATGGAACCGCAACACCGGACCCCCGACTTCCCACAGTGATGAGTGCCGACTGTCATGGTCAGCTTCGTGAATCCGATACGTGACGAGAACAAGCTCCGAACTCACCCTGTTAAACAACCATTCCGAGGTTTCGGGAGGGTCTCCTGGATCCTCACCCTGCAACGCGGCCACGGTATCCGGATAGATCCAGCGGCGACCCGAACGGCCAATTTCAACGAAATCCACGGACAACAGCGAGGACAATCGAGCCTCGTCACTTCGCACTACTGAAGACAACAGCGCGAGTTCGGCGCTCTCGATCGTTGCGTACCCCGCCGCGTCCGATTCCCACATGCCCTGACAATAACGCTTGGGGGCCGCCCGCAAGCCGGACGGTCTGCGCGACATCTCCGCTGGGCAGTCGGGTCAGTCAGTGTTGGAGGGCGGACGTCGGTCTGGCCACCCGTCCGCTATCGTTGCGGCATGCTCCCTATTTGTGATTGAAGACCGGGCTGACTTCTTCAGCTAGCAGGTCCTCATTCACTGCGCGCAAAAGCCGCGCCATTTCTCTCGGAGCTCAACCATGCCCGCAACGACTCTGTCCGCGACCTACGCGGATGTCCTCAGACTCAAACACGTCCCCTTTGTTTTCTCGAGCGCTCTGACCGGACGCTTCGCTTATCCCCTCGTCGGTCTGCCTCTCCTCTTCGCTATTGAAGAAGCGACCCAGTCCTTCTCCGCCGCCGGTATCGCGGTCGGCGCCTACGGGGCTGGAGCCGCTTTCCTCGCACCAGCCAGAGCCCGGCTCATCGATCGATTCGGTCGCCGCCGTGTCCTCCTCCTACTCAGCAGCGTTTTCGGGTTGAGCTTGGTCGCTCTCGCACTGCTTACGAGCTCGAGTGCACCAATCTGGTTATGCGTGACCGTGGCCGGTCTCCTCGGCGCTTTCGCGCCACCGCTGGGCCCGACTATGCGGGTCGCCTGGGCGTCGTTGACCCCGACTCCAGTTCTCCTGAAGAAGGCTTTGAGTCTGGACGCAGTCCTGGAGGAGTTGCTCTACCTTGCTGGCCCGGCCTTGTCCGGCCTGCTCTTGGTCATCATCCAGCCAAGTACCGCCTTACTCATCCCTGCCGCACTGATCCTGGTCGGGACAGCACTGATGATGTCTTCTCCCGCGATGGCCACGACCCCGGTCGACGCGTCAAGCAGGGACGCAACCACATCTGCACCCCTGCTCACAGAGCCGCGGTTCATCGCACTGCTCCTGCCTGTGCTGGCAGCCGGCCTTGTGGTCGGCACCATCTACGTTGCGGTCCCGGCCATGATTACCACCCTCGGCAATGCCGCAGCGGTGGGGGTTGTCCTCGCCCTGTTCGCGGCCGGCAGCGCCGTTGGTGGCCTGGCCTATGGCGCTCTACACATCACGCTGTCCTCGCAACGCCAACTCGTGATCCTGGCAACATTGTTCATCACAGCCTCCGCCGGCGCTGGCCTAGCGACGTCGACAATCTCCCTGGGACTGGTTATCTCGGCCGCTGGACTCTTCCTCTCCCCGGTCATGATCGTGGCGTATTTTGCGGCCAACGATTTTGGTGGGGCGACTCGCCAGACCGAGTCAACAACGTGGGTGAACACCGCTCACAACGTCGGTGCCGCGGCCGGGAGCGCGCTCAGCGGCTTCCTCGTCGAGAGCTTGAACGTGAGTTCAACCTTCCTCACCACAGCTGCGGCAGCCGCCGTCTTCGTCGCTCTTAGCGCCGGCATCTCTGCGAGACTCTGGCGACGACCCTCCGCCCAATTGGCTGATTGCAGGAACCTTGAACGGTCCAGTAGTTTCGAGGACTGAGGGACTTGCCTCGCCAGTAGGGTGGGGCGATTTCGTCTTTCGCCAGGGCACGGTCCAATTCAGAGAGTCCGCCTGTTGCGGTTCTTCTCCGGCCGTCAACATCGACGGGAACGTTCTTGTCGGCATGGCCACTGGGACCCCGTCCAAAGACCACGCCAGCCGCGCCGAGCTCATCTCAATGTGGGTCGACCCCGCCTTTCGCAGTCGTGGTGTCGCCACTGCGCTCGTCACTGCGATCGCGCGCTGGGGGGCGAGCACGGGCGCGGCGACGCTCGCCCTGTCCGTGATGGCGGACAATCTGGCAGCCCGACGAACCTACGAAAGAAACGGCTTTGCGGTGTCCGACGAACCCGGAGATCTGCTGCCGGGTGGCCAGCGCGAGCTCGTCATGCTCCGCGACCTCAGCCCTGAGCGCACCGTGAGCGACTCCCCGTCGGCCGCCGCACGAGACCGCGTCATCTCAGGCTACCCAGAGGGTGAAGGGGAAGCCGTTGGATGAGGATCGGTTCAACTCGTCGAGTCGTTTGCGGCCCGGTACTGCCTGGCGCATGTGACCCGCTTCAGGAGTCAAATAGGGCGCTTCCTCATCTCAGTCCGCAGTTTGACGAGGTGATTTCTGCACGCCTTCAGGAACCGGAGGGCCAGCTGGTATGGTCAGGCTCATGTCGGAAGTCAACCGTGTTTATCGGACCGCACCACAATTGAAATTGGTGCTGACAGCGGCGATTGTGGTCTCGGCGGTCGCTCTGGCGGTCGCCATCATGATTGCGGTTTTCGTTGATGTGCAGGGCGACTACCTCGGTGAACGATCCGAACAATCAGGCGGCTTCGACCCGAGCGTATTTCCGCCGTGGAACGGGGCGCTGTGGCTGATCGGGAATATGTTCCCCGTCCTTTTAGGGATCCTGCTTGTCATGCTGATCGTTGCTCGCATCATCGCCGGCGCAGGGCGTGACCGCGATCGCACTATCGACAACAGCCCTCTCCTAACGAACCCTTGAGCCGACGGGTCAAACTGCCCGCAAGCCGGACGTTCAGCGCGACAGATCAGGAGCCAGCCAGGGCCACAACGACCTCATGGGCGCAGCCCATGGCAATAGTTCAAGCCACTCCTGCCCGTCCCCGCTCTGCCCTCGTAAGCTGTCCGTGCAACCCGACGGCTCAACCTGGAAGAATTGAGGGATGACCGTAACCCTTCAGCGAATCCTCACCAGCGATTTCCCAACGTGGATTGACCAAAGCTGTGCCGAGTACGTCGGTGATTTGCTTGCCCAGGGCCGATCACACGAGGAAGCTCGGCGCATAGCGGTCGAGAGCATGGCTCGTTCGTTCCCGGATGGTACTCAGAGCCCTGGCAATGAGGTCTTTCACGTCATGAACGAGGCTGATGAGGCAGTCGGATATCTGTGGATCGGGCAGGATGTCACCACCGATCCGGGGGCGTGGTGGGTCTGGGACGTTCTCATCAACGCTGACCAGCGTGGCCAGGGTTATGGGAGAACGGCGATGCTACTCAGCGAGGAATATGCACGCACACAAGGTGCGCACTCTCTCGGCCTAAGCGTCTTCGGATTCAACACCGGGGCCAGGGAACTTTACGATTCCCTCGGCTACGAGACAACTTCGGTGAAGATGCTCAAGAAGCTCGACTGAGCCTTTTCTTCGCTATCGCTGGTTGGCGTCACCGCAGGGCAAGGCCGAGATGGACACCCGCAAGCGGAATGATCATCGAAACGGGTGGGAAACTCGAGGCATGGGAAATCCGTGCGGGGAGAACGATTTCGTGTTTCGAAGTGGCACCGCAGAGGATGCGGCGGCTTGCGTTTCACTTTGGGTCGCGGCGTGCGTCGCTCGGGACGGTGAAGCGGTCGATGGAGTAGCCGAGCGAGCTCGACTCAAGTTCGACAATTCAGAATGTTGGATCGTGGCCGAGGATCCAGACACTGGGCTCGTCGGGTTTGTACTCGCAACGAAACCGGGTTCGGGTCTGGCAGGTGACCCACCCGACTCGCCTGTCATCGGTCTTCTCGCTGTCGGTCCCGGCGCCCAGGGGCGCGGGCTTGGCGGCGCACTTCTAACTGGAGCAACAGCCGCGCTTGCTCGGCAGGGCCATGAGCGGTCTGTCCTTCACGTTCTTGCCGACCATCACGGTGCCGTGCACCTCTACGAAAAGAACGGCTGGCGACCGCTGGCTGAGCAATTCCAGCATTCGCTGTTGGGACGTCCGTCGCAGACGTATGTGCTGGACCTAGATCTTCCGGGTGTCCGATAGCCGGACGGGCAGCGGGCGGCCTTTCCCGCCAACGCAAGAGCAGGCCCGAGCCCACTTTTCGACCGGTTCAAGTGCCCGCAGGGGAACCCCTGAGCGGGATCTCTGCCCGGTCAGGTCGCTGGAATGGGAGCCGTCCGTGCCATCCACTTCTCGGGCTGGGCGAGGGGCTCAAAGCCAAACTTTTCGTAGAGGCCGTGGGCGTCCCCGGTCGCAAGTACGACGCGCTTCAAATTCAGATCTTCGAGCAAAGAGCAGACATTATCCATGAGTGCCACTCCGACCCCGTGTCCGCGGACTGCCGGGTCAACAAAGACATCACAGAGCCACGCAAAGGTCACCGAGTCGGTCACGACTCGGGCATACGCCACTTGCCGTCCGGTCATTGAGTCGAACATTCCGAAGTTAGCGGATGCATCGATTGCGGCATCCTGGAGAGCACGCGGGCGCCCTAGCGCCCAGTAGGCTTCCTTGCTCAACCATGCGTGGATCTGCTCTCGATCCATGTCGTCAGAGCGTGAAGAGAACCGGTAGGTGTCTTTCGTCATAGACCCACTGAACTGGAACGGAAGATGAGACGCAAACCGAGTCAGACCATCGTCCGACGACCATCGAGTCCCATAAGCGGAAC
>Ga0136639_10000605_pt1 | contig 12299 bp, 12 predicted proteins | sample AntDrymUQ8592106_2_FD_113739 | JGI IMG/M metagenome (GOLD analysis project Ga0136639, IMG submission 113739) | Polar desert sand microbial communities from Dry Valleys, Antarctica - metaG UQ859 (21.06) | ecosystem: Environmental > Terrestrial > Soil > Desert | place: Antarctica: Dry Valley...
TATGACCGGAGACCAAGGCAAGCTGAAAGAAATCGCTGCCTTAAAAAGCAAATTCGAATTCAGATTATTGGTTGACGATGCGCATGGCTTCGGCACAATGGGCACGACCGGCGCAGGTACAGGTGAAGAGCAAGGAGTGCAGGACGAAATTGATTTATACTTTTCAACTTTTGCAAAGTCCATGGCAAGTATCGGTGCATTTATCGCCGGCGATGCGGATGTGGTTCTATTCCTGAGGTATAATATGAGATCCCAAATCTTCGCCAAATCACTTCCAATGCTTTTGGTAGAAGGCGCTCTGAAGAGATTGGAATTGCTGCGTACACAGCCTGAATTGAAAGATAATTTATGGAAAATAGTGAAAGCGCTCAGAAAAGGTCTTCATGAAAATGGATTTAGCACCGGAAAATCAAACTCCCCGGTTACCCCGGTTGTCCTCGATGGCACGGTGGGCGAAGCTGCAGCACTTACGTATGATTTAAGGGAAAATTACGGAATTTTCTGCTCAGTAGTTATTTACCCTGTGATACCTAAAGGCATGATTATCTTGAGGTTGATTCCTACTTCTGTTCACACTTTTGAAGACGTGGAAGAAACCATCAATGCATTCGCTGCTGTAAAAGAAAAGTTGAATAGCGGGACTTACAAAAACTCTGAATTGGCTTTGTCTGTAGGAGAATAAAAAAAAAAGTAAAAAAAATGGCCTCTGGATTGAATTAGTAAGTATTTGGCCTATATTGGTTCTAAATAAACTTATCATCAACCTTAAAAACACACTTTTACTATGAGCAAATTTAGTGAAGTCAAAGACCTTGTAATGAGCCTTGAGGGCGATTTCGAAAAGTTCTATGAGAAGGGCAACCAAGCTGCCGGTACTCGAGTAAGAAAAGGTATGCAAGACCTAAAAAACTTGTCACAGGATATCCGTAAGGAAGTTCAGGACAAGAAAAACGAAGGTTAATCATAGAAATAAAAAAGGTGACTAAACAGTCACCTTTTTTTTATGTTCAAAATATAATGGAGCATTAAAACTCCACTTTATTATTGCCAGGCTGTAGATCAGCCATCCTTTTAGACGGATCGATTTCTATAGATTTTATCGAATTTATATTTTTTTCAATTGTAAATGCCTTTATCAGATTGGTCCAAGGCCAGGCCTCAGTCAAAACTCTAGCCGTCATTCCCTTTTCATTTGACTTTTCCCCTCTCATTATCACCAGTGGCAGGTATACTTGTTCAGAAGTTCCATCCTTATATTGGATAATTACATCAACAGGCATTGGCATTAAGCCGATTCTCTCAAGAGTAATTTCGGTCTGATTACCCATTGGTTTTACTTGCTTGACTGCATAATCGATGGTTTTGGTCGTATTGACAAAGTATTCTTTGTACCAGTCCAGCTCCAGACCACTTTCTTTTTCCATTACACGGATCAGGTCATTTACATTGGGATGCTTAAATTTCCAAGTATTGAAATACCTCAACATTCCACGATCTCGGGTTTCTGCACCAATCACATATCCCAATTGCTCCAGAAAAACAGCTCCTTTGGAATAAGCAGCAGCGCTATATGCGGAATTGGTATGATAATGATCAGCATGTGTGGACATCGGCTCCTCTTGGCCCGACTTGGCTAGTCTGGAATACCCAGCGTAAGAACCGCCGTGTGGGTTATCAGAATTTTGGAAAATTGAATCTCTCGCCAATGCTGACGCATAGCTGGTGAAACCTTCATCCATCCAAGGGTAAAGCGATTCGTTGGATCCCAAAACTCCATGAAACCAGCTATGCGCAAGCTCATGTATCATCACGCCTGTCAAACTTGAGATATTTCTCTCTCCCGTGATGAAGGTTGACATGGCATATTCCATACCGCCGTCCCCACCCTGTACCACAGAAAATTGCTTATAGGGATATTGTCCAAAATGCTCCGAAAAAAAGTTGATCGCTTTGGGAGTGTATTCTTTTAACTTTTCCCAGTTTTCGCTGGTTTTCGGACCGGGAATAAAAAAATGGTGTACAGTGATTCCATTTTCCATCTGAATCTTATCGTGCTGATACCTGGGATCAGCACCCCACATAAAGTCATGAACCTGAGGCGCTACAAAATGCCAGGTAAGAGTGCTTCCAACAGGCTTTGCTACTTTCACGCCTGCATCTTCATATCCATGGCCAATTTCATTGGGGTTTTGTAAATACCCGGTTCCACCCAAAACATAGGTTTTGTCAATGGTGATTTTTACATCAAAATTTCCCCAAATCCCATAGAACTCTCTCGCTATATATGGATTTGCATGCCAGCCTTGCTCATCGTAATTGGCCATTTTGGGATACCACTGTGCCATGGAATATCTGACTCCTTCTTCACTGTCTCTTCCGGATCTGCGAATCTGAACAGGGACTTGCCCGGTAAATTCCAATTCAAAAGTCACTTCAGAATTAGGTAAAATTGGTTCAGAAAGCTTCACTTCAAGTATCGTTTCTACTTCTTTGAATTCGATTTCTTTACCGTTCATTTTCAGGTTACTCACGTGGATATAGCCAATCTCATCCGGCTTTAGCTTTGAGATCCGATCTGAAACTCTTCTATCCGGATCAGCAATCGTTCTCGATCTCACATCCATCATACTTCCCGGCTGGAACGCATTGAAATACAAATGATAAAACACACGTTTCAGAGTATCGGGAGAATTATTGGTGTATTTCAGCAGTTGAGTCCCTGAGTATTGATTTTTTTGAACATCCATCTTCACGTTCATCTTGTAATCAACAGCCTGCTGAAACCTACCCGTCTGGGCAAAAATCAACTGGCTGGTCAGCAAAAGAAAAAGCCCAAAAACAGACTTTATTGTACTTTTTATCATATTACTTATTTTTTGCAAAGGAAAAGAAAACTCCTTTTGAACCCAAACCAACTATCAAAAAACGGGCAATTGACTTCTTTTCAAATTCCCTTTCCACCGGAATAAAAAGTAAACTCAATTCGGAAGCATTTAACTTAATTGAAACAAGAATTTAAACCATCAATAACATATGAAGAAAATCTACCTCTTTATTTTTGCGACGATGCTCAATCTGGGAATTCAGGCGCAGCAGGTCAACATGGACTTATTTAAGTCCATGAAAGCCAGAAACATCGGGCCTGGTGCGATGAGCGGTCGAATAACTGCCATCGATGCAGTGGATGATAATCCCACAATTATGTATGCGGGATCTGCGTCTGGAGGGCTTTGGAAATCTACCTCCGGCGGAATCACCTGGAAACCGATTTTCGACAATGAGAAAGTCCATTCAATAGGTGCAATTTCCATTTATCAGAAAAACCCAAATATCATTTGGGTTGGTACCGGTGAAGGAAATCCAAGAAACTCCCTGAACATGGGAATGGGCGTGTATAGATCCATGGATGCCGGCCGCACCTGGCAAATGATGGGCTTGGAAAAAACCAAAGCAATCCACAGAATCATTGTTCACCCTGATGATCCCAATACAGTTTTTGTAGGAGCAATTGGTTCGCCATGGGGTGAGCAAGAAGATCGGGGCGTTTTCAAAACTACTGACGGTGGCAAAACCTGGTCAAAAATCCTATTTGTAGACACTAAGACAGGTGTAGGAGAAATGATCATGGACCCGAATAATCCAAATAAAATCTTCGTCAATATGTGGCAGCACAGACGTTATCCTTGGTTTTTTGAATCAGGTGGAGAGTCTTCAGGTCTGTATGTGACGCAAGACGGTGGTGAAAACTGGAAAAAACTGGATGATAAAAATGGGCTTCCAAAAGGTAAATTGGGAAGAATGGGCTTGGCAATGTCAGCTGCAAACAGCAATAAAGTTTATGCTTTGATCGAGTCTTCGAAAAACGCCCTTTACGCTTCAGAAGATGGCGGAGAAAAATTCATCCTGATCAACGATAAGGAAGATATCGGTGACCGTCCTTTCTATTACTTCGAAATCTACGCCGATCCCAAGAATGAAAACCGAATCTATACGCTCTATTCAAGAGTGGGAATAAGTGAAGATGGAGGGAGATCATTCCAAGAATTACTTCAATACGATGGCGTTCACCCCGATCACCATGCCTGGTATATCAATCCCAACGACCCGAATCTCCTCATCGATGGAAACGACGGCGGGTTGAACATTTCTCGGGATATGGGCAAAACTTGGTATTTCGCAGAAGGAATTCCCGTAGGGCAATTCTATCACATCAATGTGGATAATGAAATCCCATACAATGTATATGGTGGTATGCAGGACAACGGCTCATGGACAGGACCGGCTTATCTTTGGAGAGTCGATGGCATCAGAAATACCTACTGGCAGGAAGTATCCTTCGGTGATGGTTTTGATGTCGTTTCTCATCCTTCAGATTCCCGATATGGCTATACCATGTCACAGGGAGGTAATGTCTCCCGGTTTGACAAACTAACCGGTCACAACAGAACCATCCGACCAACTCATCCGGACAAGGATTTATTCCTGAGATTCAACTGGAATGCGGCTATCGCGCAGGATCCTCATGACGAAAATACGGTCTATTACGCTTCTCAATTCCTGCATAAATCAACCGACTCAGGCGAAACCTGGGAAATCATCTCTCCTGATCTGACGACAAACGACACTACCAAGCAGCGTCAGCAAATGACAGGCGGATTAACCTTTGATATTACCGGCGCAGAAAACCACACTACGATCATTACAATTGCACCAAGTCCCGTTGACAAAAATGTGATCTACGTCGGTACTGACGATGGAAATATACAGGTGACTCAAGATGGCGGAAAAACATGGGCTAATGTAGCTGCCAAGCTTACCGGTTTACCAAAAGCTTCCTGGGTTCCTCAGATTCAGGCTTCCAACTATAGCGCCGGGGAATTCTGGGTGATTGCTAATAATTACAGGAACAATGACTTCGGTGCTTACGCATATCATAGTGCAGATTTCGGAAAGACCTTTACACGAATCGCAGACGATAGCAAAGTTTTTGGTTACACCCTTTCAATCAAGCAGGATACGGAAGTTCCAAACTTGGTATTCCTGGGAACAGAATTCGGATTGTATGTTTCTTTTGACAAAGCTAAAACGTGGAATAAGTGGGAGCATGGTTATCCAAAGGCTGTTTCCACCTTTGACATGGCCATCCAGGAAAGAGAAGCTGATTTGGTAATTGGGACGTTCGGACGTGCGATTTTTGTGTTGGATGATATTCGTCCGCTTAGAGTATTTGCTATTAATGGAGGAAAAGCTCCTGCAGGAAAAGTAACAGCTATTGCTTCACCTGATGCCTACCAAGCATTCATCCAAAGAGCTCATGGTGAGCGTTTTATGGCGAATGGAAAATACGCCGGCGAAAACCGTGAAACAGGAGGAAGACTCAGCTATTTTCTCAATGACGACAAAGAGAAGCTCGACTCAGTCACCGTTAAAATATATAACGCTGGAGGGGAACAAATCAGAACTTTGAAAGCCCTTCCGGAAAAAGGTGTAAATCGAATCATTTGGAATCTTGATCGTAAATCTACCTCAGAAATAACCGGTGGATTCGGTGGTGGTGGAGGACAAGGTGGAAGCGGTAGCCCTGCCGGATTCTTTGAGCCAAGCGGCGGAGATGCACTTCCAGGGACTTACAAGGCTGTTTTTGTTTATGGAACCGATTCATCTGTGACTTCCATTAAAGTAAATATGGATCCAAGAATCGATGCACAACCGACTAATCTACAGGCAAAAGAGGCTTTCCTAAAAAAAATGGAAGCGCTTTCATCTGAGGTCAGTGGAGCAACCAAAAAACTTGATGAGGCTCAGAAAGCCATCGATAAAATAAACACGATGGTCAAAGATATTACCACGCCAGAAGCCAAGGCTTTGGCAGAGGCCGCAAAAGACATCAAGAAAAAGTTGGATACAACCCGAGAGGAATTCAACGGGCCAAAAAGAGAAGGACAGGGAATCGTGAGAAACCTCTTCCCTACTACAATGACCCGGCAGTTTGCTCCGAGAAGCTATGCAAGCTCATCTTTTGGGGCTCCTGGTGCTACTGAAGAAAGACTTTACACACAGGCGAAAGAATCAGCTGATGAGGCTATCGCCAAAGTCAATGAATTTATCACCGGGGACTGGAAAGCTTTCGAAGAAAAAGTTAAAAGCACTCCGATTGATATTTTTGAGACGGTAAAGAAGTAATCATCTTATTAAATCACTTCAAAGCACCTGCTAATCCGCAGGTGCTTTTTTTGTCTTCCAAAAAAATCAGTATCATGCAGTTCAAACCTACTTAATGACCTCAAAAGGGAAAATCAACTGGAAAACCGCAGCTGGACTCGTCATCGCAAACATGATCGGAACTGGAGTATTCACCAGTTTGGGTTTTCAGCTGACCGAAGTTCAGAATACGTGGTCAATTCTTCTTCTTTGGATTTTGGGTGGTGGGATGGCTCTGATTGGTGCTTTTGTTTATGCGGAGTTGGGAACTCATTTTCATAAATCCGGCGGAGATTACATTTTTCTCTCACATACTATTCATCCTTCGATTGGCTATTTGTATGCGTGGGTTTCATTGAGTGTAGGTTTTTCAGCCCCGATTGCAATCGCTGCGATGGCAATGAATCAATACCTCAAGCCACTTCTTGGAGAGACTTTGATTCCGGGGTTGTTCTTTTTAGTGACAGTTCCGATCGCTCACATGGTTAGCGTGAATCGCTCCGGAGCAGTACAAAATATTCTCACACTTGTCAAAATAGTTTTTGTATTAATCTTGATTGGGGTCGGACTTTACTTTGCTCCGGCGATTGAAGTACCTGCATTTAATTTTTCTTCCTCTTGGAGAAATGAAGTGATCATGCCTGGTTTTGCAGTTTCACTGATTTATGTTTTCTACGCTTATACCGGGTGGAACTCGGCAGCTTATATAGTCGAAGAGGTTGATCAACCAAGCAAAAATCTCCCGAAGGCATTGATTTCCGCAACAGCTTTTGTAATGATCATCTATGTTTTGCTTCAGCTGGTTTTTCTAAAGCACGCAAGTTTCTCCCAACTCGAAGGAAAAGTTGAGGTTGCTGATATTGCATTTGGCAATCTTTTTGGATCGAGCGGAGCCCTTTGGGTCAGTTTCTTTATTGCGGTGCAATTGATCGCCACGATCAGCGGATACGCATGGGTTGGACCAAGAATCACCCACGCAATGGCTAAGGATTTCAGACTTTGGCAGCCATTGGCAAAAGTGAATCAAAACGGGATTCCTGTCCGGGCTATCCTACTGAATACGCTGATCAGTTTCGGCTTATTTCTAACCGGCTCTTTTGAGCAAGTGATGCTTTATGCGGGATTTGTTCTTCAACTGATGGGTACAATTACAGTCTTTTCTTCATTGAGACTTAAAAAATCCATTGGTTTTAAAACTCCATGGAAACCTTGGCTTCAGTGGATATATGTCGTTTTCAGCTCGGGAGTAATGATCTATATTTTCAGGGACAGACCTTGGGAAAGTTTCGCAGGGTTGGGAATCCTTGGAGTCGGGATGATTCTTTTTTTGTTTGACAAGAAAGTGGAATTGCATTAAAAAAACCCGGTTGAAATCAACCGGGTTTTCTTTTATCTGATCCCATAATGCTCAGAATAATAAGCTTGGTATGCGCCTGAAGTCACATGCTCCAGCCAATCCTGGTTTTCCAAATACCAGTCAATCGTGAGCGAAATCCCCTCGTCAAATTGTAAGGTTGGTTCCCAGCCCAACTCCTTCTGGATTTTGGTAGCATCTATCGCGTAGCGAAGGTCATGTCCGGCACGATCGGTAACATAGGTAATCAGCTTTTCTGAAGTTTCTGTTGCTCTTCCCAGTTTCTCATCCATTTTGGCACAAAGAAGCTTCACAATGTCAATATTTTTCCACTCGTTGAAACCACCAATGTTGTAGGTTTCTCCGGTTTTTCCATTGTGAAAAACAACATCAATCGCTTTTGCGTGATCTAACACGTAAAGCCAGTCGCGGACGTTTTCACCTTTTCCATATACCGGAAGAGGTTTGTTATTCTTGATATTGTGAATGCAAAGAGGAATAAGCTTTTCAGGGAATTGATTTGGCCCGTAGTTATTAGAGCAATTCGAAATCACAGTCTTCATCTTATACGTATTGGCATAAGCCCGTACAAAATGATCTGAAGAAGCTTTGGAAGCTGAATACGGGGACTGAGGATCGTATGCAGTGGTCTCCAAAAAGAAGCTGTCATCGTGAAGTGATCCGTAAACTTCATCCGTCGAGACATGGTAAAACAAGTGATTGCCCAACTCACCGGCCCAGTACTTTTTAGCTGCATTTAGGAGATTTACAGTTCCGATCACATTGGTCATCACGAAAGCCAAAGGATCGGAAATCGATCTGTCCACGTGGGATTCTGCTGCCAGATGAATTACATCAGAGATCTTGTGCTTGGCAAAAACTTCATCCAATGCATCCGGGTCAAGGATATTTATTTTTTCAAAAATATAATTTTTTTCTCCTTCAACTGTTTTCAGGTTTTCCAGATTCCCTGCATAGGTCAAAGCATCAAGATTTACAATCTTGTATTCAGGATACTTCTCAACAAAAAGTTGCACCACATGGCATCCGATAAATCCAGCACCTCCTGTGATCAGGATAGATTTACTCATAAAGATTTTAGTTGTTTTTTTTATAATAATCCAAATACCAATCGGTAAAGGCCTTTACCCCATCTTCAATTGGAGTTTCCGGCTTATAGCCTGTGTCCCGGACCAAGTCGGTAACGTCTGCATGAGATGCCGGAACATCGCCAAGTTGAAGCGGAAGCAATTCCATCTTTGCCTCTTTGCCTAATCCTTTCTCAACAGCCTTGATGTAATCCAGTAAAAGTACGGGTGATGAATTCCCAATATTGTAAATTTTGTAGGGGGCTTTTGAGCTTCCCGGATCAGGATTTCTTGGGTCAAAATCGGGGTTAGGTTTTGCTGGCCGATCAGCTGCTTTCATTACTCCTGCTACAATATCGTCCACGAATGTGAAATCACGCTTCATCTTTCCATAATTGAAGACTTGAATTGGTTCTCCTTTCAATATCGCTTCAGTAAAAAGAAATAAGGCCATATCCGGTCTCCCCCAAGGTCCGTACACCGTAAAGAATCGAAGTCCAGTCGTAGGGATTCCGAAGAGATGACTATACGTGTGGGCCATTAGCTCGTTTGACTTCTTGGAAGCTGCATACAAGCTAATTGGATGATTCACGGAGTCAGAAGTGGAGAAAGGGAGCTTTTCATTTGCCCCATACACCGAACTTGAACTCGCATAAACCAAATGTTTTACCGGGTAGTAGCGGCAACATTCCAGAATATTTAAGAATGCCAAAATGTTGCTTTGGATGTAAACTTCCGGATTGGACAAAGAATACCTCACTCCGGCCTGAGCAGCCAAATGAATCACCAAGTCAAACTTTTCGGAGGCAAAAAGAGCCATTAAAGGTTCTTTTTCAGATAATTCCATCTGAACAAACCGGTAGCCCGGATAAGTGGATGATTGGATTAAGCTGTTTTTTTCGATTTTGCTTTTTTCAATTCCCATATGCTCCAGTCGGGCATATTTAAGATTGATATCGTAGTAATCGTTGATAATATCCAGTCCTACTACTTCTTCACCTCTTTCAAGCAACTTCTTGGCAAGATGAAATCCAATAAATCCGGCAGTTCCGGTAACCAAATATCGCATAAAGGGTAAAAAACAGGTTTAATTCGATTTCAAATATAGCTATTTTGGGTGAGTAACTGCCCGCAGCTTTTCGTTATACGTTTCTAAAATTTCTTGGTGGATTGCTTCTCTTGAATAGTTTTCCAAAGCCTCCCGATAAAGATTTGCCGCTAATTGCGCCATTTTATCCCGCTTTACAAAAGCAAATTCGAGTGCTTCCCTCAAAACTGCCACATCTTTTACGGGGAAAATCAATCCTGTTTTTTGCTGGGTGATGATATCTGTATTTCCAATTGTATCCGAACAAATCACCGGCAATTGCATCGCTGCTGCTTCAAGGAGCACATTCGGGAAACCCTCCCGATGAGATGGATGAACCAACACATCGGCCAAAGCCATATAATGGGCCACATGATCTGTCCAATCGATCTGCACAATTCGGGGATTATCACGAATCATCTGAATGGTTTCCATCGAAAGTGGATTCAGTTCCTGCTCAAAACTCCCCAGCAAAGCCAGTTTGGACATTCCGGCGATTTTGGAGCTTAAAAATGCCTGGACTAACTCTTCGATCCCTTTGTCTCTTACCAGCCTACCCACGGAAAGGATAATGAAATCCTCATCATCCGGCATGATTCTCATGGTTGCAGCGACCAGGTGATTTTCTTTCAGGACATCCCTGTTAAATATTGAAAAGTCAACACCATTGGAAGAGCCCTTTCGGATGATATGAAGCTTTTCTGGAGGACAAAGTTCATTCTCAATTATGAATGATTTTAAGCCCTGAGAATTAGGCCAAACTTCAGTGGCAAAATCATATGTGAGTTTTTCAACACGTTCAAGAATGCTTTTCTTTCTGCCTTTAGCAGCCATATAAGGAATACCTGCGAGGGTATGAATCCGGATTTTTACGCCTGCTAGTTTGGCGGCAATCATCCCAAGCAAACCTGCTTTGGGAGTATGGGTATGGACAATATCCGGTTTCTCCCGCTTAAATAATTGAAAGAGGCTCCAAAGGCAGATTAAATCCTGAAGAGGTGTAATCTTCCTGGTAAAGGGAATAATTTCATGTCGGCAGCCTTCGGACTTTAAAACTTGGTAAATTTCTCTTCCATCTGCACTGACCATTAGCACATCCCACCCATTTTCTTTCATGAATTTCATTTGACCTGCCAGCAATAGTTTGAGAGAAATAGGTACAGTTGTGATTCGGATTAGCTTTGGCATCAAAAAGGATATGGAAAAGGTCAATATAACATTTTATAACGTTTTGGAAATTTAATTTATGCAATTAGCATTCCAAAAAGCCCTAAATAAATTTAATCCCCATTCTCCAATTCAAAAATTTCCTCCAGACCAACCCCAAAGATTCGGGCGATTTTAAGCGCCAAAACTGTCGACGGCACATATTTACCAGCTTCTATGCTGTTGATGGTTTGACGAGAGACGCTCACTTTTCCGGCTAGATCCTGCTGGGTCATGTCTTTCTTTGCCCGCTCTACTTTAAGGGTGTTTTTCATATCCAGATTAAACAGCGAGCATATTTTTCTGCTGCTTAAACAGGACCCATCTAAACCTGCCAATGAAAATCAATTGGATTGTAAACATATTATATCCCATGAATTCAAGGTAGCCAAAACCGTAAAAAATCAGTGTTCCCAATATCAAAATGAAAGTATTCACATAGAAGGCCATCAGCAAAGAATCTAAACGCAGCTTCTGAATGTATTCGTCTTCTTCTTTCTCCCGGCTGAAAGCAATCAGAAATAAACTGATAAATACTCCAATCAAAGCGAATTCGTTTGTGAAGTTTTCTTTCGAATCCCCCAAAAGTCCATTTTTGGAAGCAACAAATTCCAGCCAAGGGAAGCTAAAGCTAAGGTAGTTTTCTGAGAATAAAAGAACTGCAAATGGAAGAAAAAGAATCCATCCGATTAAGTGATATCGATGCGGTAACAGGATTTTAGTAAGCATAATAGTAGTCGATTTAGTTCGTGTCTTTAGCAGCCATATATTTCTGGTATTGAAAAGCACCATAGATGTAGCCATTCAATAGAAAAAGGACCAAATAAGCTGTAAAAATTTCAGAAGTCAGGCGGTCAAATCTCAAATAATTTATAAGCATCAAAGCCGCAATTCCCCATATCAGCCAATAGCAACCTGTTTGGTATGCCTGAAGGCGAAAAGACTTTACCATCTCGTCCTCCTCTTTTTCCCGGGAAAGATTCAATATTCCAAATCCAATGGCCCAAAAACCATAAATGACCTGAGCGGTTTCATTCGGATCTAAATCCGGTTTGGCGAAAGCCATTCCAACCGCCAATAAAACCGGGAGAGGCAAAAACACATAGCCTAGTTTCTTCCATCCAAAAGGGAGCAAGGGCACATTTAGGATTGATTTATATTTCATAGGACAATTCTGTTTTACTAAATGTAAAACAAACTTTACTTAATGTCAAAATATTTTTCCATGTTTTTTTTAGAATATTTTGGAAAGCTAGCATTCCACTTCATACAGATTAACTTTTTTTCAAAAAAGCAGGTCCTTTGTTTACCTTTAAGCAACATTTGCAGTCAAAAATTAGAATTTCCATGATTACAAAAATGA
>Ga0136639_10000606_pt1 | contig 12288 bp, 12 predicted proteins | sample AntDrymUQ8592106_2_FD_113739 | JGI IMG/M metagenome (GOLD analysis project Ga0136639, IMG submission 113739) | Polar desert sand microbial communities from Dry Valleys, Antarctica - metaG UQ859 (21.06) | ecosystem: Environmental > Terrestrial > Soil > Desert | place: Antarctica: Dry Valley...
CAAGAGCCAGATCCAGGGTGACGAGCTGCGCGTCAGTTCGAAGAGCCGCGACGACCTGCAGGCCACCATGTCTCTGCTCAAGGGCAAAGACCTCGACGTGGCCCTGCAGTTCGTCAACTTCCGCTAACAGTCAGCTCTCGGCTCGGGAGATGGCCACCATCTCGTCACGGGGCACAACCTTGACCCGCACGCGCCCCTCGGCCACACCGAGGGCAAGCTCGTGCTGGTCGAGACTGTGCCAGCCGTCAAGGTTCGTGTATTCGACCCCGCGCTCATTGAGCAAGTCGACGATGCTCTGCTCCGATGGGAACTCCGGGCGCCACCAGTTGCCGAGGTCGTTGATCAGGTGCCGCACGGTCTCCATGGCGTCGGACTTGGTGTGGCCGATCAGCCCTACCGGGCCGCGCTTGATCCAGCCGGTCGCGTAGACGCCGTACATCTGCGTGTTGGCGCTCTTCGAGCCGAAGGAGGGGTCACCCTTCCAGAGCACCTGCCCCTCTCGGTTGGGGATCACGCCGTGCTTCTTGTCGAACGGCACGCCCGGCAAGGGTGAGCCGAAGTAGCCGACCGCGCGGTAGACGGCCTGGATCGGCAGTTCGCGGATCTCGCCGGTTCCGACGACGCCGCCCTGCCCGTCGGGGGCCGTGCGTTCGTAGCGGATGGCACCGACCCGGCCGGTGCCGTCGTCGACGATCTCGATGGGCTTGGAGAAGAAGTGCAGGTGCAGGCGGCGGCTGGCCGTGCCGGCCGGGCGTTCCCGCCACTTGTTCAGGATCTTGTCGATCACGAAGACCTGCTTGTTGCTGGCCACGGCATCGCGCGCGGCATCGTCGTAGTTGAAGTCCTCCTCGTAGACGACGATGTCCACGTCGGGCAGATCGCCGAGCTCGCGCAGTTCCAGCGGGGTGAATTTCACCGAGGTCGGACCGCGACGGCCGAAGACGTGCACATCCGTCACCGGCGAGGCCTTGAGCCCTGAGTAGACGTTCACCGGGATCTCGGTGCTGAGCAGGTCGTCGGCGTGCTTGGCCAGGATGCGGGAGACATCCAGCGCCACGTTGCCGTTGCCGATCACGGCGACCTCCTTCGCCTCCAGAGGCCAGGTGCGGGGCACGTCGGGGTGGCCGTCGAACCAGCTCACAAACCGGGCGGCACCGTAGGAACCAACCAGGTCGATGCCCGGGACGCCCAGGTCGGCGTCGTGCACGGCTCCGGTCGCGAAGATCACGGCGTTGTAGTGCTGTTTCAGGTCGTCGAGGGTGATGTCCCTGCCGAACCGCACATTGCCGAAGACGCGGATGTCGCCGCGGTCGAGCACATCACGCAGGGCCGTGATGATGCCCTTGATTCTCGGGTGGTCAGGGGCAACGCCGTAGCGCACGAGACCGTAGGGTGCCGGCAGGTGGTCGAACAGGTCGATGGAGACCTCGAAGTTCCGTTCCGCCTTGAGCAAGATGTCGGCGGCGTAGATGCCCGCAGGTCCCGCGCCGACAATGGCCAATCGCAACTTGGTCATGGAAGCCTTTCTAACTTGATCGTCTAACTGGATCGTTCAACGATCGTGTCGGCGAAACGGGTGAGGGCCTTCTTGACCGAGCCGTCCGGGAGCGGAGCGAGAGCCCCGACCGCGTCGTGCGCCCAACCGTGGGCCTCGGCGAGGGTCTGCGCGGTCACGTCGTGTTCGCGCAGCGCGGTGATCGCCGAGTCCGCCGCCTCGGTCGCGACACCGTTGCTGGCCATCACGTCTCGTTCGAGGCGTTCGAGCAGGGACGCCGCGACGGAATCGTGCGGGGCGCGTTCCCGCAGGCGCAACAGAGGAAGGGTGGCCACTCCGGCGCGCAGGTCGGTGCCTGGCACCTTGCCGGTTTGCTCCGGCTGCGGCGAGAGATCGAGCACGTCGTCAATGAGTTGGAAGGCAACGCCGATCTTTTCGCCGAACGCGATCACGGGCTTTTCGAACTCTTCGGGGGCGTCGGAGAAGATGATGCCGGCTTGGGCGGCCGCGGCGATGAGCGAACCGGTCTTGTCGGCCAGCACCTGGATGTAGTGATCCACCGGGTCCTGGCCGGGCTGCGAACCGACGGTTTCGTGCAGCTGGCCGAGCACGAGACGTTCGAAGGTGTCGGCCTGCAGACGGATGGCCCGCTCTCCCAGCCGCGCCATCACCTGGTTCGCGCGGGCGAAAAGCAGGTCCCCGGTCAGGATGGCCACCGAGTTGCCCCACACGGTCTGGGCGCTCGGCACCCCGCGCCGCTTGTCCGAGTCGTCCATCACGTCATCGTGGTAAAGGGAGGCCAGATGGGTGATCTCGATCGCAGTCGCCGCGGTGATGACATCGTCGTGGTTGCCGCTGCCGAGGTGGGCGGTGAGCAGCGCCAGCATGGGGCGCACACGCTTGCCGCCGGCATTGAGCAGGTACCGGCTGGTGACGTTCGCGATCTCGTCGGCGAAGGTGACCTCGGCCAGCAGGCGGGCCTCGACCTGGTCGATGCCGACGTCGATTCCGGCGGCGAGGCCACGGTCCTGGGCGGTGGAGAAAATGCGATCGCTGAGGCCGAGCTGGCTCGTCACGGATGAGCCGCGACGGAACAGGGGCACGCTCGGTTTCACTCTGTCAGCCTATCGATCGGATCTGGGAGGATTCAGGACGGGGCGATTGACGCATCCGCCGGCTTGACGCCGCGGTGCAGTGCCACGATACCCAGGGTCAGGTTGCGGTAGGCGACGGCGTCGTAACCGGCCTCCCGCAGCCAGGCGCTGAGGGTCGACTGGTTCGGCCAGGCCGCGATCGACTCGCCCAGGTAGTCGTACGCCTCCGCGTTCGACGACGCGAGCTTCACGATCATCGGCATCACGTGGTTGAGATAGGCGAAGTAGCTCAGCCGGATCGGCGTGAACGGCGGCGTCGAGAACTCGCAGATCACGACGCGCCCACCGGGCTTGGTCACCCGGTAGAACTCGGCCAGGGCCTTCCGAGGCTCGACCACGTTGCGCAGGCCGAACGAGATGGTCACGGCGTCGAACTCGTTGTCGGCGAACGGCAGCGCGGTGGCGTCGGCCTGCACAAACTCGACCTGCGGGTTGTCGGCGTGGCGTGAACGGCCGACCGCGATCATGCCCTCTGAGAAGTCGGCGGCCACGACGTGCGCGCCCGTTTTCGTGAGCGCGACGCTGGAGGTGCCCGTTCCGGCGGCGATGTCGAGGATGCGTTCGCCGCGCCGGGGGTTCACGGCGCGGGTCGCGGCCATGCGCCACAGGGCCGCGTTTCCAACCGAGAGCACGGCATTCGTGCGGTCGTAATGGGTGGAGACCTGATCGAACATGGCAGCGACCTGCTCGGGCTGCTTATTGAGGTCTGCTCTACTCACTCTGCCAGTCTAGATTGCCGGCGCACACACCGGGCTCTCCACAGCCTCTGGCATAGGCTGTGCAGGTGAATGCTCAGGCTCTTACGGTTGAAACCACCCCCATCGCCGACATCCGCCAACTGATTCTTCTGCTCGACACCCGCGAACCGCTGCTCTGGATGCGCCGCAACCAGGGTCTGGCCGGCATCGGCACGGCGCTGCGGCTCGAGTTCTCCGGCGCGACCCGGCTCACGGATGCCGCCACCGCCTGGCGCGAGGTCGCGGCCGCCGCCACCGTGACCGACCCGATCGGCCGCACCGGCACCGGCCTGATCGCCTTCGGAGCCTTCGCCTTCGACGCCTCCTCGACCCAGTCCAGCGTACTGATCGTGCCGCAGGTCATCATCGGGCGCGACAACGGCCAGTGCTGGGTGACCCGCATCTGGCCGACCGGCACCACGCCGCCGCAAATCCCACTCGTGCTGCGCCCGCTCGGTACCGAGTACCGCATCTCCCTTCTGCCGGGCGCACTGCCGCCCGCGGGGTACCGCGACGCGGTCGGCGACGCCGTTTCCCGCATCGCTGACGGAGACCTCAACAAGGTCGTGCTGGCCCGCGATCTGGTCGGTCGGCTGCCGGCCGAATCCGACCTGCGCCGCGCCGTCAGCGAACTGGCGCTGGGCTACCCCGACTGCTGGACCTACGCTGTCGACGGCCTCGTCGGCTCCAGCCCGGAGACCCTCATCCGCGCCGACCACGGCGACGTCAACGCCCGCGTGCTGGCCGGCACGATGTCGCGGGGAGCGGATGCCGCCTCCGACCTGGAGGCAGCCCTTCAGCTGGCCACCTCCACCAAGGACGGCGACGAGCACGCCTTCGCGGTGCAGAGCGTGCTTGCCTCGCTCCGGCCGCACACCTCGCACCTCACCACCAGCGAGATCCCGTTCACTGTGAAACTGCCGAACCTCTGGCACCTGGCGACGGATGTTGAGGGCACCCTGAGCGACGGATCGAACTCCCTCGACCTGATCGCCGCCATGCACCCGACGGCCGCGGTGGCCGGCACGCCCACTGAGACGGCGCTCGCCCTGATCCGCGAACTGGAGCCGTTCGACCGGGGCCGCTACGCGGGCCCGGTGGGCTGGGTCGGCGCCGACGGCGACGGCGAATGGGCGATCGCCCTGCGCTGCGCCCAGGTCAGCCCCACGGGCGCCGTTACGGCCTACGCCGGCTGCGGCATCGTGCTGGACTCCGAGCCTGAGCGCGAACTCGCCGAAACCCGGATGAAGTTCCGCCCCGTCGTGGAAGCCTTCGGCTGACCCAACACTCCCCTCCCCCTACTCCCCCGACCTCCCACCCCCACTCCCCCTCCGATTCCCACGACGGCCAGCTCCCACCCCGCACTCGCGAGCAGTAGAGGGAGTGGGTGCGGCTCAGGTGGCGGCTAGACGGGTTTTTTCGCGTTCGACGTCGAAGGTCGCGGGAGGCCAGGTCAGGTCCAGGCGCTGGAGGGCGTCGATGAGCAGATGTTGCACGGCGAGCCGGGCGTACCATTTCTTCTCGGCCGGCACGACAAACCAGGGTGCCGCCGAGGTAGACGTTCGTTCGAGGGCGATCTGGTACGCGTCCATATACGCCGGCCACAACATCCGTTCGTCGACGTCGCCGGGGTTGTATTTCCAGTGTTTGTCCGGGCGCGCCAACCGTTCGGCCAGACGTTCCTTCTGGTCGTCTGCACCGATGTGCAGCATGACCTTGATGATCGTGGTGCCCTGGCCGACGAGTTCGTTTTCGAAGCTCCGAATCTGCTCGTAACGCTCCTCGATCTCCTCGGGCGGGGCCAACGCGCGCACCCGTGCGATCAGCACGTCCTCATAGTGGGAGCGATCGAACACCCCGATCAGGCCCGCACCGGGAAGGTGGTTGCGCACCCGCCACAGGAAATCATGGGCGCGCTCCTCCTCGGTGGGCGCCTTGAACGCGTGCAGACGGATGCCCAACGGGTCGACAGAACCGACGACATGGCGCACGATGCCGCCTTTGCCTGCGGTGTCCATGGCCTGCAGCACGAGAAGCACCCGGCGCAGGTCTCCGGACCGGCTGTTGGCGAAGAGCATTTCTTGCAGATCCGAGAGCGCACCGACCCCGCCGGCGAGGGCTTCGTCGGCGTTCGCCTTCTCCACCTCGTCGAAACCGGGTGTGGAGCCGGGATCCACGTCCGCGAGCTGGAACCCCGGCGTCACCCGCAGCAGGGTTTTCGGTTCGCCGGCCCAGAACTCTTGCTCGCTGCGTTCAGCCATGGTGCGCCTTTCGTTGCAGAACAGTGTCCCGCACACGCGCGAGCAAACCTAGCGGCTCAGCGGAACCTCGACGATGCTGGGCCCGGCGTGCGGAGAGGTCAGTACCCGCTCAAGGTCGCTCCGCGTGGCAGCCAAACAGTAGGACCAGCCGTAGGCGGCGGCGAGGTTGGCCAGGTCGGCCTGCTGCGGGGTGTAGAGAACCCGGTTGATGCACTCGGCACGCGCGGATGCCGCCACCTCGACGCCGTCGAAAATGGTGCCCCCACCGTCGTTGCCGACGATGATCTGCAGTCGCGGAAGCACCTCTCCCGGGGTGAGCAGGAGCGACCCGACATCGTGCAGCAGCGTCAGGTCGCCGACCACGAGTCGGGTGACCCCGGTGGACTGCGGCGTCGCCCCGTTCTGGCTGGCCAGGGCGATGCCGACGGCCGTGGCGACTGTGCCGTCGATTCCGGCCAGACCGCGGTTGGAGTGCACGGAGATCTTTTTGCCGGGAACCCGGCGGTCGGCCACCCGCACGAGCCGGGAGGCCCCGAAGACCAGACGGTCGTGCGGCCAGGAGGCGCGCCAAACGGCATCCACGAGCATGGGCCGGGTGACCGGCGCGCGCATGGCGGCGAGCTCTTCACGGGTGATCCCCCGGTCGCCGATCGGCGTGTCCTCCCGGGCAGCCCCCGCGGCCAGCAGGTGCCGGCTGGACATCACCCAGCGTCCCAGCCATTCCCGCCCACCTGAGGTGCCAGCCTCCGCGATGGCCGCGGCGTCCGGGGCGGCGGCGCGGGCGAAGACGCTCACCCGGTGTCCGGGGTTGAACCATTCGGTGCCGGAGGGAGCCACCACAATGGTTTCCACGCCCTCCCGCTGGATCATGGCCGGCACCTCGCGACTGAGCGTCGGGTGACCGAACACGACAGCGCGCTCGACCCGCCCACCCAGGTCGGACGCCAGCAGCAACTCGCGGTAGGCGGAGACAAGGTTCGGGCCGAACCGGGCGCCGCTGCACACCTCAGCCAGCAGCGGCCAGCCGCCGGCGCGCGCGAATTCTTCGGCCTCGGGGCCGGCGCTCGCGCCGGCGATGACCACGGTGCGCAGGCCGCCCGTGACCAGGAACACCGGTTCGTCGACGGAAGCGGCCACCACGGGCACTGCGAGCACCGCGGCCGACTCAGCGAGTCCGGCCGCGCCCGAGATCGCTTCGGCAGTCAGTGTCACCGGCGCCGACAACGGCTCCCGGAACGCGAGGTTCAGCTGTACCGGGCCTGGATCGAGCGAGGTGGCGCCGGTGGCCGCATCCGTCGCCCGGCGGGCCAGGGCAATGGCGTCGTCGTGCTCGGTGGCCGCGCCCTCCGGCGCGGGCGCATCCACACACAGGCGCATGGCCACACCGAACAGGCCGGGCTGCAGGGTGGTCTGGTTCGACCGGATGCCGCGCAGCTCGCTCGGCCGGTCGGCCGTCAGCAGAATCATGGGCACCCCGGAGTGGTGCGCTTCGAGCACCGCCGGGTGGAGGTTCGCCACGGCCGTACCCGAGGTGCACACGACCAGCGCCGGCCGGCCGGATTCGACCGCGAGCCCGAGGGCGAGGAAGCCCGCGCCGCGCTCGTCGAGGCGCACATGCAGCCGGATCAGCCCGATCCGCTCCAGTTCGGCACAGACCAGCGCGAGGGCCTGGGACCGGGCGCCCGGACTCAGAACCACGTCGCGCACGCCGAGGCGCACGAATTCACCCAAGAGCGCAACGCTGAAGTCTGTTGCCGGGCTGCCGCTGCCTGCGATGTCAGGCATCCCGCCGGCCAGGCAGGTCGCCCTCGCCCGGCTCGGATTTCTTGGGCTCGTACCCGGCCTGGCCGGCCTGGCCAGGCTTGCCGGGCGTACCGGTCGTGCCGGGCTGGCCGGACTGGCCGGGAGTGCCGGGTTCGCGCGGGTCCGGTGTGTCGAGATCGGCGAGCTCCTGCTCGAGGGCGCGGAGGCGTTCCTGATCGGACTTCGCCCGGTCCAGACCCTTGAGGAAGTCGATATCGTCGTCAGGCGCGACCGAACGCACGATCTTGCCTGTGCTGCGGCGTCCGCGGCCGATGAGCAGCCAGAGCACCGGGCCGATCACAGGGATGAGCACGATCACGAAGATCCACACCCAGCGCGGCAGGCCGCGCACCCGGGAGCGTTGCAGGAGCGCGCAGTCCACCAGCGTATAGACGGTGAGGACTACGACGACGACTCCAAGGGCGAACAGCAGGCGGACCATCTAGCCAGTGTATGGCTCCCACCCGTGAGATCGGTGAGTGATTACACGGCACGGCAACCTAAACTGGGGCCATGAAAGCTGTTCCTACCTGGGTGTCCTATTCGGTCTTCCGCGTGCTCCTGTTCGCCGTTCCGCTCGCCGTGATGCTCGCCCTCCGCATTGAGTGGTGGATCGCCGCGATCGCCGCGGCGCTGATCGGAGCCTCGCTCTCCTTCATCTTCCTGCGGAAGCCCCGCGAGAAGGTCGCTCTGGGTCTCTACCAGGCGCGGCATCCCGACCAGGATCCGGTGCACCCCGATGCCGAGTCCGAGGACGCGGCCCTCGACCGCGCCGACGCGCGGGCGACCGAAGCCGACCTACAGCGCGAACGCGAGAGCCAGTAGCAGCCCGTAGGCCAGCGCCGAGAAGCTGGTCAGTTTGAGGGCCAGCACCAACTCGGCCGAGGTCTTCGCCGTCACCGTGATCAACCCGGCCGGCACCGCTAGCAGCAGCACGAAGAACGTCAGCCAGGCCAGCGGGTAGAAGACCGCGAAGAAGGCGACGATCACGAACGCCAGCAGCAGGAACAGGCAGAAGACGACGCGCGACGCCGTGCTTCCGATCAGAACCGCGAGGGTGCGTTTACCGGATGCCCGGTCCGGCTCCAGGTCGCGCAGGTTGTTGACCATCAGCACGGCCATGGCGATCAGGCCGATCCCGACGCCGCTCAGCCAGCTCTCCGTGTTCACGATGCCGACCTGCACATACGTGGTGCCGGTGGTGGCCACGAGTCCGAAGAACACGAAGACGAAGACCTCGCCGAGGCCGAAGTAGCCATACGGTTTGCGTCCGCCGGTGTAGAACCAGGCCGCAACGATGGCGACGGCGCCCACCAGTAACAGCCACCACTGCCCGGTCAGGATCACCAGGGTGAGGCCGGCGAGCGCGGCGAGCGCGAAGAACGCGAGGGCGACCGTGAGTACGGAGCGAGGCTGGGCGGCCCCGCTGCCGGTCAGCCGGGCAGGGCCGATCCGGTGTGCATCGGTGCCACGGATGCCGTCCGAATAGTCGTTGGCGTAGTTCACGCCGATCTGCAGGCACAGTGCCACGATCAGCGCGAGAACCGCCCGCACCGGGTGGAAGACGCCGGGGCCGCTCGCGACGATCGCCGCGCCGGTGCCAAGGGCAACCGGGGCAATCGCCAGCGGGAGCGTGCGCAGACGCGCTCCGGAGACCCAGTCGCCCGCCGAGGCCGGTCCGGTCTGCACCGGGCCACGGCCGGCAGGGGCGTTGCGCCGTGCCGGGTTACCCGATTTGCCGTTCCGGGCCGCCGAATTCATCGATGACGAGGGGTTCAATCGCTGTTGTGAGGGCCTGACCGGCCGCGCTCCGTGTGCCACGCATTCATCGTACGTGCCGGGGGCTCAGAGCGCGGCAAGTATCCGGGCCAGCGCACGGCGGTCGGGTTTACCCGAGGAAAGCTGCGGGATCGACGGGACCCGCACGAGGCGCGCGGGCCGGGCCGCCTTGCCCAGCACGGATGCCACGGCTTCCCCGATCCGCTCGAGGTCGAACTCCGGGAAGCCGTGCTCCCCGGGTGCCTGCGGCACGACCAGCACCGGGACCTGACCCCACGTGGCGTCGGGCTGCCCGACCGCCACGGTCTCACTCAGGCCCGGCAGCGACCGCGCGACCCGCTCGACGGAGTCGAGCGAGACCTTCTCGCCGCCGGAGATGATCACGTTGTCGCCACGCCCGAGCACTCGCACGAGCCCCGTCGTGGCATCTACCTCACCCAGGTCTCCGGTGCGATACCAACGTTCCCCGTGCACCTCGATGAAGCGGTCCCTGCTGCGCCCAGGGTCACCCAGGTAGCCCTCGGCGAGCACGGTGCCCGCGATCTCCAGCTGCCCGTCGACCACCCGCACCTCGGTGCCGCCGATCGGCGTGCCATTGTAGACGCAGCCGCCGGAGGTTTCCGACGAGCCGTAGGAGGCGAAAACCTTCAGGTGGAGCTCACGAGCCCGCTCAGCGAGCTGCGGCGGCAGCGCCTGGCCGCCGACGAGAATGCCATCGAAGCGGCGCAGCACGGGCAGCAGCCGAGGGTCGTCCGAGGCCGCCTGGACCAGCCGGGCCAGCTGCACCGGGACCAGGGCCGTGAACCGCAGCGGCTCGGTGAGTCGCTCGGCCCAGGTGACGAACACGGCCGGGTCGAAGTGGCCGCTTGGTAGCACGACGGGAATGGTCTCTGCCGCGATCGAGCGCACGAGCACCTGCACCCCGGCAATGTAGTGCCCGGGCAGGGCCAGAAGCCACTGACCGTGCCCACCGAGGCAGACGCTGGATGCGGCGGCGCTGCTCAGCAGGGCGTCGGCGCTGAGCATCACTCGCTTGGGCACATCCGTCGATCCGGACGTCTCGATCACCACGGCCACCTGCCGGGGTACCCGGTCCAGGCCGGACCGCCGGTCGGTCGCGCGCCGGCCGGGCTCGGGCAGCACGGCGTCGCCGGTGTTGTCCAGCGCGAGGCGCAACGGGGTCATCAGGTCGAGCGGGTCACCGACCGGAACCACCCTCAGCCGCCGGGTCATGGTCGCCTAGAACTGCCAGTCGTAGGGACCCCAGTCGGGGTCGCGCTTCTCCAGGAAAGCGTCGCGCCCCTCGACCGCCTCGTCCGTTCCGTAGGCCAGGCGCGTGGCCTCCCCGGCGAACACCTGCTGGCCGACCAGACCATCATCCACGGCGTTGAAGGCGAACTTCAGCATGCGGATGGCGGTGGGCGACTTGGTCAGGATCGTGCGCGCCCAGTCCAGCGCCTCCACCTCGAGTTCGGCGTGCGGCACGACGGCGTTCACGGCCCCCATCTCGAAGGCGCGCTGGGCGGAGTACTCGCGGGCCAGGAAGAACACTTCACGCGCGGTCTTCTGCCCCACCTGGCGGGCGAAATAGGCGCTGCCGTAGCCCGCATCGAAGGAGCCGACGTCGGCATCCGTCTGCTTGAATTTGCCGTGCTCGGCGCTGGCGATGCTGAGGTCGCAGACCACATGCAGGGAGTGCCCGCCGCCGGCCGCCCAACCGGGGATGACCGCGATGACAACCTTGGGCATGAACCGAATCAGGCGCTGCACCTCCAGGATGTGCAGCCGGCCGCCTCTGGCCTTGTCGATCCCGGACGCGGTCTCACCCTCGGCGTACTTGTAGCCGTCCCGGCCACGGATGCGCTGGTCGCCGCCCGAGCAGAAGGCCCAGCCGCCGTCTTTCGGGCTGGGTCCGTTTCCGGTCAGGAGCACAACCCCGATGCGCGGGTTCACGCGCGCGTCCTCAAGGGCGGCGTGGAGCTCGTCAACCGTGTGCGGGCGGAACGCGTTCCGAACCTCGGGCCGGTTGAACGCGACCCGAGCGATCCTCCCCGTCACGTCATGGTGGTAGGTGACGTCGGTGAGGCGGTCAAAGCCCGCGACCTCCTGCCACTGGGTCGGGTCGAAGATTTCGGAAACCTGTTCGATCATGGACCCAAGCCTACGCGGGCGCCGCACGGCTTCCGTCGGCCCGGCGGCCGCCTCGTCGTCAGGTGGCCACCCCTTTTCGGGGGACGAAGTCAACCCCCTTGAGGGCCTCAATTTCGCGCTGTGTACTTTAGTTCTTGAGAAAAACTCGGAGGTAGTAATGGCCGACAACAGCACCCGAAAAACGCTCCCCAATGACGCGCGAGCCAGGGACCCTCAGCCCACAGCCACGAAAAACACAGCCACCCATTACACAGGCGCCGGAGACCTCGGGATCAACGAACTCTCCCCCACGGAATGGCGCATCAGCGACCCGCTGATCGCTGACGGTGATCCGGCGGCCCTGGTCGGATTCATCCAGCGCGTGGACGACACCTTCGAAGTGACGAACTTCGGCCGACCCCGGGAGCGGTCGTATTTTTCCTCGTTCGACCGCGCCACGGCCAGCCTCACCCTGCGCCCGACGCCCAACCTTGCGCGCCTGAGATGAGCAACGCGCAACGGACCCAGCCCCCGGACCATTCCCAATCCCGGACTGACGTGCCCACCGCAGAAGCGTTCCCCGCTGCGGAACCTGTACGAGCCTCGCTGCCGTCACGCCCGTCCGCCCCCTCGACCGCGCCCGCCCGCTACAGCGCGTCGACGGATGCCTTCGGCGATTACCTGCGCCAGATCGGCAGGGGTCCCCTGCTCTCCGCCATCGAGGAGGTGATCCTCGCCCAGCGCATCGAAGTGGGCCTGTTCGCCGCCGAGAAGCTGGCCCACGGAGTCGACGACCCGTCCCTGGCCCGTGAACTTGCCTGGCTCACCCACGACGGCCGCCGCGCCAAGAACCACTTCATCGAAGCGAACCTGCGCCTGGTGGTCAGCATCGCCAAGCACTACTCCGGCCGCGGAATGCCCATCATGGA
>Ga0136639_10000607_pt1 | contig 12279 bp, 7 predicted proteins | sample AntDrymUQ8592106_2_FD_113739 | JGI IMG/M metagenome (GOLD analysis project Ga0136639, IMG submission 113739) | Polar desert sand microbial communities from Dry Valleys, Antarctica - metaG UQ859 (21.06) | ecosystem: Environmental > Terrestrial > Soil > Desert | place: Antarctica: Dry Valley...
CCGTTGCTGTCCTGGGCGCCGCCCGAGCTCACCGCCCCCGAGACGGTGCTCGTCAGCCAGGACGACCGCGACCTCCGGCTCGAGGCCGACCGTGACTAGGTGCTGCAGATGCCGGCCGAGCCCCTCGTGGGCGAGCTGCCGATCGACGGCGGCGACGTGGTCCCGATCGGCGGCGAGATCACCGTGCCCGAGGGCTCGCCGAGCGTCCGGGGGCTCGTGCTCAAGCGACAGCACGGCACGATCCATGTTGAAGGTCTCGCCATCACCGGGGCGGGACCGGGCGGGGCATCAACCTCGACCAGACCGTGCCCGGTTCGGCCGTCCAGCTGCGAAACGTGCGCGTCGGGACCGTCCAGGGCAGCAGGGACGGGCACCACGCCGACGTCCTGCAGACGTGGGCGGGACCGGGGGAGCTGCGGGTGGACCGGCTCAGCGCCAGCACCACCTACCAGGGGTCTTCCTGCTGCCGCGGCAGTTCGGCGACCAGCCGGAACCGGCCGTCTTCGACCTGCGCCACGTCGACCTGACGGGCGTGGGCCCGCACGGCTACCTGGTGTGGCGCGACGACCTCGCCTGGCCGATGCGCATGGAAGAGGTCCGGCTGCACCCGTCGGACCCGGCGCGCGGCTGGACCCAGGTCCTGTGGCCCCGCGAGGACGGCGACCGCGAGCGGGTGTGGGGCCCGGCCGGGCGAGGTCGTCCGGTGCCGCCGTCGCGCCGGTAGGGTCCGGGCCATGGACGCGAGCCCCGGCCCCGCGTCCACGGTCACGTCCCACCGCTTCTTCGTGTGCTTCGACCGGGGGGCGGACCCGGTGCGCTGGGACCCGTACGACCCCACGGACCTGCCCCGGGCCGACTGCTCGTACCTCGGCGCGGTCGTGCGTGCCGTCGCCGAGCGCTGGACCGGTCGGCCGCTGACGGTGTACCTCACCCAGGACCCCCGGTGGCTGCCGAGCACGGGCGACGACGTGGTCGCGTTCCTGCTCAACGACGCATGGTTCCGCCGGCCCACCTACCTCGGCGCCGTGCTGGCCGTCGCCCGGCAGTCCTCCGGCACCCCGTGGTTCCCCGTGGGGACCGTGTGGCCGCCGCGCCCGCTGGCGGTCGCCGCGCTCGCCAACCACCTCCGCATCCTGCTCACCCGGGTCAAGTTCCACCACGAGAGCGAGGCCGAGGCGGCCCGGAAGGGGTGGCCGAGCCCGCGCACCGGCGCCCTGCTCGACATCCCGCTCGGCTACCACAAGCAGCCGGAGCTCCCCGTCACGCCGTTCGTCGAGCGTGGTACCGACGTGTACTTCGGCGGCAGCGTCGTCCACGACACCTCGCGCGGGGCCTGGTGGAAGAGGTTGGGCAAGCGGTACCTCGGCAACCCCAAGTCGCTCTACCGCACCGCGATGGTCGCCGCGCTGGAGCGCTGGCGCGACGGGCGCCCCGAGCGGACCGTCCGGCTCACGCTCACCGGGGACTTCCACAGCGTCGACGCCGACGCCGCGACCTCCTACGGGGACCACATGATGGACTGCCGGGTGGCGCTGGCCCCCCGTGGCACCTCCCTGGAGAGCTACCGGGTGTTCGAGGGCTGGCGGTACGGCTGCGTCGTCGTCGCCGACGCCGGCGGCCCGCAGCCGTTCTACCAGGGCGCACCGCTGGTCCTCGTCCGTTCGTGGGACCACCTCGCCGACGTCCTCGACGAGCTGTTCGCCGACCCGGAACGGATGCAGCGGCTGCACGAGGCGTCTCTGGAGTGGTGGCGGTCCGTGTGCTCGGGGGAGGCGGTCGGGCGACGGCTGTCGGACCAGCTGGCGGCGCTGGTCACGCGCGTCGACTGAAGGCCGTGGGGCGGTCGGCCGGGAACCGGCGCACGCACGGGTGAGGTCTCGTGACCTTCGGTGTTCTCCCCCTCCCGGATGCCCGTCAATGCAGAGAAAACTGCCTCCCCCTCTGACGGCCGGTCCTACAGTCGTCGGAGGTCAGGTGGAGGGCGCCCAGCGCCCTCACCCTCGGGTGCACGACTGTTGGAGGTCCACGGTGCGGAGCCACGTCCAGGGACGACCGGCTGCTGCCGTGCTCCGTGCGCGCCCGGATCAGCGTCGCCTGCGCGGGTTGCTGTCGTGAGCATCGAGGAGCGCGAGGCCCCGGCCGAGGTCGACCGTCGTCGCCCGGTCGCGGGCACGCGCACCTCGTGGGCCTCGAGCAGCCCATTCGTGAGCGACCGTCCCGCTGCCCCCGGGGTGCCGCCGCACCCGCGCGCCCCCGGCGCGCTGGCCAGGTCGGCCTGGGAGCGCTCGCTGCTGCGCCTGGTCGTCACGGCCGACCTGCTGAGCGCCTCCGCCGTCGGTGGCCTCACGGCAGCCGGCTCGGGACTGGGTCTGCAGGCGTGCCTGGTCCTCGCGGTGCTGTCCGCCGTGGGCTGGGCGCTCGTGCTCCTGCTGCACGGGGCCTACCGAGTCCGTCACCTCGGGTCCGGGCCGGAGGAGTTCCAGGCGGTCATGCGGGCGGCGGTCACCCTCATCGCCGTCCTCGGACTGACCGCCTACGCCACCCAGACCCTGCTGCCCCGGCGGTGGGTGCTGGTCGCGGTCCCGGTCGCCGCGGTCCTCACCAGCGTCCTCCGCTACGCGGTGCGGCACCAGCTGCAGCGGCAACGGGCGCGGGGTCGCGCGATGCTGCGCACCCTGGTCGTCGGCAGCCACACGCAGGCCACACCGGTGGCGGCCGATCTGGCCCGCCAGTCGTCCTACGGCTACGACGTGGTCGGCATCTGCCCGCCGGTGCTCGGGCGATCGGCCCAGGCCAGCGCCCTGCCGGTGCTCGGTACCGTCAGCGACATCGCGCAGGTCGTCCACGACCACCGCATCGACGTGGTCATCGTCACGGGCTCGTCGCTGTCAGGCCCGGCCCTGCGGCGGCTGTCGTGGGCGCTCGAGCTCGCGGGCGCCGACCTGGTGGTGGCTCCCGGCCTGGTCGAGGTGGGCGGGCCGCACGTGAGCCTGCGTCCGACGGCCGGCCTGTCGCTGGTGCACGTCGAGCGCCCCAGCCGCCATCTCGGGCGCGGGCTCGGCAAGGCCGTGCTGGACCGCACCCTCGGCGGGGCGCTGCTGGTGCTGGCCGTCGTGCCCCTCGCCGTCTGCGCCGCCGCCGTGGCGCTGACCAGCCCCGGCCCCGCGTTCTTCCGTCAGACCCGTGCGGGCCTGGACGGCACGCCGTTCGCGATGTGGAAGCTCCGGTCGATGGTCGTCGACGCCGAGGCCAGGCGTGGGGCGCTCCTGCACGACAGCGACCGCGACGGTCCGATGTTCAAGATGCACGCCGACCCCCGGGTCACCCCGGTCGGGCGGGTGCTGCGACGGTTCTCCCTCGACGAGCTCCCCCAGCTGTGGAACGTGGTCCTCGGGGACATGTCCCTCGTCGGCCCGCGCCCACCGCTGATGAGCGAGTTCGAGCAGTACCACGACGCGGTCAACCGGCGGCTGCGGGTCAAGCCCGGGCTCACCGGCCTCTGGCAGGTCAGCGGGCGTGCCGACCTCACCTGGGAGCAGTCCGTCAACCTGGACCTCCGCTACGTCGACAACTGGTCGCTGGCGATGGACATGCTGATCCTCTGGCGGACCCTGCGCGTGGTCGTCCGCGGGTCCGGCGCGTACTAGCGTCCTCCGGCCGAGATCACGTGCCGTGCCTAGGACCGAGCCCGGTTGTGGTCACAGGCGATGAACACGCCATGAACGGATCATGTAGTCACCTTGAGTAGTACCTTGTGACTACACGTGTTTCCCTCCCCCGGAGAGCAGCATCGCTGCCCGATTTGCCCATCCGGAGCGCGGTGGCACCCGTACAGTTCCGGGACGAACAGTCAAGCATCGGCATCCGCACCGGCACCGGTATCGGTCCGGTCAGGACACCGGTGAGAGCAGGTCGGAGGCCTACCGTGCGTGAAAGGTGGGGCGACCTCGCGCCCTGGCTGCTGCTCTCCTACGGCGGGGGGGCCATCTGATGCGTATCGCCATGGTGGGGACGCGGGGCGTGCCGGCACGCTACGGCGGCTTCGAGACCTGTGTGGAAGAGGTCGGCGCCCGGCTCGTCCAGCGCGGCCACGAGGTCGTGGTCTACTGCCGCGGCGTGTCGGGCGAGAAGCCGGCCGAGCACCGGGGCATGACCCTGGTCCACCTGCCCGCGGTCCGGACTCGATCGATGGAGACGCTGAGCCATTCCGCCCTGTCCGTCGGCCACCTCATGCGGCACGGAGCGGACGCGGTCCTGCTCTTCAACGCCGCCAACGCCCCGCTGCTGCCAGCCCTGCGCGCCCGTGGCCTCCGGGTGGCGACCCACGTCGACGGCCTGGAGTGGCAGCGGGCCAAGTGGGCGGGCGCGGGCCGGACGTACTACCGCCGCGCGGAGTCCATGGCCGTGCGCTGGTCCGACCACCTCATCGCCGACGCCCAGGGGATCTCGGACTACTACGAGCGGGAGTTCGGGGTGCCGACCACGCTCATCACCTACGGCGCACCCGTGCTGGAGCAGCAGACCGGAAGGCTCTCCGAGCTCGCGCTTACCGCCGGTGGGTACCACCTCATCGTGGCCCGCATGGAGCCGGAGAACCACGTCGACGTCGTGGTGGACGGGTACGTCCGCAGCGCGGCCCGGCTGCCCCTGGTCCTGGTCGGGTCGGCGCCGTACGCGGGGGAGTACACCCAGCGCGTCCACGACCTGGCCGACGACCGGGTCCGCCTGCTTGGCTCGCTGTGGGACCAGGCCCTGCTGGACCAGCTCTACGCGGGCGCCCTCACCTACCTGCACGGGCACTCCGTCGGGGGGACCAACCCCTCGCTCCTGCGCGCCGTCGGCGCGGGCACGGCCACCGACGCGTACGACGTGGACTTCAACCGCGAGGTGCTGGGTGACACCGGGCGCTACTGGCGCACCGCCGAGGACGTCCGGGCCCTCGTCGAGTCCACGGAGCAGTCCCCCGAGGGGGCGCTCGCCCGTGGCCGGCGCACCCAGACCCGCGCCGCCGCCTACGACTGGGACGACGTCGCCACCGGCTACGAGGATCTGTGCGCCCGGCTCGCCGCCGGAGACGTCCCCGACCGTCGCCCCAGCGGGTACCGGTCGACGCCCGCCGAGCCGGTCATGCACGAGGTCGTGCCCGGCGAGCCGGTCGTGCCCGAGGTCGTCGGCGTCCCGGGCACGTCGGTCACCGCTCCGGCGGACGCCCCGGTGACCGTCGGGCCCTGGGTCGGTGAGGCCGACGCCGTCCCGGCCGTTCCCGCGGTCTGCGACCCGTCGGCCCAGGGCGTGCGGTGAGTCCCCTCCCGAGCGCCGTCAGCACCGGTCCCGTGGCCCGCGAGGGCTACGGCGACGTCGTCCGTCGGCTGTCCGCGGCGCAGAAGTCCGGCAAGGGGGCCCCGGCGTACTCCCGCTACGTCAACCGCTGGCTGGGACGTCGTCTCGCCGCCGTCGCCTACCTGGCCGGGCTGCGGCCGAACCAGGTGACATTGGTCAGCGCGGCGCTCTCGTTCTCCGCGATCGCGGTGCTCGGGCTGATGCCCGTCTCCTGGTGGTCGGGGCTGCTCGTCGCGCTCGGGCTGGTACTCGGCTACGCCCTGGACGCCGCGGACGGCCAGCTCGCCCGGCTGCGAGGCGGTGGCTCGGTGTCGGGCGAGTGGCTCGACCACATGATCGACTGCGTGAAGATCTCGGCCCTGCACCTGGCGGTGGCCGTCAGCCTGTTCCGCTTCACCGACCTCGACGTGGCGTGGCTGCTGCTGCCGCTGGCCTACGCGGTGGTCGGGGCGGTGTCGTTCTTCGGACAGATCCTCAACGAGCAGCTGCGCCGCAACGCCGGCGTGGAGAAGCCGGCGGGGCCGGACGTCGTCCCGGCCTCGCTGGTCCGCTCGCTGGCCAAGATCCCGCTCGACTACGGGGTGCTGTGCCTGGTGTTCGTCCTCCTCGGCTGGACGCCGGGGTTCGTCGCTGCGTACGGGCTCATGTTCGTGGCCGCCACGGGCTACCTCGTCCTGGCGTGGGCGGCGTGGTTCGGCAGCATGCGCGCCATCGACGCCGCGGTGCGCAGGTGACCCCGCCGCACCGAGACCCGGTGCCGACCCGTCGCAGCGGTGCCCCCGCCGCGGTCCTCGGCGCCGCGCTGGCGGTTACCGTGCTGCTCGGCGCCTGCTCCGGTGACGACGGGACCGTCGCCGGCCCGGTGTCCACGGCGGGCGGGAGCACGGCAGTCACCTCGGAGCCCGCGGGCGAGCCCGGCGGCGGCGGTGGAGCGGCCCCGTCCGTGCGCCCCACCCCGACCGTCGAGCAGACGCCCGTCGCGCCGCCCGGCGGGGAGGGCGATCTCGCCCCCGTGCCCACCGCGGCGGTCCTCACCCTGCCCCCGGTCCCGCTCGACCAGCCCGCCCAGGTCGGGCCCGGCCTCGAGGTGCGCATCGGTGACGTCGAGGCCGTCGAGGTGACCGGCCGCGGGCCCGGGCAGGTGAGCGGGCCGGCCGTCGCCGTCACGGTCGAGGTCGCCAACGCAGGCGCGGCCGCCCTGGACGTGGCCGGGCTGGCGGTCTCCCTGGCCTACGCGGACACCGAGGCCGGTCCGGTCGACGGCCCCCCGGCGGACCCGGTGGCCGGTCCGGTGCCCGCGGGGGCGGACGTGTCCGGCACGTACGTCTTCCTCGTCCCCGAGGACCAACGCGCCGCCGTCACCGTGCGGGTCGGCTTGGCGTCACAGCCCGTAGTCGTGTTTACCGGGAGTGCGACAACCTGAGGCCCGCGGGTGACCCTCCGTCGGGTAATCCTGCAAAATCCGGCATTTTGACAAGTAGCCTCGTCTCCCGGGGTTATCGTCGACGGACACCGATCCCTTCGCCGGCGAAGCCCCTGGACCTGAGGAACAACATGCGCGCACACACCTGGGGCCGAGCCCGGAAGAGCCTCGGAGCCCTCCTCGCGGGGGTCCTGCTGACGAGCGGTCTCGCCGCCGTCACGGTCGGCGCCGCGGCCCCTGCATCGGCCGACACCTCCCCGAGCGACCCGGCCCTGCCTGCCACCGTCGCGGCCGACGCGCTGCCGACCGTGCAGATCAACGGCGTCGTGTGGTCCCAGGTCGTCGTCGGCACGAAGGTCTGGGCTGTGGGTGGCTTCACCAAGGCCCGCCCTGCCGGCTCCGCACCTGGCGTCAACGAGGTCGACCGCCGCAACGTGGTGGTCTACGACATCCGCACCGGGGTGAGGGACGCCGCCTTCGCGGAGTCGCTCAATGCCACCGGCCAGGTCGTCGCCGTCAGTCCCGACGGGCGCCGCGTGTACGTCGGCGGCGACTTCACCTCCGCCAGCGGCGTCAGGCACGAGCGCATCGTCGCCTTCGACTCCGCGACCGGTCGCGTCGTCCACTCCTTCGCCGCGCACCTGGACCAGCGGGTGAGCGCGATCGCCGCCACCAACGACACCGTGTACGTCGGCGGAAGCTTCCTCACCGCCAACGGCGTCCCGCGCACCCGGCTCGCGGCCTTCCGCGCCGCCGATGGCGCGCTGCTCGCTTGGGCGCCGACGGCGCAGGAGCAGCAGGTGAGCTCGCTGGTGCTCGCGCAGGACGCGCGCACCCTGTACGCCGGCGGCAAGTTCACCGGCCTCAACGGCAACGGCATCCGCGGCCTCGGCGCGCTGGACCCGGTCACGGGCGTCACCAAGCCGTTGCCCGTGGCCAGCGTCATCAGCAACGGCGGGGACGCCGGCGGCATCACGAGCCTCAGCGTGGACGATGACACCCTGTACGGAACAGGCTTCACCTTCGGTGCCCTCAGCGTCGGCAACCTCGAAGGCGTCTTCGCCGCGCGCCTGTCCGACGGGCAGCTGTCGTGGGTCGCGGACTGCCACGGCGACCACTACAGCAGCGCGACCATCGGCGGCGTCGTCTACGCGGCCGGCCACGCGCACTACTGCGGCAACATCGACTCCTTCGGTCAGACCGACCCGTGGCGCTTCGACCGCGCGCTCGCCTTCACCAAGGCCGCGACCGGCACGGTCGTTCCCAACGCCGTCGGCGTGGGCCGCTACTTCGATTTCGGCGGCAAGCCCCGGCCGACCGCCCTGCACTGGTACCCCTTCCTGGACGCCGGCACCTACACCGGGCAGAACCAGGGGCCGTGGTCCGTGGCCGGCAACGCCGACTACGTGGTCTACGGGGGGGAGTTCACCCGCGCGATGAACACCGCCCAGCAGGGCCTGGTGCGCTTCGCCCGCCCCGGCCTCGCGCCGAACAAGGTCGGCCCGCAGTCCGGTGCCACCCTCACCCCGACCCTGACGACGCTCACGCCGGGCTCGGTGCGCGTGACCTGGCGGACCTCGTGGGACTACGACAACCGGGCGCTCACCTACCGGGTGGTCCGCAACGGGGCGGTCTCCGCGCCGGTCCACACCCGGACGGTGGAGTCCAAGCAGTACGACCGGCCGTTCCTGTCCTTCACCGACACGGCCGTCACGCCGGGCTCCACGTACTCCTACCGCATCTACGTCACCGACCCCCGGGGCAACGAGAACCGTGGCAGCACCGTCTCCACGACGGTCGTCGGGGGCACCCCGGCCGGTGCCTACGCCGAGCGCGCCCGCACCGACGGCGCCCTGCACCTGTGGCGCCTCGGCGAGACCTCCGGCGCGGGACGTGACTGGGGCACCGCCGGGGACGACCTCACCGTCGGGACCGGCGTCACCCGGGGCGTGCCCGGTGCCGTCACCGGCAGCACCGACCCGGCCGCGCAGTTCACCGGGACCGCGACGAGCACGGCGGCCTCCGCGGGCGCCGTGATGGGGGCGCAGACCTTCACGGTCGAGGCCTGGGTCAAGACCTCCGGCACCGCCGGCGGCAAGATCATCGGCTTCGGCTCCCACGCCACCGGCAGCAGCACCACCTACGACCGGCACCTGTACGTGGACAGCGGTGGCCGGGTGAGCTTCGGGGTGAACCCGTTCCAGGCCCGGGTGCTGCGCAGCCCGGCCGTGGTCAACGACAACGCGTGGCACCACGTGGTCGGCACCCTCGGCGCCGGCGGCCAGCGGCTCTACGTCGACGGCCAGCTCGTCGCCCAGAACACGGCCAGCACGTCCGCCCAGCCCTTCACCGGGTACTGGCGGGTCGGGGGCGACAACCTCGGCGGCTGGCCGAACCGCCCCACCAACGCCTACCTCAACGGCTCCCTGGACGAGGTCGCGGTCTACGGCAGCGTGCTGTCGGCTCAGCAGGTCGCGGCGCACCACGCTCTTGGCCGCGGCCAGGCGCCGGCCAACGTCGCCCCCACGGCGGCCTTCACCGAGCAGGCGACGTTCCTTCAGGTCGCCTTCGACGGGCGCACGTCCAGCGACAGCGACGGGACCGTGGCGGGGTACTCGTGGAGCTTCGGAGATGGCACGTCCGGTACCGGGCCCACGCCGTCGAAGACCTACGCCCAGGCGGGCACCTACGCCGTCACCCTCACCGTGACCGACGACAAGGGCGCCACGGGCGCGGTGACCCGGCAGGTGACGGTCGCTGCGGAGCCGCCGAACCAGGCCCCCGCGGCCTCGTTCACCGCCACGCCGGCGGACCTCGCGGTGCAGGTCGACGGGTCGGGCTCCACCGACGCCGACGGCTCCGTCACCGGCTGGGCCTGGGCCTTCGGCGACGGCGGCACGGCGAGCGGCGCGACCGCGTTGCACACCTACGCGGCGGCCGGCACGTACTCGGTGCGCCTCACGGTCACCGACGACGACGGCGCCACCGCGACGACGACGCGGCAGGTCACGGTGACCGCCCCGGCGGTCGTCCAGGTCTACGGTCGCGACTCCTTCACCCGCACCCTCACCAACGGCTGGGGGCTGGCGGAGACCGGCGGCACCTGGGGCCTGTCCGGGGGCACGGCGGCCGACTACTCGGTCTCCGGCGGCACCGGTCGGACCGTCCTGCCCGCGGGCGGTCAGACCCGCTCGGTCTACCTGCCCGGCGCCCAGGGCGCCAGCACGGAGACCCGCGTCAGCGTGTCCACCGACAAGGTGCAGACCGGCGGCGGTACCTACGTCTCCGTCATCGGCCGCCGCGTCGGCACGGCCGACTACCGGGCCAAGCTCCGCTACCTGCCCAACGGCACCGTCACGGCCTCCCTGGTCCGGAACCAGGCCGGGGAGACCACCTTCACCTCGGCTACCGTGCCGGGTCTCACCGTCACCGCCGGGCAGCGGCTGCAGGTCCGGTTCCAGGTGAGCGGCGCCTCGCCGACCACCCTGGCCATGAAGGTGTGGCCCGTCGGGAGCACGGAGCCCGCAGCGTGGACGCTCACCGCGAGCGACTCCTCCGCCGGGCTGCAGCAGGCCGGCTCGGTGGGGCTGTCGGCGTACCTGTCCGGCACCGTGACGAACGCGCCCATGACGGTCTCCTACGACGACCTGTGGGCCGGGACCCTGGGCGGTCCCCAGCAGTAGGCCGCGCGTGACGGGGGCCGGTCAGTAGGCTGGCCCCCGACGAGCGGTACCACGGCTGCCGTGGGTCGACGGGAGGCGGTGCTCTGACGAGGCCCTCAGGGGCGAGGAGGTCCCATGAGCGTCCGCGACTACCTGGTGACGCTACGGCGTCGCTGGTTCCTGGTGATCGTCACGGTCCTGCTGTGCGCGGGCGCGGCGACGACCTTCACGGCGACGAGCGAGCCGCTGTACCGTGCGCAGACCACCTCGTTCGTGGCGATGGGTGCCTCGGACAGCTCCGGCACCCTGCTCCAGGGCTCGCAGTTCACCCTGCAGCGTGTCACGTCGTACACCGACGTCGTCGACAGCCCCGACGTGCTCGGCCCCGTCATCGACGAGCTCGGCCTGGACACGTCGGTCGAGGCGCTGCGCCCCGCGGTGGACGCGATAAACCCCTCCGACACGGTCCTCATCGACATCTCCGCCACGAGCGACGACCCGGCGGAGGCGGCCGCCGTGGCCGACGCGGTGACGCTCCGTTTCGCGAGCGTCATCGAGCAGCTGGAGACCCCGCGCGAAGGGGGCACGTCCCCGGTCAAGGTGACGGTCACCGTCCCGGCCGTCGTCCCGTCGCAACCCGTGTCGCCCCGACCGCTGCTCAACCTCGTCCTCGGGCTCGCGCTGGGGCTCGGCCTCGGTGCCGGCCTGGCCCTGCTGCGCGACCAGCTCGACACCTCGGTGCGCTCGGCGGACGACATCGCCGCCATCACCACCGCCGGCCCGCTCGGCATGGTCCGAGCCGACCCGAAGGCCGGTCGTCAACCCCTCGTGGTCCTCGACCCCGGCAACGTCAACGCCGAGGCCTACCGGACCATCCGCACCAACCTGCAGTTCGCGGACGTGGACAACCCGCCCCGCCGCTTCGTGGTCACCTCGGCCGTGCAGGGCGAGGGGAAGTCGACGACGGCGAGCAACCTCGCCATCACGCTGGCCCAGGGAGGGCTGCGCGTCTGCTTGGTCGACGCCGACCTGCGCCGACCGCGGGTGGCGGAGCTCCTCGGCCTCGAGGGCGCCGTCGGCCTGAGCAACGTGCTGGCCGGCCAGCACGACGTCGAGACCGTCCTCATCCCGTGGCGGGACGGGCTGCTCACCGTGCTGCCCGCCGGGACCAGCCCGCCCAACCCGAGCGAGCTGCTCGGCTCTCGCCACATGGCCCAGCTGCTGGACCGGCTGTCCGGTTGGTTCGACGTGCTCGTCGTCGACAGCCCGCCCCTGCTGCCGGTGAGCGACGCGGTCATCCTGGCCCAGGCCACCGACGGCGCACTCCTCGTCGTCCGTCACGGCTCCACGAGCCACGAGCAGGTGACGGCCGCGGTGCAGTCGCTGCGGACGGTCGGTGCGCCGCTCATCGGCACCGTCATGACCTTCGTGCCCAGGGCCCGCGGGCGGGCAGGTCGCGCGTACCGCTATGCCCCCACCTCGACCCGGCCCGCCCTGGGCCGTACCCGTCGGCCGAGTGCGCCCGCACCCGTGCCGGCGGGGCGGCTCGCGGCTGCGCAGCCGGCGGCGGCCCCGGCCCGGGGCCACTCGTTGGACGCGCTGTTCTCCACCTACGAGCCGCACCGGTCGCGCGGGCGCACGGCCTCTGCCTCGCAGACCGCTCCCGCGCAGACCGTCCCCGCCGACGTCACGGCGCCGCTGGCACCGCCTCCGCCCGTCGAGCCGGCGCCGCCCGTCGAGCCCGCCCCGCGCGTGGCGACCGAGCGTGCCCGGTCCGAGGGGTCCGGCGAGCCGGAGGATCGTGACGAGACCGCCGGGGCCGCAGCGGTCGCGTACCCGGACGAGCCGCTGGAG
>Ga0136639_10000608_pt1 | contig 12272 bp, 11 predicted proteins | sample AntDrymUQ8592106_2_FD_113739 | JGI IMG/M metagenome (GOLD analysis project Ga0136639, IMG submission 113739) | Polar desert sand microbial communities from Dry Valleys, Antarctica - metaG UQ859 (21.06) | ecosystem: Environmental > Terrestrial > Soil > Desert | place: Antarctica: Dry Valley...
CGGGGCGCGAGCCGCGCCGCGCGGCGATCAACGCCTTCGGCTTCGGCGGCATCAACGCCCACATGATCCTCAAGGAAAGCCCGCGGGGCCGGTCGCGCGACGCCACCGCCGCCTATCTGCCACCCGCCGCCCGAGCACGGGCGGAGGAGCAGGTGTTCCCCTTCGCCGCCGCCGACACGGCCGGGAGCTTAGCCGCCATCTCGGCCTTCGAGACGGTCCTGGCCGGGGCGCAAGGGGACCTCGCCGCGCTGGCCCGCCAGCGCTGGGACGCGGTGGCGGGCGACCTGGGGCCCGCGCGCCTCGCCGTGGTGGCGGCCGACCGCGACGACCTTGCCGAGGTTCGCCGCTCCTGTGCCCTGCTCGCGGCGAGCGGCGTGCGCGCGGAGGAGCTCGACCGGAGGACCCTGCGCAGCTATGAGCCGACGCTGTCGGGGCGTATCGCGGGCGGTGCGCTGCTGCCGGACGACTGCCACGTCAATCCCCGCCGGGTGGCCAACGCCCTCCTGAGCGTCCTGGGTGAACGCGTCGTACGGGCCCACGCGACGGCGGTGGCCGACGGTGTCATCCTGGCCGACGGCACCCGAGTCCCGGCAGACGTCGTCGTCCTCGCCACCGGTGCTGTCGGGATGCCGCACGTCCGCCCGGTGCGCGGCGAGGTGATGCGGGTCCGCTCGCGTGACGCCCCGACCCGGGTGCTGCGCGCGCGGGTCCATGGCGAGCGGGTGTACGTGGTGCCGCGGGCCGACGGCGAGCTCGTGATCGGAGCGACCGAGGAGGAGCACGCTGGCTCAGATGGCGTCCCGCTGCCCACGGTGGGCGGCGTCGGCCGACTGCTGGAGACCGCCCGCGCGCTGGTGCCGGGCCTCGACACCTCCGAGCTGCTGGAGGTGCTCGCCCGGGAGCGGCCCGGCAGTCCCGACAACGGCCCCCTGCTCGGGCCGGTCGCGAGCCCCGGTCCCGCCCGGGTCCTGGTGGCCGGCGGTCACCACCGTGGCGGGGTGCTGCTCGCGCCGGTGACCGCGGTGACGCTGCGCGCCCACGTCGACGGCCTCGACGTACCGGCCGCAGCCCGGCCCTTCACCCCCGACCGCTTCGAGACTCATCGCTTCCAGAGAGACGAGAACCCATGCGCCTGAGCGTTAACGGACGATCGCACGAGCTTCCCGAGGGCTCCGTGCTGACCGGGTTGGTCGCTGCGCTCGTGCCGGACCATCGCGGGATCGCCGTCGCCGTCAACGGCAGCGTCGTGCGTGCCGGCGAGTGGCCCGACACCTCGCTGCGCGACGGCGACCATGTTGAGGTCGTCACCGCTCATCAGGGCGGGTGAAGCATGGAAATCGCAGGCCAGGAGCTTGCCCCGCTGTGGCTCGGCACCGGCGGGCTGACCAGCCTCGAGACCGTACGACGGGTGGTTGCCGCAGGCGCCCCAGGCCTGGTGACGGTGTCGCTGCGGCGGGTCTCCGACACAGCGGCCGGCAGTCTGCTGGCCACCTTGCGTGAGCTCGGCGTGCGGGTGCTGCCCAACACCTCCGGCTGCCTCGGGGCGCGGGAGGCGGTGCTGACCGCCGAGCTGGCCCGCGAGGTGCTGGGCACCGACTGGGTCAAGCTCGAGGTGATCGGCGACGAGCTCAGTCTCCTTCCGGACGTCGTGGAGCTCCTCGAGGCCGCCGAGACCCTCGTCGGTCGGGGTTTCACGGTGCTGCCGTACACGACCGGCGACCCCGTGGTGGCCCGTCGGCTCGTCGACGTCGGGTGCGTCGCGGTGATGCCGCTGGGCTCGCCGATCGGCTCGGGGCGCGGGATCGCGGACCTGCACACCATCGAGGCCGTACGTGCGGCGGTCGACGTCCCAGTCGTGCTGGACGCCGGGATCGGCACCGCGAGCGAGGCGGCCCAGGCGATGGAGCTGGGCTGCGACGCGGTGCTCGTGGCGAGCGCCGTCACCCGGGCCGAGGATCCCGTCGCCATGGCCCGGGGCATGCGGCTTGCGGTCGAGGCCGGTGGGCTCGCCCGCGGGGCCGGACGGATCCCGTGCCGGGAGAGCGCCCGGGCTTCGAGCCCGATGCGCGGGCGGGTGGGTCGGTGACGACGCCGCGCTTGCTGGTGCTCACCGACCGCCGACAATTGCCTTCGGGGCGGGGGCTCGTCGAGGCCGTTGCCCGCTGCGCGGAAGCCGGCGCAAGCATCGTCGTCCTGCGTGAGCTCGACCTGAGCGAGCACGAGCGCTCTGCGCTCGCCGACGTCCTTGCGGGGTGCGTGCAGGTCATCTCCGCGCGCACCGCACTCGCGAGTGCGTCCGGTGTCCATCTCGCCGCCCACCAATCGATCGGCGAGGCTGACGGGTTGATGCACGGCCGGTCCTGCCACGGCGAGGACGACGTCGCCCGGGCCGTCGGCGAAGGGGCGTGCTGGGTGACGGTGTCGCCGGTGGCGATCACGGCGTCCAAGCCCGGTTACGGACCGCCTCTCGGCACCGACGGCGTGCGCCGTGCCGTCGCGGTCGCGGGCGGCACACCGGTGTTCGCTCTCGGTGGCGTCGAGGCAGGCTCGGTGGCCGACCTGCGCGCAGCGGGTGCCTACGGCGTGGCGGTGATGGGTGCGGTCATGCGGGCCGCCAAGCCCGCCGCCGTGGTGTCCCGGCTGCTGGCCGAGCTGGAGGGCCGATGAGGACTCCACCCGTTGTCCTCAGCGTGGCCGGTACCGATTCGGGCGGCGCCGCGGGGCTTGCTGCCGACCTGGCCACCTTCGCGGCGCTGGGTGCGCACGGTGCCTGTGCGGTCACGGCCGTCACTGCGCAGGACACCACCGGGGTCCACCGCATCGTCGCGCTCGGCGCCGACGACGTGCGCGCCCAGGTCGAGTCCGTGCTCGGCGACCTGCCGGTGGCGGCCGCGAAGGCCGGGATGCTCGGCTCCGCCGCGGTCGCCCACGTCGTCGCCGAGCTGCTCGCCGGCGTGGTGCCGCTCGTGGTCGACCCGGTGCTCGTCGCCACCAGTGGCGCCACGCTCGGTGACGACGCTCTGGTCGCGGCTTACCGCGAGGTGCTGCTGCCGTGCGCGGACGTTGTCACCCCCAACCGCGAGGAGGCCCTGGCGCTGACCGGCCTGCCGGGCGCGACCTCGCTCGAGCAGCTCGCGTTGGCGGTACACGCGCTCGGCCCAGCCGTCGTGCTCACCGGCGGCGATCCCCGCACCGGTACCTGTTGCGACGTCGTCGTCCGGGCAGGCGTCACCACGCTGCTCGAGCACCCGACCGTCATGACGGCCAACGACCACGGCACTGGCTGCACCTACAGCGCCGCCCTCGCCGTCCATCTCGCCCGCGGCCTCGACCTCGACCTCGAGACCATGGCCCGGCGAGCGCAGGCCTTCGTGGCCCGTGCGCTCGCCACCTCCGCGACCTGGCAGCTCGGCCACGGCCGGGGCCCGGTCGCCCACGTATTCACCCATCATCATGAGGAGAACTGATGCACATCCACCCCTCCCACAGCACCGTCCATCGCACCGGCTCGCGCGACGGTGTCGCCGTTCCGTTCACCCGGGTCGCGCTCACCAACGGCGACACCTTCGACCGTTATGCCACCGCCGGCCCTGGCAGCGACCCCGAGATCGGCCTGCCAGCCCTGCGCGCTGCCTGGGTGGCCGAGCGCGCTGACACCGAGGAGTACGACGGCCGCGAGGCGCAGCTGCTCGACAACGGCAAGTCGGCAGTACGCCGCGGCGAAGCACGTGAGCAGTGGCGCGGACAGCGAGCCCGTCCGCGCCGCTCGCAGCTGGGGCGCACCGTCACCCAGATGCACTACGCCCGCCAGGGGCTCGTCACCCCCGAGATGGAGTACGTCGCGATCCGTGAGGGGATGGACGTCCAGCTCGTTCGCACCGAGGTTGCCGCCGGGCGCGCGATCATCCCGGTCAACGTGAACCACCCCGAAGCCGAGCCCATGATCATCGGCAAGCGGTTCCTGGTGAAGGTCAACGCCAACATCGGCAACTCCGCGGTGACCAGCTCGATCGCCGAGGAGGTCGACAAGATGACCTGGGCGGTCACCTGGGGTGCCGACACGGTGATGGACCTCTCGACTGGTGACGACATCCACACCACCCGCGAGTGGATCGTGCGCAACTCGCCGGTCCCGATCGGCACCGTCCCGATTTACCAGGCACTGGAGAAGGTCGATGGGGACGCCTCGAAGATGACGTGGGAGATCTACCGCGACACCGTCATTGAGCAGTGCGAGCAGGGCGTCGATTACATGACAGTGCACGCCGGCGTTCTGCTGCGCTACGTCCCGCTCACCGCCCAGCGGATCACCGGCATCGTCTCGCGCGGCGGTGCGATCATGGCTGGCTGGTGTCTGGCCCACCATCAGGAGAACTTCCTCTACACCCACTTCGACGAGCTGTGCGAGATCTTCGCCCGCTACGACGTGTCGTTCTCCCTCGGTGACGGACTGCGCCCCGGGTGCACCGCGGACGCCAACGACGAAGCCCAGTTCTCCGAGCTGCGTACCCTCGCCGAGCTGACCCAACGGGCGTGGGAGCACGACGTGCAGGTGATGGTCGAGGGACCGGGCCACGTGCCGCTCAACCTCGTCGAGGAGAACGTGGTGCTCCAGCAGGAGTGGTGTCACGGTGCGCCGTTCTACACGCTCGGCCCGTTGGCCACGGACATCGCGCCCGGCTACGACCACATCACCTCAGCCATCGGAGCAGCTGCGATCGCAATGCACGGCACCGCCATGCTCTGCTACGTCACGCCCAAGGAGCACTTGGGGCTGCCGAACCGCGACGACGTCAAGACAGGCGTGATCACCTACAAGCTCTCGGCCCACGCCGCCGACATCGCCAAGGGCCACCCGGGCGCTCGCGACTGGGACGACGAGCTGTCCAAGGCGCGCTTCGAGTTCCGCTGGCATGACCAGTTCGCGCTGTCGCTCGACCCGCACACCGCGGAGTCCTTCCACGACGAGACCCTGCCGGCGGAGGCCAGCAAGACCGCCCACTTCTGCTCGATGTGCGGCCCCAAGTTCTGCTCGATGCGGATCAGCCAGGACGTCCGTGACTACGTGGCTTCCGGTATGGAGGAGAAGTCCAGCCAGTTCGTGGAGCTAGGGTCGTCGATCTACGTCGACGAGCCTGCCTAGATCGCGCGCCATGACCTGGAACCGGCCGGTACCCGTGCTCGGCGACCAGACCTCGGCGACCAGACCTCGGCGGCTGAACGTGCCGCCGAGGTCCAAGGATGGGCTTTTCCAACGGCCGCTCGGGACGCGTTCTACGACGTCCTCGGCGCCCGTCGGGACGTACGCCGCTTCCGGCCCGATCCGGTCGATCCCGAGGTTTCAGTTGAAGCCCACGTGAGGTCAACCGGGAATCTGGCTCACCAACGTCCGAGCGCCGTGTCACAGACCGTAATGCGGTGGGCACGTTTGCGAGATGATCACTCGCGCCGGGTGGCGTGAGCGGCGAACGCGCGTAGCAGCTTGCTCAGATCCTGCCCGAGCCCTTGGCGGGGTAGGTCGATGAGGTATTCGGTTTCTCCGCCCTCTTGGTGTACCTGACGAACAGCGGCGCCAGAGTCCCGCAGCAGCGCCGCGACGGCGAAGTTGTCCGACGAGACCAGCGCAGTGAATTTGCCGATTCCTTCCTCGCGCGCACGTTGAGTGACCCGGGCAAGCAGTTCACTGCCCAAACCTCGGTGCTGCCAGTCATCGACCACGGTCACTGCCACCTCAGCGCAGTCCGGATCCCGGGAACTGCGAATGTAGCGAGCGACCCCCAGTCCACGCCCGTCCTCGGGGTCGAGGGCTCCGATCGCCTCATGATCGTGATGGTCCACCTGGGTTAAGTAGGCCAGATCAGCCCTGCTCAGTCGGCTCTTGCCGCTGAGGAACCTCAGTCGCCGGGACCGAGCACTCAAGCGGCTGAAACCTTCGGCCAGCAGGTCACCATCATCAGGCTCGACCGGGCGGATGAGCACCATCGAACCATCGCGGAGCCTAGTCCGCTGAGGGTTCACCATGTCATCCTCCCAACCATGGTTGAGCCGGTCTCGGAAAGCAAAGCCGGCGCGAGGTGGCCCGCCTCCACCCACCGTACGTGGCATCGCACGCCGGCTCAGTGGCTTTGGTCAGTGGATGCAGGTAGGCGGCGGATGCAGCGTCCCCAGCGGTGCGTGCAGCATGCTACGCGGCTTCATCAGAGACCTCCCTCGTAGCTCGGTGCGCAGCCATCGCGGTGACACGCTGCAACGTCGTGAGACTGGCACCGTGAGCGAACCACCCGAGCCTCCTCGATGGCGGCGCCGGGTCGGGGTCGTCAGCGGCGACCTCCTCGACCAGGGGATGGACCACCTCAGCGCTCTGCGCTGCGTAGCGCGCCACTACCCGGGGCTCGTCCATCGTCACCTCGAAGTCGGCTGGTCCCGTTGCGGTGCCTTCGTTCGGGCGACGCGACGGCTACCGGGATCGCTGGAGCGCCGCGGCTCGCCACAGCCATGGAGCTGTCGCGCAGACGGCGATCGCAAGGACCGTGATCACTGCCTGGCTGACGCGCCCCACCGTGAGTCCCGATGCTGTGTCGAGGGCGTAGTTGGCCCAGCCGTTGGCCGCGGCGTCGGAGACGAGCACGGCTACTGCCAACGCGACGCCAGAGCGGGTGCACCGGGCCAGCAACACCGCCGCCAGCGGGTCGAGAACCCGATAAAGCGACGAAGTAGGTCCTCAGCCAGCCTGGCACCGTGGGGTACACGTCGAAGCCGCTATCCACCAGCTGCACGAGATGCACAGCTGTGCCGTAGGCCAGAACGATGACGACAACCGCAGCGACAACCTGCGCCGTCTGCGGCGCTCCGCCCGCGGCTCATCACGCCCATCAGTGTGTCAGTGGCTGATCCGCTTGCGGGACGCGACAAGTTCGTGAGGCGCCGACGTGGAACCTTCCACGGTTGATTGCGTCGGCGGTCGTGTGGGATACGGACGTTCCGCGTTAGGCAGGGCTGCGACCACGGCAGCGAGCTAGAGGTCAATACTCCAGCAGTTCACGGACCTCGACGTAGCCGTAGGTGGGTAACTTGTTGGCCAACTCCACAGCGGCGTCCATGGAGTCGCATTCCATGATGTAGAACGCCTGGATCTGCCTCTCGCCCTCGGCGAAAGGTCGACGTTCGACCGCCCCAGCGAGCGCATGCCCCGCGATCGCGGTCCGCACCAGACGTGCTTCGGAGTCCGCGGGTGCGAGCGCACCGTTCAACACGAACGCGTTGGCCGCCTTGACCTGTTCATCGAAGTCCACCCATGCCTGCATGTCGCTCTCGTCGCCACCTGCGGCGTCGGCATCGGCCCACATCAGCATCAGATATCGCATACCAGCACTGTAGGTCCGAGGCCGGACAACATCGGCCGAGAAGAGCGGGGACCGGATCGCATCCGACCGTCAGAGCATCCGACCGACCGGGTATGCGAATCCGGGCAACGGCCATCACGTCGGGGGCAGGATGGTCACCGCAAGGGATCCTCTACGGGACGCGGCGCTGTTCTCTCCGCGCGACCGCGGCCTTCTTGGCCTCGTCGGCGAGTTAACGCGGGCGAGGTCACCGTCCGTTTGCGGCGCATGGTGAGCACCGGGAGCCACGATGCTGCCCTGGCCGACGATCTGGTCGACGAATCGAAGATGGCGCAGACTAGGCCCGACCGAGGAGAGTGGTCGCATGACCAGCCGAACAGTGGCCCAGAAGATGGGGATCAAGGCGGACTGGCGCACCCACGTGGTGGGTGCCCCCGACGGCGTCTTTGACACCCTCGGCATGCCCCCGCTCCAGATCGATCCCGTCCTCCAGGGGGAGTTCGACTACGTGCACCTGTTCCTGAGGACCCAGGCGGCAATGCGAGAGGAGTTCCCCCGGTTCGTGCCGCACCTGGCGGAGCAGGGCAAATTGTGGCTCTCGTGGCCCAAGGCCCGCAAGCTGGGCTCCGACCTCAACGTCCCGAAGGTCATCGAGATCGGCTACGCCTGCGGCCTCGTCGAAAGCACGTGCCTGCGCATCGACGACACCTGGACCGCTCTGCGCTTCACCCACCCGAAGCCCGGCAAGGTCTACGCCAACAGCTATGGCACTCTGCCTCAGCAACGCGCCTAAGCATCCGGCGCCAGCGCAACCCCGACGACCCATGACGCCCAGATCGGGCGACGCGGCTACCCACACCCGGCGAGCCTCTTCCGGACTCTCCCAGGTGCGTACCGCCTCGGCCACGAAGGCGTCAGTCTCCTCGCGAGTGTTCGGGCCCCATGGCTGAAACCGACAAGCCCGCTCCTGGGAGGCCCACTCGTGTACGCGATCTGCGTCTGTGGGTTCGATGGGTCGTAGCGCCAAGATTGATCGGCCCTCGCCGCAACCGTGACTGGTTACGGGTGAACGGTAGGGGTAGGTCACCGCGCTGCGGAATCGCCGACGTCCTGCCAGATCACGTACGTAACAAGCATGTCCGGACGTCCCGCATGCCGAACCCCTCGCGGTGACAGCTAACTGGATCGAGTTTGTCGCCTGAGTCGTCCCGCAGTGGTGTGGCCTGCGGGACGACAGCAGCGTGTCAGGTCGTCGCCGATCAGCTGCGCTCAAGGGCGCGATAGACGTGGAGCGCCCGACGCCGAAGAGGTCGGCGGTGCCGTGTTCCCCGGTCTCGAACAACTCCACCAGATGGGCTTCTTGGCGCGGGTTCCGCTTGGGCCGTTTGCAGCCGAGTCGGCCCTTGGCCTGGCGATTTTCATGCCCTCGAGCCGGATTTGGTCGGACTTGAACTCTGCAACCATGGCCAGGACGTTGAACAGCACCTGATACCCCGAGCGGTGGCCGACGGGTTGGCGCAGTGACGGAGGGTCGTCCGGCGGCCTGCCGACCGTCGTGGTCTTGCTTCTTCACTTTGGCGACGCGCATCTCTATGGTGAGGCCATCGGCGTGAGCGAATTTCCATTCGCCACCGTTGCCAGGGTGTTGTCGACTCCCCAGATTCGGGGGATCTGCGGAATCGACAGCACCCGACCAGAAGTGCCCCCCGCGGGGTCATGGCGTAGGACGCGAGCTCGTCAACGAGCCAGGCATAAACGATCGACCCCTATGGCGTGGTGGAAGCAGCGCGCGCGTTGCGCTCTGCTGGTTTGAACTATGCCGCGACTGCGCCGGGAGTGTCGATGGCCTCTTCGGCGGGCCTCTGGGCCTCTCCTCGGGATCACTGTCACCGCAGTGACCTTGTGCCCAGATATGGCGGGACTCCTGACCCTGACGCACCTAGCTTCCGCTGTTCAGGATGTTGGTATTGGCTACCCAGGAGGAGTCATCATGACTGCCAACCAGACGCGTCCCGTGATTGTCGGCGTGGACGGAGCCCCAAGCAACTGGACAACTATCCGGTACGCCGCGCAAGAGGCCGACCGCACGGGAGCCGCGTTGCGGCTCATTCACGTGAGCCCGAGCTACGTTCCGATGTCGACCGTGAGACCGGTCGAGCCGCCCATGTTGCAGGCGACCGGGCTGGAGATCCTCCGGCTCGCACGCGGCAAGGCGGAACAGACGGCACCCGACGTCGAAGTCAGCACCCGACTGGTCAGTGGGCCCCGAGTCGAGTCCCTGGTTCACGCCGGCGAAGACGCCAGCCTGATCGTCCTGGGACACGCGGGGCGCACGCTCATGGCCAGGCTGTGGACCGGCTCGACCATCGTTGGTACAGCCGCTCGCGCCAGCTGCCCGGTGACGTCGATCCCGGCGGACTGGACCGAAGCAGCAGTGCACGACCGTGTGATCGTCGGCTTGAAGTACCCCGAACACTCGCGGGAACTGCTCAGCAGTGCCTTCAAGGCCGCCTCGGCCCGTAACGCGGAGCTACGGGTGCTGCACGCCTGGATGCTACCCAGTGCCTACGCCGACATCATCGAGTCCCGCACCGTTGCCCAGGAGTGGCGTGAACGCGCGCTGTCGTTCATCGAACCCCTGCTGGAAGACCTGAAGCAGACCTACTCCGACGTCCCGGTGCACGTTGAGGTCGTGCACGACCAGCCGGCACACGCCCTGGTCAAGGCCTCGAAGACCGCCGACCTGATCGTCATGGTCCGTCGCGAACACGGCTACCCTGCCTCCCGGCATGTGGGTGGCACTGCTCGTGCCGTGCTCCGGGAGGCCAGCTGCCCGGTCGAGATCGTGCCCGCCTCGTCCACGATTGCCCCCACCACTTCCGGGCTGGTGCTGGAGGAGGACGGGGTCCGACAGAAGTGACAACCGCCCACCCCGTCAGCCCGGCACCGAGTGCTCTCACCGTCCGCGGCGCGCCGTACGCGGACGTGCGCGAGACCCATTCCGGCGTGGTGTTCCTGGTCGGTGATCGTGCCTACAAGCTCAAGAAGCCAGTCGACCTGGGTTTCTTGGACTTCAGCACTCGCGAGTTGCGCCTTCGGGCGTGCCAGCGGGAGGTCCGGCTGAACAGGCAGTTCGCTCCGGACGTCTACCTTGGCGTGGCGGACATCATCGGGCCTGACGGTGATCCGGAGGACCATATGGTGGTGATGCGGCGGATGCCTGACCACCTGCGCCTCTCCACCCTCGTTCGCCGCGGGACTGGAGTCGACGAGCCTCTTCGGGCGGTAGCCCGCAACATGGCCGCCTTCCACGCCACCGCCCTCCGTAACGCCGAGATCTCCCGCGACGGTGGCCGGGACGCGCTCCGAGACAGGTGGTGCGACAGCTTCACCGAGATCCGTCCATTCATCGGCGAGGTTCTGCCAGCCACGACGGCGGAGGCGATCGAGCGCCTGACCCTGGCCTACCTGAATGGCCGCGCTGACCTCTTCGCTGAACGGGTGACCTCAGGAGCCATCGTGGACGGGCACGGCGATCTCTTAGCCGACGACATCTTCTGTCTCGCCGACGGACCCCGGATACTCGACTGCCTCGAGTTCGACGACGCCCTGCGACACCTGGACAAGGTCGATGACGTCGCATGCCTCGCGATGGACCTCGAGCACATCGGGAACCCTCTTCTGGCGGCGCGGTTCCTGGCGTGGTATGTCGAGTTCTCCAATGAAAACGTACCCACGAGCCTGACCCACCACTACCTTGCCTACCGCGCCTTCGTTCGCACCAAGGTTTCCTGCCTACGACACGCTCAGGGTGCACTGGGGGCCGCAGGCGAGGCCCGGTGGCTCGCGAACATCACCGAGCGGCATCTGGAGCAGGCCGCCGTCAAGCTGGTCCTGGTCGGAGGGGCGCCCGGAACCGGCAAGTCGACCTTGGCGGGAGGTCTCGCCGACCGGCTAGGCATGAGCGTCCTTTCCAGCGACCGGATCCGCAAGGAACTCGCCGGCATCTCCCCGACCGTCTCTGCCGCGGCGCCACTGGAGGAAGGCATTTACGGCCCGGACCACACGCAGCACACCTACGAGGAACTGGAACACCGGGCCACGAAACTTCTGCGGATGGGTGAGTCGGTCGTCATCGACGCGACTTGGTCAGACCCGCGGCAGCGCCAGCTCGCGGAGAAACTAGCCGACACATGTGTCGCAGACCTCGTGCAGCTCCGCTGTGAGCTGCCCATCGCGGAGGCCACCAGCCGTATTGCTCTGCGCCACAACGACATGTCCGACGCCGACTCCACGATCGCGGAGACACTGTCTCTGACATTCGCCGATTGGCCGGCCGCCTCGACGATCGACACCACCGAACCAACCGAGGTGTGTCTGCAGCGTTCGGCACAAATCGTCCGTCCGAGTGTTGGCATCGCAGCAGCCACAGCCCGACCGATGATGGTCCCGGACTGATTGCTCCCACGCCCGACAGCGGGAGGGCGAATTCAACCCGTCGTCGCAACACCTCGGGCGACTACCGCACCCTGGTCAAGGACCTGGGGCGTGCGTTCCTCGATGGGGCAGGACCGGGGTGAGGGAGACAACGCGATGTAGACCACCAAGGCCCAGGCCAGACGCAGCCCAGGCTTCCTGAAGTGTCGTGCTCAGTCACCCGTGGTGCTGGCTGTGATTCTCGGTGGGTGTCTGGGTGGGGGATGACGGCTCTGGCTCGAGTGTGGAGGTGCCGGAGATGGCGGGTCCGATGACGAAAGCTGAGATGGCGAACAGAGCGGTGAAGACCACCAGGGCTATCGCCGGGGCCATCCAGGTGTGGAACTTGCGGTGGAGTCGGCGCAGCAGCGGGATGGAGAACAGCAGGCCGAGGGCGAAGAACAGAAGGTTGCCCCCTGTGCCAGTGACCAGTGCGGCTCCGGCGATCAGGCC
>Ga0136639_10000609_pt1 | contig 12268 bp, 17 predicted proteins | sample AntDrymUQ8592106_2_FD_113739 | JGI IMG/M metagenome (GOLD analysis project Ga0136639, IMG submission 113739) | Polar desert sand microbial communities from Dry Valleys, Antarctica - metaG UQ859 (21.06) | ecosystem: Environmental > Terrestrial > Soil > Desert | place: Antarctica: Dry Valley...
CCGCGAGCCCCGAGATCATGTACAAGATCCTCGCGGACGTCTGGAAGATGGCGGCCATTGGCTCCGGTCAGCCAACGCTCGTTGAGCTGCGGTCCCTGCTCGAGCCCCAGTACTGCGACCTGCCGTTCGCCGAGGCGATCAAGGAGCTCCTGGGAGATCGGAGCGTCCGTTGGCTCGCTCAGCAGATGGGGCTCCACCACCACCAGGTCCAGCGGATCCTCACCGGGGAGCGTGAGGTGCTCCTGGTGCACGACCTGCACGGCTCGATGGGTCGGATCGACCAGTTCGCCAAGGCCTTGCGGGTCCACCCGTCGTACTTCCAGGAGTGGCGCCGACTGTGGATCCTGATGGCCGTCGACAGTGCCTTCGCCGTCCAGCCCGACCTGACGGTCCAGTTCATCGAGAAGGCGGCCGGCGTACGCCCGAGCGACGCGGGCAAGCCGAGGAATAAGACATGAGCCGCACACTGCAGAGCAGGGCCAGGAGCATCGCCCCGTGGTGGAGGCGTTTCAAGCGGAACGGTTACCGCCCGGACCGCTGCGAGCACTGCGGTCACGGCTTCCGCTGGAGCAGGGACTCGCGTCACGCGAGCGGCAACCGGGACGGCAAGAACTATCACGGCCCCTGCATTGCCTACCTGATCTGGAGGCGTAGGGCCGAGGATCGGCTCGCGGTGCTCGGCGTGGTTCGGGAGCTGACCAGCATCACGAGCCGCGACGTCGAGAATGTCGTCGAGCTGCGAGCCCAGGAGCTTCCAGTGTGGAGCGTCTTCTACGACCTCGATCGGAGCAGGGTGTGAGCATCTACGACGAGGTTGCGCAGGAGCGTCACCGCGCCCAGGAGAAGCACGGACATCGGGCCATGGAGTCCATGCCCGTCACCGCCCTCTTGCGCTTCACGATCCTGGCCGAGGAGGTTGGTGAGGTGGCGAAGGAGTTCAACGACGCCGCCGGCCGCGACGGACAGCTCGACCTTCTCGCGGTGCGCGGCGAGCTGATCCAGGTGGCTGCAATGGCTCTCGGGTGGGCTGAGCAGATCGGAGAGCAGCTGTGAGTGCCATCGCAGCCCTCGACGAGGAGGAGATGTACCTCGCCGCCATCATGGACGACCCCTCCGGGATCGAGCTGGCCGAGTTCTGCTTCATCGACGAGGAGCAGGAGGACGGGATCTACCGCGTCTGGCCGGCCCAGTGGACCTGGTACAGGAACGAGTCGACCTACCAGATCGACCACGCCGGCCGATCGCTCGGCAAGTCCAACGGCCTCATCATGCGAGCCTTCGCCTTCCCGTTCTGCTTCCCGGGCGCCGAGATGCTCATCACCGCTCCCGAGCTCAACCACCTCCGGCCGGTCACCGACAAGGTCGAGCACAAGTTCCTCTCGACCCGCCTGGGGCGCGAGATGCTCCCGAGGCAACGTGGCAACGGGATCAACCACCAGCCGCAGTTCCAGGTCCACTTCATCAACAACTCGCGGATCATCAGCCGCCTCCCGAACCGCGACGGCCGAGGCGTCAAGGGCATGCACCCTCTGGTCATCGAGCTCGACGAGGGTCAGGACTTCCCGGACACCGGCTGGCTCGAGCTGATCGAGACCATGAAGTCCGGCACCGAGGGCGCCCAGTGGCGGGTCCACGGGGTGTCGCGAGGCATCCGGGACCGCTACTACAAGTACACGGTCGGTGAGGACCCCGACATCCCGTTCTACGTCCACCGCTACATGGCCATGCACCGCCCGACCTGGAGCGCCGAGGAGCGCCGGGCCAAGATCGCGATCTACGGCGGCACCGAGGACAACATCGACTACCGCCGCAACATCTACGGCGACCACGGCGACGCGACCAACCCGGTCTTCGTGCTCGCGCGGCTCCTCGAGTGCGTGCGCATCCAGGAGTCCTCTTGGGCCACCGAGTACAACCAGTCGGTCTACCACCCGGTCAAGATCACCGACGACCTTCTGCGCTCCTCCGGCGCGCCCATCGACGCCTTCCTCCAGCTGCCCGGCACCCACCTGCACGAGCAGTACACGTCGTTCTGGGGCGGGATGGACGTCGGCTACACCCACGACCCGTCCGAGATCCTCATCGGCGGCATCCTGAAGCACCCGAAGGACAAGGGCGCGGACCTCCTGCGCATCCTGGCGCGCATCCACCTCATGCGGATCTCGGCCGCCGACCAGGCGCACGTCATCCGGTCCATTTTCGAGTTCTACGGCAACCGGCTCCAGCGGTTCGCCCTGGACAAGACCGGCAACGGCCTGCCGCTGTGGCAGGAGCTCGACCCCGTCACCGTCGGCACCCAGCTGGACCGCCGGCGTACGCCCGAGCACATCTCCCAGCGCGTCAAGGGCTACGGCTTCTCCCAGAAGGTCGCCGTGGAGTTCGACGACCGCGAGCTCGTGGGCAAGGAGACGGCCATCGACGCCGTCATCCAGAAGAACGTCGTCGAGTTCGCCACCGACGAGCTGCGCAAGATCGTCGACATGGGCCGGATCGAGCTGCCGTACGACCGGGAGATGCTCACCGAGTGGCAGGGCCAGGAGATCCAGTACGTCCGAGACGAGGGATCGGCCTCCGGCCGGAAGACCAAGTACAGCGGCGGGTCGCTCCACACGCTCGACGCGGCCAAGATGCTCATCGCCGGCAAGGCGCTGATGAACATCGAGGAGGCGCTGAAGGTCCGCGAGGTCCGCACTCCCCGGCTCGACCGGGTTGGATTCAGCTTCTGAGGGGTTCAATCGGGTTCGCTGGCGTTCGTTTCGCCCGAAGTACGAGACGTGCCCAAGGCTGTCCTCGAAGATGCAACCGACCTCTCGCCCGCCGACCCTCCTGAGCTGAAGCTCGTGGGCCAGGTGGTCATCGTCGACCCGGTCACCAGTCTGGGGTCGCCCGGCTACCTCGGAACGCGCGTTCAGATCGAGGCCGAGCTCGACATCGTGGCGGCCGCCATCCGTGGCTTCCACCGCAAGCAGGCCGACGAGGTCATGCGCGAGGTCGCGGCCTACTCGGCCCGGCTCACCGAGCTGTGTGTGCTCCTGCACCGGGTGGAGGGCATCGACCGGCAATACACCCGGGTTCGGACCCAGCAGGTCGAGCGGTTCCTCGCCGAGCTAGACCGACAGTTCAAGATCGCCTCGCGTCTGGTCGAGGTCATGCGTCAGGACCTCTCGATGCTGGGGGCCCAGACGTGACGATCGAGGTAGTGCGCGGCACCACGGGCGACGGCATCCCCTTCATCGACTCCAGCGGCCGCGAGCACCAGGAGATCGCCCAGACCCTCGGCGACGTCTCGCGCCAGGTGGCCAACTGGGTCTCCCAGGTCCAGGGGCGAAGCAACTCGAGCCTGTTCGACCGGACCTCCTACATCACGCCGGACAACCCCTACACGCTGATGAAGACCGCGCGAACGGCCGTTGCGAACGACGACGTCGTCAGCGGCGTCTGCGACGTCACCGAGGGCCTGATGCTCCAGGGAGTGAAGTGGGAGTCCGAAGAGGCCGACGACGCTGAGATCTTCAACCAGCTGAGCCGCGACCTGAATCTCGACGAGTTCGTCCGCCAGTGGCACCGCGAGGAGTTCACCTACTCCCAGGTCGTCGTCGGCATGTGGTGGGGCGACCGCGACTTCAAGATGCGCGGCAAGGCCAGCGCCAGCGGCAACCGCCGCCGCAAAACCGTGCGCGCCCACGTTCCCGTCGGCCTGAGCTTCCTGGACCCGCAGCGCGTCGTCCCGCTCCAGCCCGGCCCGTTCGGCAATGACCGGATCGCCTGGCACGCGACCAAGGGCGAGATGCAGCAGTGGGGCGCCTACCAGCTCAGCGGCGACCCGTCCTACCTCGACCCGGTGATGCGCCGCTTCTTCCTCGGGTCCATCTTCCTGCCCCGCGCCGAGCGCGACCTGCTCCAGAAGTGGGGGATCGACGCGACCCGGCTCATCGAGCTGGACCCCGAGCACGTCTTCCGCTACTCGCGGACCAAGCCGACGTACGACCGGTTCCCGGAGAACCGCCTGAAGTCGGTCTTCCCGCTGCTCGACCTCAAGCAGCAACTCATGGAGGCCGACCGGGTCTCGCTGGTCGGCGCCGCGAACTACATCCTCCTGATCCGCAAGGGCACCGAGAAGGACCCGGCCATGCCGGAGGAGATCGACAACCTCAACGACCAGTTCAAGGTCGTGGCGAAGCTGCCGGTCATCATCGGCGACCACCGCCTGAACATCGACATCATCACCCCGGACCAGGAGCACGTCCTGGCCGGCGAGAAGTACGACACCCTCGATCGGCGGATCCTGGCCCGCACCCTGGGCGCGATCACGATCTCCGGTGGCGGCCAGCGCAACGAGTCGACCCTCACCGTGGCGCGCGGCATCGGCCGGCTGCTCGAGTCTCGCCGGCTCATGATGAAGCGCGTCCTCGAGCAGCGGATCGCCCGGGCGGCCATCAACCACCCGAAGAACGACGGCGTCTTCACCGACGAGCCCAACCTGACCTTCACCCCGCGCAACGTCCAGCTCGACTCGGATGCCCAGATCGTCCAGGCGATCATGGCCCTGCGGGCTCAGAAGGAGATCTCGCGCGAGTCGACGCTGGAGTTCTTCAACTTCGACCAGGCCACCGAGGCCCAGCGTCGTCAGTACGAGGAGGAGTCGGGCCTCGACGACATCTTCAAGACCGAGGTCCCCTTCAGCGGCAACGGGGGTTCAGGTGAGACGCCGAACGGGGCACCCGAACCGCCTGCGGTCTCCGGCGCGCGCGGCGGTCGGCCCAAGGGCGGCGGGAAGTCCAAGCAGTCACCCCAGGCCCAGACGAAGCCCAATACGGGCAACGGCAACCCATCGACCGGCAAGTGAGGCACCCATGAGCATCGACCTTCGCGACGAGTTCCGTCAGCGGTACGGCACTCCGCCGGCTGCGGCCGCGCCCGCCGCTGCCCCCGACGACTCCGTCCGTGAACGGGCGTTCGTACTCACCGCTGCGAGCGGCCGGACGGTCATCACCGCGCCGCTGCGCCAGATCGCGCGCGCCAACGAGGGCTTCCAGTACCTGCGCGGCCGGTTCGTGGAGGCCGACTCCCCGAACCGCAACAAGGCCATGTGGACGGCCGACGACCTCGAGATGGGCCAGGCGTCCGTGGCCGGCGGCCCGCTGAACTGGCTCCACCAGGAGACCAACATCATCGGCGCCCTGATGGGCAGCGAGCTGGTCGGCCGCCAGAAGTCGGCCAAGGGCTCGGAGATCGGCAGCCACATCGCCGCTGACGCCGTGGTGTGGGAGTTCCTCTTCCCTCGCGAGGCCGCGATCATCGACATGGCGGCCGCCGACAAGAAGCTCTGGTTCTCCATGGAGTGCACCTCGCGGGAGGTCGCGTGCGTCGGCGATACCGGCTGCGGGGAGCGCTTCTCCTACCCGGACTACATGACCCAGAAGGCCTGCACGCACCTCAACGACCGTTCGGGCACGAAGCGGTTCGTCGACCCGACCTTCTTCGGTGGCGCCATCATCGTGCCCCCGACCCAGCCCGGCTGGGCCAACGCCGACGTCGAGGTTCTGCGCCAGGCGGCAGCCACCTCGGAGGAGCACGGCCTCTCCGACGACGGCGCGCTGACTGAGCCCCAGGCTCGCGACATGGTCGCCGGCCTCCTCAGCTGGGCCAACCGCTGATGCCGTACGACGGCATGATGTTCCCGGCCGCTCGGTCCCGGGAGCACAAGACCCCGAAGGTCGGCCGGCCCGCGCGCGACCGCCGCAAGAACAAGGCTCAGCGCCAGGCTCGCAAGCGCACTCGCTGATGACTGGCTGGCTGTGGATGTGGGCCGGGATCGTCACCCGCATCGCCGCGCACGCCGCCGGCCGCCACGCTCCGGCCTGCAGCGGCCGCTACTGCACCTCTGGATCCGGGGACCTCAACGCCCGTTGAGAGTTTGTCCCCGCTCAGCCTCCGTCGAAGACCTCGGTGATAGCTGGTCGAGCTTCCGATGCCTCGACCTGATACGAGAGGAGGAGGCATGGCAGACGAGAAGACGTACTCCGAACAGGAGCACATCGCGATCCTCGCGGACCGCGTTGCCAAGGAGACGACCAATCTGACCGCCGAGCGTGACCAGCTCCAGGCCGAGAAGGTCGAGCTCGAGAACAAGCTTGACGTCGAGCTCTCGGCCCGCGAGGCCGCCGAGGCCAAGGCCACGGAGACCGAGACGAGCTTCGAGGCGTTCAAGACCGAGGTCACCGAGCGCGAGGCAGCCGCCGCGCGCAAGGACGAGCGCATCACCAAGCTTCGTGAGGTCGCCAAGCACCTCGACGACGAGTTCTTCGCCGACGAGAAGCGGATCCAGCGAGTCATCGCCATGACAGAGGACGCCTTCACCGGCTACCTCGACGACATGGCAGTCAGCAATGGCGGAACCCCCGCCCCCACCTCTGCTCCGCGTCAGACCGCCATGGTGGGTGAGCCCGTCACTGGCGGCGCGCCCGTCGTCGCCGGCCGCAACTTCCTGATGCGCAGCTACGTCGCCCCGAAGGAGGCGTGACATGGCATCGGACTACGGACTCAACTTCGGGTTCCGCCGCAGCGACGAGTCCATGGCGACCCGCGAGGGCCGCTTCAAGACCCCCGCGACCGGCACCCCGCTGCTCCTCGGAACGGCCGTTCGCCTGGACGCGGCTGCTGAGGGCCGGCTCAAGGTGTGCCCCGCCAACGAGGCGCCGCTCTCCGGCGTCCACGGGCTCCTGGTGCAGGAAGAGAGCCACCTCGGCTCGATCTTCACCGCGTCCCCGCACCTGGGTCACGACTCGCTCGACCTCGGCACCGCGAAGCTCGACCAGCTCTCCACCATGTGGGCGGGCGTCGGGACCAAGGTGTGGTTCAAGAACACGGCGGTTTACAACCGGGGCACCCGCTCCAAGGCCGCCGTCACCATGGTCACCCTGACCGCTGTCGCCCTCGGCGACCAGCTCGGTTGGGATGGCACCAAGTGGGTCAAGGCCGACGGCGCGACCGTCAAGCCCTGGCTCTCCGTGACCAACATCGTCTCGGCCGCAGGTTACTGCGAAGCCGTCGTGCAGTTCTGAAAGGGGGCGCACTCAACATGAAGACTCACATCGACTCCCTGCTGCGAGCGAAGGCCCAGGCTGACCCGTTCGGCCGGCCTTCGCGCGAAGCACTGGAGGAGTACGAGCGGGCCAAGGCGTCCCTCAACCAGGAAGCTGCCGACAACTGGGACAACGAGACGTGGCACCGCCAGATGGCGGCGATCATCTCGGAGCGCCTGGACTACGGCTTCGACTTCGAGAACCTCTTCTCGACGTACTTCGAGACCAAGACGATCGGCGAGTTCGACGTCGAGACGATCACCGAGCGTCGGGGCCTCCAGGTCTTCTGGACCGCGCGCGGTGGCTACATCGACGAGACGCAGCTCAAGACCGAGCGTTGGGACATCCCCCGGGACACCGTGGGTTACCACGTCTCCGAGTTCGCCGACAAGCTCCGCGCCAACTACGCGGAGACGATCGAGGACCTGGTCACGCTCGCCGAGCAGCGCCTGGACGCGGAGCTCAACCGCCGCATGTTCCAGATGCTGCAGACCGCGATCCCGTCCGGCAGCCCCCAGTACATCGCTGCCGCCACGGGAATGACCAAGGCCAACCTGGACACGGCTGTCCGGGAGGTCACGGACGCGATCCGCCCGAACGGTGCCGCTCCGGCGCCGGTCACCATCATGGGCCGCGCCGCCATGATCGACCAGATCTCCGACGTCGTCACTGACGCCGCTGCTCTGTTCGACCCGGAGGGCACCGCTGAGATCCGCCGGAAGGGACGCCTCGGCGTCTACCGGGGGGCCAACGTGGTCCGCTTGCTGAACTACACCGACGAGAACGACGTCGCGTACCTCCCGGCCAACGAGCTGTGGGTGTTCGCCGGCACGGTCGGCAAGTTCATCAAGTACGGCGGCATGCAGACCAAGTCGTGGGAAGAGAACACGGTCGACTACCGGCACTACCGGGGTCGCATGGACGTCGGTGGCATCGTCCACCGCCCGGGCCAGGCTCGTCGGATCGTCGACGCAACCGTCACTCCCTGATCCACCTCTGAAACACCCCCCGCACAGCGGCCCCGGCTTTCGCAGCCGGGGCTGTTGTGCGTCCTGTCGAAGTATTCGAGGTAGGCCCCCGACGCCCTTCCCTGGCGGCGGGTGCACGGTCCCCTCTTCTAGGAGCGCTCATGACCACCCCACGCATCCTTGGGCCGGCCGACGGCCCCAGGCAGATCCTCGGCCGCGAGCCGTCTGCCATCATCGCGCTGATCCAGGCGGCACTGACCCTGGCGCTGGCATTCGACTGGCTCGAGTTCATCGGCCTGTCGACCCAGACCGACCTCGGCTACCTGCTCGCCGTCCTGAACGGCCTCTCGGCGCTCTACCTCGCGTGGGGAACCACCGAGACGGCACTGTCGGCCATCATCGAGTTGTTCAAGGGCATCCTGGCCTTCTTGGCGATCTACGGCACGTCGGTCAGCGTCGAACAGACCGCCTTGGCCGTCGTGCTCATCAACGCGATCGCGACCGCCTTCTTGCGCACGCAGACCTCGCCTCTGGATCACGGATCCTTCTCGACGATCCCGCCTGACGACGTCGCAACACCCAGATCCGCATAGCTTCACCAGGGATGGATTGCGGCACCATTAGAGTGCCATGCAAGACCGAGCCGAAACCTCTTGCGGGCGCCGGTTCACTAGGGACTAGGAACTGAGGAGAGAGACACCATGAGCGTTTTCAACGACGAGCCGGGCCGCGTCATCGCGGAGCCCCGTGCGCGCGTGCCCGAGGAGGTCTGGACCAACCAGACCGACAGCAGTGTGTGGGTGGAGGTCACCGATCACAAGGGGGCCCCTCGCTCCCGGTCAGTGTCCGGCAAGGGCATGATCCTGCGCATCACCGCCGACGACCGGCTCCTGGCCCAGGAGAAGGTCCTGGACCCGCGCAACGACCCGTTCGTCAACGGGATGCTGCTGCGCAAGGACGCGGAGCAGGACTCCAATCCGCAGACCCGCTCACCGAACGCCCTCTCTGACGGCGAGCTCGCAGCCGCCTTCGAGCTGGACGACGGCGACTTCGAGGACTTCATCCGGGAGACGACCGAGGTCAACGCCCGTCGACTGAAGGCCATGGTCAACGACATCAACGCCGGTGCCCGCCACGTCGACATCCTCACGCGCGTCATCGAGGACCTCTATGCCGTCGGCGGCACCACGCAGGCCAACGAGGAAGCGCGCACAGTGCGCCAGTGATCTCCACCCGCGCGGCGCTGCATTGGGGAATGAGGCGCCGCGCGAGTGGATTAGTGCCGTGGCCGAAGTAGTCGGTGCATGGTTGTTTCTCCTTGGGGTTCGACAAGCGGGACCGGGGCCTTGACGGCGTCCCGGTCCCGCTTCGCCATGCGGGGCCGAAGTTCCTAGCGTGACCGACCTTTCGACGCTCGTTGAACCGCTGAAGCGGGAGCTGGCCGTGCCCGGGGAGTTCGCGACCTACTTCCCCAACACCGAGGACACCGACCTCGAGAGTTCGCTGGCTGACGGCTTCGCCGAGGCGCAGCTGCAGGGCTTCTTCTCCACCCTGACCCTGGACGAGCTGGAGACTTCCGAGGAGCTGTCCCTGGCCGGCCAGGCGTTGGTCACCCTCTTCACCGGCATGCGCATCATCCGGGCCCAGATCCGCCAGCTGAACACGAGCTCGCGCTACAAGGCCGGACCCGTGGAGATCGAGACCCAGAAGGCCGCCACGGTCCTGAAGGAGGAGATGGCCTACCTGCGCCAGCGACTCGACTCGCTGATCCAGGTCGGGCGCACCTCCGGCCGCGTCGTCCACGTCCACGACGGCTACTTGGGCCGCATGGCCAATCCCGTCACCCTGGGTGCGTTCGCGTACTACGAGTACCCCGGGAGCTCGGCCAGTTGGGGTAGGCCGTGACCAAGTTCGTGCCGCCCGGCTTCAACGAGGCCGAGGTGCTCGAGGGACTCCGTCGCGCCATGGGCTTCGGAGAGCCCACCCGCGTCGAGGACAAGGCGACCTTCTTCCTGTTCGCCACCGTCAGTGCCGGCGAGGTGGACTCGGACAGCGTCGGGTTCGACCCGACCGTGCGCACGACGCGGACACCGACGCCCGTTCTGGTGCCGTGCGCCGTGGAGTACATGGACGCTGCCGCGCAGCAGGAGACCTTCGGCAATGTCACTGCCTCGCGCCTGAAGATCACGCTCCTCGACCCGGACTACCAGCAGGTCGAGGGCTTCTCCTACATGACCATCGGTGGCGGCCGCTACCACTACGCCAAGGCGTTGCCCCCGGTCGCGCTGGGCACCATCGACGTCTGGACCGTCCTGGTGACCGCAGAGGATGAGCGATGACCTTCCTGCGGCACTCCTCGCGCCACGTCCACCACACGGTCGCCGACCACGTCGAGGCCGGGCTCGCCGCGCTGAGCTGGACCAATGCGGCCACCACGCCCTTCGGCTCCCCGGTGGTCACGTTCGACCGGACGCGCTCGGCCGCTGACTTCCTGGTCCCGGGCGTCACGCCGTCGGGCCTGAAGGCGGGCCTGGTCTGCATCACGCTCGGCAACGAGTTCCAGCCTGACCCAGAGGAGATGGGCAGCGGCCTGCACGTCGTGGAGCTGCCGATCTTCGTCGACGTCTTCATGGACGTCGACGCCCACGCCCAGACCCTGGCCGAGGACGCCCGTGACATCTTCCTGGGGCGCCAGGCGTTCTGGCCCAAGCGCTTCATCCCCGTGGTGAACCAGGCCACGTCAACGGCCGTTCCCGGGTGGTCGATCGAGTTCGACGACGTCGAGCGCGATCGTCCCGAGCACTCATTCGCCCTGGCCTGGCAGGTCGTGAAGGCTACCGCCATGGTCCGCTACCAGGAGGTCAACGAGTGAGCTCGTTCGTGAGGAACCTGCTCGTCGAGCAGCGCCGGCGCAGCGTGGCGACCCTGATGAAGTACGTCGAGCGCGAGATCTACCCCAAGCTGCCCCAGAGCCTGCGCGAGGAGCTGAGGGAGGCCATCCTCTCCACCCTCGGGGCCTACCACGACCTGTGCCTGGACGTCCTGAAGGCCTCGGTGGCCGACGGGGTCGTGGTCAACGAGGAGGCGCTCGAGCTCATCGCCCAGATCCACGAGGAGCTCGCCGCGATCCGTGCTCGCGTGGGGAGTCAGTAGCCATGGCCGGCCCCATCCTGACCGGGTCCTACGGCGAGGGCGGTGGGATGATCCGGGTCAACTTCACCGTCCCGAACCTCCGAGACGCCAAGGGTCTCTTTCGGGCTGGCGTGCAGAACGGCATCCAGTCCTGGAGTCGTCAGGCCGCCAAGGAGATGCAGCTCGGCGTCGTGGAGAACGTCCAGGGCAGCATCATCCGTCGGGGCGTCTCGACCGGCCGGCTCCTCAAGGTCACCGCCGACCCCAAGAACATCCGCTCGGGCCCCAGCGGCTTCAACGTCGGCGTGCCGTCCTTCCTGGACCAGTCCCAGGCGAAGTACTGGCGCACGCTCGAGGAGGGCTCGGCCGAGGTCTGGCCGCGCTACGGCAAGAGGCCCATGATCGGGCGCGAGCTCAAGGGCCTCTGGGGTGGCACCATCATCGGGATGCGCGGCGACCGCGCGCTGGCCGGCGCTCCGATCACGCGGTTCGGCGTTGACAGGGCCGGCAAGCTGATCCCCTCGAACAAGCCGGGCCGGGGTCGTTCGGGCATCATCAAGAAGGAGATCACGCCCCAGCACGCCTACCTGATGGCCTACAGGGACCAGGATCCGGGCCGCCGAGGCCAGGTCGAGGTCAACCGACTGCTGCGTCAGTTCCTGCGTGGCCTGGGCACCTAGACCTGTGAACGGGCGTTCAACGCCCCGATTCTGGTTTGGCCGCCGTCCGCCACCGTCGAAGACCTCGGTGAATGGGCGTCCGCAATCCCCGCGCCCTCCGAACCTTGGAAGGAGCGCATAGTGGCGATCAAGGGTGGCCAGATCATTCACGCCGGCAACGGTCAGACGGTTATCGACCGCATCCAGACCGGTGGCCCCGGCCAGGTCAACATCCCGACCGAGAAGATCTACGAGCTCGGCAACTACAAGAGCCTGGCAACGGTTCGCGACGTGCCGGACCTGACCTTCACGATGGAGTCGTTCGACACCTCCACCGAAGTCGAGGCCATGGTCACCGCCGCGTACGGCGGCCGCACCGTGGCTGACGCTGTCACCACGGCCGCCTCCGCGACTCTGACGTCGA
>Ga0136639_10000610_pt1 | contig 12261 bp, 13 predicted proteins | sample AntDrymUQ8592106_2_FD_113739 | JGI IMG/M metagenome (GOLD analysis project Ga0136639, IMG submission 113739) | Polar desert sand microbial communities from Dry Valleys, Antarctica - metaG UQ859 (21.06) | ecosystem: Environmental > Terrestrial > Soil > Desert | place: Antarctica: Dry Valley...
CCAAGACGACACGGAATTCCAACTCGCACCTCCGTTCCGGATTCGTCCTTTTCGAGCGTCACCCAACCCTTCCGCCCGTACAGATGCCGCAACCGTTCCTGCGTGTTCTTCAGGCCCCCTGCGCAGCGTGACCCTTCCCCTAATCGCGTACTCGCATTCGCAGTTCGATGACCTCCCGCTCGACCCGCGCCATTATCCGGCCTGCCCCGCCATGCCGAATTACATTTTCCACCACCGGCTGCAATACCCCCTGCGGCACCATTGCCCGCCGCTCCGATTCCTGGACTACTGCTCCAGTTCGACCTCCGCCGCGTCACCCCGTTGCAAAGTTCGCGGTGAACACCCCGCCAGCCGGCTCAGCATCAAGTCTGCCCGACGCGGTTCCTCGTAGACCGCCGCCGTGCAACTGGAGATTCAAATTCTCCAGCTTGATTCGTTCGAGTTCTCCAAGGCGCCGCAAATACAAAACTACTCCGGCGGTCATGCTGTATCCGATCACGTCGACTGGAAGCTCCATGAGGTACCGCACCGGCATCACCCCGTAATCGTAAATACCCCACCAGATTAGCTCCCGCGACCCCCGGAGCAACGACGTCTCCGCCACGGAGTAGACCATCACACCCGGCCCATGCCACCACCATCGCTGGCGTCTCAAGACCCATAGCACCCACGTTAGCAACGCCATCGCGCTATAGGCCCCGGTTGCGAAGGGGACGCGCCAATCGACCACATCCCGGCTTGCGACGTGCTTCAAATGGCGAGCGCGAAGACGGCGGATTTATTGACCATCAAGCGCAAAGGCCACCACCGCATTATCGAGCGGCCCAAGCGCCGGATCGTGTCCTCCAGCGGCGATCGCCACGTACTGTTTCCCCTTGTGTTCAAAGCTCATCGGCGTCGACCGCGCGCTGGCCGGCAGCTTCCCTTGCCAAACCTCCGCCCCAGTTTTCAAATCGAACGCCCGAAAGTTCGCGTCCAGCGCTGCCCCGATAAACAGCAATCCCCCGCCAGTCGCCAGCGGCCCGCCCAGGTTGATCGGCCCCAAGGGCGCGCGCCACCGTATGTCTCCCGTTATCGTATCCACCGCCACGAGCGACCCCCACGGCGGCTTGACGCACGGCCGGCCGTCGGCCGCCCGAAACAACTCCCGCGACATCCCATAGGCGGCCCCCCGCTGAGTGGCCATCTCCACTCCTTCCATCCGCCGCCCTTTTGCCCCCGCAAACTCCGCTCGCGGAATCAGCCGGATAATCGCTGGTAAATGGTTCACTGGCGCGATTAGCAAATTCTCTTCCGGGCTCCACGCCAGTCCGCCCCAATGCAGGCCGCCAATGTTTCCCGGCACGATCAAGGAGCCCTTAACCGACGGCGGCGTAAACACGCCTTCATTCCGCAACTGGCCCATCCGCTCGGCACACGCGGCGTCCAAGGGGTCCGCCATGTGCGGCACCAGCGACGCTGGTTGCGAGGGGAAAGGTTGAGTCGCTGAGGCGGTCTCTACATCGCTCTTGGGCACCGGTCGCTCCTCGACGGGGAACAGTGGCTTTCCCGTTGCCCGGTCCAGCAAAAACACGTGCCCCGTCTTTGAACCCACTGCTACGGCCGCCTTCCCCTTCACCGTGTAAAGCTCCGGCGGACTCGCCACGTCGTAGTCCCAAATGTCGTGATGAACGGTCTGGAAGCCCCAAACAAACTTTCCGGTCTTGGCTTCCAGGGCGACCACAGAGTTCGCCCACTCATTCTTCCCGGGTCGCTCTCCGCCATAGTAGTCCGGGCTCGCCGAGCCCGTCGGCACGAATACCAGCCCGCGCTTGGCATCGACGCGAATCAAGCTCCAGGCGTTTGCCCCGCCGAGCTTGCCCTCGGTCGGGTGCCAAGTCCAAACCAGTTTGCCCGTTTTTGCATCCCACGCCCGCACCTCCCCCGTTGGCCCATCCACGCGGTTGTTGTCCGCAATCGCTGACCCGGTGATGATCAAGTCTCCAATCACCGCCGGCGGCGTGGTCTGTTCATACTCTCCCCGATACTCCGGTCCCCGGCGCAGCCCCTTATTCAGATCCGGCGAAACGAACCCAGCGCTCGGTGCCCCCGTCAGCGCATCCAAAGCCACCAAATGCGCGTCAATCGTCGCGACAAAAATCCGATCTTTCCACACGGATACACCCCGGCTTGTGAAGTCGCCGTAGTTTCCGTTCCGGTCTATTGCGATCTGTCGCTCCCAGCGAACCTTTCCGGAATCCGGTTCCAGCGCGACCACTTTTCCGAAGGGCGATGAGACATAGAGCAGTCCATGCGCATAGACGGCCGTTGCCTCAAACGCAGGGGCGCGACCGCCGCCCGGCAGCGCCGTTAAGGGCTCGCCGGTCCTGTACGTCCAAGCTACTTGCAATCGCCGCACGTTGCCGGTGTTTACCTGCCGCAGCGGAGAATACTCTCCGGCCCACAAGCCCGCCGCTACGACTACGCCATAAAAGATTCGCATACCCGCAGTTTGCGCCATTCCGACCCAGCTGATCCAGCCCTTTGGTTCATCCTGTGTCCACCGCGGGACGAATCGGGATTAAACCTTTTGCACCAGCACCGAATCCACCGCCTCTCCCTTCTCCGGATAGTCGCTGCGGTAGTGCCCGCCCCGGCTTTCTTTGCGCGCCAGCGCAGCCTCGGCGATCAACAACGCGACTTGATACATGCTTCGTAACTCGTAGTCCAAACGCCCGGGCTGCTTCCGCTTCTCAATTGGGATGGAGCGCAACAGCTCCAACGCCTTCCCCAATCCCGCCCCGTCGCGCGTAATCCCGCAATACTCCCAGGTGATCGCCCGCAAATGGCTCTCGCTGATCGCCGGGAACCGCTCGGGCAACGGTGGCTCCCCCTCCGCTTTGGTCGCCCCTAAATCCTTCATCGCTTCCGCAGCCCGAGCGCCAAAGACCACTCCTTCCAGCAATGAATTACTCGCCAATCGATTGGCTCCGTGCACCCCCGTACACGCCACCTCGCCGGCGGCAAACAACCGCCCGACGGTCGTTCTTCCATCCAGATCTGTCTGCACCCCGCCCATCGCGTAGTGTGCGGCGGGATGCACCGGCGCGGGGCTCTCCCGCAGATCTAACTTGTACAGCAGACAAGTCTCAAAAATGCGCGGGAAATGGGTTTCCATCGTGCCCGGCGCAAAGTGCGTCATGTCCAGGAACATGTGCGGAGCCCCAGTCCGGACCATCTCCCGCACAATCGCCCGGCTGACGACATCGCGCGCCGCCAACTCGTCCTGAAATCGGTCGCCTGCCGCGTTCCGTAAGAACGCCCCGTCTCCCCGCAACGCTTCCGAAAGCAGAAACCGCGGTGCCCCGTCCAAGTGCAGAGCCGTTGGATGAAACTGCACAAATTCAATATCTTGAATCGCCGCCCCGGCCCGGTAGCTCATCGCCACCCCGTCCCCGGTAGCGACATCGGGGTTTGTCGTTTCTTTATAAACGCGTCCCAATCCTCCGGTCGCCAGCAAGACCGCTCGCGCGTAGATCGGAATCTGCTGCTCGTGCCGCGCATCGAAGGCCAGCACCCCCCGCACCTCTCCGTCCTGCAGCAGTAAATCCGTCACCGCCGCAAAGCTCAAGAAGCGCAGATTCGCCATCGAGGCGGCCTTGCGGTAAAGCGCCCGTGAAATTTCCCGCCCTGTGGAATCGCCGTGCGCATGGAGAATCCGATTCCGGGAATGCGCCCCTTCCCGCCCGAACACCAACTCCCCACCTTCCCGGTCAAACTCCGCACCCCAGCCGAGCAGCTCTTCAATCACCCGCGGCCCTTCGGCGACCAGCGTCCGCACCGCCTCCGCGTTGCACAACCCATCGCCTGCCAGCAGCGTATCTTGCTCGTGCAGCGCCACGCGGTCGTCGTCACTCAAGGCCGCCGCAATGCCGCCCTGAGCGTATTCGCTCGCGGATTCATGGAGCGTATCCTTGGCCAGAACCAAAACTTGGCCGACCGAGGCCAAGGTTATCGCCGCGCGCAAACCCGCTACGCCAGCGCCAATTACGAGGAAGTCCGTTGTGATCTTCAAGCCCTATGGTACAAGAAATTGAGTGCCCTCCCACGTCGTAACTACCGCCACCCAAACCTATATCTGCACCGTCCAAAACGGCATCTCCTCAAAAATTCGGGATTTTCTGCCGTCCAGCACCGGCAAAATCTTCGTCGTCACCACCGCTGACGTCCACGCGCTGTACCCGGATCACCTGGCGGGCTTCGAAGTCCTGTACTTCCCCGGCGGCGAACCGAACAAACGCCTCAGCGTGCTTGAATCCCTGGCCGACCAGATGCTCGCCCGCGGCGCCGATCGGTCCAGCGTGGTGGTAGCCTTCGGCGGCGGTATCTGTGGTGACGTCGGCGGCTTCCTGGCTGCCATCTTCATGCGCGGCATCCCGGTCATTCAGGTCCCCACCACGCTCCTCGCCCAAGTCGACGCCGCTGTCGGCGGCAAAACCGGCGTCAACCTCCAAGGCGGCAAGAACCTCCTTGGCTCCTTCCACCAGCCCCACGCGGTACTCATCGACCCGGCCGTCCTCGGCTCTCTCCCACCTCGCGAATACCGCGCCGGACTCTTCGAGGTCATCAAGCACGGCATCATCGCCAGTCCCGAACTCTTCGCAATTCTCGCGGAACGATCGGCGGACGTTCTTGCCCAGCACCCGGAAGTCCTCGAAAAGATCATCGACGAAAGCGTGCGGATTAAGGCCGGTGTTGTCTCGGCTGACGAGAAGGAAGGCGGGCTCCGCCGCATTCTCAACTATGGGCACACGCTGGGCCACGCCCTCGAAGCGGAAACCAATTACTCCGTTCTTTTACACGGCGAGGCGATTGCCTATGGCATGCTGGCCGCCGGCCACCTCGCGGTGAGCACCGGCCACCTCGCCCGGGAAGTCGCCGCCGAACTCAGCCGTGTGATTCACCTTTACGGCCCTTTGCCAGACCTCTCCGGGATCACGCCGGAGGCCCTGGCCCGCCACATCTACAAGGACAAGAAGACGATTCAGGGCCAAACTCACTTCGTGCTCGCCACTGCCATAGGGCAAACTGAAATCGTCCGGGGCATCCCGCACGCGGCCGTCGTTGCCGCCGCAGCCGCGGCTTTGGCATGAACCAAGGCACCACCCCGCCCGGCGCTCGCACCGAGGAAGAGGCCGCGCGTTGGGTCCGCGGCATGTTCGCCGACGTCGCCCCCCGGTACGACCTTTTGAACCGCGTGCTGTCCTTGCAAATCGATCAACTCTGGCGCGCCCATACTGTTCGCCGGGTTCGCGCTTATCTGGATAACCCCGCCGCCCGGATCCTCGACCTCTGTTGCGGCACCGGCGACCTCCTCCTGGCCCTCGAAAAAACCCGGAAAGGCCCTGTCCTCGGCTCCGACTTCTGCCATCCGATGCTCACGGCCTCCCAGGCAAAGCGCTCGCTTTCTCCGCTCTTCGAAGCCGACGCCCTGTCGCTCCCCCTGGCCGACTCCTCCCTGGACCTCATCACCTGCGCCTTCGGCTTCCGCAACTTTGCCAACTATCGCAAAGGTATCGCCGAACTCCACCGGGTCCTCCGCCCCGGCGGCACGGCCGCTATTCTCGAATTCTCGACCCCGCCCAACGCCGCCTTCCGCGCCGTTTACAACTTCTATAGCCTCCATATCCTCCCCCGTATTGGTGCCCTAATCAGCGGCCGCCGCGACGCTTATACCTATCTCCCCGAATCCGTTCGCAAGTTTCCCGGCGCCGAGGCGCTCGCCGCCGATTTCCGTTCCGCCGGGTTCTCCGACGTCACCTTCGATCGGCTCACTTTCGGCATCGTAGCCCTTCACCTCGCTCGTAAATCATGAACTCCGTCTTCGCTATTCTCAATATCTTCATCGATCCAGCTGCTTCGGTCCGCTACCAACGCGCCCAGGGCAAGCTCGCCTGGCTTCCACCCATCCTCCTTGCCGCGGCCATCTCCGCCGGGGTCTCCCTCCTCCTCCGCCCCTTCTTCGAACAGGCCATGTACAACGACTTGCTCGACAAATTGAGCGCCGAAAAAGCCCGCGAAGCGATGGCTTTTGCTAATGGCACCCTTACCTTCTCCGCCGTCATGACCCCGGTCATGCTCGCAATTATGCTGTCGATCAGCTCCGCGCTCGTCCTTGGTTTCAGCACGATCGCCGGAGTTCGTGCCGTGTTCACTGACGTGTTCACCCTTCTGGCCCACTGCGCCCTGATTCCGCTTACCGCTCAGGTGGCCCAGTCGGTGGTGGTCAAACTCCGCGGCGAACTCACTTCGATGGCTGGGATGCAGCCCGCCTTCGGCCTCGACCTCCTTCTCGGCGACGAGGCCCCCCGGCTTCTGCATGGCCTGCTCAATTATTTTTCCTTTTTTACCCTCTGGTACATCGTGATTCTGGCCCTCGGTTATGCCGCCCTGACGGGCGTCTCCAAGGCGAAAGCATTTTGTGTAACCTGCCCGGTCTGGCTCCTCGGCCTGATCTTCGCCCTCGCTGGCTCGCTAGCCCGCTAATCGGTCAGGAAGTTTCCTGACCGTTTCAGGAGAACTCCACGTCACCTTTGTCGAGCCATTCGCCTATTCTCGACTCAACGGCTATTTCTCAGGAAAAAACTAATCTTTCTCAACACGCCGCATCCCGCCACTGCTCTCTCGGCTTCGGCAATCTTTTGCGGCAACGTCAACGTTCCCCTGGCCTGAACCTTGAATGCGCGCCAGATTCAATACGTCTTTTCCAATTTCATCATTCTATCCAATCACTCCACGGGCGGTGGGCCTTCTGCAATTCTCGAATTCAGAAAGCTGGCTACCCAGGACAACCCCAGCGTCGTGTTTTTCGCTAACGCAGGAGAGGTTGCCTCGTTTATTCGGAGCTACAATATCGCCATCTCCCCCCTCGCCCCCGGGACGGCTAGCTTCGTCGATGTTCCTGTGAACCGTTTGGATACCGGCACTGCCACCCAGAATGGTACCGCTCTAGTCCAAATGACCCTGAATGCCGTCGGACAGGCCTCAACCTGTTTTGCAGGACGAAACTTGAACGGCCTTTTCGAGACATCCTGTTCCTATCCTCCAGCGACAGTTAACCAGTTGTCCGCTGGGGATAGCCTAACAATAGCCGGAAACAGCGGCAACGCTTCCATCGGTCAGTTTGCCACCCAGTTCAACGCCGCCTTTACTGTATCCTCCAGCAGCCCCATCCCCGAGCCCTCTACGTTCGTGCTCCTCGGCGGCCTGTTCGCGTTGCATCGCTTGCTCGCACGCGCCTAGCCCGCTCCGTCGTCGGCCATTGGGTCGGCCTTGTACTTCGGCTTCCTCCGTTTATCCTTGGGTTCAATCGGCTGGGAAGCCTTCACAATTCCAACTACATTCCGCGCTACGCGCCGAACCGTCTTACCGATGTCTGGGGGCTTGGGTTTCTTCCGGGTTGCCATATGGGTATAATAGAGTCGTAAATTCCAAAGGAGGCCGTATGAGAGGATTTGGCTGGCAAGAATTAGTGGTCATCCTGGCTATTGCTGCATTGCTGTTCGGCGGGAAGAAGATTCCTGAAGTCGCAAAGGGGCTCGGCGAGGGTATCAAAAACTTCAAGAACGCTCTCAAAGGCGACGAAAAGGTTGCAGAGCAGCCCGAAGAAAAGAAGCAGGCGTAAGGCTTCCTCTGGTCGCCCGCACTTTGGGCGGAACGGAATCGGTAATTAAAAGAAACCCCGCTGGACGAACCAGCGGGGTTTTTAAGTTTTGGAATTGGAGGAGACGGACCGAACCGAACTAGCGCCCTACTTCGCGGCTTTTTCGGCCTTCGGTGCTGCGACTTTTTCTTTCTTCGGCGGCACAATGGCGTCTTTGACGGCCTTGGCTACCCGAAACTTCACGACCTTCTTGGCCGGAATCTTGATCGTCGCGCCCGTGGCAGGGTTCCGACCCGTGCGCGCCTTCCGCTCCTGACGGACCAAACGGCCCAAACCAGGTAGAACGGCCACACCGTTCTTCTTCGTTTCTTTGATCGCGATATCGGCATACAAAGTCACTAATGCCTTCGCCTGCTTCTTGTTGATCCCTTCAACTCCCTCGACGAGGGCCGCGACCAGTTGCGTCTGCGTCATGCGTGTTACGACAGCCATGTTGCTCCTTTTCTGATTCTCCCGGAGAATCGAAATCAGCTTAAAACGTTTCAATCATTTTCATGGTGAAATGTTCCAAATGATCCCTTTGCAGTTGCAATCATACGGCAGCTACCGCATCGAAGTAAAGGAAAAAACGCTACTAGATGGCCACTTTTTCAACTTTTTACCGCAGGACCTCTTTGAAACCCCTAATTTTCGGGCTCTTGGCCCTTCTCACCCTCTCCGGAGCCCCACAGGATGCGCTTCCGCGCGTCGTCATCTCGACTCCTCCTGGCGAGATCACCCTCGAAATCGATACCCGCTCCGCCCCGGCCACCGCCGCCAACTTCCTCCGCCATGTCGACGCCGGGCTCTACGATCAGGGCCGCTTCCATCGAACCGTTCGCCTCGATAACCAGCCCACCAGTCCGATCCGCATCGAAGTGATCCAAGCGATGGCCCGGGAAACGAAAACTTTTCCGCCGATCTTCCTCGAGCGAACTTCGGTTACAGGTCTACGCCATCAGAACTGTACCGTTTTCGTGGCCCGCGAGAAGCCGGCTTCCGCCTCGCACCACTTTTTCATTTGTTTGGGAGACCAGCCCGAACTCGACTTTGGCGGCCGTCGTAACCTGGACGGTCAAGGCTTCGCCGCCTTTGGTCGAGTGGTCTCCGGGCTCGCGGTCGCCCGCCGCATCCAAACTGCGGCTGCGGAGAATCAGTGCTTGTCCCCGCCCATTCCCATCGTCCACGCCCGTCGCTTGGCGCAATAGATTGCTCCTACGGTCGCGGGACCGGACTTTCGCGGTCAATCCTGGCTCCATGCTTGTACTTCCCGGTTGGGCAAACCGTTCCTGCTCGCTTCCAAGGGGCTCTCCCGCACATTTCGTGCACGGCCTTATGTTTTCATAAACTTGCGCATTTGGGCTCAATGGAGTGGGACCATCTGCCTCCCATTGAATCAAGGAGGCTTCCGCCCAGCAGGCATGACCGGCTGCCCGGAAATTGCGAGAGAGCCGTCGAAGGTCACACCACAACCGTAGTGTCGCTATCCCCCGCCTTTAACCTCAGAATCCGCAAATCCTCCCCGTCCGCCAATACCTGCAACGTATCTCCCGCCTGCAATCGGGTATCCCCGCGCGGCACCACATAATCGTTGTCTCGCATTACCAGTACCACCAGCGCGCTCTTCGGCAATCCCAAATCCATAATGCGCCGCCCCGCCATCAACGCCCCTTCCTTCACGGTGACTTCGGTCATCACTGGCTTCGTTTGAATTGAGGCAGGTGCGACCAACGCCAATCGCTTTGCCAACCACCCAAGTGTGGTTCCCTGCACCAGCACCGACGTCAACACCACAAAAAAGACGACGTTAAAGTACAGTTCCGCGTTGGGCATCTTCGCCAACAGCGGGAACGTCGCCAGCACGATCGGTACCGCTCCCCGCAGACCAACCCAGCCCACAAGTGTTTTTTGCCGCCACGTCATCTTTGCCAGCGCCAAGCTAACGAACACTGCCACCGGCCGCGCCGCCAGAATCAAAAACAGAGAAATCGCAAAGGATGGCCCCGCCACCGCCCAGAGTCGCGACGGAAAACACAGCAATCCCAACGTCAGGAACATACCGATCTGGGCCAGCCAAGCGACCCCATCGTGAAAGCGTATTAAGCTGGCCTTGTGTACCAACGAGCCGTTCATCACCACGCCAGCCACATACACCGCCAGAAAGCCGCTGCCATGCACCAGCATCGTGCCGCCGAAGACCCCGAGCGCGATCGCCACCGTCGCTACCGGGTAAAGCCCCTCGCTTGAGAGTTGAATCCGGTTGATCGCCCACACGCCGAGGCGGCCGCCGGCCAACCCCAGCACCAATCCCAGCGCCATTTCCACCACGAAGCCGCCCAACGCCTCCCCCCAACCCGCCCCCGGTGCTGTCAGGAAGCGAATTAAGGTCACTGTCAGAAACACCGCCATGGGATCATTGCTGCCGCTCTCTAACTCAAGCAACGGCCCCAGTCTAGCCCGCAGCGAGATGCCGCTTGTAGCCAGCACCGTGAAGACTGCCGCCGCGTCAGTTGACGCCAGGATCGAGCCCAGCAACAGCCCCTCGCCCAGCGGAATCCCCAGAATCAGGCTGGCAAACCAGCCCGCCAGAAATGCCGCCACAATCACCCCCACTGTCGCCAGTGACACGGCGCGCCACAAGAGCCGCCGAACTTGGTTCCACGACGTCCCCAGTCCCCCCGCAAACAAAATGAGCGAGAGCGAAACCACGCCTACATTCTGAGCCAGGCCGGCGTCATTGAAAGCGATCCCACCAGGCCCCTCCTCCCCCGCCAGCATCCCCAATCCCGCAAACAGCACCAACGCTGGAATCCCAAACCGTGACGAGACCTTGCTCGCAACGATGGCCGCCAGAAGCAGCAAGGAAAGGAATACTAAAGTTTGTGGGAGCAGCTTGACTCTAGTATTGCGTACTCTTCGGAAAGACTAGCCCGCCGCCCCCGGCAAAGTGATCGTAAACTTGGCCCCGCGCGACTCCCGATTCTCCGCTGTCACCTGCCCGCCGTTTTCTCGCACAATGGAAGAAACAATATGGAGCCCCAGCCCAGTGCGACTCCGGCTCCGCTTCGTTGTAAAGCGCGGCTCAAAAATGTGGGGCAGAATTTCTTCCGGAATCCCCGGCCCGTTGTCTGCCACCGTAATGACCAACGCTTCCCCCGCCCGCCACGCCCGAATCTCAATTACGGCCTCGTCCGGTTTCATTTGCACCGCGTTTAGAAACAGGTTCACAAACACCCGCTCCCACGCCCCGGGCGCCCCTGGCAATCGCAACCCCGGCTCGATCTCGCTGTTCCAAACCACGGTTGCCGCCCGCGTCACCTGCAAGAAATCGTCCGCATGCAGAATCGCGTTGTCCAACACTCCCTGCACCTCGCCGGAATCCCGTGCTGTCTCTGACAGGCTCTCTACAATGCGCCCACCCCGCGTCACACAACGCCGAATCGTCCCTGCCAAGCGCGCCCACTTCGGGTCCCGGCCCAATAGTTCCGCCGACTCCGCCAACGTCTCAAACACGTTGTTCAGATCGTGGGCGAGCCCGGCTACCGTCAGCTCTGTATCGCGTTCCACCTCAACCCCGGATCCGTGCCACGGTATCGTAGAACTCGGCGTACGACACACTTGCCGCCTCCGCCTCGTTGACGGTCGTTTCTCCGTCGTGCCCAAACAGTCCAGCCACCGCAAACGCCATTGCAATCCGGTGGTCTCCGAACGAATCTACCTCCGCTGCCCGAAACTGCTGCTGGCCCGGAATTCGAAACCCGTCGTGAGAAGTATCGATTTCGATACCCATCCGCCGCATGTTCTCGGCGATCGTCGCAATCCGGTCGGTCTCCTTCACTCGCAATTCGCCCGCGTCCCGGACGGTCAACCCCTCTTCGCTCATCGCTCCCAAGACCGCCAAGACGGGGATCTCGTCAATTAATGCCGCAGTTAGACCCTTATCGATCACCCCGCCTTGAAACCGGCTCGCCTGTACCTGCAGGTCGCCGATCAATTCGCCGCCCGAAGACCGCATATCCAGCACCTTGATTCGGGCCCCGCCGCCGACCAGAAAATCAATCAGCGCCGTGCGGGAAGGGTTCAGCCCCACGTCATAGAGAATCAAATTCGATTCCTTGGCCAAAATCGCCGCCACCAGGAAAAATGCCGCCCCTGATAGGTCGCCCGGCACGATCAACTCACGCCCCGTCAGCGTCGCCCCGCCGGTGATGGATACCGTCGTGCCCCGAGCTTGGATATCGGCGCCAAACTCTTTCAACGCCAACTCGGAATGGTCCCGCGTCTTGTGCGATTCCCGCGTGACCGTGGTCCCGTTCGCGTATAAGCCGGCAAAGAGAACGCAGCTTTTCACCTGCGCGCTAGCCACTGGTAAGGTGTAATCGATCGCCCGGATGTCCGCCGTTCCTTGAATTTCAATCGGCGGATACGTCCCGTCGACCGCCGCCATCTTGGCTCCCATTAGTTCCAGGGGAGTAATGATTCGCTTCATTGGTCGACGCGCAATCGACGAATCTCCTTCCAAACGGCTCAAAAACGGCTGCGCGGCCAAAATCCCGCTGAGCATTCGAATGGTGGAGCCG
>Ga0136639_10000611_pt1 | contig 12256 bp, 11 predicted proteins | sample AntDrymUQ8592106_2_FD_113739 | JGI IMG/M metagenome (GOLD analysis project Ga0136639, IMG submission 113739) | Polar desert sand microbial communities from Dry Valleys, Antarctica - metaG UQ859 (21.06) | ecosystem: Environmental > Terrestrial > Soil > Desert | place: Antarctica: Dry Valley...
ACCAACGCGGCGATCTGCGTTCGTGTCCTGCCTCCGTTTTTCAAGGCGCTAGGCCTCCCGGATGCGGCTCAACGTACGACCAAACTCCAAACCCGGGCCGTCGAACTCCTCGTGAAGTCCCGTCACTTTAAAGAGGCGCTGCCGATCCTCGCCGCGCTTCCAGAGCGGAATTACAAGCTCGAAGCTATCTGCCACGAAGCTTCCAGCGACTTTGCCGCCGCCGCCGAAGCGCATCAAGCCGCTGGTAATCTCGACGCGGCCATCGACGCCTATCGCCGCGTCCCCAACTTCACGAAGGCCCTCGCCGCCATGAGACTATCGACGAAGGCGCATCCTGCCGCACCCGCCCTCGAGTGGATCGCGGCGATGCAAACGCTAGCCGCCAAGCGCCCGGACAACTTTAACCGTGTAGTCAAACCCGAAGAAAAGAAGCTGCTCGAACAGTTGCTCGAATCGTCGCTCGGCGTCCAACGCAAAGCCCCGGCGGCCAAAAAGGCAGCGACCAAAAAGGCAGCAGCGAAGAAGGCAACTGCGCGGAAGGGCCCGGCCCCTTTCTAAACCCGCCACGTCTTGTAATCCACGCATCACCCCTATGCGCATTTTCTTGCCGCTACTTCTTTGCCTACCCCTTTTCGCGCAAGGCACCCCGCCCGACTATCAACGTTTCCTCACCTTCGCCGACAAGCTCCGGCCTCTAACTCCTGGCATCGTCGGCGAACTCCAGTGGATCGAGAAATCCGATCGATTTTGGTACTCCCGCTCTACCGGCGCCGGCACCGAATACCTCACCGCCACCGCGGCCGGGGTAAAGCAACCCGCCTTCGATCACCAACGCTTAGCCCAAGCACTGGCGCAGCAGCTCGGCCAGCCCGTCAACCCCGCCCGACTGGCACTTACGGCGCTCGAATTCAAGGCCGAAAGCCTGGTATTCCTTTCGAACAACGAACGCTACGAAATCAACCTCGCCACCTATCAGCTCGAACCCCTTCCCCGGACTCCCGAAGCCCCCCGCTCGGTCCTCTCGCCCGATGGCAAATCCGAACTCTTCGTGCGGAACTTCAATATCTGGTTCCGCACGAAGGGTGCTCCCAAATCCGCCATCCCCCTATCGACCGACGGCTCGGAAGGAAATTACTATACGCTGTCATCCCAGTCCTGGTCGCCGAATGGCCTTAAAGCCGCGGTCTATCGCATTCGCCCCGGCCAACGGCGCAAAATCTACTACGTCGAATCCTCCCCGGCCGACCAGGTCCAACCCCGCCCGAAGGACACCCTTTACCCCAAGCCCGGCGACGCCCTCGACATCCCCCAACCCGTCCTCTTCGACATCGCCACGCGTCGGCAGGCCAACGTCGACAACGCCCTCTTCCCCAACCCCTACTCGCTCTCCCGCCCCGCGTGGCGCCAGGACTCCCGCGCGTTCACCTTCGAATACAACCAGCGCGGCCACCAAGCCTACCGCCTCGTCGAAGTCGATGCCGCCAGCGGCCAGCCCCGGGCGTTCGTCAACGAAGAAGCCGCCACGTTCTACTGCTACTACTCGAAGAAATTCCGCGAAGATGTCGCCGACGGCCGCGAAGTCGTCTGGGCCAGCGAACGCGACGGCTGGAACCATCTTTACCTTTATGATGGGCAGACGGGCAAAGTAAAGAACCAGATCACCAAAGGCCCCTGGGTCGTTCGCTCCGTCGCAGGCGTTGACAGTAAGGCCCGGCAAATCTACTTCCTCGCCAGCGGCGTCGATCCGCAACAAGACCCCTACTTTCGCCACCTCTTCCGCGTGAACTTCGACGGCTCCCACCTGACCCGCCTCACCTCGAGCGACGCCGACCACAACGCGGCCGTCTCGCCGGATTTCCAGTTCTTCACGGACTCGTACTCCCGCGTCGACCTCCCCAGTGTCACCGAACTCCGCCGGCTCTCAGCGAATACGCTCGTCGCCACCCTCGAAAAGGCCGACGACACCGCCCTGCGCGCCTCCGGGTGGCGGCCGCCGGAAGTCCTTACCGCCAAAGGCCGCGACGGCCAAACCGATATATGGGGCCTGATCTACCGCCCCTCCAACTTCAACCCCAACACGAAGTACCCGGTCCTTGAATCCATCTACGCGGGACCGCACGACTCGTTCGTGCCCAAGCGCTTCACCCCGGCCAACGCCATGCAGGCCATGGCCGAACTCGGCTTCCTCGTCGTGCAGATAGACGGCATGGGAACGTCCAACCGGTCGAAGGCCTTTCATGATGTCTGTTGGAAAAACCTCGCCGACGCCGGCTTCCCGGACCGCGTCCTTTGGCACAAAGCCGCCGCGGCGAAGTACCCCGCCTATGACCTCTCCCGCGTGGGCATCTACGGCCATTCCGCAGGAGGACAAAACTCGCTCGGGGCGCTGCTGTTCCACGGCGATTTCTACCACGCGGCCGCATCCTCGGCCGGCTGCCACGACAACCGCATGGACAAGATCAGTTGGAACGAACAGTGGATGGGCTGGCCCGTCGGCCCCGAATACGCCGCCAGTTCGAACGTCGACCACGCGCATCAGTTGAAGGGGAAACTCCTGCTCGCCGTCGGCGAACTCGATACCAACGTCGACCCGGCGTCCACCTTCCAAGTCGTCAACGCGCTCGTCAAGGCGAAAAAGCAGTTCGATTTGCTGGTCCTTCCCGGCGCAAACCACGGGGGTTGGGGCGAATACTGGGACCGCAAGCGGGCCGATTTCTTCGTCCGCGAACTGCTGCATCAGGACCCGCCCGACTGGAACGCGGTGCCGTAATCAGGTGACGATCACGTCGAGATGGACGCCCCAATGGAGGGTCCGTACCACTTGGTCAAAATTCTGCCGGTCGATGATGGCGCCTTTATAAATGAGGTCAATCATCAGGCGCAGACCCACTCGGCGAGGCGGTGCCCGCAGGCCCCACGTGTCCCGGAGGCGGTATTCAGATCCCGTCGGTTGATCCGGCAGGTAGCGATCTTCGATGCCCTGCCGGAGGGCTGCGTTGCTGGAAGGGTATCCAAAATACTCTTTTTTCCCATACCCCCCGGAATCAGGAAGAGATCCTTACCGTCTTCCGGAACGGTTGCGGGCTTGGCCACCCAATTGTCCATCGACGTCGGAGTACCCCAAAAGAGCCCTGCTGCATAATCGCGGTGCCCTTGATGTACTGGCGATATTCCTAGCGAGCCGCATCCGCCGCGTCAAACCTGGCCACCACCACGAACTGTCCGCCGGCGAAGATTCCCGCGCCATCGGCCTTCAGCGCAAATCCTGACATCATAGAGGGGCTCTAGATTTTTGTCCGCAAATCGATATGGCTAGACGATGCTCAGGCGATCTGGGCCGAAGGTTCTTATCCGTCTACAAGACGGGGAGTGTCGGGCTGGTTAAGCTGACGGCCACGTTTTAGGTGAGCCTCGGCCGGGCCTCTATCCCTTACGCGCTCGCCTTGATCTCCCCGTAGGCGGTGAGAAACTGCTTCAAGCATTGTGGATATGCCCTTGGTTAAGTCAAGAATTGCTTTAGCGCGGCGGCTTTGATCGTCGTCGCGCGAAGCTCTTCAATTGCACTATTACTTCGGTTCTCATCGGAACAAGCGCAAAACCCGGCTGGATTCAATCACACGGTTGGGGCTATTTTACGCCCTTGGTTCCACTCGGCGGGGCACCGGTCAACGAGCCACCCTTCTTCCCCCGCTTCTTAAAAAGGCTACTTGGCGTAAACTCCTGAAGAAGCGAAGAGGCAAACCCAAAGTAAATCGCACTATTCCCCGACCGGATCCCTCCGGCCGACCACTTCTGTCCCGGGGTGTAAGTGCTCGACAATATCCCCGCACCGTAGCCCCCCACGATCGATGGCCAATTAAAAACTTTCTTCCCGTTCCGGTTATACGTCACAAAATTGAAGGCCAAGGCATGACCGATCCGCGGCAGCAACTTTGTACACTTACACTGGATGTACCTCATCTCGTAATGAGCCGCCGCCGCCAGCGCTTGAGAAGTCGAGTCCTGTAAGGAGAAAGTTAAGAAGCTGGTTCCGTATCGCTTGCCATAGGCCCCCCAACCCTGCCCATACTGCTCCGGCGTATTCCCCAACTGCCCCAATCCGGAACTGAGCCCCGCCCGAATATATGAGCCGGGACTAACGCCGATCCCCCGCCGCCAAACCCGCCATCGCTCCTGCGACGTCGGCGCACTCCAAACCACATCCCGGGGCACCCGCGTTCCCACCATCATGTCCGACTGGCTGGGTTTCAGGTTGGACGCGTCTTGCGCGCCCAGCGCCCAGCAGAAAATCAGCGATAAACCAAACAATTGAAAAATCAAAATAGCGCTCCATTACGAACAGATGCCGATTCACCAGCGCCAGTTACAGAGGATCGCTCTGGGCCCCGCCCAAACACGAACGGCGCGCCTCGTGAAAATTTCAATTCGACTGCGGTTTTAAGCGCGGCCGGAAAAGCTGCGATTCTCGGTCGAAACTTTCACCTTCTCGCCTTCTTTGATAAACAGGGGAACGCGAATTTCCATCCCGGTTTCGAGCTTGGCCAATTTGGTCACACTCCCACTCGAAGTGTCGCCCCGGACGCCGGGCTCGGAGTAACTCACTTCGAGGTCGACAAACTGCGGCAACTCCAACCCGATCGGATTGCCGTTGAACTTATGCAATTCGATGATCGTTCCGCCGATCAGGAAGTCAAGCGCCGTACCCACCATCGCTTCGGCCAGCGTTAACGTCTCGAACGTCTCCTGGTCCATGAAGTGCGACCCTTCGCCGTCAGAATAAAGGTACGACGCCGGAATCCGTTGCAGATCCGGCTCTTTAAACTTGTCCCCGGCTTTGAAAGTTTTTTCAAAGACCGCGCTCGTCAAAAGGTTCCGCATCTTCAAGCGCACCAGCGTCTGGCCGCCGCGGGCGGTGGGCGTGCTCACCTCGGCTTCGAGACAAGCGAACGGGGTGTTTTCAAGCTCGAACAACGTTCTGCGCTTGACAGTAATTGCATCAATCAGTACGGCCATGAACTCCTCAAATAACTCTTTTTTTTAGTATAAGGGAACCCGGCCGGCGGGGTCTTCAATCGGCCACGTCGCCTTCTGCCGATCGACCGTGCTAACCGCCGTGTTCCGGTAGTAGCGATAGGTCGGCTCGTACAATCGCATCACCCGAAACTGGCTCTCCGCCCGCAGCACGAAGTCATAATCGTGCCAGCAAACCGCGCGGTCCTCGGCGAACCGAACCGTTTCAAAAACACGACGCCGAACGAACAAGGTCCCCTGCGTCACGCAATCGTGGATGGAAAGAAAACCGAAGCCGACCGCCACGTCCGGTGCAAGCAAGTCATCGGGAGAATCGGCCACCACCTCCAAACCACCCCAAAAAATATCCACTTCGGGATGTTCGGCCAACGCGGCCAAATGAGAACTCAAATGGTTCGGCAGGTACTCATCGTCGGCATCCAGAAACGCGATAAAGTCGCCTGAAGCAAGGTCCAGCCCCGTATTGTGGGCCGGCCCCGTCCCGCGGTTCGCCGTGCGAGCGCACACCACTCGCGGATCTAGGGCCAACTCCGCCATCACTTGCGGAGTAGAGTCCGTGCTGCCATCGTCAATCAGAATGTGTTCCCAACGGGTCGTCTGGCGCAGCACAGATTCATGCGCTCGCCGCAGCGTCCCCGACATATTAAAAACAGGGGTAATAATCGAAACCAACATAAATGGGATCCCTCTAGTCTAGCCGAGTCGAACGCAATCCTCGCGAACCCGTATAATCAACAACGACCCAAGGAGATCGAAATGGCATTTAATCGGCGGCACTTTTTCTACGGCACCCTCTTAGCCGGCGCAGTACCCACCGGGGGCTTCGGCAGCACCCCGTCTCTCAAATCGATGGGCTACAAGTCCCCCAACGAAAAGCTCAACTTCGCCGCCATCGGCTCGGGCGGACAAGGGGCCAGCAACATCCGCGCCGCCTCCCCCACCGAGAACATCGTCGCTCTCTGCGACGTCGATGACAAACGCGCCGCCGAGACGTTCAAAGCGTTCCCCAAGGCCCCCACCTACCGCGACTTCCGCAAAATGCTCGATAAGGAAGCCGGCAATATCGACGCCGTCATCGTCGCCACCCCCGACCACATGCACGCCACGGCCGCCATGTGGTGCATGGAGCGCAACAAACACGTCTACGTCCAAAAGCCCCTCGTCCGCACCGTCTGGGAAGCCCGCCAAATGCGCGCCGCCGCTAACAAGTACGGCGTCGCCACCCAAATGGGCAACCAGGGCTATTCGAACGAAGGCACCCGCCAATGTGCCGAAATGATCTGGAACGGCGAAATCGGTAACGTAACCGAGGTCCACGCCTGGAGCGACCGCCCCATCTGGCCGCAGGGCATCACCGAAATCCCCAAAGAAACACCCGTCCCGTCCACCCTCGACTGGGACCTCTGGCTCGGCGTGGCCGATAAACGCCCCTTCTCCGACGCCGGCCTCACCAAGCCGGACCGCTTCGGCGGTTACTACTATCTCCCCTTCAGCTGGCGTGGCTTTTTCGATTTCGGTGCCGGTGCCCTCGGCGATATGGCCTGCCACATCCTCGGTGCCCCCAACATGGCGCTGCATCTTTCCAAACGCAAAATCGTCGGGGTCGAGTGCATCAAAAAGGAAGGCGTCAGCCCCTTCCAGTTCCCCAAATCCTCGGTCCTTCGCTTCGACTTCGCGCCCTATGGCAACATGCCCGCCCTCCAGGTCTTCTGGTACGACGGGATGAAGGAAAGCCCCAAAATCGCCGGCGTTCCTGATGGCGAATGGGTTGGCGACCCACCCTTCGTCCGCCAAGTCGGAGCCCGGCCCAACCGCCCCGCCGGCCCCGCCGCCGCCGACTTCCGGTCCCCCGGCCGCGTCTACAACGCCGCCGACTTCGAAGCCCTCCAAGCCACCGGCGCCGTACTCGCCCGTCCCACCCCCAACGGCAGCGTCTTCCTCGGCGACAAAGGCGTCCTGACCACCGGCACCTACGGCGAAAACACCCGCCTGCTCCCCATCGAAAAAATGAAGGATTACACCATGCCGCCGCCCACGCTCACCCGCTCCCCCGGCCACATGCGAGACTTCATCCGCGCCTGCAAAGGCGGCGACCAAGCCTGTTCCAACTTCAACGTCGCCGCCCCCTTCGTCGAATGGATGCTCCTCGGTGTCATCGCGCTGCGCCACGAAGGCAAGCTCCAATACGATCCCGAAAAAATGCGCATCACCAACAACCCCGCAGCCAACAAACTCCTCAAGCCCACCTTCCGCAAAGGCTGGGAGTTCCACACCGTCAAGTCGTAAGCTGCCCCTGGAGTCCTTATGCGCGCCCTTGCCCCCCTAGCCCTCTTCGCCCTGCCCCTGCTAGCCCAGCACGGGCGCTACCTCAGCGACTCCCACCACCCCTCCATCGGCGACCCCGTCGCCATCGCCGCCGGCACCAAACTCTTCATGGGCTCCTGTGCCGGCTGCCATGGCCCCGATGGCGGCGGCGGCGCTCGCGGACCCAACCTCGTCCGCCGCTCCCTCTGGCACCCCCTCAGCGACGACGCCATCTTTCAAGTCGTCCGCAAAGGCGTCCCCGGCACCGATATGCCCCCCACCAAACTCGCCGATGACCAAACCTGGAACCTCGTCGCGTTCATTCATTCCCTCACCGGCCCCGCCAGTTCGAACCCCGTCCCCGGCGACCCCGCCGCCGGCCAAGCCGTCTACTGGGGCACGAAAGCCGGCTGCGGCAACTGCCATTCCATTCGCGGTCAAGGCGGCAGCATGGGCCCGGATCTCAGTAACGTAGGCGGAAGCCGTCCCCTCGCCGTCATCCGCGAAGCCATCGTCGAACCCGCCAAAGACCTCTACTACCTCGGCAACGAAGCCGCCACCGTCGTTCTCAAAAACGGCCAAACCCTCCGCGGCGTCGCTAAGAATCGCAGTAACTACTCCCTCCAACTCGTCGACTCCACCGGCGTCCTCCACCTGCTCCAAATGAACGACGTCAAAAACCTTACCCTCTCCGCCTCCACCCCCATGCCCACCGACTTCTCGACCCGCCTCTCCAAAGCTGAACTCCGCGACCTCCTCGCCTACCTCGCCGCCCAGGACGCTCGCGCCGCCGAAAGCAAAGGTTCCCCCCAATGAAACGCTTGACGCTCCTCAGCTTCCTGCTCACCCTCGCCCTCACCGCTCAGGTTCGCCACGAAGACGTCGCCAAAGGACCCGGCAACGACTGGCTCACCTACGCCGGTTCCTACAACGGTTGGCGCTACAGCCCCCTGTCCCAAATCACCGCCGCCAACGCGAAGAACATCGTGCCGAAGTGGGTCTACCACGTCCCCGACGCCCGCGGCCTCCGTAGCTCGCCCCTCGTCTACCAGGGCGTTCTCTACATCACGAACGGCAACTCCGTCCACGCCATCGACGCTCGCAGCGGCCGCCTCGTCTGGCAGTACGCTGACCCGCGCGCCAAAGAAGGCGGCGTCAACCGCGGGGCCGCCATCTGGGCCGACAAAGTCTACTTCACGACCAGCGACAACTACCTCACCGCGCTCAACCGCCACACCGGCGCGCTCCTCTTTAACAAGAAGTTCGCCGACGTCGAAAAAGGCACTACCTCCACCTCCGCCCCCGTCATCGCCAAAGGCAAAGTCATCGTCGGCAGCGCCGGCGGCGACGGCGGTATGCGCGGCTTCGTCATGGCCCTGTCCGCCGATACCGGGGCCGAACTCTGGAAGGCCTACACCGTTCCCGCTAAGGGTGAGAAAGGTGCCGATACCTGGGGCGATCTCCTCGAATGGGGCGGCGGCGCAGCTTGGCTCTCCGGCACCTACGACCCCGAACTCAACACCCTCTTCTGGACCACCGGCAACCCTTGGCCCGACTACAACGGCAGCGTCCGCGCGGGCGACAATCTCTACACCTGCTCCCTCCTCGCCCTCGATCTGGACACCGGGAAAATGAAGTGGTACTTCCAATTCACCCCCCACGACACCCACGACTGGGACGCCCAATCCTGGCCCATCCTCGTCGATACCGAAATCAATGGCCGCCCCCGTAAAGCCGTCCTTCACGCCAATCGCAACGGCTTTTTCTATGCCCTCGACCGCGTCACCGGCGAGTTCCTTCGCGCCACCCAACTCATCGACAAAATCACCTGGGCCAAAGGCATCGACGACAAAGGCCGCCCCATCATGCTCCCCAACAGCGAGCCCACGCCGCAAGGTAACTGGGTCTGCCCCAGCGTCAAGGGTGCCACCAACTGGATGGGCCAGTCGTACAATCCCGGCACCGGCCTGCTCTACGTCCTTACTCTCGAACAGTGCGGCATGTACTACCGCTCCTCGCAGGAACCCCAGCCTATGAAGAACTTCTCCGGCGGCGGGGCCACCGAAGAAGGCGGCCAAGTCGTCCTCCGCGCCCTTGATCCCAAGACCGGCAAGCGCGCCTGGGAGTATCCCATGACCGGCCTCGGCCGCATGTGGACCGGCACCGTCTCCACGGCCGGCAACGTCCTCTTCAGCGGCGATGACGACGGCCATTTCGTCGCCCTCGACGCGAAAACCGGCAAGAATCTTTGGCACTTCAACATCGGCGAAACGCTCTCCGCCTCGCCCATCACTTACTCGGTCGATGGCAAGCAATACGTCGCCATCGCCTCGGCCTCCGCGGTCTTCTCGTTTGGCCTCTTCGAACCCGTCGTCGGCGTCCAGGCGCCCAAAATCGAAATCAAAAAATAAGCGGGGGCATCTTAATTCACACGGGCGAAGCTAACAATCCAGTGCGCTAATCAATCTTCAGGTTATTACTTTAGATAGAGCCGAGCGTACCAATGAAACTACTATTTCTATTTCTCCTCGTTGCGGCCACGGCCGCAGGCGCCCCGATCATGGGGCTTTTCAGCTGTGAATCCAACACTTCACGGTTCGTCGCCACCGGCGGCTTAAAGGCCGACTTCGGCGGGGATTCATACTGCCCAATTTTCACGACTCCCACTCGCCTATATCTGGGCATGCACGGGAGGTTTGGAGCAGGATACATTAACGACTATTTCATGTGGAGCATCGGCCTCTTTCCAGGCGAAGTTAGCAGCTTGAACGCCATCTTCGATCTAGACCCCTTGGGCGACTTGGCCGTGGGTTACTTCAGCGTCGTGAGAGTTGTGACCTACGATCCGCCCACGTTCGAGCAGGCGTTCCGCCTGGACGTAGTTGGAACTTATACAAGGCTTCCTACGTCGCATGCTGGAGCAACCAATATTGCGTTTCTCTTCAACTCCAATATCCCGGAGACGGGCACAGCAGCGCTTATGATCCTTGGGTTGGCGGCCGTGGCAGTCTGGCGTCATTGCGCGCGGCCACACCAGGTAACCAGACTGTAGAGCAGCAGGAAAGGATACGGAGCGCCGCCGATCCCCTTACATCTTGCTGACGAAAGGCCCCCTCGATCACCCAGACATTCAGCTCCCCACCAGCGATCCATCGATTGCGCGCAGTTTTGGCCCCCGTGGAACACCACCCCTCTTGGCCTCGCGGGAAGGCATACGAACCCACATGCCCACCATCACTCACGCGATATCTCCAACACCGAACCGCCGCGCTCCAACGCGTGCGGATATTGCATACTTCCACTCCCCTTCGCCCTCCCCGCGTCCCGGCTCAACGCCCGCAACAGAGATCCGGACTTCGAGTTATCCCGGATAATCTTGTGCACCTCCCGCTCGCTCGTGGCATAGAACGTCGGTTCGTCCATCTTGTCGTAAGGCGGTGCGGCCGCCAGCGGAGTCACGTTCCAAAAGCCCTGCCCAGCCCGCAGTGCCATCCCCACGTCCCTGTTCCGATCCCGGCAAACCAGCTCCAGCGTACCGCCCAATCGCTCCGGCGGAAAGTTGTTCCTGCAGTTGTCCAGGAATAAACCCTTGTCTTGCCAAGCCTTCCCGGCCCACTCAAAGCGCATCAGCCGCAGGCCTTTCCAAACAGTCTCTTTTCCCCGTTTGCCTTAGTCCGCGCTTTCCACATAAGCAGCCAGCGCCGTTAACTTCCCTTCAATCACAAACACGCCCCGCGCAATCCACCGCCCCGGCCCCTCCGGGTACTCCGCCAGTGTAGCGAACTGGCTCCACGCATGCCCATCCACGCCGGTCGCGTAACGAGCGTGCTGATCGGGGCCCTCCTCCCCCACCCGCTCGAAGACAAAACCGCCCAAAACTAGCCGTCAAAATGCGTGATGTAGGAATGCAGATTGAAGCCCGAAACCCGTTCCTGCCCCGAGATACCGAGCTTGTGCGCCCCTTCGCCAGGGCCAGCGTAGCCGGATCCGCCAGCAGATCTCCTGTCTTCAAGAACTGCCGTAACGACCCGCCGCCCCGGCGGTCGCGAACCAGCCCCTCATCACCGCCCGCCCAATCACCCAGCGCGCACCACTAATGAAAAAATGTTTCATTGGCTGTCGAAATCCGGCACCCTGGCGGTTCACTACTCCAGAGAGCTCAGTAGCTCCGATCTGCGGATATTTGGCCTTGGCGCTCCTGGCGCCCTGTGCCCACGCCGCGGAGTTCGCCATCCTCATCCACGAAACCACACAAGATCTCGCCCTCCGCAAAGACCAAAGCCCGACCGACAAGCCCGCCGACAAGAAGGATTAGAGCAAATCCTGACATGATATAGGGGCTCTAGATTTTTGGCGGCAAATCGATATGGCGCGACCCTACTCAGATGATCTGCGTGAAAAGTTCCTATCCGCCTACGAGGCGGGGAATATCGGGCTGAAGAAGCAGGCCGCCACGTTTCAGGTGAGCTGTGGGTGGGCCGCTATCCCACAGGCGCTCGCTTCTATCTCCCCGGAGACGACGAGAAACTGCTTCAACCATTTTGGATATGCCCTTGATTAAGTCAAGACTTGCTCTAGGCCGACTACATCAGTTCACCGCCGTTCTGGCGCGGGAAGGTGCCGCCCTGGAGGCTCAGCCTCCAACGGCAAGCCCGACGCGCTGTACCGCGGCGGCTCCTCCACCGCGCATTGGCCGACCACGCACGGCACCAACGGGCGGAGAGTTCGCCTATCCTATCCTGCCATGCCGGAGCGGGTCCGTTGTGCGCGAGTTCCTCCACAGCGCACTGGCCGACCACGCACGGCACCAACGGGCGGAGAATTCGCCTATCCGATCCTGCCATGCCGGAGCGGGTCCGTTGTGCGCGAGTTCCTCCACAGGAATCAGGACAATTTCGAAGTGTAGTTACTCGAGAGAGGG
>Ga0136639_10000612_pt1 | contig 12244 bp, 9 predicted proteins | sample AntDrymUQ8592106_2_FD_113739 | JGI IMG/M metagenome (GOLD analysis project Ga0136639, IMG submission 113739) | Polar desert sand microbial communities from Dry Valleys, Antarctica - metaG UQ859 (21.06) | ecosystem: Environmental > Terrestrial > Soil > Desert | place: Antarctica: Dry Valley...
CCAATCGCGGCGCGTGCGACGAGGGCAAGGAGTCGATTGGGCTCAACATCGTGCTTCCGCATGAGCAATTGCCCAACATTTTCGTCACCCCCGATTTGAGTTTCCAGTTCCACTATTTCGCGCTTCGCAAGATGCATTTCCTGCTCCGCGCCCGCGCGGTGGCGGTGTTCCCCGGCGGGTTCGGGACGTTCGATGAAATGTTCGAGCTGCTGACCCTGATCCAGACCGGCAAGGTGCGGCCGATGCCGATCCTGCTATTCGGTCGCGAGTTCTGGGAGCGGGTGGTTGATTTCGAAGGTCTCGCCGAGGAAGGCGTGATTTCGCCGGGCGACCTCGACCTCATCCATTGGTGCGAGACCGCCCAGGACGCGTGGGATTTCGTCCGCGAATATTATCCCGACTAGCCGCCGCCGCAATGGCGCGCCGCGTCGTTGATGGCTCGGAACGATAATCGGCGACGGTCGATGCTCCGGGGCTGACCATCGCCTTCTGTCGTTACTCCGGCTTCGGCGCCGCTGTATTGGCTGGCGCGGCGGCATTGCCCTCGGCCGCGACGGCATTACCCTCTGCCGGGGCAGCCGTATTGCCTTCCGCCGGGGCGGCAGGCGCGGCTTCGGCCGGGGCGGCGGGGATCGGCAGATTGCTGCCCTGCTTGTTGAGATAGACGATGACGTTGGCGCGGTCCTCGGGGCTGCCGAGTCCGGCAAAGGTCATCTTGGTGCCGGGCGCGAAGGCGCGCGGGCTGGCGAGCCATGCGTCCATCGACTTCCAGTCCCAATTGCCGCCCTTCCCGGCTAGCACCTCGGAATAAGCGAAGCCGGCGGCATGCTTGCCAATCGGAGCGCCCATCACCGCCCACAGGTTCGGGCCGATGCCATTCGCCCCGCCCGCCGCGGCGACATGGCAGGCGGCGCATTTCTTGAACACCGCCTCGCCCTTCACCGGGTCGGCCGATGCAAGATAGAATTCGACCGGCTTGGCTGCTTCGCCGCTGGCTCCGCTCTCTTCGCCGCCGGGCAACGCATAACCACCCTGTTCGACTTCGCCGGCATGATAGGCCTCGCCGCTGACGATCCAGCCGCCGAGCGCGATGATTCCGGCGAAAAGAACCCAGCCGGCGGTAGTGTTTTTGCGGTCGTCCATGAAACCCCTGCGGCTATGCCGATTATGCGTGGAATTGGCGATGCCTTTAGGGCGCGGTCGGCTCGACTTCAAGCATCGCCGATCCAGTGGTCGAGCAGTGTCCGCGCGATCGCGAAACGCGGCGGCGGCAGGAACGCTGCGTTCGCGTCGCCCGCCAGCGCGGCGATGACCTCGTCGCGGCTGAACCAGCGGGCATCGTCCAGCTCGTCATGGTCGATGGTCAACGCGTCGCCGGTGGCGGTGGCGGTGCAGCCGATCATCAGCGAACTGGGGAACGGCCACGGCTGGCTCGCGAGGTAGTGAACGTCGGTCACCGCAATGCCCGCTTCTTCACCGAGTTCGCGCGCTACCGCGGCTTCGATCGTCTCGCCCGGCTCGACGAATCCGGCCAGCGCCGAATAGCGCCCTGGCGGATATTGCGGCTGGCGGCCGAGCAGCAGCCGGTCTTCGAAGGTCGCGAGCATGATCACCACCGGGTCGACCCGCGGATAATGTTCGGCGTCGCACGACGGACAGCGCCGCGCCCAGCCGCCGCGAACCATCGCGCTCGCCGCCCCGCAAACCGAGCAAAAGCCATGACGCAAATGCCAGCTCGACAGACTCAATGCAGCCGCGAACAACGGCGCGTCGTCTCGATCGAGCTGCGCCAATAAGCTTCGCGCCTCGGGACCGGCGACAGATTCGGGAAGCGTGGCGAATCGCGGCGCCCCATTGTCGAGGCCGAGGAACAATGTTTCGTCCCCACGCACCTCGCCCCACCGTAGTGCGCCCATCGAATCGAGCGCCGGAACGCCGCCGTCCCACGCCAATGCTCGCGCGTCGGGCGAGGCGAGCAGTGCTGCGACTGCCTCGGGTCGATTGCGCAAGGCGTCGGCGCGGTCGATCCCCGGACCGGCAAAGAAGGGCTCAGGCGGCAAGATGTTTCCTCTGTTCGAGCACGGCCTCGACCGCGCGGCGATAAAGCGTCGGCAATCCTGCTTCGGAAAGCGCGTCGATTGGCTGCCACCAGCCGCCTTCTTTCGCTGTGCCCCCCACAACGACCGACAGCCTCAGCTCGAAATGGGTAAATCCGTGCCGGACCTCGGCCAGCGCGGGAGCGGTTAGCGGCGAATTGCCCCATTCGGAACCCGGCAAGGCCGCCATCCCGCCGAGCAGTCCCTTCGCGGGACGTCGTACCAGCCACAGGGCACCGTCACGCTCGATCCACCACACCATCCCGAATCGCAACGGCCGCACCTTGCGTGGCGGCTTTGCCGGGAATGCCTCGGGCGTGCCCATCGCCAACGCGCGACAGTCGGCACGAAGCGGGCAAGCTTGGCAGTCGGGTGTGCGCGGGCGGCAGATGGTTGCGCCCAGATCCATCATCGCCTGTGCGAAATCGCCTGCCTGCCCCGCCGGCACCATGGCCGCCGCCGCCGCGCGGATCGCCTTTTTGTCCGATGTCGCCTCGATCCGCGCCACGACCCGCTCGACATTGGTGTCGATCGCCACCGAATCGCGCCCGAAGGCGATCCCCGCGATCGCCGCGGCGGTGTAATCGCCAATCCCTGGAAGCGCCCTGAGCCCCGCTTCGGTATCGGGGAAACCGCCGTTTTCCGCCACCTGCCGAGCGCAGGCGATCAGGTTTCGAGCCCGCGCATAATAGCCCAGCCCGGCCCACTCGCCGAGGACTTCCTGGTCGGGCGCTGCGGCCAATGCCTCGATCGTCGGCCATCGCTCGATAAAGCGCAGAAACCGCGGGATTATTGTCGCCACTGTTGTCTGCTGCAGCATCACTTCGCTTAGCCACACCCGATACGGGTCGGCCCGCGCGCTCCCTGGCGGCGCCCGCCACGGCAACACCCGCGCATGTTTGCGATAATGGTCGAGCAGTCGGGTCGCGGCACTGGCGGGCATCCATCCGCTATGGCATGACCGGTGCGATGTCGAAACCGCCCAAAGTCAAGGACGATGCGCCACGCCGCAATCGCGCCCGCGCCACCGGCGAGATCATCGGCGATATCGGCGGCCCGGCGTTCAAACGCTTCGGCTTCGTCCAGAGCGCGGTGGTCAGCCGCTGGAAGGAAATCGTCGGCGAGCGCTACGCCAGGGTGTCGAGTCCTGAATCGATCCGCTTCCCGACCGGAAAGAAGTCGGGGGGCACGCTCACCTTGCTGGTCGAAGGCGCGCATGCCCCGCTCGTCCAGCACCTCGGCCCGATGATCATTGAGCGGGTCAACCGCTTCTTCGGATATCAGGCGATCGTCCAGATCGCGTTTCGGCAGGGCCGCATGCCCTCTCCTGCGCCGCGCCGCGTGGCGCCGGCCAAGGGGCCGGTCCCGGCCGAGCTCGGCGAGGGGCTCCGCGCCATCGCCGATCCAGAGCTTCGGGCTTGCCTCGAATCGCTCGCCGGGCATATCGCCGGATCCAATGGCGCGCCCGCCTTTGACAGCAGTGAAGATATTCCAATTCCAATCATCCGGAGCAAAATGACGTGATTCACAAATCCATCCTGTGCGGTGTTGCCGCCGCCGCTTTCGCCATGACCGCCTGCAATGCCGAACAAAGCGGCAATGGCGCCACTGTCGGATCTGGCGGCCCGGTCGAGGCGGTTCCCGCGCCCAATGGCGGCGACTGGTCGACGATCGTCGCGACGACGCCCGAGGGCGGGTTCGTCATGGGCAATCCCAAGGCCGCGGTGAAACTGGTCGAATTCGGGTCGATGACCTGCCCGCATTGCCGCGAATTCGACGAAGCCGCGATGAAGCCGCTGACGGAGCAATATGTGAAGTCGGGCCGGGTCTCGTTCGAATTCCGCAATTTCGTCCGTGACGGCTATGACATGGCGGCCTCGGTCGTCGCGCGCTGCGGCGGCCCGTCGAGCTTCTTCGGCCTGACCCGCCAGCTTTATGCCGACCAGCCCGAATGGATCGCCAAGATCCAGGCGGCCGATCCCGCGCAGATGCAGGCGATCGCCGCGCTTGCCCCCAACCAACAGCTCGCCGAGGTCGCCAAAATCGCTGGCTTCCCACAATGGGCGGCGATGCGCGGGCTTCCGGCCGCCAAGACCGATGCATGCCTCGCGGATCCTGATGCGCCGACCAAGCTGGTGCAGATGCAGACCGACGCGGTCGCCGCGTACGCGCTTCCGGGCACCCCGTCATTCCTGCTCAACGGCAAGCTGCTCGAAATCAAGCCAGGCTCGACACCGTGGCAACAGGTCGAAACCGCGCTGAAGGCCGCGCTTGGCGGTTAACATTCGCCTAGCGCTGGCGAAAAGGGCCGGCGGTTGAAGATTCGGAGGCTCAAGCTCGTCGGATTCAAGAGCTTCGTCGAATCGGTCGAACTCAGGATCGAGCCTGGGCTGACCGGGTTGGTCGGGCCGAATGGCTGCGGCAAATCAAACCTCCTCGAAGCGATTCGCTGGGTGATGGGCGAGGCCAGCCCCAAGTCGCTTCGCGGCGGGGGCATGGAAGATGTCATCTTCGCCGGCACCGCGACCCGCCCGGCGCGCGATTTCGCTGAAGTCTCGTTGCTGATCGAGCGCGAGGGCGCCAATGATTCTTTGGCGGGCGAGAGCGAAGTCACCCGCCGGATCGAGCGCGGCGCAGGGTCGGCCTATCGGATCGACGGGCGCGACGTCCGCCAGAAGGACGTGTCGCTGCTGTTCGCCGATGCCGCGACCGGGGCGCATAGTCCGGCGCTGGTCAGCCAGGGGCGGATCGGCGCGGTAATCGCCGCCAAGCCGGTCGAGCGCCGCCAGATGCTCGAGGAAGCGGCGGGGATTTCGGGGCTCCACGCGCGGCGCAAGGATGCCGAGCAGAAATTGCGCGCCGCCGAAGCGAATATTGGCCGGCTCGACGAATTGCTTTCCGACCAGGAAGTGCGCGCCGCAGCACTCCGCCGGCAGGTGCGCGCGGCGGAACGCTATCGCTCGCTAACCGAACGTATCCGCGCCGCAGAGGCCAAATTGCTGTTTGCCCGCTGGGATGAAGCGCAAGCCGCAGCAACAAAGGCGACCCGGGAGGCGGAGGCTGCGGGCGCGTCGGTCGGGCGGTTGCAGCAGGCGATGACCGATGCACAACGTTTGCAGGAAGTGGCGGCGGCGGGCCTTGCCGAGCGACGTTCGGCCTTGTTCGACGTGCGCGACCGGGGCCGCACGCTGGCACATGATCTGGCGACCGCCCGCGCCCGTCGCGACACGGTGGTCCGGCGATTGGCCGAGCTCGACCGGCTCGACGCCGCGCAGGCCAGCGAGACTGCACGTGAGGGGGCACTTCGCGATGATGCCGTGCGGGCGATTGCCGCGCTCGATGCTGAGCGGACGGCGATCGAAGCTCGCCTGAGTGACGGCGAAGCGCAGGCGGCGCGGCTCGCCAGCGATTTGAACCAGGCCGAACAGGTGTCGCGCGCCACCGAAGCCGAGTTGGCCGGGTTGCTCGCGCTCGAAGCGGCGATGCGCGCCGAGCGGCGGGTTGCCGAGGCCGCGCTTGATGCCGCCCGGGCGCAGGCCGAGCGCAGCGCCAATGATGCCGCCCGGATCGACTCGCAAATCGCGGCGCTCGGCGAGGGCGCCGAGCATCGGCTGGCGCGCGAAACAGCCGAGCGCGAATCGGTCGAGGCGACCACACAATTGGCTGTGACCGAGCAGGCAATCGAACGCGCCGACATTAAGCGTGCCGAAGCGGCCGAGGCACGCGATTCGGCCGAAAGTGTCTTGGCCTCGGCCCGCGCCGCGCTTGCCGCCGCCGCATCGGAACGGAAGGCGTTGGCCGAGGCGCTGGCGCAAGGTGGCGGATCGGTCGAGGTGCGGGCCGATCCGGGTTACGAGCGTGCGCTGGCGGCAGCGTTGGGTGACGATCTCGAGGCGTCGCTCGGATCGGATGGTCCTCGCCGCTGGCAGGGAAGCGAGGCCGAACCTGCCGATCCCGTGCTCGCCGCCGGCCTCGAACCGCTCTCCATTCATGCCAGCGCGCCGCCCGAACTAGTGCGGCGGCTGGCGCAGGTCGGGGTGGCGACCAGCGACGATGGGCAAGTGCTCGCCGTGGGGCAGCGGCTGGTGACCCCCGACGGGTTGATGCGGCGCTGGGACGGATTCGTCGTCACCGGTGGCGGCGCAGCAACCGCTGAGCGGCTGATCCGCGCTAACCGCCTGGGCGAGCTCGACCGGATATTGCCAGGGCTCGAGGTTTCGGTCGCCGAGGCGATCGAGGCGCGCGACAGAGCGGCGGCGGCGGTCGAGCAATATCGTCGCGAGGCCGGCTTGGCCCGCACCGCTGCCACCGCCGCCGAGCGGCTGATGCGCGACTCGGTTCGCGCGGGGGACGCAGCGATCAACGCGCTCGACCGGCTCGACGCCCAGCGCGCGGCGCTGGTCGAGCGTCGCGCGGATCTCGACCCGTTGATCGAGGCCGGCGTGCAGTCTTTGGCAGCGGCGGACATGGCGCTCGGTGCCTTGGCCGACCCGGCGGTGCTAGCCGACGAGATCAGCGCGGCGCGCGCCAACGCCGCGGCGGCGGGTGAGCAGGTCGCCGACCGCCGCGCCGCCGCCGCGACCCGCGCGCGCGAGCTTGCCGCCGACCGCGAGCGCGATGCCGCTGCCCAGCGCGAGGCTGGCGAGTGGCGCGAACGTGGCCGCAAGGCCGGCGAGCGACTGGTCGAGACTGCTGCGCGCGCCGAAGCGCTCGCCGAGGAGCGCATCACGCTGACCGGCGAGCCCGATCGGCTGGCGGCGGAGATCGAGCGGATCGAACAGGACAATGCGTCGAGCGAAGCGGCGGTTGCATCCGCCGCCGCCGCCGAAGGAAATGCCGAGCAAGCTGTCGCGGTCGCCGCGCAGGCCTTGGCTGACGCGGGCGAGGGGTTCGCCGCCGCGCGCGAGGCGCGCGCCGGGGCTGCGGCCCGCGCTGAAGCCCAGCAGACCCGCCGCGCCGAACTGGCGCGCGAATGCGGCGAAAAGTTCGAATGCCCACCGCCCTTGTTGCCCGAGCGATTCGCTTTCGATTCGGCCGCGCTCGACCCGGTGGAGGCCGAACGCGAGACCTTCGAGCGATTGTCCGCCGAGCGCGAGCGACTGGGGCCGGTCAACCTTGTTGCCGAGAGCGAACTTGCCGAGCTCGAGCAGAACCGCGCGCAGGGCGCCGCCGAACGCGACGAACTGCAGGAAGCGATCAACCGTCTGCGCGGCTCGATCGGAAGTCTCAACCGCGAGGGCCGGGTGCGCTTGCTGGATGCATTCGAGAAGGTCGACGGCCATTTCCGCAGCCTGTTCACCACCCTGTTCGACGGCGGCCAAGCACATCTCGAGCTGGTCGAGAGCGACGATCCGCTTGAGGCCGGGCTGGAGATTATGGCCCAGCCGCCAGGCAAGCGCCTCAGCGCGCTGACCTTGCTGTCGGGCGGTGAGCAGGCGCTGACTGCGGTGGCGCTGATCTTCGGTCTGTTCCTGACCAACCCGGCGCCAATCTGCGTGCTCGACGAGGTCGATGCGCCGCTCGACGACGCCAACGTCGATCGCTTCTGCGACCTGCTCGACCGGATGACCGCCCAGACCGACACGCGCTATCTGATCGTCACCCACAATGCCGTGACGATGGCACGGATGCACCGCCTCTATGGAGTGACAATGATCGAGCAAGGGGTCAGTCGGTTGGTGTCGGTCGATCTGGGTGGTGCTGAGCGGTTGCTTGCCGCTGAGTAAGAAGAAAGACTGCAATTCGCTATTGCGAGTGATTATCAATAACGTTAGAGCTCACCCGTCTCAAGGGGAGTGATAATGCGTTCCAGCCTGATCCTGTCAGTTTCGTTCCTTTCGTGCGCTGTTCCGGCTGCTGCTTATTCCGGCGTTAGCGCGGTCGAATCGACCGTGACCGCGGTTGATTCAACCGAAGCTACCGCTGCAGACACGAATTTCGACTCGCCGATCGTCGTCGAGGGCCAGCGCTCGAGCTATGGCGCCGCGACAATCACCAGCGCGACCAAGACCAATACCCCGGTGCGCAACATCCCGCAGGCGCTGACGATTATCACCAAGGCGCAGATCGACGATCAGGGCCTTCGCTCGATCGGTGAGTTGCTGACGTTCGTTCCGGGTGCCTCGACCGGCACCGGCGAGGCTAATCGCGACCAGATAACGCTGCGTGGCAACAACAGCACCGCCGATTTCTTCATCAACGGCCTCCGCGATGACGTCCAATATTTCCGCGATTTCTATAATGTCGAGCGAGTCGAGGTGCTCAAGGGCCCCAATGCGATGATCTTTGGCCGCGGTGGCAGTGGCGGAATCGTCAATCGCGTCACCAAGCAATCGCGCTTCGACGCGGTCCGGTCGTTCGACCTTGGCACGACCAGCTTCGGCGGATTGCGCGCCATCGCTGACATCGACCAATCTATAGGAGCTTCGATCGGAGTCCGGATCAACGGCCTGTACGAGCAAGGCGAAAGCTTCCGCCGCCATGTCGATCTTGAGCGATACGGGATCAATCCGACGATCGGGTTTGCAATCGGCCCGGATTCGCGGATCGACGTGTCCTACGAATATTTCCACGATCGTCGTACCACCGATCGCGGCGTTCCATCGGTCACCGATCCGGCGGGTCTCGACAAGCCGCTCAAGGGCTTCGACCGGACCTTCTTCGGTGACCCCGACGACAGCATATCCAACGCCGACGTCCATCTGAGCAGCGCCAGCTTCAGTCACCGGCTGGCCGACGGTCTGACGTTACGCAACCGGACGATGTATGGCGATTACAACAAATTCTATCAGAACATCTATCCGACCAACCTCGACGAGGCGACCAACGAGGTCGTGCTCGACGCCTATCATAGCACCAACGATCGCCGGAACCTGATCAGCCAGACTGACCTGGTGTGGGAGGGTCGCCTTGGCGGGATCGACCAGACGCTGCTGGCTGGGGTCGAATTGGGTCGCCAATGGTCGCGCAACAGGCGCCTGAATGGCACGATCATCGGCGGCAACCGCGTGCCGCTTAGCGCCCCCACGGTCGGCGTCGGGGTGATCTACGCCCTGGCTGCAAGCGCCGCCAACAACCGCACCCGCGCAGCCGTCGTTGCGCTCTATGTGCAGGACCAGATCCGTTTCGCGCCATGGATCGAGTTGGTTGTCGGGCTTCGCTACGATCGCTTCAAGCTTGATGTCGACGATTTGCGCGGTGCCGGGTCGACCTTCGAGCGGACCGACAATCTATGGTCGCCGCGGCTGGGGCTGGTGCTCAAGCCAAACGACCATCTATCCTTCTATGCCAGCTACAGCCGCTCGTATCTGCCGCAGTCGGGCGACCAGTTCAACGGTCTCAGCGTCACCACCGAAGCACTAAAGCCCGAGCGGTTCGACAATATCGAGATCGGTGCCAAGTGGGAACCGATCGAGGGCCTGCTGGCGACCGCTGCACTTTATCAGCTTGACCGAACCAATACTCGGGCGACCGATCCGCTCAACCCTGGGCAGTCGGTGCTGACCGGAGCCCAGCGGAGTCGCGGACTTGAGCTTGGGGTCGAGCGCAGCATTACCGACCGTTGGCAAATCTCGGCGGGCTATGCGTGGCAGGATGCGGAGATCGTGGACACGACGACCGCCGCGCCGGCAGGGCGCAAGGTGCCGCTGGTTCCTAAGCACAGCTTCGCATTGTGGAGCCGTTACGAGGTGACCAAGTCGGTCGGCCTTGGCCTTGGCCTGACCGCGCGCTCGAAGAGCTTTGCATCGATCAGCAATCAGGTGGTGCTGCCGGGCTATGCGCGGATCGACGCCGCCGCTTTCTACAAGGTCGCGCGCGGCGTCGAGGCGCAGCTCAATGTCGAGAATCTGCTCGGCGTCGACTATTTCCCCGCCGCGCATAGCGACAATAATATCGCGCCCGGCGGTCCGCGCAGCGCCAAGCTGACGATGCGGTTCGGGATCTAGCGCTGGCCCGGAACCGGGTGGTTCACACTGCGAGCATCATATGGAACGGCGCTGCGAACTGCCCGGGATCGATGTTAAATAGCCTTCGTGTTCAATGGCTTACTCGGCTTCTTCCGCGATCGCTTTCTTGATCTCGGGGACGTCGGTCTTGGCCTCGACGCGTTCGACCTCCTCCGGCTTGCGGGCGTTGAACTCGGCGCGCAGCTCGACCGCTTTCTCGGCGCCAATCGCTTCCTTGGCCTTGGGGAATTTCTCTTCCTCTTCCTCGTCGATGTGGTGGATATAGTCGTGGGCGAGGGTCTTGAACCTGGTCAGCCAGCCCGACGAGGCCATGTCCATTTCATCGAGTTCGACGAACAGCATGCCGAGGTCGGCATGTTCCTTGACCGAATGCTGCGCATCCTGGCGCATGTCGGTCATCGCCAAGATCGTCGCGTAGAGGGTCTCCTCCTCGGCGGCGGCGTGGGCGTTGGCATCCACCTTATATTGCTCGAACAAGGTGCGGCGCTCGTCACTGTCACCGTGGGTCTCGCCAATCCGCGCGATGAGGTCGCGATGCTTGTCATGATCCTGGATCAACCGGTCGAAAATATCCGCTGCCACTGTGTCTCTCCTGTCTGCCTGACGGCTGAACGGATCAGACGGCGAACAGGTCCAATTGCCGAAACTTGTGGGCGTCGCGCGCCAGCCGGGTTCAGCCGCTTGTCGCCAGGATCCTGGCCAAGGGACGGCGAACAACCATGATCAGCAGTGCGCCAGCCAGCGCGATGGCGGCATCGAGCGCCCAGAAAGCGGCGGGCGTGATCTGGTCGTAGAAGCTGCCGACCCAGCCCATGATCACCGTGCCGAGGAATGGGGCGATGAAGGCGCCGCCCATCAATGTCGACTTGACCGGCGGCGGGGCGAGCGCGGAGACGATCGACAGCGTCACCGGCCAGTACCACATGAACGCCAGCCCGCCGCCGAGATAAGCGGCGATCGCCCACCACACCGCTACCTTGCCGTCCGCACCCGGCAGCAGGCTGCCGAGACTGAGCAACGCGATCGACAGCGCCATGATGGCCGATCCGATGGCCAGCTTGGTCAGGCTGGCGGGCTCGGCCTTGCGCCGCGCCTGCGCCGCCCACAGCGCGACCAGCGGGGCGGCGGCGAGGATGCTTCCCAAACTGTCGAGCGAATTGAACCAGCCGGCAGGGACCATGCCCAGTCCAGTAGCAAGGCGCACCTCGGCGTCGATCCAGACGATGCCGAGGCTCCAGATCATCGGGTAGGCGATGCTGACCGGGATGGTCAGCGCGATCACCGCGACCAGCGCCCGGCTGAGGCGCCGCTCGTCGCTGGTCAGCGCCACCCGCGCCGCCCCCTTCGAGCGGATCACCGGCGGCTCGGGCAGATGGCGCTGCCCGGCGAGGTAGATCACCAGCGCCAGCAGCATCAGCCCGGCGGCGAGCGCGAAGCCGGCGTGCCAGCCGTACATCGCGGCGACCGACACCGTCGCCAGCGGCCCCATCACCGCGCCGATGTTGATCCCGGTCGAGAAAATGGTGAAACCGCGCTCGCGCAGCGACTCCGCTGCCTGCGGATACAGCGTCCCGACCTGCGCTGAAATATTGCCCTTGAGGCAGCCCGAGCCGAGGATCAGCAGGCCCAGCGCGATCAGGAAACTGGCGTCGAACGACATCGCCAGATGCCCCGCGCTCATCAGCAGCGCGCCGATCACCACGGTGCGCTTGGCGCCGAGCCAGCGGTCGGCGATCAGCCCGCCAAGGATCGGGGTGAAATAAACCAGCCCGCCATACCAGCCGTAGATCAGCGAGGCGAACGCGAGATCCGACATCGGCCCGCGAAATTCGAACAGGTGGCGCAGGCCATCGAGTCCGAGCACCTGCTCGGCATGGCCGGGGAGCAGCAATTGCTTGACCATGTACAAGGTCAGCAAGGCGGTCATGCCGTAATATGAGAAGCGTTCCCACATTTCGGTGAAGGCGAGATAGGCCAGCCCGCGCGGATGGCCGTAGATCGTTCCCGTTTGAAATGCGCCCCCGCCCATGGTTGGCGAAGTTATCAGCATAACCGCCCGTGTGAAGTGATTTCGGGGCAGTGCGGTTCGCTATCTGGCGGGCGGCGTGCTACGCCGCTGGCATCACCTGCACTTTTTGCAAGCAACCTGTGACAGGGAGCCCCCATGCTCTCGCTTGCCAA
>Ga0136639_10000613_pt1 | contig 12231 bp, 10 predicted proteins | sample AntDrymUQ8592106_2_FD_113739 | JGI IMG/M metagenome (GOLD analysis project Ga0136639, IMG submission 113739) | Polar desert sand microbial communities from Dry Valleys, Antarctica - metaG UQ859 (21.06) | ecosystem: Environmental > Terrestrial > Soil > Desert | place: Antarctica: Dry Valley...
CAGCGAGACGAGGTGCTCGCCAGCGTCGCCCGCCTGATCGACGGCGGCGGACGCATTGTCATGGGTTCGGTGGACACCCCGAGCGGTACGACCTCGGAGGGTGCCTTCGTGGCTCCCATCCTGCTGGCCTTCCATGACCCGGAAAGCCCGGCCGTGCACGAGATCGAAGCCTTCGGACCGGTCGCTTCCATCATCGAGTACACCGATCTGGACCACGCCATCGCGCTGGCCGCGCGCGGCGGTGGCTCGCTGGTGACGACCGTGGCCACTCACCATCCCGATGTCGCGCGCACTCTCGTGCTCGGGATCGCCGCGCACCACGGTCGGGTGCTGATGCTCGACCGGGTCGACGCGCGCAGCAGCACGGGGCACGGATCGCCCGTTCCGCACCTGGTGCACGGTGGACCAGGGCGAGCCGGCGGCAGTGAGGAGCTCGGTGGCATCCGTTCGGTTCTGCATCACATGCAGCGCACGGCCATCCAGGGTTCGCCTGACATGCTGACCGCCATCACGGGGGAGTGGCACACCGGGGCAGCGGTGCGAACGGGCATCCACCCTTTCCGCAAGTCGCTGGCCGAGTTGCGTGTGGGCGACCAGACTCAGGGTGGTCCCCGCCTGGTGACTCTGGCGGACATCACGGCGTTTGCCGAGGCGACCGGTGACAGGTTCTATGCGCACACCGACGCCGAGGCCGCCGCGGCGAACCCGTTCTTCCCCGGAATCGTCGCCCACGGCTACCTTCTGGTGTCCTGGGCAGCCGGGTTGTTCGTGGATGCGGCCCCCGGGCCGGTGCTGGCGAACTCCGGACTCGAAAAGCTGCGATTCGTGACGCCGGTATCGCCCGGCGACAGCATCCGCGTCACCTTGACGGCCAAGCGGATCACCCCGCGCGAGACCGACGAGTACGGCGAGGTCTGCTGGGATGCGGTGCTGCACAATCAGAACGATGAGGTTGTCGCCACGTACGACGTTCTCACCCTGGTTGCCAAGGAGTAGCCTGGCGCCGCCGGCCGAGAAAGCGACCAAATGGCCCCCCGGAGAGATCCACGGGGGCCATTTGTTCGTCACCATGTGGTAAAAACAGAGCCACAGGTTCCGGGTGTCCGGCCGGTCTCACCGAGGGAATCAGGCTGGATGCTGAGAATCACCGAAATGAGAGAGAACTCCCATGACGAAATCGGCCCGCACACTGAACACAGGCACCCTGATCGGCCTCCTCGCCGCAGTCGCTCTTCTCACCGGGTGTACCCAGTCGGTGCCGGCCGAATCTCCGACTCCCAGCACCACCGCGACGTCATCCGATGCGCCCACCGGTCGGCCGCCCACCGCGGAGCAAACCGCCTGGGCCGGTGACGTCTGCTCGGCAACGGCCACCCTGAACAAAGATGTGCAGGGGCTCGTGTCGACCGCCGCAGCAGGTGGCGACGATGTCTCGGCTCGGCTGTCCACCCAGACGGAGGCCATCAAACAGTCAACGTCACTGCTCTCGGAGACCATCAGGGCGGTGCCGAGGGGCAACGAGGACGATCCCGAGGTGGCTGCCGTTCGGCAATCAGCGGATGACCTCAGCTCGTCCAACTCTGATCTGGAGGCGAGCGTGGCTGCTGTGGAGGGTGCAACCGGCACGGCCCGAGCCGCGGCGCTCGGTTCGGTCGCCAGCGATGCCGGTGCCTCCCTGGCGGCGCTTGCCGCCACGGTGATGGCGATCGGTGCGGCCGCCGCAAACGGCACGAGCACGATCGGACAGGCCTTCGATGCCGCACCGGAGTGCACATCCCTGACCCGATAGGTCCTTTTCCGCTTCGCCCGTTCGTGAGATCGAAGGGAGCACTCTCACGCCCGCTCCCCGAGGAATCTCTGGGATTCGGACGCCGCGGTGTGGCGCTCCCCGCGCTTCGGCGGCACGTACGTGCAGGTGTCCCCAGCGCACAGCTGTGGCTTGTGCTTCGCGAAGGCCCGCTGCAACTCGCAGCCGAGGCAGATGCCGAATGCGCTCTCGATGAACAGGAGCGCCAGACAGAGGCTGCAGAGCGCGAGGGTAATGCCGTTGCCGACGTTCAGGAATCCCAGGACTCCGCAGGAGATGAACGCCATGCCCAGCCCGATCGACCAAGCCAGCTTTTTCTGGGCCGCGCCCACCCACTCAGGTCTTTGGGGTCGAACCAGCAGCGAGCCCACGATGAGGCTCGGGGTGTATCGGGTGCCGACGAAGAGGCGGAAAATCAGGTCGAACATGAAGATGGCGCCGAACATGCGCAGCGGTTGATAGTCGTGCGTGAGCGCGGCAACCATGAAGGCACTGATGCCGCCGAGGAAGAGCAGGCCGGCGGATGCTCGAACCGCTCGTTCGTTGACGACCGGGAAGTCGATGCCATCGACGAGTTCGCCGATGACCGGTTGTTCCTGGGGGGTCATGATGGTGTGCTCGTGATGACCGAAATCCCGTTCAGGGCCTGGATGCCTCCGGCGCGGTAGGCCTCCCAATCGCGGTCCTGACGTAGGCCGGGTGTCACCTGGGCTGCCCAGCGGGCCCTCACGATGGTGGCTTCGGCATCGATCTGAGCGGCCACGGAGTCATCGGTGATGCGTCGCGACAGCTCACCGAGTGCGGCCACTTTGCCCTCGTGGAACTTGGCGGCCGGATGTGAGCGGCCGTCCTTCGCGCCCTCGCAGGAGGTCGTGTCGCCCAGCACCATCGACCACTCGTGGGCCGCGTGGGTGCGGGCGAGCAAAATTTTTGTCCTGGTGAGGTGTGTGGACTCGTCAGCTGCCATTACGGCACGTGCAGCGATCGGACTCCGGCACTCCGTGGAGCGCGTCTTCGACATGCTGGCCGCACCCATCCCAGGTTGCCTTTGTGCAGTGTGAACACGTGATCTGGTAGCACATGGTGAACCTCTTCCTGTCTGTGGGAATGAGACTAACATACCCCCCGGGGTATGTAAACCAGAGAAAAAAGGCGGGCAGAGAATTCTCTGCCCGCCTTTGTACTTGAGGTGATTTATTTAGCGGTGACCGTGATGAGCGGGCTACCGGCCGTCACCTGTCCAGACGCTGCCTGGTCGACCGATCCGAACTTCTTGGGGTTCGTCACAAGCACCGGGGTGACCAGCGAGTAGCCGGCATCTTCGATGACCTTGCGGTCGAAAGTGACCAGGGGGGTACCTTCTTCAACCCGGTCGCCCGCTGCGACCTTGACGCTGAATCCCTTGCCACCCAGGTTCACGGTGTCGATACCCACGTGAATGAGCATTTCAACACCGTTGTCGAGTCGCAGTCCGAAGGCATGGCCGGTCGCCTGAGCGACGAGAACCTTTCCTGCCGCCGGTGCGTACACGGTGTCCTCGGTCGGATCGATTCCGACGCCCAGCCCGACAATTCCCTTGCTGAACACAGGGTCCGGCACGTCGGCGAGCGGAACGACCATGCCGGCGATGGGCGAACCGATCGTGGCCAGAACGGTGGCAGTTGCTGTGGCGGTCGCAGTAGCCGTGCCGGTGCTTGAAGCACCAGCAGCAATCGGGGCCGCGATGTTCGAGGCAGGTGCTGCCTCGTCGCTCGCAGCGTTTTCTGCAGCCAGTGCCTCGGCGAATTCCGCCTTCTGCTCGGGCGTCTTGTAGCCGGAGAGGATCACGAGGATCATCGCGGTGAAGAAGGACGCGGCAATAGCGCCCGAGTACAGCGGGATGTTGTCGAACGCGGGAATGGTCAACAGCGAGGTGAAGACGAAGGCGCTGGTCTTCACGCCGCCGCCGAGACCGATGATGACGCCACCGACGAGGCAACCCACGAGCATCCGCGGGTAGATACGCTTGAATCGCAGGTGGATGCCATACAGCGACGGTTCTGAGATGCCGCCCAGGAGCCCCGCCGCGAGCGCTCCGGTTGCCGTCTGCTTCATGAGTCTGTCCTTCTCGCGGATGGACAGGAAGAGCACACCAGCCGTCGCACCGAAGGCTGCGAAGTTCCAGGCGCCCATGGGGCCCTGGATGAAGTCATAGCCGAGGGACTGGATGTTGAGCAGCATGACCGCGTTCAGCGGCCAGTGCAGACCGAGCGGAACCATGAACGGGTAGGCCAGGGGGATGATGACCGCGAAGATGAACGGCGAGAAGTCGTTGATCGAGCTGAGGAAGGCACCCAGACCGGCACCGCCGTACACGCCCATCGGGCCGATCACGAAGGCGGTCAGCGGGATCATGACGAGCATGCTGAGGAACGGTACGAAGATCAGCTGCACGCTGGAAGGAATGATCTTTTTCAGATACTTGGTCAGCAAACCAAGCACGGCCGCCATCAGCAGCGGTGGGAACACCTGTGAGCTGTAGTCGGTGACGGTCAGCGGCAGTCCGAAGATCTGCACGATGGCAGCCTTGCCACCGAAGACGGTCTCTGCACCATCGGTGAGGCCCAGCGCGCTGAAGCCGGGCAGCATGACGACGGCCATGATGCCGAAACCGACCCAGGGGTCAGCACCCAGCCGCTTGGAGGCGTTGTAGGCGACCATCAACGGCAGGAAGACGAAGACGCCCTGCCACATCAAGTTGAGGAACTGCCAGGACGGGTCGAGGGTGACGCCCGGCGCGTTCCACGAGGGGATCACTCCGAGGGTTGCCATCAAGGCCATGAACGTGATGAACAGCGACGCACCGAGCAATGCACCAAGGATCGGGCGGAAGGAGTCGGACAGAACCTCGAAGAATGTGTCGAGCCCGGCGAACTTTCCACGGGGGCCCTTCGCACGTTCCGCGGCCTTAACATCGGCGATGGAGTCGCCTGTACCGTGATTCTTCATTTCGGGAAGCGCCATAATGTCGTTGTATACGGTCTCTACGGCTCCGCCGATGACAACCTGGTAGCGATTGCCGGCCTGCGGAACAGCACCGAGGACAACAGGTATCGCCTCGACGGTTCCCTGATCAATCCCCGATGCATCCTTGAGCGTGAAACGTAACCGGGTGGCACAGTGGGTGAGGCCGACGATATTCTTGGCCCCTCCGATACTTTTTATAATGTCTGCAGCGGGTTTCGATGCCACCTTGGTCTCCTTATGGTGTCTGGATGCGGATTATTACATCGTTAGCAACGATAACGGTTTTCGCATCCGATTGTGAATTCTCAGGGCTGGAGAGACGTGTTGCCTGCGGTGATGGCAGTGCTACTGCGGCGGAAGAAGAACAACGTTTCCGACATGGCGCTTCTCAAGGAAGTCCCGCTGCGCGGCGACAATGTCGCCCAGCGGGTAGGTGCGTTCGAGCAGCGGGCGGATCTCGCCGCGTTCGACGTACGATACGACGTCGGCAAACACGTGCTCGTCCCAGGCGGTGCAACCGATGAGTCGTAAGTCGCCCAGGTAGAGCGTCCGTAGGTCAAGTTCGACAATCGGGCCGGCGATTGCGCCCGACGTCACATAGGTACCTCCGTGGCGCAGCACGGAGAGCATGCTGCCAAACCCGCTGCCTGCGACGTTGTCGATCACCACGTCGACGCTCTGGGGGCCAAGAAGCGAGACCGGGTCCTGTCCCCGCTCGAGGACCTCATCGGCACCAATCTCGAGGACACGCTCCCGTTTAGTGACGCTCGCGATCCCGATGACATACGCGCCCCGTCGTTTCGCGAGCTGCACGACGGCCGATCCCACGCCCCCGGACGCTCCGGGAACGAGCACGCGCGTGCCCTGGGTAATCCCGGCACGGCTCACCATGTTCTCCGCGGTGCCGTACGCACAGGGAATCGTTGCCAGCTCGGCGTCGCTCCACGTGCTCTCAACCGGGAACACGTCACGGGCCCGAACAACAGTGAACTGTGCAAATGCGCCATCACGATCAGATCCGAGCCATTCTGTCTCGCTTGACCCTGACCGGTCCAGAGGCATGCACGAACGAATGAGCACGCGGGCACCGATGATTCTTTGGTCGACCTTGGTACCGACGGCGACGACACGGCCGCAGCAATCTGCGCCCTGGATGAGCGGAAACGGTGTTGCCTCGTTCCAGCCACCGTCGCTGCGACCTGCCCCCAGCCCATCGATCCCGTCGGATGATTCGTTGGTGGCGGTCGACACCGTCGACGAGTACCAGCCGAGTCGCGTATTGATGTCTGTGTTGTTCACACCGGCCGCGAGCACCTGAACGAGAACCTCGCCAGGTCCGGCCACTGGTTTGGGGACCTCGCGCACAACAAGCTGGTCGAAGTCACCGACACCCGTGGTGACGACGGCGATCATGGTGGCCGCGTCCGCGTGGGAGGCCTGAGTACTCTGTCGATGGCTCATGGCACCAGTCTTGCAGGAAGGCCCGTACCGCCGGTGGCGCTCCCTCAATCCGTGATCGTTCCCTGGTCCGACGGCGTCGTGCAGGGCCGCTGGCAGGCAGGTCAGAGATCGGCGAGCATGCTCACCGGGGACTCGATGCAGCGTGCAATGTAGGTGAGGAAGCCGGCGGCGGTGCCACCGTCGCAGACTCGATGGTCGAAGACCAGGGAGAGTTCGACGACTGTGCGCACCGCGAGAGCGTGGTTGACCACCCAGGGGCGTTCGATCATCCGCCCAATACCGAGGATGGCGGCCTCCGGGTGATTGATGATGGCGGCCGACCCATCGACCCCCAGTGACCCGAAATTGTTCAGGGTGAAGGTGCCGCCGGTGAGCAGCGCCGGCGGGAAGGCGCCGTCCGCGGCGTGGGCCACGATCCCGGCGATCGCGTCCCGCAGCTGTCGTGTGGTCATCGTGTGGGCGCCGTGCACGACCGGGACCATCAGCCCCCGGGGGGTTTGCGCGGCGAGTCCGAGGTTGATGGCACCGCGCTGCAGGATCTCCTGGCTGGCGGTGTCGACCGAGGAATTCAGCAGCGGGAACCGGCGCAACCCGGCCACCGTGAACCGGGCGATCAGCGCCGTCACGCTGAAGCGCTCACCGGTCGTTTCGAACAGGCGGTCGCGCGCGGCGAACAGCTCGGTGGCGTCCACGTCGAGCCAAATGGTGGCCTCGGGGATCTCCCGGCGTGAGGTGGTCATGCGCTCGGACACCACCCGGCGCAGTCCGCTGATCGGGATCCGGATGTCGTCGGCGCGGGTATCGACACTCTCGATCGTCGGGACAGGCCCGACACTCCCTGTCTCGACCTGTGCTGGAGCCGTGGCGGCGCTCGCCGAGGCCTGGTCCCGGATCGCCGACTCGACGTCTCGGCGGAGCACAAGCGAATTGCTGCCGCTGCCGGTCAGCGTGGTCGCGTCAAAGCCGTGCTCGCGGGCCAGCCGTCGCACGAGCGGGGAAACGACGGGGGATCGCCCCGCAGGAGTGGTGTGCACGGCGGGGGTGGTCTGTGCGGGCGCAGCCGCTACCGGCGCCGGCCTGCCGGGACGAGCCCCGAAACGTGCGGCGGTAGGGCGACGCACCGGCCGCGTGTTTTCGTTGGTGCCATAGCCGATCAGCACGGCACCGGATGCTGCGCCTTCGGCTGGTGCGGACTGTACCGCTGCCGGAGAGTCCGGAACGGCCGGAGTGGTGGTATCCGCGGCATCCGTCACCGTCAACAAGACTTGCCCAGCGTGTACGACTTCGCCGACAGCGCCGATCAGGGCTGCGACCACGCCGCCGTATGGCGACGGCAATTCCACGATGGACTTGGCCGATTCGACCTCGACCACGGGCTGGTCGATGGCGATGGTGTCGCCCACGGCTACCAGCCAGGACACGATTTCGGCTTCGGTGAGTCCTTCGCCGAGGTCAGGCAGGATGAAGTTCTGACCCATCAGTTCCACTCCCACGTTCCAAGGGCGGCGAGGACACGGTCGGGGGTTGGCAGGAAGTACTCCTCGAGTTTGGGTGACGGGTAGGGGATGTCGAAACCGGTGATGCGCAGGATCGGCGCTGCCAGGTGGAAGAAGTTGCGCTCGGTCAGCCGGGCGGCAACCTCGGCCCCATAGCCGCCGAACTGCGCCGCCTCGTGCAGCACGGCGGCGCGGGAGGTCTTCCGCACGGAGGCACCCACCGTCTCGTCGTCGAACGGGGACAGGCTGCGCAGGTCGACAACCTCGATCGAGAGTCCCTCGGCCACCGCGAGCTCGGCCGTCGCGAGGGCCGTCTTCACGGTCGGCCCGTAGGCGATCAGGGTGACGTCGGTCCCCTCGCGGAGCACGGCCGCGGTATTCATCGGTGCCGTGCGCACGGGCAGGCTGAGCTCGGCCTTGGCCCAGTACCGGCTCTTGGGTTCGAGGAAGATGACCGGATCGTCGCTGCTGATGGCCTCGCGGAGCATCGAGTAGGCATCCGCCGGATTCGACGGTGAGACCACGGTAAGGCCGGGCGTGGCTGCCCAGTAGGCCTCGGAGGAATCGGAGTGGTGTTCCACGCCGCCGATGTCGCCGGCGTAGGGGATCCGGATCACGAGCGGCAGCTGGATGCGCCCGCGGGTGCGGTTGCGCATCTTCGCCACGTGCGACACGATCTGCTCGAACGCCGGGTAGCTGAACGCGTCGAACTGCATCTCCACGACGGGGCGCAGGCCGTACATGGCCATGCCGATCGCGGTACCCACGATCCCGGATTCCGCCAACGGCGAGTCACTCACCCGGCTCTCCCCGAATTCGGCGTACAGCCCGTCGGTCACCCGGAAGACGCCGCCGAGCGGGCCGACATCCTCGCCGAACAGAACCACCGTCGGGTCGTCGCGCATCGCGTCCTGGATCGCGGCGTTGAGCGCCGCCGCCATGGTGAGGGTGACCGGCGCGCGCACGGGCGCCGGTTCGGTGTCGTGAAGCGTCATCGGATTTCCTCTGATTGCGCGGTGATGGATGCGGCGGCGTGTTCGGCGAGCTCGGCCGCGAGGAAGGCGCGCTGCTCCATCAGGGCGGCGCGCGGCGTTGCGTAGACGTGGTCGAAGAGCTCGAGCGGATCCACGGGTGCGGAACGGGTCATGCATTCCCGGGTGGCCGCGGCCAGGTCTTCGGCCTCGGCACGGATGTCCGCGCGCTCCGCGTCGCTCAGCGCTCCGACCTCGCACAGATAGGTGTCCAGGCGTGTGATCGGGTCGCGCCGTCGCCAGATCTCCAGATCCCCGGCATCGCGGTAGCGGCTCGGGTCGTCGGAGTTGGTGTGTGCCTCCATCCGGTAGGTCAGACCCTCGATCAGGGTGGGGCCGTGCCCGGCGCGGGCGTTCTGCACGGCCGTTGCGGTGACCGCGTACATCGCAGCCACGTCGTTGCCATCCACGAAGTAGCCGGGCATTCCGTAACCGATGGCCTTGTCGGCGATGGTTCGGCAGCGCATCTGCTTGTCCAGAGGCACGCTGATCGCAAACTGGTTGTTCTGCACCAGGAAGACGACGGGAGCCTGCCAGACGGCGGCGAAGTTGAAGGCCTCGTGGGCGTCGCCCTCGCTGGTGGCGCCGTCTCCGAGAAGGGTCAGTGCCACGGTGGTGTCCCGCTTGAGTTTGGACGCGGTCGCGAGCCCCACGGCGTGCAACGCCTGTGTGGCCAGCGGGGTGGCCTGCGGTGCAATCCGGTGGGCGTTCTGGTCGTACCCGCTGTGCCAGTCCCCGCGGAACGAGGCCAGGATATGCTCGGGCGGCACGCCCCGGGTGAGCAGGGCGATGCTGTCCCGGTAAGTAGGGAAGAGCCAGTCCTCGGCGCCGAGTGCGGCGACCGCGGCGATCTCGCAGGCCTCCTGGCCGAGGGCGGACGGGTACGTCGCCAGACGCCCCTGCCGGGTCAGCGCGGTGACCTGCACATCGAACCGGCGGGCGACGACCATGCGCCGGTACAGGCTGAGCAGCGTGGCTGGGTCCGGCAGGGCGAACCCTCCGGCCTCATCAGGCGACGCGGCGCGGCCAGTGTCATCGATCAGGCGGAGGGGGCGGGGCGCGGTGAGGGGACTCTCTACCAGGCTCTCGACATTGAGGCTCATGACGCAATGGTGGGGCATCTCCTCACCTTCGACGAGGCTCCGACGACGGATGCGAACGTTTGGTCCGAAGCGGCGTCGCGCCGTGCCATTCGTCCGCGAAAAATGGCTTTTCAGCGCCAGCTGTCCGCAGCCCGGGCCGGGGGCAGACCGGTGATCTCCTCGAGAATGAGGTGGGACCGGGTATTGGTCACGCCGGGCATACTGTGGATGTCGCGCAGGATGGCCTGGCTCAGCTGTTCGTGGTCAGGGGCACTGACGGTGAGAATGATGTCGATATCGCCGCTGACGGCTTGCGCCTTCTCGACGAACGGCAGCTCGCTGAGCCTGCGGGCCATCTCGGCCCACGAGACGTCCCCGATCTTCACGATCACGAGGGCGGAGACCCTCAGCCCGAGTGCCCGGCGGTCGATCTGCGCGCCGAACCCGGTGACCACCCCCTGACGCAGGAGATTCTGCACGCGGCTGTGCGCGGTGGTGCGGGAAATGTGCACGAGTGTGGCCAGCTGCCGCATCGACAGGCGGCCGTCACGGCTGAGTTCGGCCACGATCTGCCGGTCGATCGGGTCGAGACCTTCGGGCGTGCCCGGAGCGGCGGGGGCCACGTGTCGCGTCATTGGAATCCTCAGGCTGGGGGAAGCCTCAGACTACTGCCAGCTCAGGCGACCGACGCATCGCGCGCAGGTAGTGGTTCTTGGGCCAGTGGCGCAGCCGACGCGGGAGATGAGGGTAGATGCGTCTTGTCAGCCGGATCAGCCGGTCGAAGTGGCGCTGCGACCCCTCGTTCCAGGGCAGGTCGAACAGCTCTCGCACCGAGACGGGGAGCAGACCGACGGTCACAAAACGTCCAAACGGCATCATCAGCCGCAGCCAGAGCGGCCCGGTGCGAGGGTGCAGCAGCTGGCGAGCCACGGTGCGGGTGGCGGCATCCGTCCGCAGCTCGCCGAGCCGTTGGTCAAAGTACCGGGCGAAGGCTGCCCGGTCGCGGGGCCACAGCCCCAACGGCATCTGCAGCGCCGTGCCCAGAACGGCGTACTCGCTGTAAAGGGCGTCGGCCGTGGCGTCGTCTGGCGGACCGTAGACCAGCTCCCGCATCGTGATGGCAGAGTCGTACAGGGTTGCCGCCACCCAGAGCTGCAGCTCCGGAGTGAAGGCGCTGTATGCCGGGCGCTCCGCGGTGGCCGGGCCTGCGACCGGGCCATGGGCGTGATTGACCTGGTGCCGTGCCCGGGCAGCCTCCTCGGGCGTGCCGAACACGACGGCGTACACGTAGGTCAGGGTGCCGCGCAGCCGATCCAGTGGTCTCGCCGCGAAATCGCTGTGGTGGGCCACCCCATGGCCAATCGACGGGTCGGCGATCTGCAGCAGGATGGACCGCCCGCCGGCGGCAATCAGCACGGCCTCGCCAGCCATGGCCTTTATCTGCATTCTGGCCTCCCCGCTTGATGACTGAGTGTATCGCCGACATCCGGTAAGCGGATGGGCGCCGCGCCACTCCCGCGGCCGGCAGGCTAGCCTTGATCGATGATCTCCGGCCGACGACACCCGGCCCGCGCACGCCGCCTGGCGGCGCTCGCCACAGCGGCCCTGCTGGCTCTCACCCTCTCGGGCTGCACCGCCGCGCCTGAAGCGAACGAGCAGAGCGGCACCGCCGGCGCGGCCCCGTTGGGGCCCGGCTGGTCGGCCGATCCGGTTGCAGAAGACGCCACCCGGCGCCTCGCTGCCATGTCCCTGACCGAGAAGGTTGCCAGCCTGCTGATGCTGCACCAGCCGGGAACGGATCCCGCCGCGCTGCGCTCGTTCGCCGCGGTGAACGGCGTGGGCGGTCTCATTCTGATGGGCGATAATGTGCCGGAATCCCCGGAGGTCATGCGGGCGATGACGGATGCCCTCAGTCCCGAGCCTGACCTTCCGCTCCTGATCGGTATCGACCAGGAGGGCGGCGAGGTGTCCCGGCTGCCCGCCGACCTGGCCCCGGGGGCGGAGCTCCTGCGCACGCTTCCCACACAGGCCACGGAGGAGTCCTTCCGCAGCCGGGCTACCCTGTTGGAGTCCGTCGGCGTGAGCGTCAACTTCGGCATCGTCGCTGACGTCACGGCCGACCCCGGCTCGTTCCTGGCCGGCCGGGTGCTCGGCACCGACCCCGCCTCGGCATCCTCCCGGGTGGCTGCAGCGGTCGCCGGTGAGCGCGGCCGGGTGCTGAGCACGCTCAAGCACTTCCCGGGACACGGAGCGGCGCCGGGGGACTCGCACCGAAGCATCCCGTCGACACCGCTCGGATACCAGGACTGGCTCGCGGCGGAGGCGCCGCCCTTCGAGGCCGGGATCGC
>Ga0136639_10000614_pt1 | contig 12218 bp, 10 predicted proteins | sample AntDrymUQ8592106_2_FD_113739 | JGI IMG/M metagenome (GOLD analysis project Ga0136639, IMG submission 113739) | Polar desert sand microbial communities from Dry Valleys, Antarctica - metaG UQ859 (21.06) | ecosystem: Environmental > Terrestrial > Soil > Desert | place: Antarctica: Dry Valley...
CTGGGGCTGGGCGGAGGATGTCTGATCGGGTGTGGACAGCACTTTTCGCTCACTTCTCTGTGGGGTAGAAACCGTGATGGTCTGTCACAGCCGGCCCTCGGATTGCAGGCTGCACAATGGGGACACCTCTCTAGCCTGCTAAGTTCTTCACAAACGGTCAAGCGGTTTGAACATATGTGCAAGGAGTGGACATGACTCTCCCGAACGATCCGGTGCTCTCCGACCGGACCACCGACGCGCTAGCGGCTGCGCACCTGTACTACATCCAGGACCTGACGATGGATGCCATCGCCCACGAACTCCACACGTCCAGATCTTCGATTTCCCGCCTACTCAGCCAGGCCAGGGCCAGCGGGCTCGTCGACATTCAGATCCGCTCTCCCCTCGACGCGACGAGCAGTCTGGAGAAGGTCATCCTCGACCGGTACCACGTCACCGCGCATGTCGTTCCCGTTACCGACCACGCCAGCGACGTCGACCGGCTGGAGCGGGTGGCCCTGTCGGTTGCACGGATTCTCGGGCAGTTCTTCGATTCGAACATGACCATGGGCATCGCCTGGGGTTCCACGATGAGCGCGATCAGTCGGCATGTGACTCCGAAAAAAACCTATAACTCCCACATCGTGCAGCTCAACGGCGCCGGGAACATGCGTACCACCGGGCTCGACTACTCCAGCGAAATTCTCCGCCGCTTCGGCAAAGCGTACGGCGCCACCGTCGAGCAATTCCCGGTGCCCGCGTTCTTCGACGACCCGGCAACCCGGCAGGCGTTCTGGCGGGAGCGCGGCATCACCCGACTGCTCGACATGCAGTGCCGCCTGGACGTTGCCCTATTCAGCCTCGGCTCCCCTTTTTCGGGAGTCCCGAGCCACGTCTACGCCGGCGGGTATCTGGAGGACGGCGACTATAACTCCCTCAGTCGCGACGGCGCCGTGGGCGACGTTGCGACGATCTTCTTCCGGGCCGACGGCTCGACCGACGGAATCGCGCTGAACGAGCGCAGCACCGGGCCGGAGTTCTCGGTCCTGCGCCGCATCCCCCGCCGGATCTGCGTGGTGTCCGGCAGCTCCAAACTCGCCAGCCTGCGCGGAGCACTGTCCGCCCGGCTGATCACCGATCTGTTCATCGACGAGGGAACCGCCAGGGCTCTGGCAGATTCCTGAGCGAGTCGGCGAGCGGCTGCCGGCAGCGGCAGGTTGCCTGTGGGAACTGACAGAGTGAGGCGGCGCCCGGAGTCTTCACTCAGGGCGCCGCCTCACTCAGCCACTCACCACGGCCTCACGGGCATTGAATTCAGTGAGCTTCGACGACCACGGGGGCGTGCTTCTGCACGTACATCACCGGTGCCGGCAATCCGCGCGCCTTGCGGACGGAGCGAGAGAGCCGCTCAATCGACTTGAGAGCGTCCACGACGTCGTCGGCAGTGACCGAGAACGGCATGTTGTGGATCGTCTCGCCCGGCAGGGTCGCTGCCTTACCGATGGCCTGCAACTCCTTCTCGTCGTCGAGCGTGAGACCGATCTCCGTGAGCGTTGTGGGCAAACCAACCAGCGTGGTGAACTCGATGAAGTCCTCCACCTCGGCCCGAGGTGCGCCCTCAAGAACCAGCTGAGCCATCGACCCGATATTCACCTTCTGACCGTGGGTGAGACCGTGCGTCTGCGGAGCGGCGGTCAGACCGTTATGGATGGCGTGAGCTGCCGCCAGTCCGCCCGATTCGAAACCGAGCCCGGATAGGAGCGTGTTCGCTTCAACCAATTTCTCCACGGCCGGGGTGACCAAATTGTCACGAACCGCATCGAGAGCCGGCAGTGCGTTCTCCCAGATGACGTCCCAGGAAAGCTTGGCGAGCGCCGTTCCGGTTTGAGTCGGCAGCCCTCCGGCCATCGTTGGCGCGTTGGCTGCTGCCGTGGCGCGCGCCTCAAGCCAGGTTGCCAGAGCATCGCCGACTCCCGCGATCAGGAATTCGACCGGTGCATTGGCGACTATCTGGGTGTCGATGAGAACGAGGTCGGGGTTACGGGGGAAGAACCGGTACTCGACGAACTCGCCCTCCTCGTTGTAGATCACCGCGAGTGCGGAGGTGGGCGCATCCGTCGACGCCACAGTGGGCACGCTGACCCAACGAATGCCGGCCAGATATCCGGCAGCCTTAACCGAGTCGACGGTGCTTCCGCCGCCGACGCCGACAATCACGTCGGCTTTGGTTTCGCGAATTTTCTCGACCAGGGCGTCGACGACGGCGGCAGTCGCATACTTGCCGAACGCGACCCGTTCTACTCGAAGGTCGGCCGCGGCGAAGCTCGCCGACACCTGGTCACCGGCGAAACCCCAGACGACGTCGTCAGAGACGATCAGAGGTGAGGTGCCGATCTGGGCGACGAACTCGCCGAGGCGCTCGATCGCGCCCTTGCCTTGGACGTAACGCCCGGGACTCATTACTGTGCGGATTGGAGTGGTCATCGTAGACCTTCTTCCTAGTCGAACTGCGTCTACATCTTTGTGGGACGGTAACGGTGAACCTGACAGGCTCATGGCTGTCACACTATGCCCGCCGTTGCGGCTGCCTCACGGGAAACCCGGCCGGAATGGCACTCGTTCGGGGGCCTCAACCCCGTCCAGCACGTATGCCCACTTCGGGAGTCCCGGTCTCACCGCAGCCATCGGCGCATCAGCACGTGGCTGTCTGCGTTTTTATGAATGGCATTCAGGGATCGGTCCCAGCGACCGGGCCGTTTGCGAATTACCCATGCACGTTTGTGCAATTACGTGCGGGGGCTGCCGCGCGACCGAAAAATGCCCGCCGATTCGAACGAATCGGCGGGCATTGCGGGTGCAGGCAACCAGACCTGGTCCTCAGACCATCGACCCGGCGTCCCGATCAGGCGAACTGCACGGGCGCGACCGGCACAGGTGTGAGCAGCGCCGCGGCTGCTGTTCGGGCCAGGCTCGAACTTGTCGCGGCAACTACGGAGGCGGCGGCATCCCGGCACTGCGTGACGGTGACGCTCATCAAGAGCTCTGCAACGCCGCCCAGGGCACGAGGAGACATCGACAGGCTGGTCACCCCGAGACCCACCAGAATCGCGGCGAGAAGGGGGTCAGCTGCGGCCTCACCGCAGACGCCGACCGGTTTGCCTGTCGCGATCCCGGCCTGGCACGCCTCCTGGATCATCCGGAGCACCGCCGGCTGCCACGGATCATTGAGCAGGGCCAGCTCCCCCATCAACCGATCCGCCGCCATCGTGTACTGAGCCAGATCGTTGGTTCCCAGGCTCGCAAAGTCCACCGTGTGCAGAATGTCCCCTGCGGTGATGGCGGCGGCCGGAGTCTCGATCATGACGCCAACGCTGCGCAAGCCGTGCGCGGAGCACAGCGCTGCGAACGCAGTCGCTTCTTCGACGGTTGCGATCATCGGCGCCATCACTCCGACATCGGCGGTCTCGGCCGCTGCCGCCATGGCGATGGCCTGCAACTGTGTGTTGAGCAGCTCCGGTCTCTGCCACGCAGTGCGATACCCGCGGATGCCGAGGGCCGGGTTGACTTCGTCAGTCTCCGTCACGAAGGCGAGAGGTTTGTCTGCCCCCGCATCGAGGGTTCGGATGATGACTTTCCGGCCGGGAAAGGCCGCGAACACCCGGCGATAGGCACGTACCTGCTCCTCGACGCCGGGAGCCTCCTCATGATCGAGGAAACAAAATTCGGTTCGAAAGAGCCCAACGCCCTCGGCGTTCGCCTCGATTGCGGCAGTCACGCTGTCGGGCGAGGCGACATTGGCGAGGAGTTGCACCCCGTGCCCGTCCTGCGTTCTTCCCGTCCCATCGAACGTACTCACCCGGCTGCTCTTCTGTTCGGCTTGAACAACCTGCTCGTCGGTCGGGTCAACAACGATCACACCGGTCGCACCGTCGACGATCACAACGCTGCCCTCCCTGATCTCCAGCGCATGCCGAGCCGCCACCACGGCAGGCAAGCCGAGGGCGCGGGCGAGGATGGCCGTGTGGGAGGTCGGGCCACCCTCAACGGTCACGATCGCCCGGCACACCGTGGGATCGATCAGCGCGGTATCGGCGGGCGCCAGGTCACGGGCCACGAGCACGTAGGGCTCCGTGCGGTCAGGCAAGCCGGGCGCCGGTCGACCGAGCAGTTCAGCCACGATGCGATTGCGCACATCATGCAGGTCGGGAACGCGCGCAGCGAGCAGCCCGCCCTGCTCCCTGAACGCTGCCGCGATGTCGCCGATCGCCAACCAAACGGCCCGCTCCGGGGTCTGGCCTCTCTCGGTCACCCGGGCACAGGCATCCTGAATCAGCCCGGGATCATTCGCAATCATGACCGTGGCTTCCAGGATCTCCCGCGCCGGACCCGACACACGGCCGGCATTGTGCTGGAGAGCGCTGGCAACGGATGCCGAGGCTGCCTCGATCCGGACCACGGCCGCCGCCCGCTCCTGCTCTGAAAGTTCAGGCGCATCGGCCGGTTCCGCCACTGGATCCGGCATCCGAACGATCGGTCCGACCGCGAAGCCGGGACTCACCCCGAGGGGCCCGCTCGACGACGCCTCCGTCGCCCGCAAAACGTCTGGTTGCGATGCGGACCGCTCAGATGCAGGTGCGAGCGGGGCGACAGTCTCGACCGAGGGTGTGGTCTCGACCTCCCCGAAGCCGCTCTGCACCAGTTCACCCACGGCGTCGAGAGCCTCCCGGGCCTGCCTCCCCGCAGCCGCGACGGAGATCGTGTCGCCCTGACGGGCGCCGACGCCGAGCAGCGCGGTCGGACTGTTGGCCGGCACCGGAGGTCCGCCGGAACGGATGTTGGCAACCGTCACCGCGGCCTCAAAGGCGCTGATGGCTTTGACGAGCATCGACACGGGTCTCGCGTGCAGGCCGTGTGGGTTGCGGAGGGTCACCTCGATGGCATGCTCTGCCACCGGGGCACTATCAGGCGATGGTTCCGGCTGCTCGTCGTCGTCCAGATGGGTGCGTTTGGCCTGGAGAGCACCTCTGGCCTCCCGCTCCACGTCATCCAGACTTGCACCGCCGGCGGCGCGCACCACGGCTGCCATGAGTCCCTCGACGAAGGGCGCGCTTGTCAGCCTGACGGGCACGTCGGCATCCTCCAGGAATTCCAGCGCCATTTCCGCGCTCATCACGGCCGAGCCGAGATCCATCATCACGAGCACACCGTCGGGAGAGGACACCTCGGCGATGGCGCCGGCGACCTTGAATGCATCCGTTCCCGTCACGCCTTCGCCGGCACCGGCCGCGATCGCGATGGCGGGCCCACCGTCGCCGACCATCTCCAGCGCGAGGTCCACGGCTGCCTGCGCAAGCCGCGGGCTGTGCGACACCACTACTATTCCGATCACGAGCTACTCCTGACCCAGAGTCTCGGCCAGAGCCTGGAACAGCAGCGACGTCGACGCGGCGCCCGGGTCGATATGGCCGATGCTGCGTTCCCCGAGGTAGCTCGCCCTGCCCTTGCGGGCGAGCAGGGCTTCGGTGGCATCCCGCCCGGTTTGTGCGGCGGAGTAGGCGGCACAGGCAGCCGAAGGGATATCCAAGGAGTCAACGAGGGCGGCATCGAACGCCTCAAGGGCGGGAGCGAGGACATCGAACATGGTCTTGTCCCCGGCCTCAGCCTTGCCACGGGCGACGACACCGTCCAACCCTGCACGGAGCGCCGACGCCAGGCCGGGTGCGTCCAGGGTGCCGACCGGACCTGCCGTCGCGCCGATCCGCAGGAAGAAGGTTCCGTACAGGGGACCGCTGGCACCGCCCACCGACGTCACCAGGGTCATGCCTGCTCCCTTGAACAGCTCGTCGATGGCACCGGCCGGTGAGGCCTGGATTTTCTCGACGACCGCGCCCATACCGCGGGTCATATTCGAGCCGTGGTCCGCGTCGCCGATGGCTGAATCGAGTTCGGTGAGATAGGAGACCTGCTCGGTGACCAGGTCGTGAAAGCGAGTGAGCCAGCCGGTGAGCTGATCAAGGCTGATCGTCTCATTCGACATGGTGTTAGATCCCCCAGCGCAGTCCGGCGGTGTTCACCGGCGCATCCCAGAGGTGGAGCAGATCATCATCGGCCTTGAGGATCGTGACGGAGCAGCCTGCCATGTCCAAGGCCGTAATGTAATTGCCCACGAGAGAGCGGGCGACCGTGATGCCGGCGGCGTCGAGGATCTTCCTCACTTCGGCATACATGACATAGAGCTCGATCAGCGGGGTTCCGCCCAGCCCGTTCAGCATCACGATCGTCGGGGCGCCGGTGAAGTCCAAATCGGCAAGAATGGGCTCGACAAGCTGACGCGCGACCTCGGCGGCCCCAGCCAGCGGCACGCGGCGGCGTCCCGGCTCGCCGTGAATGCCCACGCCGATCTCCATCTCGTCTTCGGGAAGATCGAAGGTCGGTTTTCCCGCTGACGGTACGGTGCAGCTGGTGAGGGCGACCCCCATGGAGCGGCCCGACTCGTTGACCTTCTGCGCCACCGCCGCGACGGCAGCAAGGTCGCGCCCTTCCTCGGCAGCCGCACCCGCGATCTTTTCGAGCAGGACGGTGGTGCCGACGCCTCGGCGCCCCGCGGTGAAGCTCGAATCCTCGACCGCGACGTCATCGTTGACAACGACGACGGCCACCGTGATCCCGGTTTCTTCGGCCGCCAGTTCAGCGCCGATCTCGAAGTTCATCACGTCGCCCGTGTAGTTCTTGACGATGTGCAGCACGCCGGCTCCCCGGTCGGCAACCTTCGTTGCCTCCAGCATCTGGTCAGGAGTGGGCGACGTGAAGATCGCGCCGGCGCACGCCGCATCGAGCATGCCCTCACCGACGAAGCCTCCATGGAGAGGCTCGTGACCCGTGCCGCCACCCGAAAGCAGGGCGACTTTGCCTGCCGCCTTGGGCGTAGCTCGGAAAATAATCCGATTCACGTGATCAACGTGAAGATCCGGGTGTGCGGCTGCGACACCGGCGAGGGAATCGGCGAGAACTGTCTCTGCGGAATTAATGAGTTTTTTCATTTCTGAAACTTCCTGATTGACCTTCATGGTTGCTCTCCGTTGAACTTGTCGAGGTGTGATCCGTAGGCCGACTTCGCCTGCAACTCAATAGAAATACAGAATGCAATTCGATAATGTCGAATATCCCCCGTATGCGTGGTAAATGTCAAGGCGGTGTGCGAACGCACCTCGATCAGACGGCATACTGTAAATGATTGATTGGAGGTGCACAGTGATTCAAGCCATCGATCGTGCGGCCAAGGTGCTGTCGTCGCTGCAGGGCGCGCGCCACCTCGGCATCACGGAGCTTTCCGCCGAACTGGGGCTTTCGGCCTCGACAGTGCACGGAATCGTCAAATCGCTGCAGGGCCACGGTCTCGTTGCCCAGGAGTCCGGCGGCAACCGGTACATGCTCGGCCCGGCCCTGCTCAAGCTCTCGAATGTCTATCTCGACACGCTCGATGTGCGCGCCCGGGCGATGCGCTGGACCCTCGAACTCGCTCGCAGAACCGGACTGTCCACACGCCTCGGGGTGCAATTGTTCGACGAGGTCATCATCATCCACCATAACCAGCGGCCGGACGGCAGCCAGCAGATGCCCGAGACGGGCCTGTCCATCCCCGCTCATGCCTCGGCCATGGGCAAGGTCCTTCTCGCATACAGCCCCGAGTACGCCGCCGGATTGCTGGGGCGGCCGCTTCGCCCTCTCACCGGCTCCACGATCATCGACCCGAGCCAGCTGGCCATTCAGTTCGCCTCGATCGCGGACTACGGCATCGCGACCGAAGAGGACGAGGCCGTGTTGGGCGAGTCCTCGGTTGCCGCGCCCGTGGTCGACACCCGCGGCAACGTCATTGCTGCGGTCGCCGTTGTCGTTCCGTCCAGCCAGTGGCCTCCCGAATCCGACGTGCTCAACAGCTTGCGGGAAACGGCTCGGAACATCTCCCGAGAACTCGGAGCCAGCACGTGGCCGCCGCGGGCTCCCCAACCGGTCGCCGTCGCGCATCCGAAGTCACAAGAGCCGACTCCCCGGCCGGAAACGTGAACGGGAATTCTGTGACACGGGACGCGTTGGACTATAACTAGTAGTAGTTACAAGAAACGTGCTCCGGGGTCGGTGTAAGTCCGAACCGGCGGTGAAAGTCCGCGACCCGTTCCGCTCCCAGAGCGAAACGGTTGAGCTGGTGAAATTCCAGCACCGACGGTTAAAGTCCGGATGAGAGGCGCACGAGTCGATTGACCATCCCGGTCGGTCGGCGGGTTTCGCCTACGCGCAACCCACTTGGTGTTCGCCGCACCAAAAAACCCGGAGTTCGTTTCGCCAACGGACAGGACGGGAATGACGGACATCGCGGCGCTCGAGGCCACCATGCGGCGCGCCCTCATGCTGTCCGCGAACGGTCCGTCCACGGGCCCCAACCCGCGCGTCGGCTGCGTGATCCTGGGTGCCTCGGGAGATGTGCTGGCCGAGGGCTGGCACCGTGGCGCCGGAACCCCCCACGCCGAGGTCGACGCCCTAAGCCGGCTCTCCACTGGCGCCGCCCGGGGAGCCACCGCCGTCGTCACCCTGGAACCCTGCAACCACACCGGCCGGACCGGGCCCTGCTCGCTCGCCCTGATCGAGGCGGGAGTCGCCCGGGTGGTCTACGCCATTGCCGATCCCGGCATCGTTTCCGCTGGCGGTGCCGACCGGCTCCGCGGTGCCGGAATCGACGTTGCCGGCGGTGTCCTCGCCGACGAGGTCGAACCGTTCCTGGCCGACTGGCTCGGTGCCGCCCGCCTCGGGCGCCCGTTCGTGACGCTCAAGTGGGCGTCGAGCCTCGACGGGCGCGCGGCGGCAGACGACGGGACGAGCCGCTGGATCACCGGGCCAGAGGCTCGGCAGGACGTGCACCGGCGTCGCGCGGCAGCTGGCGCCATCATCGTGGGCACCGGAACCGTGCTCGCCGACGACCCGGCCCTGACCGCCCGCGACGCCGAGGGGCAGCTCCTGCCCACGCAGCCGGTGCCGGTCGTGATCGGTACCCGCAGCATCCCGGCCGACGCCGCACTGCGCTCGCACCCGCATCCGCCTCTGTTCTTCGCCACCGACGATCTGCAGGCCGTGCTGCGCGACCTGCACGCGCGCGACATCCGTCACGTGTTCATCGAGGGTGGACCCACGCTCGCCAGCGCGTTCGTGGCGGCCGGCCTGGTCGACGAGTACCTCGTCTACCTCGCGCCCACGCTGCTCGGCGGTGGGCGCTTGGCCCTCTGCGATATCGGCGTCGCGAGAATCCACGAACAGCGCCGCCTGGCCATCGACCACTACGACCGACTCGGCGACGACCTCCTCGTCGTCGCCAGGCCGAGATAGGACACACATGTTCACCGGAATCATCGAGGAACTCGGCCAGGTCGAGAAGGTGGAGCAATCCACGGATGCCGCACGCCTCACCATCCGCGGCCCGCGAGTCGTGGCCGACGCCGGCCACGGCGACTCGATCTCGGTCAACGGCGTCTGCCTCACGGTCGTGGAGCGCACCGGCGACACGTTCACGGCCGATGTGATGGCTCAGACCCTCTTCATGTCGACGCTCGACGCGGCGAAGGCCGGCAGCCTGGTGAATCTCGAACGCGCCGCCCTCGTCGGCGACCGCCTGGGCGGCCACATCGTGCAGGGCCACATCGACGGCACCAGCACCCTGCTCAGCGTCACCCCCGGCGACGCCTGGCGGGTGCTGCGGTTCAGCCTCTCCCCCGAACTCGCCCCGCTCGTGGTGGGTAAGGGATCCATCGCTGTGGACGGCGTCTCGCTGACCGTCAGCAACATCAGTCCGGCGAGCGACCCGGACCAGTGGTTCGAAGTCTCGCTCATCCCCGAAACCCTCACCGCCACGACGCTGGGACAGCGCGTGGCCGGCGATCACGTCAACATCGAAACCGACATCCTGGCCCGCCACGTGGAGCGCATGCTCGCCCTGGCGGACGCCGGATCGAAAAGGAGCCACTCATGAGTCTCGCCGACATTCCCACCGCACTGGATGCCCTCCGGCTGGGGAAACCGGTCATCGTCGCCGACGATGAGGGTCGCGAGAACGAGGGCGACGTGATCATCTCCGCCCAGCTGGCCACGCAGGAGTGGCTGGCCTGGACGGTGCGGTACTCCTCCGGCTTCATCTGCGCTCCGATGACCAACGACCTGGCCGACAAGCTGGACCTGCCGGTGATGGTGCAGAACAACGAGGACCCCCGCGGCACGAACTACACCGTGTCGGTCGACGCGGCCGACCGGCTCAGCACCGGAATCAGCGCAGCCGACCGCGCCCACACCCTGCGGGTGCTGGCCGACCCGACCTCCATGCCGTCCAGCCTGCACCGGCCCGGCCACATCATGCCGCTGCGGGCAATGGACGGCGGGGTGCGCGAGCGTGACGGCCACACCGAGGCGGCCGTTGACCTGATGAAGCTGGCCGGCCTCGCGCCGGTCGCGGGGATCTCCGAAATCGTCGCCGAGGACGGCGAAATGATGCGCCTCCCTGGGCTCCTCGCCCTCGGCGAGCGCGAGGGCGTGCTGGTGATCACCATCAAGGATCTGATCGCCTACCTGCAGGAATTCCACTGCGACACCGACCTACCCACGGTCAGCCCGATCCTCGAATCCCCGCGGGTCGACTTCGAGGTGGAGACCACGGTCCCCACCCGGCACGGCAACTTCCGGATCCGCGCCTACCGCGACCGGATGACCGGCGCCGACCACGTGGCGATCGTCTCCGGCACCCCCGCCGACGGCGTCCTGGTGCGCGTGCACTCCGAGTGCCTCACCGGCGAGGCGTTCGGCTCGCTCAAGTGCGAGTGCGGGCCGCAGCTGGATGCCGCCCTCGAGACCATCCAGGAGCAGGGCGGCGTTGTCGTCTACCTGCGTGGCCAGGAGGGCCGCGGCATCGGGCTGATCAACAAGCTGCGTGCCTACAAACTGCAGGAGGACGGCCTCGACACCTTCGATGCCAACGTGGCGCTCGGCCTGCCCGCCGATTCCCGCGACTACGGCGCCGCGACGGCCATCCTGCACGAAATGGGCCTTCACTCGGTGCGGCTGCTGACCAACAACCCGGAGAAGATGCGTCAGCTGGAGGCGCACGGCGTCACCGTGACCGAGCGGGTGCCGCTCGTCGTGGGAGTCGGCGCGCACAACCAGGACTACCTGGCCGTCAAGCGCGACCGGATGGGCCACCACATCGCAGAGGCAGACATACTGAAAGGAATCGCACTATGAGCGGAGCAGGATCCCCGGAGATCGAGATCGACGGCACCGGGTTGAACATCGTGATCGTCGCCGGACGGTGGCATGACGTGATCACCGACGGTCTGATCGCCGGCGCGACCCGGGTGCTCGAAGCATCCGGCGCCCGCTACTCCCTGGTGCGGGTTCCCGGCAGCTTCGAGCTGCCGGTGGCGTGCAAGGTGGCCCTCGCCAACGGCGCCGACGCGGTCGTCGCGCTCGGCGTGATCATTCGTGGCGGCACCCCGCACTTCGAGTACGTGTCGTCGGCGGCAACGGATGGCCTCACCCGGGTGGCGCTGGATTCCGGCAAGCCGGTGGGCTTCGGCGTACTCACCCTCGACGACGAGCAGCAGGGACTTGACCGGGCCGGCCTGCCCGGCTCGAAGGAGGACAAGGGCGAGGAAGCAGCCTCGGCGGCCATCGCGACCGCGCAGTTGCTGCAGCATCTGCGCGAGTACGGTGTCGACTGATCGTTCGGGGCTCCGGTGCGACGCGGCATCCGTATCGTTATCTGAGCGTTAGCCGAGGATTAGCGGAGCGGTGACTCCGGACGTAGGGTGCAAGGGCGGCTGTCACAAACGGCCGCCCTTTCGTGCGGCCCCTGGGGGGCAGCCGCTGACGCCTGATCGACGTCTGCTCCTGCACCGGCGGTCCGCTTTCGCGTCAACTCCCGGAGCAGTTCTGCATGTCAGCAACCACAGAGTCGGCGACTCCTGTCGCCCCCGTCACGCCCACGAACCCGCGCAGCCGCGTGATCCTCGCGAGCCTGATCGGCACGACCATCGAGTTCTACGACTTCTACGTCTACGCGACGGCCGCCGTTCTCGTCTTCCCGCACCTGTTCTTCCCGACCGGCAACGAGACCACGGCATTGCTGGCGTCGTTCGCCGTCTTCGGAGCGGCCATGGTCGCCCGCCCCGTCGGCGCGCTGGTCTTCGGTCACTTCGGTGACAAGA
>Ga0136639_10000615_pt1 | contig 12207 bp, 17 predicted proteins | sample AntDrymUQ8592106_2_FD_113739 | JGI IMG/M metagenome (GOLD analysis project Ga0136639, IMG submission 113739) | Polar desert sand microbial communities from Dry Valleys, Antarctica - metaG UQ859 (21.06) | ecosystem: Environmental > Terrestrial > Soil > Desert | place: Antarctica: Dry Valley...
CAGATTGAACACTTCCACGCTCAGCACTTTGAACAAACAGCCCGAATCGGCGAAAGCGTTCAAAGTAGATGTGCGTGTCCATGAGGCAGCACGGGACGGCTGAACGAGCACGTGTCGCCTGACGTGACTTGTCGCCAAGACGTGGAGCAGTCCCGCGACCGCGGCCCGGGCCGGTGCAGTGGTCCTCATGATGCTGGACCGAGCGGGTCGACTTGGGATGGGTTGGAGAACTATTGATATGTCTGTGTTCTATGGGCCGTCGACAACTGTGCATGGTGCGACGACTCCTCGGGCGACGTCAAAGTTGACCCTCGCCCGAAAGCCGTCATCGCGTGGCTCCACGGAGGCATCCAGGACGAAGGTGTCACCCTCGCCGACAGCTCCAGCAGGGATAGTGACCTCGAAGGTGTTGGCGGCGACACTCAAGGTCAGCCCTGGTGTGTGAACTGCGGCGTAGCGGCCTGCAGCACACTCCTTGTTCGGTTGCAGGTAGGTGATGTCTGCGACGATTCCGTGCTCAGCCAGTGCCCGTTCCAGCGCCTCGGCTCCCTCAAGCCGGTTTACCCGGACGTGGACCTCTCCATTGCGTTCAGTCACTGCGTAAGCAGGAGTGGGCGCAAGGGCTGGCACCAGCACAGCGATGGCCAAAGCAGCCGCCACGGCCGCTCCGGCGACCTGCCAGCGTTTCTTATGCTGCCAACGAGCCGACCCACCGATCACTTGAGGCGTCGAAGGAACTGAGTATTGCTGGGCGACGGTGACCTGCAGCTCGCTAAGTAGGGCGGTCTCGAAATGATCGAGGTTTACAGCTGGTCGATGATTCATGGGGTCACCTCAAGGAGTTGGAGGGCGGGAACATTTTGAAGGAGACGTCTGGCACGGTGATAGCGGACTCTCGCGTTGCCGGCGGTGATGTTGAGCACGGCAGCGGCCTCGGTAATCGCGAGACCGTCAACAGCTACGAGTTCGACGACGCTTCGGAGCGTCGCGGGTAGTTCAGCAATCGCTGCCAAGACTGTCCGTGCCTGTGTCTCTGCGGCGATCCGCTGGACAATCCGGTCGGTGGAATCCTCGTCGAGGAGTTCACGTCCGTGGAGACGTCGTACTGTGGCGCCTTCTCGGGCGTTGGCTTGCCAGTGATCGGCCACGATATTACGGGCTATCCCGGTCAGCCATGCTCTCGGCGGACCGAGTTCTCGACGATACGTGGCGGCGGACTGGATCGCCTGGAGGAAGACGTCTGCGGTTAGGTCAGCGACAACGAAAGGATCCTTGACCCTGCGGGCCAGATAAAGGCGCACGAAGGGTAAATGCTCGCGGTAGAACGCCTGGAAGTCCGCATGCTGAGTCCCGATCGCCGCTATATCGGAGGTCGTACCCATCGACTTAATCACCATGCCCACACTTCCTCAAAAGCAGGGGCATCGTTACAGAGTCCCGGTAACCTCCTGACGCGTCAACTGGTCAACCGCGGCGTAGGTTGCACGCTTCCACGCTCAACAGTTGGAAATGACCACCCTATTCCGCTGACGTGTTCGAAGACAGATGATTCATCCCATCGTGGTCCAACTTGGTTCTTCCACGTCGGTATTGGGTTCGGTTCAGGCGGGGTGCCAGGCGACGGTTTGTTCGGAGAGGTCGATGACGAGCTGGCCAAGTGGGTGCGGGACATGGTCCGAGGGCGGCTCTGGGTCCACCAAGTTTGACACCTTGGTAGCCACGTAGGTTCCGAAGGCGAGTTCGATGCGTCTGGTCTCGGCGGGGACCACGAACGGCCCCCGCGCGCCGTGGGTCTCGATAGCTCCAGGGATGTCCTCGCGTTCCTCAGTCATTTCGACTTTGCCGGGCCACCAGTTCGGGTCGAGCGGTGGATCGAGTCGAGCGCTCACCTCGATGTCGCATCCGTCGAACGTGGCGTCAACCAGGGCAGGGGTGACCCGGTAGGTCACCGACATCATCGAGTGGACTGGTTTTCCTTGAGCATGGCCGGTGAAGTCGGCATGGATGCCGTCATTCGAAAGTCCATCCGCACTCAGACCCGTCAGAATCAGACGGTACCCGGGGAACGGCTGCCCGCAATCGATGTCGAAGTCGAAGTCGAAGTCGAAGTCTTTCATCTCGTCATTGTCACCCAAACGTCCATCCCTGCATGTGATGGGACCCGGGGTGTCTCCGGCCAAGGATCAACCCGAATCGCCGAACGCCAGCAGCGCTTCGCTTCTTGATGAGCTGGCGCCCTGACGCGGAGAGGCCGACATGCTCGCCATCGAATCCGACCATCTTGGGTGCGGCTGAAGCACGGTCGCCAGCAACGGATGAAACACGCACACTTCCCCGTATGTTTCATACGAGGCCGTTTGTGAAAAGTAGACTGCATCTCGACACAACCGATGTCGAGACGCAGCGCAGATTGAACACTTCTACGCTCAGCACTTTGAACAAACGGGCCGATGCAGCGGCAGTGTTCAAAGTAGGTGTGGCATCTCGTTGACCCTCTGGGCCCCACTTCCTGAATCGGCGCCCACGGCTGTCTAGAAATAGTTGACAGCGGACACGAGAAGCTGCCCGGAGACGGACACGTAGCCGCCCGATGGCGGACAAAACAGTTGCCCGCTGACACACGACCTCGAAACTTGCTTCTGCCAGCTCCACATAGCTTGGGCCAGGTGACAGCACTCTTGCTCCGATACCCTCGACAACAAGATCACTGACGTCGCGAACGGAGACTGCCGATGGAAGCTGTCAATCGACTCTCCGGCACGGCGGGCGTTGACGGGCGCCTTACCGAAGGACGGCTTCCACGTCGCAGCACTACGTTCGACATTGCTCGCTGGTGCATGCTCGCGTTGTGGATCTTCGTCATGGTGGTCGCCGTGACCGTCGGCAGCCGCACCAGCCAGCTGAGCAATCTTGAATCCGAGCTGAATGCCGGCCGCGTAACGTCCCCGGAATGCCACCAGGAGCCGAGGGAGTAACGACGCAGTCCGTTTTCTGGCGGTCTGGTTTCCTCAATCACCGCGCCGATGTTCTCATGATCACTCCCGGCGACGACAGCGCGGCCTCGCCGTCCGACGACGACATGGCGGTTCGGTCGGGATACGACATCGCCGAGCAGCTTGCTGACGAAGATTCTGACGTCCTAATCACACGAATCTCGGAACGCTTGTCGTCTGGAGTTGTGTACGGCTTCGACGTTCCTTTTTGGCTGCTGGGGTTCGCGCTAGTCGGCGCTATTGGCACTCTGATGGTGCTCGTCTCAGGGCCCCAACCTTGGCGCGCCACACGGTGGGCATGGTTTTGGATCATCCCGACCGTGATCGGGCCGCCGCTATTCCTGATCCTCGCCGGTGCGACCCCGCCCCTCCGATCGCCGCGAGAACAGCATCGGAAGCTGACCGGCGGATGGGCATTCCTCGTCGCACTTCTCCTCCAATCTGTGCTGTAACACTGGCCGACGGGTCCGGGGTAACTTGAGGAGGGTGAAACTTGGGAAGCGAGACGTCAGACCCCGTGGTGCGACGAATACTCCTTGCAAGGGCCGGTATCTAAGATAGGGAGCCGTTTGTCCAATTTAGGCTGCGTCTCGACACATGGCCCCAGCATCTGTCAGGACGTCTTGAAACTGCGGAGACACGCTACTTTGATCCATATATTATATAGAGCGTCATTTGTATAAAATGCAGTGCATCTCGACAAATGTCGAGACGCAGCGCAGATTGAACACATCCACGCTCAGCACTTTGAACAAACGACCCGATTCTGACGAAGTGTTCAAAGTAGGTGTACCGCCCTGGGGGATCAAGAGCTGCGCCTCAAGAGTCTCAGAATGCGAACGAATCTGAACAAGCTCACGTGGCATCCTGAGTCCGTGACGAACCATGGAAGCCCGGAGACCGGGACGTTGCTCAGCGAGGTGCTGTCAATCCTGAACGAGCTTCGGTCAGCAGGCTGCCGTGTGTGGATCGCCGGAGGCTGGGCCGTGGACGCACTCGTCGGACACCAGACGCGCGCCCATCGAGATCTTGACCTTGCACTGGACGCCCATCACGAAGCGACGGCTCTGCGGTTGTTGCATAAGCGGGGCTACGTCGTGGAGACCGACTGGCGGCCTGTCCGCTTGGAGTTGGCGGCACCAGGACGTGGCTGGGTGGACCTGCATCCTGTGAACTTCGTTGATGGTGTTGGCCTTCAGGCAGATCTCGACGGTGGACACTTCACGTATCCCGCAGAGGCATTCACCGAAGGCTCTTTAGAAGGCACGAGGGTGCCGTGCCTGTCGCGCGAACAGCAGATCAGCTTCCGCAGTGGCTACGAGCTCCGGGAGGTCGACAAGCATGATCTGGATCTTCTCAGGAAAGTGGAGCCTCTCGTCTAGCTCAGCCAGCTTTTGTCGACCGTGGGGGGAATGTCGTCATCCAGTAGTCCGGCAACACATCCTTCAACGCCTTTAACACGACCACAGGGGTGTCACGAGGGTCAGCCACGCCAACCTGGACGTCAGGCCCGTACACCTCAAGCCTTTCTCGACAGACGCCGCAGGGACTCAATACGAGGACACGACCGCCTGGTTCACGGTGGAGGCACACCGACGCGACGATCGGCTGGTTGAGCCGAAAGGCTGCGCAGTACGGTTTGAGCTCGTGGCACACCTCGACTGACGGATTGATTGCGTTGGGCGATGCGCCTGTGGGAACCGTGCCATCTCCCAGCAGCATCGCCGCGGCACCGGCGTGATCATGGGTGGGGAATCATTGTTCGATCAGCAAGCGACAGGCATCAACGGTTTGATCCAGCAGGTCCGAATCCATGACAGTAAACCCAGTAAACCCAGTAAACCCAGTAGACCCGAGGCTCCCGACTTCGACGGGTGACTGACACCCATTCCCGGTCCGTCGAGCCGCAAGGCGGGTCGAATTCAGCACAGCGGTAGGGCTCCTGCGTCTCGCTGTGCCTGGGCGCTGCCGGGTCCTTCATTGCTGACAGCATGAGCGCGTCCACGTGTCTTTTCTCTCGTGCATCGGCCCTAGACTTTCCAAGTCAGTGCGGTGCGCACCTTTCGACGGCTGGGTGTCCTACGGCAAGGCATGAATCGCGAAAGGCGAACAAGAGTGTCTCCCAGTGCGAGCCCCCTAAGATCCTTCACAGAAGTGGTACTCGTCCACGGGATGTGGCACCAGCCCGCACACTTTGATGTCTTTCGTGCAGAACTGGAGTTCGAGGGATACCGCGTCTATTCTCCTCGTCTGCATCGAGGCAACGTTGCCAATGATGTGGCCGCTGTTCAGCGACAAGTTGATGCCTGCGAGCGTCCGCCCGCGCTGATCGGGCACTCGTATGGAGGCGCGGTGATTGGTCAGGTAAGTGGCGCGCGGGCCATGATGTTCGTCGCAGCCTTCGTGCTGCGCACAGGTGAGAGCTGCGCAGGAACCGGCGGCACGCCCAAGCTTGCGCCGGCTATTCTCACCGATCTCGATGGTAAGACGCGTATCGATCCCGACCGCGCCCGTAAATACCTGTATGCGGATTGTTCCCCGGACGAGGCCGTTCGCGCCATTCGACTGCTTACAACTCAAACCTCAGGTCACGGTAGAACAGACGCTGTTGCAGAGCGATGGACCGGTGTTCCGACACGGTACGTGGTCTGCGCCGATGACCAGGCTCTGGATGTCGAAGTGCAAAGACGCATGGCCAATCGGTGCTCATCCCAGGTAGAACTCCATTCGGGGCACTCACCATTCATTGCTCAACCGGGAGCCCTCGCCGCCGAATTGTGGACGCTTTCCACGTAAGCGTCCGAGCCCCCGGCTGACACCCGGGCCACACTCACTGAAAATCTTGGGCGTCGTAGATGAGGTAGGGCAAGCCGTTCGGCTGCACCTTGCCCACATCGGGACACCCGACCCGGCTGGCGGATGGTTTAGCGTGGAGACCGTGTTCACTATTGAGGGCCCCACATGGTCCCTGCCAGGACTGTGCCTCTTGGCACTTGACCTCGATGGCACTCTGCTCGACCATTCATCTGCCGCGGCGCAGGCGGCCGCCGGCATCGACGCATCCTTGAAGCTGGGCCACGACGACGCGGCTTCGGCGTGGTCGGCAGCTGAGTGCGAGCACTTCCCGAAGTACGAGCGTGGAGAATGCAGCTGGGAAGAGCAGCGCCGATTGAGAATCCGCGACTTCGTGGACGCCCCTCTCACAGACCGCGAGGCTGACTCTTTCTTCCGTGAGTACTTGACTCACTACGAAGCAGGTTGGGCAATGTATCCGGACGCAGAGCGACTCCTTGCCCGCATCCGTGCCGCCGGAATCCCCGTCGCGGTATTGACAAACGGTCACCATGACCAGCAACGGCACAAGCTGCGTGCCATCGGCTGGGACTACTCAAGTCGATTGGTTGCCTCATCTGCAGTGGGTGCCGCCAAGCCACATCCGGAGTTCTTCAGGGCTGCTGCACAAGCTGCAGCGGTGCCGGCATCGCGGATCCTCATGATCGGAGACGACGCGGTCAGAGATTTCGATGGGGCGTTAGATGCGGGCTGTCACGCTGCCCATCTCGATCGAGACGTTACTCATCTCCGAGATCCAAGTATCGACTCGCTCGACCAGTTGGAGATTGGATAGAGAAACTTCACCCTGCTGAGACGTACCCTATTGTCAGACAGCACGGTTGACCCCGTCTCAGCCCTGCTCAATGGCACTAGCCTGTCGTGGGACCGGCCTCGCGCGCGCTCATCAGTTGTCTCGTTCAGCGATCGTTGTAGCGAAGTCGAACATAGCTGCCCTGCCGGTGGAGGCTTCGCTCGCATTGTCGACTCGTGAGGTACGCAGCACACATGGGCGGTTTCGAGTGCCTGACACGCCGTTGAGTGTCTATTCAGAATAGAAGCCCGTTTGTTCAAAGTAGGCTGCGTCTCGACAACTGTCGAGATGCAGCACAGATTGAACACTTCCACGCTCAGCACTTTGAACAAACAGGCTGATTCGGCGGAAGTGTTCAAAGTAGGTGTGTTGTTTTTTGCGCGCCGAACGTTGCACGTTCGGCCGTTCAAGGGCGGGAGGCTTTGGGCCTCAGTCGGGTGTGTCGGTGGGGTCGTTGACGATGGCGAGGAACAGCGGCCATTCCGTGCGGGTGTCGAGGACGCGCATGATGAACGGGCGGTCGATGACAAGTTCGACGTCCACGACGGGCCCTGAGCTCGTCGCGACGGTGACCTCTGTGACGGCGGCGCCGACGGTGCCCTTGGCGGTAACGATGAGCCTTACCTGTTGTGCCATCTGGCTTGTGGTCGCGCCGTCGAAGATGCCGTCCATCTGGGTGAGGTTGATTTTCTGGTCTGCCAGTGGTCGAAGAAGATCCCACTTGGTCTTGATGTCACTGGGCGGGATGGTCAAAGACACGAAGAGATCATCCACCTGGCCCAATGCAGTCGAACTCGCATCAATGGTCTCGAAGTCCAGTTCACTGGGATGGGTCCCCGGGCTTGGGAGGATCACGTCCATAGCCAGAACGTCGTCGTAGGCGAGCCGGACGGCTTCCCACTGCTCGGCCTTGGCATAAGGCATGGGGAAAGAGTCGCCCAGCGCATCAATGACCCCCGTGGTGCCGTCGCCGTTGGTGAAGGGCAGAGAAACTTTGTCGTAGAAGAATTCCCTGCGCCACTTGGCGGCGAACAACACCGCGTCTTGGGTGATCAGCCGAATAGTGGGGTCGATCTCGATGGCGGATCCCTTGATGAGCCCGGCAGTGTGCTTCGTCACCCACGCGTTGAGGTCTTCCGCAGCTTCGCCGCGGGGCAGGCGTTTGGCGCCAGTGTCGTAGTAGCTGGCCAGCCGGTCGAGGAAGTCCTGCTTGATCTCGGCGTCATCAAGGATCACGACCCGATTGGCCTGGTGCACCACCGGTGACTCCGGTGGGTCGTTGGCATCCACGGTTTCGGGGAGGTCCTCGTAGTCAGCCAATGCTTGTCGGAGAGCACCGATGGCAGCGGAGCGGTCATCACCGCTGAGGCCGAACGCCTTGTCGAAGCTTGTGAGGCTGTCTCCGGTGGCCCCTTCGCCGAGCATGGCTAGCGTCACAGCCAGCGAGGTGGGACCGATCGACTGATTCTTGGTTCGAACCTCCTCGTCTGCGACCAGGACCTGCCAGGCGATGCGAGCACTGGCAGTGGCGGCGTCCGCGACATGGGGTGTGCCATCCAGCGGCAGGGTCAAGACGGCCGCGGCGCCATGCAGGTCCTCGGCAGTGGAGGCACCACTGGCGGACACGAGCCCACCGCCAACGCCAGACCTGCAACTCCGGTTCCGTACAGCAGTTGCCGACGTGTGATCATCACAACTCCGTTCGATAGAAATGCTTGGCCAACGCTTGAGAAGAGTGGGTTCCGGTTCGAAGGCTTCCACGCTCAGCAATGTGACTAATGATTCCGACTGGACAGAAACCTTCAGATCGGCATCTGATCTTGCGTTGCCGGAGGCCCCGGGCGGCCGGGGCCACGGGCCGCGGAAGGTGTTGAGGTCTCATTCGGGCATGTCGGTGGGGTCGTTGACGATGGCGACGAACAACGGCAAGCCGGTGCGGGTATCGAGCACGCGCATCACGAATGGTCGGTCGATGACAAGTTCCACGTCAGCCACGGGACCGGAGGAGTCGGCGACGGCAGCCTCGGTGAGAGCCGCTCCCACGGTCCCTTTGGCGGTGACGGTGAGGCGGACCTGCTGCGCCACCTGATCGGTGAAGGCGCCGTCGAAGATGCCGTCCATCTCGGACAGGTCGATTCCTTGGCTCTCCAGCGGCTCCAGCAGGTCCCACTTGGTCTTGATGTCGCTGGGCGGCATGGTGACGGCGACGCCTGCCTCGTCGGCCTCGCTGAGGGCGGAGACGCTGGCGTTGATGGTGTCGAAGTCGAGTTCGCTGGGATGAAGTCCACGTTCGGGGAGGATGAGGTCCATGGCCAGGGCGTCGTCGTAGGGAAGCCGGACGGCTTCCCACCGATCACCGGTGGCGTAGGGAACGTTGAATGTGTCGCCCAGTGCGTCGATGTTCGTGGTGGCGCCGTCTCCGGTGGTGAAGGGCAGGGGGATGTCGTCGTTCTTGAATTCTTGACGCCATTTGGCTGCGAACAGCAGCGCGTCCTGGGTGATGAGCCGGGTGTTCGGCTTGATTTCGATGGCGGATTCCTTGATGAGTCCGGCGGTGTGCTTTGTCGCCCATGCGTCGAGATCGGCTTCGGCCTCTCCGCTGGGGAGGCGTTTGGCGCCGGTGTCGTAGTAGCTGGCGAGCCGATCGAGGAAGTCCTGCTGGATTTCGGCATCGTCGAGGATCACGACGCGGTTGGCCTGGTGCACCACCGGGGTTTCGGGTGGGTCGTCGGCGTCCACGGACGTGGGCAGGTCCTCGTAGCCTTCCAGTGCTTGGCGGAGTGCGCCCATGGCTGCGGAGCGGTCGTCGCCGCTGAGGCCGAACGCCGCATCGAGGCTCGCCAGGCTGGGGCCGGTGGCCCCTTCGGCGAGCATGGCCAAAGTGACTGCCAGTGAGCTGGGGGCGATCGATTTGTTCGTGTTCCGTACGTCTTCGTCGGAGACCATCAGGTTCCAGGCGATGCGAGAGCTGGCGGTGGCCGCGTCGGCCGTGTGTGGGGTGCCGTCCAAGGGCAGTGTCAGGACGGCGGCTGCGCCGTGCAGGTCCTCGGCAGCGGTAGCGTCCCGATCGGAACTCAGTCCACCCATGGTCAAGCCGAGTGGGACGGCAACGGCAACCACCAGAGCCAGCGCCGCGGCGCTCGTGAATCCGCGGGTGCGTCGGCGACGACGCCGGGCACCGGCCAGTAGGCCCTCAGGCACGTCCCGGTGCGGTACGACCCGATCAAGTGTCTTGGAGATCTCTTCCTCGTTCATTGTGTTGCCTCCTCGTCAGTCAGATGCACTGACCCCTGCAGGGTCGCGCACCCACGGTGGGCGTACTTCTTGACCGTGCCTTCGCTGATGCCCAGCACCGCTGCGACATCGGCGATGGGTCTGTCTTCCAGGTACCGCAGCGACAACACGGCCCGCTGCATCCGCGGCAGCGTGTCCAACGCGCGCAACACATCAAGGCGCAGAGCCGTGGGGACGCAATCGTCGACCTGCTCCGGAACCTGTTCGGTGACGCTTTCAGAACTCCAACCCTTGCGACGCCACCACGACACGAACGTCCGATAGATCGTGGTGCGGAGGTAGGCCTCGAACTTGTGGTCGCTGGCCAGCGCGTCGTACTTCCCCAGGGACTTGGCCAGTGCGGTCTGGAGCAGGTCCTCCGCGTGGTGGTCGTCGCCCGTCAGGAGCCATGCCGCACGCAGGAGCCCACTTCCACGGTCGGCAAGGAAACGCTCGATACCACGCACAGTGGCATCTCCTGAATCCTCCATAGTGACCTCCTACCCCCTACTCTCTACGACGCTGTGAGGTGCCCAAAAGGTTGTCAGACTGCCAGCAATTGTCCTGCACCTGACGTTGAAGGCGCGTGGAGGGAGCGTAACCGCAGTGCTCGTGGGGTCGGTGAGCCATGCCTCGCGCAGGCGCGGCAGTGGCCGGGTCGTGTTGGATGCTCGACACGCCGTTTGACCTCGTGAGATACGCAGTACAGATGGGCGGTTTCTAATGCCCGACACGCCGTTTGATGTCTATTCAGAATAGAAGTCCGTTTGTTCAAAGTAGGTTGCGTCTCGACAAATGTCGAGACGCAGCGCAGTTTGAACACTTCCACGCTCAACACATTGAACAAACGGACTGACTCGGCGGAAATGTTCAAAGTAGGCACTAATTGATCCACCGACGGTGCCGTACCCTTGACAGCTGGCGCGACGAACCCGTCGAGCAGTTGGAGTCTGATCATTGGACGCCCGTCTTCCAGCCGGTGCGCACGTAGGTACCCGTCGACGAGACAATGTTCATGGAGCTGGGGATACCAAACCCGCCACCGTCGGGGATTCATGGCGACGTCCGCCGAACCAGAAAGAAGCGGAACCAGCAATCACGAGGACGGCGACCGTGACCCATCCGGTCCCAGGAGGCGTGTCCCAGTTGTTCTGATTGAACAACAGCATTCCCATGTACTCGGCGATCGAGTGCGCCATGCCGAAAGCTGTGGCCCCCCACAGGACGAATGCCAGACCGGGGAGGACCCCACTCCGGAGCTCGGTGTTTCGCCGCCAGAGCACGACCATCACCACGACGGCCACAACGTCGACGGCTATCCAGAGCCACCCCGAGATGTATGCATCGGGATCACGCCGGCGGTTCAGTGCCGCGGACAACCCCATGACCGCGACGAGGGTCGGAACCACGGCTGCGATAAGCGCGACCGACCGGGTTTTCCTACGGAGGCGGAGCCCGAGAACCAGCACAACCCACGCTGCGACTGCCAACACCATCGCGATTCCGGCGAGCTCGGAAGCCCAGGGTGCCTGCTCAGCGATCTCAGGTGGGTACGGGAATGGGAGACCCGTGTCCATCCGCGCCAGGCAGGCGTCCGTGAGCTCTGCGGTCGCCGTGGTGGCGAACACCGTCCCGTTCAGCATGCTCCCCCGGCAGGGGATCCAGTGGAGATGGACCGAAACAGCCGTCAACGCTGCCGAAGCGAACAGCAAGACGCCAGCAGCGAACCACGGCCAGCGTGGCTGCGCCTGAACGTTCTCGTCCTCGGTATCCTCCATCAATCGGCCCCCCGAACGGCTAGATGCCGTGACAGTAGCAAAGTTGAAGTACGCCCGCTGCTGCGCCCGACATCAGCCGTCGAGCGCCCGCAGCGGGTGAAGCGCGCAAATCGGCTTACCCGAACGGCCCATCCTCAGCCTCGATGCGCCGACGGTTTTGAGCGGGTTTAACGGGCGAATGCTCCTGTGACAAGGGAGAATAAGTCTGTTGAGACCATTGTCCGCTTGAAAAACAGGAGCACTCGTAGCAGGAGTCTGCCACAACATTTCGACGGTGTTTGATGACCCGAACCTGATCTCTCATGGCGGGCTCCCCCCAGTGATGGAACTGGGCTGAACAAGCAGGCCTCCACGGCCTGGTCACCGAGCACGTCACGGTGCCCGGCACCGCCGGCGCCAACGCGGCGGTGAAGGTGTCTTCGGTGGTGGCCGGGATGGTTACCGGTGCTCACTCGATCAGCGATCTGGATGTGTTGCGCCACGGCGGTATGGGACGCATCTTTGACGGGTTGCGGGC
>Ga0136639_10000616_pt1 | contig 12203 bp, 10 predicted proteins | sample AntDrymUQ8592106_2_FD_113739 | JGI IMG/M metagenome (GOLD analysis project Ga0136639, IMG submission 113739) | Polar desert sand microbial communities from Dry Valleys, Antarctica - metaG UQ859 (21.06) | ecosystem: Environmental > Terrestrial > Soil > Desert | place: Antarctica: Dry Valley...
AGCGGTTCGCCCGAATCGCTCGTGGACCGCGTCGAGGACCGTGTCGAGTTGCTCGGCTTCGCAACGCTCGAACGGCAGCACGAGTTGCACAGCATCACGATCGGCGAGGTTGCCGACCGAGATGCCGAGGAGGCTGATTCCCCGTGCCTCGACCAGCGGCCAGGCAGCGTCGAGAATCCCAGCGGCAGTCGCGTGGATCACCGCAGTGGCGGAGCTCGCGTCGGAAAGCGAACGGGAGCGGGTGGTTTGCGTGAGATCGTCGAAGCGCAACCGCATCGTGATGGTGCGGCCGACTCGATCGGCTCGCCGCATGCGGCTGGTGATGCGATCGACGAGTCGCCACAGCGCGACGTCGATCTCGTCACGTGAGCGCTGTTGGCGGCCGAGCGCCTGTTGCGACCCGATCGATCCCCGGCGCTTGCCAGTGGTCACCCGGCGGGCGTCACGGTTGTGGGCGAGCGCGTGGAGCTGGTGACCCATCGATCGACCGACGATCGCCACGAGCGCCTCCGGCGACATGGCTGCCACATCGGCAACCGTGTGGACGCCGCGCTCGTGCAACTTGGTGGCCGTGACCGCGCCCACACCCCACAGGCGTTGAACGGGGAGTGGGTGCAGGAAGTCGAGTTCACCGTCGGGCTCGACCACCAGGAGACCATCGGGTTTCGACACAGCGCTGGCAACCTTTGCGAGAAACTTCGTGCGTGCCACGCCGACGCTGATCGGCAGACCGACGTCGCCGGCGACCCGACGGCGCAGCTCGGCAGCGATCTCGGTCGGTGACCCGGCGATGCGCCACAGGCCGGCGACGTCGATGAAGGCCTCATCGATCGACATCGGCTCGACGATGGGGGAGATGTCACCGAAGATGTCGAACACGGCCTTGCTGGCGTCGGTGTAGGCGTCGAAGCGTGGCGGCAGCTCGATGAGATTCGGGCACACCCGTCTGGCCGCAGCGCCGGACATCGCGGTTCGCACCCCGAACGCCTTGGCCTCGTAACTGGCCGCCAGCACCACGCCGCCGCCGACCACGATCGGCTTGCCTCGCAACGTTGGATCGTCACGCTGTTCGACCGATGCGTAGAAGGAGTCGAGATCGGCATGCAGGATTGTCGCTGTCGATCGAGGATGGTCGGACACGAACATATGTTCGCATGCCCGACGTCAGGCTGCAAGTGGCCGCATGCCGCACCCGAACGGCAGGTGGTGGAACTGTCACGTTAGGCCCGGCACCGTGAGACATTTCAGGGTGGGCGGTGGAGGAACCAGTCGCCGGACACGATGAGGGTGAGGTCGAGGCCGTCGCCGCTCGTGTAGGCCCAGGCGTCGACGCCTCGCCCGGTGCGCACGATCACCCGCTGATATTCGCCGTCGACGATGCCTTCGACCTCGTCGAGCACCTCCAGTGCTCGGGCGGCCGACTCCTCCAGCAGGGCAAAGGTGTGGCCGACGATCGTTCCTTCGTCGTCGAATACCGCTGCCGGGTAGTCGAGCCCGGTGTCGAACAACTGGCCCCGCACGGTGTCGAGCCACCCGTCGTCGACCACGAACGGGGCCAGGAAATACCAGCGCACGTCGCCCGGTCGCAGCGTGCCGTACACGAAGAGATGACGGATCACGCCAACCGTCACGCGGTGGTCTTGCGGCGCCCGCGAGCGCCCCACAGCGTGCCGCCGAGCATCAGTGCAACGCTGACGATCAGGATCACCGAAGCCAGCACATTCACCTCCGGCGGGAACTTCACCCGGAAGCTGCCGTTGATGTACAGCGGGAACGTCACCAACGAGCCGGCATTGAACAGCGTGATGATGAAGTCGTCGAGCGACAACGCGAACGACAGCAGCGCAGCGGCGAGGATGCCGGGAAGGATCAGCGGGAACGTCACCTTCCAGAACGTGCGCAGCGGTGACGCACCGAGGTCCTGGGCCGCCTGCTCGAGCGTCCAGTCGAACCCACGCACACGTGCCCGCACGGTGAGTGCGACGAAGCTCACCTGGAACATCACGTGCGCGATGACCACGGTGGTGAAGCCACGGGTGATGTCCCAGTCGAGGAACAGCGTGGCCAGCGACGACCCGAGCACGATCTCGGGCGTGGTCAGCGGCAGCACCAGGAAGAAGTTCAACCCGCCGCTGCCCTTGAACCGGTAGCGCGCCAGGGCGATGGCGATCATCGAGCCGAGCACCGTGGCGACCATGGTGGAGATGGCGGCGATCTTCAAGCTCTCCACGAACGCACTGGTCAACGCCTCGTCCCCGAACGGGTCGGCCCAGTTGCCGAGGGTGAAGCGCTGCCACTCGACGTTGTAATTGCCCTTGGGCTCGTTGAACGAGAAGGCGACGATCCAGATGATCGGGATGAACAGGTACAGCAACGCCAGCCCGGCATACGCGTTCAGAGCAATCCGGGCAATTCGCCCACCGGTGGACGTCGGAACACTCATGCCAGGTCCCTCAGACAACGCGTCATGCCAGATCCTCGGTGCCGAAGAACTTGCTGTAGATGAGCACGAACACGGTGATGATGAACATGAGTACGAACGACATCGCCGACGCCAACGGCACGTTGTTCTGCACGAGGAACTGGTCCTGGATCGAGTTGCCGATCATCGTGGTGTTCGGGCTGCCGAGGTACAACGAGTTGACGAAGTCGCCGGCCGCCGGAATGAAAGTGAGCAACGTGCCGGCGAAGATGCCGGGGATCGACAACGGGACGACGACCTTCGCGAATGCTGCCGTGGACGTCGAGTAGAGGTCCTTGGCGGCATCGAGCAGCCGGACGTCGATCTTCTCCAGGCTCACATAGATCGGCAGGATCATGAACGGCAAGAAGTTGTACGTGAGCCCGAAGATCACCGCCGCTGGGGTGTTGATCAATCGACCGTCGTCCATGATCTGCAGCGTCTCGAGTAGCCAATCGAGTTGCAGCGTGTTGATCACGCTCATGAACTGCCCCTGGTCGGACAGCAGGCTCCGCCACGCGATGGTGCGGATCAGGTACGACGTGAAGAACGGGATGACCACCAACCCGAGCAGCAGCGTTCGGTACTTCCCGCCGCGGAAGGCAATCACATATGCGAGTGGGTACCCGATGGCGATCGTGAGCACGGTGGCGATACCGGCGTACAGGAACGCCCGCTGGAACTGGGGGCCGAAGTCGGTGAACGCCTCTGCGTAGTTGCCGAAGTTCCAGTCGAATTCGGCGTCGACGGCGAATCGGCTGGGCAGCGTCGACAGCGACAGGCGCAACAACGTGAACAGGGGTGCCAGGTAGAACAACGCCAACCACAACATGCCGGGCTTGAGGAGCCCGTACGGAGCGATCTTGCGGCGGCTCTCGGGTGTGCCGGTGACGGCGACCACCACGAGCGCCAGGATGCTGGCGAACACCAGCGACAGCCCGATGATGGCGAACGGTCCGGTCAACAGACGGGTGCCGACCGCGACGAGGAGCGCTCCAGCGCCGACGAGCGCCCCGAGCCCGATGAGCTCGGGGCGCTTCACACCGTTCGATTCGGTGCTGACGTCTTCGACCGCGGTGGTCACCCGGTGTGGTTCCTCAGGCCCCGATGATCGCCGAGAACGCCGCGTCGAACTCGGCCTCGACATCTTCGGACAGCGGAGCGAAGCCCTTGGTGTTCGCAAGCTTCGCGTCGTCGGGGAACACGAGCGGATCGTTCGCGAGATCCGGGTCGAGCTTCTCGACCTCTTCGCGCACACCAGCCACCGGCGACACGTAGCCGACCCACGTGGTGATCTGTGCTGCCTGCACCGGGTCGTACACGAAGTTCATCCACTGCGCGGCAGCCTCGATGTTGCGGGCGCCCTTCGGGACCACCATCGTGTCGGCCCAGGAGGTCGCGCCGCTCTCGGGGAACACGAACTTCACCGCTGGGTTGTCGCGGGCAATGGCGGCGACGTCGCCGGACCAGCCGATCGTGATCGCCAGGTTGCCGTTCGACAAATCGTCGAAGTAGTCGTTGCCGTGGAACCGACGGATCTGCCCGGAGTCCTTCGCCTCCTGCAGCTTGTCGAACGCAGGCTGGGCCTCGGCGAAGCTGCTGAGGGTGGAGATGTCGATACCGAGACTCATCGCGACGACTCCGATCGTGTCGCGCATCTCGGTGAGAGCGCCGACCTTGCCGGCGAACTCGGGATCGAAGAGGTCGTCGACGCTGGTGATTTCGCGCCCGGTGACGTCGGAGTTGTAGGCGATACCGGCGAACCCGGTCTGCCACGGCAGGCTGTACTCGCCGGTTGGATCCCACGCCGGATTCTGCAAGTCGGCGCGCAGGTTGGCGGCGTTCGGCACTTGGTCGATCGGGAGCTTCTCGAGCCAGTCGAGTGTGATCAGACGGTTGGCCAGCCAGCTGGTCGGTGCGATGATGTCGGGGTCGATGGGCTCGTCGCGGCCGAGCAGCGGCTGGATTCTGGCGAAGTACTCGTTGTTGTCGTTGTAGGCCTCGGTGTAGCGCACGTCGATGCCCGTTGCTTCCATGAAGCGGTCGACGGTGCCGGTGAGCCCGTCCTCTGTCGGGTCGATGTACGACGGCCAGTTCTCGAAGAACAGCCCGCTGCTGGCGCCGCCGGCGGCGGTTCCGGGAGTGGCTCCTCCCGCCGTGCCGGGCGTCGTGGCGCTTGAACCCGATTCGCTGTCGCTACCGCAGGCGGCGAGGAGTGCCGGCAGTGAGACGCCGGCTGCGCCGAGGGCGCCGGCTCGGATCAGCAACTGACGTCGACTCAGCGCCGAGCGTCCGGCTGGGACACGGAACGGATTAGGTCGGGAGGTGGTCATGGTGTCCTTTTCTCTGGTGGGAGTGGGTCGGGGTGTCGGGTCTCGGTGAGATGTGATGCGTGACGGCGGGTGCAGTTCACGATTCGGCGTGTCTCTCGAGGGTGTCGATGTCGTTGGCGGTCGCTCCGGAGCGAAGCGGCCAATCGGACAACAAGAACGCATTCCCCGGCTGCCATGACAAGTGCACCGTCGAGCCGGGATGCAGGAACGGCAGGTCGGTGCCGGTCACGACGCTCGCGATCACTTCGCTCCCGTCCTTCAGGTGTACGACGATGCGGGCGGTTGCCCCCTGGAAGACGACATCGACGACGGTTCCCTCGATCGATCGCCCGTCATCACGCGCCATGTTGGTGGCGGTGAGCCGTTCGGGTCGCAGCATCACCGAGACACGCGTGCCCGCTGCCCGCTCGACGTTGGTGCGAACTCGAACGGTGTGGCCGGCGACCAGATCGACCACGGCGTCGTCGCCGTCGTTGCCGACCATCTCGCCCGGCAGCAGGTTGGCCGAGCCGATGAACCCGGCCACGAACAACGACGACGGACTGTTGTAGATCTCCTGCGGCGAGCCGATCTGTTCGACACGACCTTCGTTCATCACGGCGATGCGGTCGCTCATCGTGAGCGCTTCGCCCTGATCGTGGGTCACGAACACGAACGTGATGCCGACCTCGCGCTGGATGCGCTTCAGTTCGAATTGCATTGCCTCGCGCAGCTTGAGGTCGAGGGCCGCGAGCGGCTCGTCGAGGAGCAACGCGCTCGGGAAGTTCACCAACGCCCGTGCGAGCGCAACGCGCTGCTGCTGGCCACCCGAGAGCTGCGACGGCTTGCGGTCGGCGAAATCGGTGAGCCGCACCACTTCGAGCATCTGGGTGACCGCAGCCTCGTACTCGTTCTTCGGGGTCTTCTTGGAACGCGGCCCGAAGCGGATGTTGTCGGCCACGGTCATGTGCGGGAACAGCGCGTACTGCTGGAACACGGTGTTGACGTTGCGCTTGTAGGGCGGCGTGTGGCTCACGTTCACACCGTTGAGTAGCACCCGTCCCGACGTCGGCTGCTCGAAGCCGGCGATCATCTTCAAGGTGGTGGTCTTGCCGCAGCCCGACGGTCCGAGCATCGCGAAGAACTCACCCTGCTCGATGCCGAAGTTCGCATGGGTCACGGCGTAGAAGCCGCCGAAGGACTTGGTGACGTCCTCGAGTTGGATGACGGTGTCGCTCACGCGAGCCGTCCGCGGCGTCGTCGAACGTCGATTATCCCCCGCGTGTTCATGTGGCGGTCACATTAGCCTCACCCGCCGGTCGCGAATCCAGAATCTCGGTGGGTTCACCCAGCGCTAACAATCGGGTGTCGGTCGTGGCAGTCTGTGCCCATGGCAACGACGCTGTCCTCACTCGATTCGAACTTCATCGGCGGCGACTGGCGATCCGCCGTCGACGGCGCCACCGACGAGGTGACGAACCCGGCCACCGGTGAGGTCATCGGCACGGTACCCGCCTCCGGTGCGGCCGACGTCGACGCGGCCGTCGCTGCTGCGTCTGCCGCCTTCCCGGCCTGGTCTGCGCTCACACCTCGCGAGCGCAGCGAGACGTTGCACCGGGTCGCCGACATCATCGACGCCAACATCGACGAGCTGTCGCAGATCGAATGTGAGAACGTCGGCAAGCCGATCGGCATCGTCGAGTTCGAGATGGATCTCACGAAGGACAACTGGCGGTTCTTCGCCTCGGCCTGTCGTTTCCTGGAAGGCAGGGCCGCTGGTGAATACATGGCCGGCTACACCTCGATGGTGCGTCGCGACCCGCTCGGCGTGGTCGCCTCGATCACGCCGTGGAACTACCCGCTCAACATGGCCACCTGGAAGCTCGGTCCGGCGCTCGCGGCGGGCAACACCGTCATCCTCAAGCCGTCGGAGCTCACCCCGTACTCGGTGTTGCGCCTCGCCGAACTCACGGCCGACGTGCTGCCGCCTGGTGTCTTCAACGTGGTGTGCGGTCAAGGCGACGTCGCCGGCGCCGCGCTCAGCGAGCACCCAGGAATTGCGATGATCTCGATCACCGGCAGCGTGGGCGCCGGCAAGGCCGTGGCTCGTTCGTCGGCCGACACGCTCAAGCGCGTCCATCTCGAACTGGGCGGCAAGGCGCCTGTGATCATCTTCGACGACGCCGACATCGAAGCGGCCGTCGAGATGCTCAAGGGCATGGCGTTCTACAACTCGGGCCAGGACTGCACGGCGCCCTGCCGGGTCATCGCCGGCTCGAAGGTGCACGACGACTTCGTCAACCAACTCACCGACGCCGTCGGCAGCGTCAACGTCGGCGACCCGATGTCGGCCGACACCGACATGGGCCCGGTGATCTCCGACGTCCACCGCAGCCGCATCGCCGGCTACGTCGACCGGGCCCGTGAGGCTGGCGCCGAGGTCACCGTCGGCGGGTCGGCGCGATCAGGTGCCGGGTTCTTCTACGAGCCCACCGTCGTCGTCGGTCCTGGCCAAGCGTCGGAGATCGTGCAGCGCGAGGTGTTCGGCCCGGTGGTCACGGTCCAGTCAGCCGCCGACGAAGAGGCCGCACTGACGATGGCCAACGACGTCGACTACGGCCTCGCTGCGAGCGTGTGGACGTCCGACGTCGGGCGGGCGATGCGGATGAGCAAGGCGCTGCAGTTCGGTACGGTGTGGGTCAACGACCACATCCCCATCGTGTCCGAGATGCCGCACGGTGGCTTCAAGCAGTCCGGCTACGGCAAGGACATGTCGATGTACGCCGTCGAGGCCTACACCGAGGTCAAGCACGTCATGATCAAGCACTGACCGGAGCGGTGTCGTCGTCGAGTCGGCGTTGCAGCTCGGGCGCGGCCAGACCGATCACTTCACCCCTGGTGGGTAGCGGATCGTTGCGGCAGAGGAACGACAGCTTGCCGTCGGCGATCCGCAACAGCGGAAGGAAGAGGTGCTCGTCGACGGCCTCCTGAATCGCTGCACCACCGCGCGCTGAGCGCACCTTCCAACCCTGGCGAGAACGTTCGTCGAGCGTCGCGTACGTCAGGCCGTCGATACCGATCAGGCGTCCGAGGTGTTCTTCGGGAACCGATGGATCGCCGCTGTGCCGAGCTGTGGGGGCGAGCTGGACACCTCGCGCCGCCCGAAGACGCGCGCGAACCGGGCCGTTGCGAGTGCGTTCACCTCGTCGTTCGACGTGAACGCCAACAATCGACCGATGCCGCGCAGATCGAGGTCGTGGCTGGCGTCTTCGGCGAGCACGCTCATGCGGCGCGCACGCAGGCCGCCGGCTATCGCCCTGGTGACGTTGTACGGGTCGGTGTCGACCAGCAGCGTCTTGACGTTGCGCTTGTCGAGTTCGCCAGCGAGGCCCCTGGCAATCGCGTGCGAACCGGCGATCAGGACGCCGTTGGCCTGAGCCTCGGCGAGCCCGAGTGCCCGAGCGGCCGGCCCTGCGGCGAACCCGTACACCACGATCGTGCCGATGATGACCAGGAACACGATCGGGACGATCTTGGCGGCGTCGGGAACACCTTCTTCTTCGAGGCGGATCGCGAAGATCGCCGACACCGCAGCGGCCACGATGCCGCGTGGGGCCATCGTCATCAGGAACACCCGCTCGCGCCAACTCAGTGACGTGCGCACCGTGGACACCAGCACCGAGAGCGGCCGCGCGAGGAACACCAGCACGGCGAGGAACGCGAGCGAGGGCACTGCCACCTCGCGCAATGCGTCGGCCTCGATGCGCGCCGCAAGGAGGATGAAGAGGAACGAGATCAACAGTGTCCGCACGCTCTCGTTGAATTCGAGCACCTGGCGGATCGTGGAGCTCTCGCGTCGCGCCAGGTACATGCCCATCACGGTCACGGTGAGCAGGCCGGCCTCTTCCTGCACCTCGTTGGTGGCCACGAACGAGGCGACGACGAAGGCGAACGTGACCGGCACCGTGAGTTGGTCGGGGATCAGGAACCTGCTCAACGCGATGTCGAGCACCACCGCTGCTGCGAGGCCGATTCCGGCGCCGGCCGCGATGGTGAGCAGCACGACGCCGACGACGGTGGCCACGGCCTCGCCAGGAGCGTTGGTGATGACGATCTCGAACGCGATCAGTGCTGCGGTGGCGCCGATGGGGTCGATCAGGACGCTTTCGGCGCGCAGGATCGGACCGACGGAGCCAGACGGCCGAACGAACCGCAGCAGCGGTCCGACGACGGTGGGTCCGGTCACCACCAACACCGCGCCCAACACCATCGCTGCCTGATTCGAGATGCCGAAAATTTCCCGCGCCCCGTACCACGCGATGAGGAACGTGACCACGGCGCCGAAGGTGATCAGGCGCCGCACGACGACACCGGTGTTGCGCAGCTCTCGTGGCGGTAGATCGAGGCCGCCCTCGAACAGGATCAGCGCGACCGCCAGCGACACCAGTGGAAACAGCGTGGTGCCGAGCAACTCGTCCGGTTCGACGATGCCGGTGACCGGGCCGAGCAACAGACCGGCGATCAACAGCGCGATGATCGACGGCACCTGGATGCGCCAGGCGACCCACTGGGCGAACATGCCGGCGCCGAGGATCAGTGCGAGCGTCGGGCCGATGGTCGACTCGGTCGCTGCCAACATCGCCGCCGTCATCTTCCTCGCCTCATCTGGTGAGGGTCGAGGACGATGGTCATCTGGCGCGAGGGTAGCCGGGGTACCGTCGACGCATGGCCGCACGCATCGAACGAGTCACCTTCCCCGGTAGTCAGGGCGCCGATCTTGCAGCCCGGCTCGACCTGCCGGCGGGCCCCGCGCGGGCGTTCGCGTTGTTCGCCCACTGCTTCACGTGCAGCAAGGACATCGCCGCGGCCTCCCGCATCGCCAACGCGCTCACCGATATCGGATTCGGTGTGCTGCGATTCGACTTCACCGGGCTGGGGATGAGCGGCGGAGAGTTCGAGAACACGAACTTCACGTCGAACACCGACGACCTGGTGGCTGCCGTCGACTGGTTGCGCTCCGAGCACCGGGCTCCGCAGTTGCTGGTCGGCCACTCGCTGGGAGGTGCAGCGGTGCTGTCCGTCGCCGCCGATCTTCCCGAGGTGCGTGCGGTCGCGACGATCGGAGCGCCCGCCAGCACCGATCACGTGACCGACATCTTCGAGTCGTCGCTCGCCGAGATCGGGGCGGAAGGTGTTGCCCAAGTGCAGTTGGCCGGGCGGCCGTTCACCATCCGTCAACAGTTCGTCGACGATCTCCGCAACCATGTGATCACCGATCGGGTTGCGACGATGAAGCGGGCGCTGCTCGTGCTGCATTCGCCGATCGACAACACGGTGTCGGTCGACCACGCTGCGGAGATCTTCGCAGCGGCGCGTCATCCCAAGAGTTTCGTGTCACTCGACGGCGCCGACCACCTGCTGACCGATCGTGGCGATGCGACGTTCGCGGCCGACATGATCGGGGCCTTTGCCGACCGCTACATCGTCGACGAGAGCGGAGCGCTCGAAGCACCTCGTGCGTCTGCGCCGGTCGTGGTGGCCGAGACCACGCAGGGGCCATTCCTCAATCACGTGGTGGTCGGACGGCACCGCCTGCTCGCCGACGAGCCGGAGTCGGTCGGTGGGTTCGATGCGGGCCCGTCCCCCTACGACCTGCTCGGCGCTGCGCTCGGTGCGTGCACGTCGATGACGTTGCGGATGTACGCGGATCGCAAGGGGTTGCCGCTCGATCGCGTCACGGTGGAGGTCACCCACGGCAAGGTGCACGCGAACGACTGCGCAGAGTGTTCCGACAATGAACTGCTGTCGGGCCGGTCGGGGATGATCGACAGGTTCGAACGTGTGGTCACCGTCGACGGCGACGATCTCACCGACGACCAGCGCGCCAAGTTGCTGGAGATCGCCGACAAGTGTCCGGTCCACCGCACCCTCGAAACAGCCAGCTCGATCGTCACCCGCCTGTCCGACTGATGGAGGTGATGAGCCACAGCCCAGCATGCGGGGGTTCCGCTCATCGCCCGGAGTGTTTCGATAGAGGTGATGAGCCAAACCCCGCCATACGGGGGTCTCGCTCATCGCCTCAGGCGGTGGCGGTCGCGGGACGTCCGGAGGGTTCGTCGGTTGCGGCGTCGGGAGGTTGCACCCGAGCGAGCGAGCCTTCGCGCCGGCGCACCAGCGCACCGTTCAACTCGGCGCTCATGATCGCCGAGATCGCCAGCAGACTCAGCCATGTGACGAGACCGAGCACCAGCGCGAACTGTCCGTAGGTGTCGCCGGCGTTCTCGGTGATCTGGCGGACGATCCCCGTGCCGAAGTACTGCAGCAGCGAGAAGGCGACGCCTGCAGCGACTGCGCCGGGCCACACGTCGGACCAGGTGGTGTCGGCTGCGGTGAGGGAGCGGAACATCGCCGCGAGCACCACGATGTTGATCACCACGGTGGCGGCGAGCAGTGCGAGGCGACCGAGAATCGGCAGGCCTGACGCGCTGACCAGGGTCGTGATCACGATCGTTCCGATCTGCGCGGCGCCGATGAACACGAGGCCCAACAGTGCTTTGCCGCGCTGCTTGGGCATCGCGTCGCGATGGTCGACGTTAATCTCCCAGACGTCATCTTGAGCACCCTGCAATGCCACGAAAGCCTTCGTCGACGACCACAGCGCGCCACCGAGCCCGATGATCAGCGCCCACCAGTTTCCGGCCAGCGAGGCCGGATCATCCTGCAGTTCCTGACCGAGCACAGGGATGTCGGCGAGCGCTCCGTCGATGATGCGTTGCTGGAGGTCTTTGTTGCCTTCCAGCACGAAGCCGAGGATGGTCGTGGCGGCGAGGAGCAACGGGAAGATCGAGAGGAACCCGAAGAATGCGAGCACCGATGCGTTGCGTCCCGAGATGTGGCGCCGCCAACCGTCGAGGGTGTCGACGACAACGTCGATCGCGACGTACCGCTCGCGCAGCTGCAGCACTCTGTCGCTGGTTGTCCACGGCATCAGTACTGCATCCTCATCCGTCGGGGCTTCCCGGGTCGATCAGATCCCAACCGACAGGCTCGCGTCCAGCGGTGATCAACGCCGAATTCGCCCGGCTGAACGGCCGGCTGCCGAGGAACCCGTTGTGGGCCGACAGCGGCGATGGATGAGCCGATTCGATGATCGAGTGGCGACTGGAGTCGATCAGAGCCCGCTTGCGCCGCGCCGACGCACCCCACAGGACGAACACGACCGTGTCGTCCTTCGCGTTCACGACTCGGATCACCTCGTCGGTGAAGGTCTCCCACCCGTGCTTCTGGTGTGAGGCGGCAGCACCACCGCGCACGGTGAGTGTGGCATTGAGCAGCAGCACGCCGTGGCGGGCCCAGGCTTCGAGATTGCCGTGGTCGGGGATCGCAAGGCCCAGGTCGGCGTGCAACTCCTTGTGGATGTTCCTCAGCGA
>Ga0136639_10000617_pt1 | contig 12192 bp, 11 predicted proteins | sample AntDrymUQ8592106_2_FD_113739 | JGI IMG/M metagenome (GOLD analysis project Ga0136639, IMG submission 113739) | Polar desert sand microbial communities from Dry Valleys, Antarctica - metaG UQ859 (21.06) | ecosystem: Environmental > Terrestrial > Soil > Desert | place: Antarctica: Dry Valley...
AGTCGCGACTGGGCCGCGTCCTTTATCAAGGTGAGCTTCCACCACAACACCGGATGCAGGAACATTGATCGGCGATTTGAGTTCGAGAACTTCAGCCTGCAGAATGATGGCGTCGAGCAATTCCTCGATACCAATGCCCTGCAACGCCGACACCTTCACATACTGGTTTTCGCCGCCCCACTCTTCCGACTGGATGCCGTGATCGGCAAGTTCACGATAGACGCGATCCAGGTTCTTCGACGGCTTATCAATCTTGTTGATGGCCACAATGATTGGCACACCGGCTGCGCGAGCATGCGAGATCGCTTCCACCGTCTGAGGCATCACGCCATCATCAGCCGCTACAACCAAAACCACGATATCTGTAACCTTGGCTCCACGAGAGCGCATGGCTGAGAAGGCTTCGTGACCCGGAGTGTCAAGAAAAGCGATCTTGCGACCATTTTTATCGACGGTATAGGCACCGATATGCTGGGTTATACCCCCGGCTTCACCGGCGGCAACTTTCGCCTTACGAATAGCATCAAGAATCGAAGTTTTTCCGTGATCGACGTGCCCCATAATGGTCACGATCGGCGGACGTTCTTCCAATTCAGCGCTATCATGGGCTTTTTTCTTATCGGACAGAATATCTTCGATCGATACCACATTGCTCTTCACTTCAAAGTGGTAGTCATTAGACAGAAGAGTCGCTGTATCGAAATCCAGCGGCTGGTTCATTGTCGCCATCACGCCTTGACCCATCAATTTCTTGATAAGTTCCGCAGCTTTCACCGACAATTGCTTGGCCAATTCAGAAACTGTGATCTCGCTACCCATCTTCACCACGCGGTAAGAAGCACGCGGGGTCGTAAGCTGGGTCTTCTTGAGATCTTTTCTCCGTTTGAGATCTTTTCTACGTCCGCCAATTTGTGGCGTGTAGATCAGCTTCTTCTTCTCATCTGGAACCGGCACAACTTCGACGGCGGCGTCGACTTCTTCGCCCTCTTCGTCGAGAGGTTCAGCTTGATTGAGAAGAGTTCTTAAGTTGACCTGATCCCGCTTGGGTTTCAAGGCCTTCTTCAGAAGGTTGGCAGCGGCTTCCGCTTCCGGAGTTTCGACGTTCGCAAGCGAACGTTTTTTGTCTTTTGATTTGAGACCATCATCGCGCCAACGGGTGACACCATTGATACCGAGCCCACCATCAACTGGCAGATCCAGATCGGGTCCTTTGTTAATCGGACTTCCACCCATACCCATCGGACGCCGTTCGGCGCCTCTGGCGCCGATAATGATACCAGTCCCGCTTCCACCCGAAGATCCACCCTCTCCAGGAATACGCGGCGCTGGCCGTGTTCCCACTGGCATAATCCGAGCTGTTGAAGCGGATCGAGGCTGCGGTGCAGGCCGTTGCTCGTCTTCAGGAGGAGGCCTTCGAACTATTGTTGCTCCTCCAGGAGGTCTCGGACTTGCGCCCGGAGTCGGCATGAGAGGGGGAGGTGCCTCGCGTCTGACGATCTTCACCATCGTCGCATCTTGTGTGGAAGTCGGACTCTCTGGGGCGCGCTGCATGGGTCGTCCTTCGCTGACTGGCGCTGGGCTGGAAGCACGCGCCTCTTGACGCACGGGAGGAGGGGCTGTTGGCCGTGAATCCATCCGTGGGCTTGGGTTTACCGGCTCCACTTTGTCTTCTTCTGCATCATCGGCAGCCGCTTCTACAGCGTGAGCCACCGGTGCGGCGCTGGCTGCAGGTTGCTCGGTATGCATAGGCAGTGAAGATTCATGCTCGCTGACTTCAGGCAGAGATTCTTCTTCAACCGCTTCCGCTTCTATTCCAGGCTCTCGTAAGGTCGCAGCACCAGCGTGGTGGACAACTTCCTCTCCGGCCTCTTCATGGGCTGGGATGTCAGAGCTTGCCGCCATCTCTTGATCGACGTCTCCTTCCGAAGACGCTGCTGCTTCCCTTTCCTCTCCAGGGCCTTTTCGGCGCCGGATTACGGACGGGCTGGTTTTTGGAGCTTTTCCTGCTCCTTCGCCACTTAGCTCGCGTTTGATACGGACGATCTGATCAGCTGTCAGAGTACTCTGATGGCTGGACACTTCGATCCCGATATCCTTAAGCTTGGTAACAAGCAGCTTACTTTCGATCTTTAGCTCGCGGGCTAATTCGTAGACACGAATTTTGGACATTCGCTCTGAGTCCCCCAACTATCTTTAGCATTCAAACAGACATATTTTATTGCAAACTCGAAGGGAAAGTGGGGCTGTCATGCTCCCATCGATCCGGTCTCGCCGCAGCCTTTTCCCTAATTCGCCTTATTCAGACTGAAGATATCGATCAGCGGCCATTTGAATGGTACGCGCCACACCTATCGACAGACCCGTTTTATTGGCCACTTCTTCGACTGAGTCCGCGACGATGTCACCAATTGTGACATACCCACCTTCAGCCAGCGCATGAGCAGATGCTTCCCCAACTCCGGACAGATCTAAAAAGACCTTCACACGCTGGCTAATTTGAGATTCTTCCGCCTTATTGTCAAGCGTAAGGGGGGAAGCCGAGGAATTTGCCAGGATCTCATCCTGCTCGATGTACTTTTTCGGCTCGCCTCTGCTGTGAGATTGAGCATTCGCCGCTCTTTTGGCTCGCTCGATCAGCTCCAAGGCCTGCTCTTGATCCATGTTCAGCAAACGGTTAAGTGTTCGCGGAGACATCTGAGCTACTTCTGACGGGGTTGTGAAACCTTCCTGGATCAGAAGTTCGGCCATCATGTCATCGAGACCTTCGATTCTGACAAGAGTGATTTTTGCTCCTGCCATCTTTTCTTCAATCGAAGATTCACTCTTAATATCGAGACGCCATCCTGTCAGCTGAGCCGCTAATCGGACGTTCTGACCGCGTTTACCAATTGCCAAGGAAAGTTGATCATCACCAACGATCACTTCCATACTATGGTTGTCTTCGTCAACGATGACTTTGCTGACAACCGCAGGCGCCAAAGCATTACAGACCAAACGAGCTGGATCATGATCATAAGGCACGATATCGATTTTCTCGCCATTGATTTCATTGACGACTGCCTGAACTCGAGAGCCTTTCATACCAACACAAGCACCCACTGGATCGACCGAAGAATCACGTGAATAAACAGCGATTTTCGAACGATAACCAGGATCCCTGGCTGCGCTTTCAATGGTCACAATTCCATCATAAATCTCAGTCACATGCTGACTAAAGAGAGCGACCAAGAAGCCCGGGTGCGCGCGCGACATGATAATTTGCGGACCACGGCTGGAACGCTTAACATCCACGACATAGGCTTGGATGCGGTCCTTTACTCGGAATTTCTCGGTAGGAACCTGTTCTTTATAAGGAATCACAGCTTCAGTTCGGCCCAAATCAACAATAATATCGTTGCGTTCGAAGCGACGAACATAACCACTTAAAATTTCACCAACGCGATCCTTGAATTCTTCAAAGACCTGAGACCGCTCTGCATCGCGGACTTTCTGAACAATGATTTGCTTCGCAGATTGGGCTGCAATACGACCAAATTTTGAGGTGTCGATCTTGATCCCGATCGCATCACCGAGGACTGTTTCAGAATCCAGTTTTCGCGCGTCGCTGAGAGCGATCTCCAAACTTTCATTGGCAACATCGTCATCATCCACAACAGTCCGGAATTGATAGAGTTCGATTTCATCGGATTCTTCGTTATAATGAGCTTCAAGGTCGGCCGTTGCACCCAAGGTCCGGCGTGCGGCATGTACCACTGCCTGCTGGAGGGCATCGATGATAACTGCTTTGTCCAGATTTTTGTCGCGGCTGACGCCGGAAATGACTTTGCGGAGCTCGGATTCCAATTCTGAACTATCGATAAGAGTCATCGTCGGTCGTTCCTTCTCAAGAAATTGTCAAAAAAGTTTAAAAAGACCCGTAATTCCAATGTCATAAAGGAGTGATTTCACCACTCGAAAACGACATTGGCCTTGCGGATCACTTGGAATGGAAAGTTCCAGACACCTGCCGGCAACTCTAAGGATACGATATCATCCTGGTCTATTCCAAGAAGCTTCCCTGTACCTTCCATTCGGTTCTGCGTTCTCTCGCACAAACGCACCTTGATTTTTTGGCCGATCACTCGAGCAAAATGCTCACGTGTGCGTAAAGGTCGTTCAATGCCTGGTGAACTCACTTCCAAGCGATAATCTCCAGGCACCAATTCATCTAAGTCATTTGCTTCAATCAAAACATCGTTTACGCGAAGGCAATCTTCCATCTTAATGCCTTCCGCCCTGTCAATGTACACTCGCAGCGTTTCTTCCGGTCCATCCCATTCAACTTCCACACATTCATAACCGAGAGCAGAAATCTTGGGATTGATAAACTCTATAATCTTGTCGTACTGCTGGCGATTCATAGATCAAACACCACAAATAAAAAAGCCCAGCAAGCACCATCACAGTGAGCAAGGCAATCACATAAACCACGATTGATGAGGTCAATGCCCTTCCGGCTTGAGGGGAAGGTTTGCACCTGAATCGACAACCAGCTCTTAAGCGGCTTTGCTAATTCGATACATAAGGCCAATGAATGCGGCCTACCTGGAGACTATCTTACGCGCTGGTACAAGCGAGCTCGACGTGTCGAAGCAGTACGCTGAAACCCTTCTCGCTCGAAATCGAGTTGTGCCTGGGGTTCACGGCATAGATTCTAACGATCGAGCTTTATCAGTTCTCCCCAGCAAAGTCAATTGTTTTGACCTATTTCTCACTTGCCAAGTAATCGCAATAAGAGTTGTAAATTGGCCTTATTCCCTCTGTTGGTTATTATAGAGCTTCAAAGTCTCGTTTACTCCTGTCCCGACCTATCTCAATTAAATCTTTATTATTATTCGATACCTGGAGAAAATCACCCCGTGCCAATTCTACCTCTACCTGTCAGACAACGAAGTCGGACACTCGATCCCACGGCTCGCTTGCACTTGATAGAAGAAGGCATTCGAACCTGGAACTTCCGCCCACTTTTAAATTGGGTCCATCAGCATCACGAGCGATGGAGCACGCGCGAGGAGCTGTTGATTTGCTACGTCCGGGAACGATTGGGTGATCATGAGTCCTGGCAATCTAGCATGGCCCGTATCCGACAGCGTGTTTTTGCAGACGAGATTGAGCATGTCGCTTTTCGGGCTTTGAATCTGCAAACTCTTAAAGATTTGCGGCGAGTGGCAACAGAACTCAAGGCGATGCAAAGGGTGTCCTCGGATTTGCTTTTTCAAGTCGCCTTGGTAAGGGTGGCTGATCGCATGGCAATGCTGCAGCAATTGGAAGAAGCCCAGCAACTCTATCAATTGTTTACCAGAGACGGACCGCTCGGAGAATGGCAGAACCTTTGCAATCTCAAAGCCATTACAATGAGCTATCTCTCAGGCCAACTCGACAATGAAGCCTTAACTTCAATTCTTCGTTCACATGTGAGTACGATAACAGGCAGGTCTTTAGCCCGTATCTATTTCATCGCTTTTCATCTCTATATTGCCAGTGTCTCTGCCCGGTGGTTTGATCAAGTGCGCTTGCAGCATCAGCTCCGAAAGGTTCTAGCCGATCATACTTTGCACAAGGATCAGCCCCATCTATCGGCCGTAGCTAACTATTTATTGAATCCCGAACAAGGCCTGGGAGCTGCACTTTGGCGAAGTCAGTTGCCGCAACAATCACCCACGAAACAGACAGACTTTGAGTTCAATCCTGAAATGCTATGGCTCACTCAATGCATTGAAGGATTGGAAATTATTCAGAGAGCTTCCGATCAGCAAAGCATATCAACTCTGCAACTTACTCTGAAACAGCAGGAAAAACGCGGCAATGGACTATTAGCTGCTTGCGCGAGATCCCGATTATTGGCCATTTTACTGAATCAAAATCATTTTAGGAACGATGCTGAACTTACCGAATTTTGGCAACAAGAATTGCGCTTGCTCCAGGTCATGCCTTACACCGAACTGCAGAGTCTGGGTGCCATGCTGCAGGCCGCCTACCTGTATCGACAAGGGAATTTCCATGACTGCCTCAACCATTTACGTCGTGCTAGACGTCTTTCGCAGGATCACTTGCGGCGGAACATCATCTCTCTCTGGCTCGCACATGCCCGAGGACGTACACCGCGAAATCTGGATGCCGAACTGAATAGGGTCAGTCTCCAGCTGCTGAATTACTTCTTCTCTCCTAGCCTAAAAAGTCTTGGCAACAGCCACTATTTAGTCAGTGAAATCTATGAGGTGGATCTGACCCTCTATCCGGTACTTAATCGACTGCTACAGCAAATACTTCGGCATCCTCACAAAGCACTTCCCACCCATAGTGTGCAGGATTTAGTCTGGCGCCAGACTTCGTCTATGGAAGGCTGGAAGCAGAAACTTCGCAATACGGTTGCCCGCCTTCGTTCCCAATTTCGATTTATGCTAGCCCCTTTAGTGATTCAAGCGCGGGGATCCATTCACCTCAACTTGGATGCACTGAGCTTTGATCTCGCCCGAGCCAGCATACAAAACGATCGAATCCAAGAAATCATGAGAGCCTTGCAACAGGGACCACGTTCTATCGATCAACTTTGCCAAGTTACAGGCATTCCTAGCAGTACGTTGCGCCGCTATGTGAAGGAGTTGAAAACTCAAGGAATGGTCATCGCAGATGATTCGCGAACTCGAACACAATATGAACTTTCGTCCCTACCATGATTTAGCGTTTTCTTCGCAACTGCCACAGATTGATAAAGGAATAGGCGAGAAGAATGACATCTGCTGACCAGGATGCAGGTATTGGGGGAAGGAGACCTCTCTTGGCTAAGGCACGTGCGGCATTAAGGAAAAACCAGTAGCTCATCCCTATAGCTACGGCGAGCAGTACTCCCCGAGCAGTTTCCATCGCCCTTTCCGAACGATAACCAAACCTTAATCCGATCAAACAGACCACAAAAGGTGCCAAATGAAAGGCAAGCTTGGAATGCAGTTCCACACGATAAGAAAGAATATCAACACCCGAAGCCGAACCCTTATTGATGATATCCATCAACTCCACCGATGAAAGCTCATTAGGCAAGCGCCTTTCCTTTTTTAACTTCACTGGTTCAACCGGAATTCGAACCGGCATGACGTCTTTTCTTTCCGTATAAGAAAGCGTGCCCTTAGGCCAAAAATACAGAATTTTCACATCTTCCAAAAGCCAATCAGCGCTTTCTGGACGATAGGTGGCTAGCCGCGCCTCGAGACTCTTCTTGGGACGGAAATTATCGCCCGTTTCTATCACCCTCACACCGGTCATTACATTGGTAATAGGATCATAGTCTCGAAAGTTATAAAGCACATTTTGATCCTTCACCCACCGAGCACCTTCAGCGATCTGGGTTTCCGATCCCCTCTCAATGAGTACTTCCTGAATGAAGTGCATCTTCTCGGCCCAACGAGGTAGAATGTACTCACCAAGAACCGCGGAAACCAAACAAAGACCTAAGCCACCAGCTATAATAGGTACGCCGACCCTTAAAGGACCCATACCCGCTGCACGCATTGCCGTGATCTCGTTTGTACGACTCAAAAGAACCATAGTAATGACAGATGCTAGCAGGGAAGAAATTGGTAAAGCTTGAATGATAAGGTTAGGTAGAGAGTAGATATAGTATTTGACGAGCAGGCTCGTCTCAGGATTGTAGCGGGGGATATAACGTGTCGTCTTATGAATAAAATCGAAGAGCAAGAAAAGAAACACACAGAGCAGCAGAGTCCCCACGACGTATCGGATAAAATCCCGAAATACATAAAAGAATAAAGTCATGCGATGTGGGTCTCACTCCCTGAGGAAACTACTACGGCGACTTTACTCCCGGTTTCACTGCCTTTGCAAGCAGATACGGGAGGCCCTTTTTTCCCCGCTCCAACCGACCAAGAATTTTTACATGATTCACTGAGGATTTACCCAGAAAACGATAGGCCTCATCCACCGACGTCAATACCACCAAGATACGACCATCCTCGTCAGCCATGATCAAATGGGTACTTGATTCCCCGCGCTCCAGAATCTCTCCTTCTACGATAACATCCTTTCCAAAAAGATCTCCCGTATCAAAATGCATCTGTTTGGTTGTGACCTGAAAGGGCTCACCAAAAATCGTTCCGCCAGTCCAGGTAAAACTCACCTCATCGAAGTCCTCCTTTAGAGTCTGAACTTTTTTGCAGGAAGAGCTAAAACTGGCGAAAAGGAAAAAACAGAGGAACAGTCTTATATTCCTTAAAAACATGCAACACCTCCCAGTACATATGACATATTATACCATAGGGACTAGAAGGCAGCGAGAAAAGCCAAAAAAAAATCCCGCTATGACAGCGGGATATTTCTACGTCATGAGAAGCGCTTACTTGGCGGCCTCAGGTTTTTTTGGCTCGAAATCAACAAACTCGATCAGGCACATTTTTGCTCCATCGCCCACGCGGATACCGCGTTTCAGAATGCGAACATACCCGCCCTGACGATCCTTGAAGCGTCCCGCTAGATCACCGAAGACTTTTACGACGGCTTCCTTGTCAAACAAATAAGCACCGGCCTGACGGCGATGGTGCAGACTGCCCTTCTTACCCAAAGTCACCATTTTCTCAACAACGCTACGAAGTTCTTTTGCCTTTGGTAAAGTCGTCGTAATACGCTCATGGGTGATCAACGACGTAGCAAGGTTCCGCAAAAGAGATTTACGGTGAGCTGAATCGCGACCGAGTTTCCGATAGCCGTGCTTGTGTCTCATAACTAGCCTCTTAACCTTTAATTGCTTTCGCTTTCTTTTTGTCTCAGCATCGATGGATCAAAACCATCGATCTTCATGCCGAGGGACAACCCCATCTCGGCCAGTATATCCTTGATCTCGTTGAGGGACTTCCGACCAAAATTCTTGGTCTTCAGCATCTCCGCTTCTGTCTTTGTCACCAATTCGCCGATATATTTGATATTGGCGTTCTCGAGACAGTTCGCAGCGCGTACGCTTAGCTCTAAGGAATCGACCGTCTTGAACAGGTTCTCGTTCAACTGAGGCCTAGCTTCGACGGTTTCTTCAGAACCGCGAGCTTCCACTTCTTCCGATTCGTCGAAGTTGATGAAGATCGTCAGCTGTTCCTTCAAAATCTTCGCTGCATACGCCAGTGCATCATCGGGCCGCACCGCCGCATTAGTCCAAACTTCTAGTGTCAGCTTATCGTAGTCTGTCATCTGACCAACGCGAGCGTTTGAGACGTTGTAAGCAACGCGCCGAACGGGTGCAAAAATCGAGTCGGTGACGATGTAACCAGTCGGGATTGTTTCCGTACGGTTTGCATCCGCAGAAACGTAGCCACGTCCGTGGCGAACTATCATCTCCATAGCGAGGATTCCGTCGTCGCCAATGGTCGCGATGTGCTGCTCTGGATTTAGTATTTCCACGTCACTACTTGCCTGAATGTCGCCAGCCCGAAGGACGCCGTCACCTTTGGATTTCAAAGTAATGCGGGCATCATTCTCGCCCAAATATCGAATATTGACCTGTTTCAGGTTCAATATGATGTCTGTCACATCCTCTTTAACACCTGTGATCGTACTCAGCTCGTGCTCAACGCCTTCAATCCGGACAGCAACAATGGCTGCACCATTGATGCTCGAGAGAAGAACGCGCCGCAGGGAGTTGCCAAGCGTGATACCGTAACCGCGTTCTAGCGGCTTCGCAATAAACTTGCCATAGGTATCGGTCAAGGCGGCAATTTCTACGTTATTAGGAGTGATCAAGTCTTGCCAGTTGCGATGCATGAACGCTTCTCCGTCTTGGCTCCGTTAATGATGAATAAGACCTGATATCACTAGCGTGACGTTTAGGTCAGCTAATGAACACGGTAGCTTTGATGGCCCTATCCTGTCATTCTACCAGCATTTTTCAGTTGGTCTAGACATATCGCGGCCTTCTCACTTTAGCCGCAACCCTCAGCCATCAAAACATCCGTCAGACCCTGCGCCGCTTAGGCGGTCTGCAACCATTATGTGGAATCGGAGTGATATCTTTCAGCAAGTTGACCTTCAGGCCGACAGCCGCCAACGCTCTAACGGCGCTTTCACGACCCGAACCTGGTCCCTTAACAAGCACTGAGATCGAACGCATACCAGCATCCATCGCCTTTCGAGCGGCTTCTTCTGCGGCCACTTGAGCAGCAAAAGGTGTGCTTTTACGCGAGCCTTTAAAGCCTTTAGCACCAGCCGTCGACCAAGCAACCACTTCACCGTTAAGGTCGGTGATTGTGACGATAGTGTTGTTAAAGGTGGCTTGAATATGAGCGACCCCCATGGGTACGTTCTTTTTTGTCTTGCGCTTTTTGACAACAGTAGACTTTGCCATATCAACCTATTCCTTTTAACGCGGTTACTTCTTCTTGTTAGCGATCGTCTTTCGTGGACCTTTACGCGTACGCGCATTGGTCTTAGTACGCTGGCCGCGAACAGGAAGGCCTTTCCGATGACGCAAGCCGCGGTAGTTACCCAAATCGATCAAGCGCTTGATATTCAGCGAAACTTCGCGGCGCAAGTCACCCTCAACAAGGATGCCTTCGCTATCGATTACTTTACGAATAGAGTTGACCTCCTCAGCGCTGAGCTCAGCAGCCTTTTTGGTCGCCGGTATTCCGGCTTTTGCAGCAATGATCACAGCAGAACGACGGCCTATGCCGTAGATGCCTGTCAATGCGATATCAACTCTTTTTTGACCAGGAAGGTCAACACCAGCTATACGTGCCATTCCCTAACTCCTTAGCCCTGTCTCTGTTTATGCTTCTTGACTTCACAGATCACGCGCAGCACACCGCTACGACGCACGACCTTGCACTTATCACAGATAGGCTTCACACTTGCTCTAACTTTCATTCGGAACCCTCTCGTATGACTAGGGCACTATAGCGTCGTTCTCCGTCGCTGTGCCCGCCCAATTTATTACTTGGCGCGGTAAACAATTCTGCCTCGACCGAGATCGTATGGAGATATCTCGAGCTTAACTTTGTCGCCAGGCAGAATGCGGATGAAATGCATGCGCATCTTGCCACTAATATGTGCCAAAACTTCGTGACCGTTTTCGAGCTCGACCTTGAACATCGCGTTAGGGAGTGGCTCTTTAACTACCCCTTCGACTTCAATTACATCTTCCTTGGCCATTGCCTTCCTCGGATTTACGCCTGAATGCCTGCCCAGGGTTCACAGAATGCGAAACTTTACACAGTTACCCCTGGTTCAGCAAGTGAAAACCGCTGATTCCCAGAACCTACAACTACTTCGCTCAGGCGAGAGAACGAAGCTGAGCGGCGAGAGCCTTATAAACTTCTTCCGTACTTCCGTTTCCGTCAACACGGTGATAAAGACCGAGGTCTCTATAAAAGTCGAGGACTGGGCGAGTCTCACTTTCGTAGACGCCGAGACGAACTTTGACCTTCTCTTCGTTATCATCCGGACGCTGAACAATATCAGCACCACAGCGATCGCAAATACTGTCTTTTTTAGCAGGGCTTGTGACAACATGGTAGCTAGTACCGCAGTTGACGCATGTCCGACGACCACTGATGCGTTGAACAAGTGCACTCGGATCCACTTCTAGATGGACAGCTGCCCGGATGCCATCACTTCCAACGATTTCTTGAAGCGAGCGTGCCTGAGCAACATTACGTGGATAACCGTCCAAAAGGATATTAAACCCACGTACTGCATCCAGTTCGGACTGAAGGATCCCCAAGAGCACATTGTCGGGGACCAGTTTACCTTCGGACATATAGGATTTGGCTTTGTTGCCAATCTCGGTGCCCTCCCTGATATGCTTACGAAGGGCATCACCGGTCGAAATCTTCTTGAAACCTTCCCGTTGCGAGAGAAGGTCAGCTTGCGTTCCCTTGCCTGCGCCTGGGGCACCCGTAAGGATGATGATCAACGCCGTCCCCCTCTACTCCTAATACTAGTATTCTTCATGAATGCTTCGTAACGGAGCGATTGGCGATGGGCATCTATTTGCCTAAATGTCTCCAGTGCCACACCCACAATGATCAAAAGACTGGTGCCACCAAAGTAGAACTGGACATTGAAGCTGTCGGTTATCAGCGATGGAATCAAACAGATTGCGCTCAAGTAGAGGGCCCCTGTGAGAGTCAATCGATTGATGATCTTGCCAAGATACTC
>Ga0136639_10000618_pt1 | contig 12190 bp, 9 predicted proteins | sample AntDrymUQ8592106_2_FD_113739 | JGI IMG/M metagenome (GOLD analysis project Ga0136639, IMG submission 113739) | Polar desert sand microbial communities from Dry Valleys, Antarctica - metaG UQ859 (21.06) | ecosystem: Environmental > Terrestrial > Soil > Desert | place: Antarctica: Dry Valley...
AAGCGAATATCAATACCAATACTATTCAGCAATGATTTTTGCCGATGCATTGTCGGGATATACCGACGAGCTGATCGAGTTAATGACTGAAAGAACCATGGGTAAATACCAATTTTTTGGTGGCGGCGCAGGTGACAATGCGAATTTCCAGAAAACCCATGTGTTTTACGATACTGAAATATATACCGACTCCGCAGTTATACTGGAAATATTGTCAAATAAACCTATTGGAATAGGTGCAGCCCATGGCTGGAAACCAGTCGGTTCAAGGATGCGGGTTACAGAGACTGACGGAATGAAGCTGATTAGTTTAAATGGCCGCCCAGCGGTGGAATTATTTACGGAGCATGCAAAGTCATCCGGGCAAAATTTTAATTCTGCCGACCCCATTCCTTTCTTTCTGCACAACATCATCGGTATAGAAGTTGCTGGCGATCATAAGCTGAGAGTGCCTTTAGGAGTCCACCCCGATGGCTCCATTGCCATGGCCAGTGACATCCCCAACGGCGCTTATGTAAGTTTTATGGAAACAGATAACGATGGTTCAAAAGAAGCAGCTAAGCAAGCGGCTATAGGCGCAATAAAACAACTTGGCGACCATAAACCGAACGTTGCTTTATTTTTCGACTGCGTGGCAACAAGGCTTCGAATGGGTAAAGAATTTAATTTTGAGTTGGATACAGTAACTGAATCACTTCAAGGCGCAAGTTATGCCGGTTGTAATACCTATGGACAGGTGGCCCGGGTAAACGGACAATTCAGCGGATTTCAGAATTGTACGGCTGTAGTTTGTGTAATTCCTGAATAAATGCAGTTATCATTGGTAGCAGGCCTAAATGACCGGGCTAACCGGTTCCGGGAAGCAACCAAGTTAGCGCACTTTTTTGGTTGCTCGCATTTATTTGTTTTTATTGTTGATGCTGAGATTGGAGTGCTGCTTCCAGCGCCAGGATTCCCCCAAACCTTGCCAGATGGGAAAAGTTGGCTGAACTTTACTTCAGGATGTTGCAAGGACGGTTACCAGGAAGGCTTATTGCCGTTCCCTGATTCTAACAGTTTTCAAAAGTCACTGGGTATATTGGGGCCGGAACAATCCGTCATTGTATTATTAGGTGGAACTCCAACACGTGAACAAATTAAACCGTTAATAGAAATCTTTCCTATCCTGATTAATTTGTTTACCAGGGAACTCGTGGAATTTAGTACCCAAACCCGCATCGATCTTGCTGATAAGGCAGCAAATAAAGCGGAAAAATTAGCTGCAACTATTGATGTGATCAGACTGCATTTAAAAGATGCCCTCATTGAGCAGAAAAAAGATAAAAAGGCGATTGAAGAATTAATGCAAAAGAAGGATGAGTTTATGAATGTGGCCAGTCACGAGCTCAAAACCCCAATTACGACTACCAAAGCCTACCTGCAGATTCTTCAAAGAATGATTTCTCCTAAGGAAAACTCCTCTGCCGGCGATCTTATTGTTAAAGCCAATAAACAGATGGGCAAACTTACCGGCCTGATTGATGATCTTCTTGATGTTAGTAAGATTCATGCAGGTCAAATGGTTTATCATTTTGCTGAGCTTAATTTAGAAAACCTTATTGAAGAAGTAACAGCGCAGGTACAACTTACCACACAAACGCATCAAATTATTATAGCCCACAACGTTTCTGCTAAAGTAAATGGCGAGCGGCACAGGTTGGAACAAGTAATCAATAATTTCTTATCAAACGCCATCAAATACTCACCCGGAGCCAAAAAAGTGATCATCATAAGTGATATAGTTGATCACAATGTTAGACTATCAGTAAGGGATTTTGGTATCGGAATACTACCCGAACAGCAAAAATACGTATTTGATAGATTCTATCGTGTTCAGGAATCGTCAAAAAAGTTTTCAGGCCTTGGCTTAGGGCTCTATATTTCGGCAGAAATCATCAAGCGGCATGGTGGAACGGTTGGTGTTAACAGCGATGCAAACGGGTCTGAGTTTTATTTCACTTTACCGCTAGTGGACTCTTTCGCGAAGACCAATTGAATCTTCCCAGGATGTTCCTGAGCCTATCCATGCAATAAGCCATTTCGGTCTACGACGTCATATTAAGCTTGGTATTGGAATTTGTTTAACGAATGCTTTCTGCTGATTTGCTTAAAACAATTTCTTGACATGCAATTCTGATTTCTTATTTTTAAAAACGAGACGAAGGTCCTCCGACTGAAATCGTATTTTAATCGACTGAAAAGAAATTATAATTTGTAGATGATTTTAAAGGAGCTGAAACCCCGAAAGGCACTCAACAAAGCCTTTTTAAAAGTAAAACCGAAAAGGACTGAAATTGAAGGTTTTAAAACCAATCTGATTACTTTACTTGATCGGACCAATGATACCGAAAGCGAAGAGTTTCATAAAAACCTGGTCATTGACTTTTTAAAGAAAACGTATTACGATCCTAACCATTTTTTAAATACAAAAGGCCGAAACGACCTCGTTATCCATAATGGTAATAGCGCCAAAAGTTCGGTGGGGGTAATTCTCGAAGCGAAAAAGCCGACCAACAAATCCGAGATGATTTCTACCCATAAACTGAACGCAAAAGCATTTCAGGAATTGGTACTATACTATTTACGGGAACGGATTACCCACAAAAACCTTGAAGTAAAATATCTGGTAGCAACCAACATTAATGAATGGTTCATTTTTGACGCCTCCTTGTTCGACCGGCTTTTTGCTCAAAACAAAAATCTGGTCAAGCAATTCAGTGACTTTGAAGCCGGACGACTGGCAGACACTAAAACCGATTTTTTCTACAAGCAAATTGCCGAGCCGTTTATTGCAGATATCACCACAGAAATTGAATTTACGTACTTCAATATTCAGGATTATCAAAAACCGCTTCGCAACGATGACCAGGCAGATGATAATTCGCTGATTGCATTATTCAAACTCTTATCACCTGAACATCTTTTAAAGCTTCCGTTCGCCAACGACAGCAACAGTCTCGACAAGCGATTTTACAGTGAGTTACTGCACATTATTGGTTTAACTGAAACAAAAGAAGGAAGCAAAAAACTGATTGGGCGACGTCAGGCTGGCGACAGACATTCGGGGACGCTGCTAGAAGATGCTATTATTCAGCTCGACAGTCTGGATAAATTAAGCCGTCTGGAAAAGCCCATGCAATTTGGCAACACCATACCGGAGAGATTGTTTAATGTTGCCCTTGAGCTTTCGATCACCTGGATAAATCGAATTCTGTTTTTGAAGCTGCTGGAAGCTCAGGTAATTACCTATCACAAAGGCGATCGGTCATATTCCTTTCTAAATCTCGAGAAGATCAAGAATTATGACGATCTGAACAGCTTGTTTTTTCAGGTATTGGCACGGAAGAATGAAGATAGAAACGAGGATGTTAAAAAAGCGTTCGAAAAAGTTCCTTACCTCAACAGTTCGTTATTTGAGCCCACGGAACTCGAACAGCTAACCTTAGTTATCAGCAATTTAAAAGACGACAAACAAATACCGGTAATTTCTACGACCGTATTGAAGAATGAAAGAGGCAAAAAAGAAACGACCAGTTTAAGTACACTGGAATACCTGTTCGAATTTTTAGATGCGTATGATTTTAGTGGCGAAGGCAAGGAGGATATCCAGGAAGAAAATAAAACCTTAATTAATGCGTCTGTTCTCGGTTTAATTTTCGAGAAAATAAACGGTTATAAGGACGGATCGTTTTTCACACCGGGTTTCATCACCATGTACATGTGCCGTGAAACTATTCGCAAGGCCGTGGTTCAGAAGTTTAACGAGACCAAAAAATGGAACTGCACCGACATTGAAGAACTTTATGATAAAATTGAAGACCGAAAGGAAGCCAATAAAATTGTTAACAGCATCAAAATCTGTGATCCGGCTGTGGGTTCCGGGCATTTTCTGGTTTCGGCGCTTAACGAAATGATTGCCGTTAAACACGACTTGAAAATACTGCAGGACAGAGACGGTAAGCGACTGAAAGAATACCAGGTTGAAATTGTAAATGATGAATTGATTGTTACGGATGAAGAAGGCGAATTATTTGAATACAACCCCAACAACAAAGAAAGCCAGCGCGTACAGGAAATGCTTTTTCATGAAAAGCAGACCATAATAGAAAATTGCCTTTTCGGGGTAGACATTAACTCCAACTCAGTTAAAATTTGTCGTTTGCGTTTGTGGATTGAGCTATTGAAAAATGCATACTATAAAAACAGCCTGGAGTTAGAAACGCTGCCGAATATTGACATCAATATTAAATGCGGAAACTCACTGGTAAGCCGCTTTGCCATTGATGCCGACCTGAAACAGGCTCTCAAAAAAAGCAAATGGTCGATTGACAGTTACAGATTAGCTGTTGACACCTACCGCAATGCTGAAAGCAAAGACCAGAAACGAGAAATGGAAAAACTGATCTCCGACATTAAATCAGATTTCAGGAGCGAAATATCATTGAATGACCCCAAAGTTAAGAAGCTGCGCAAGGTGTCGGGCGAGTTGTTTCAAATGACGCAGCAGACCCAGCTTTTTGAAATGAGCAAAAAGGAGAAAGCAATCTGGAACAAGAAAGTAACGACACTGGCTCTGGAAACAAAAAAGTTAGAAGGTGAAATTGAAGAAATAAAAGCCAATAAGATTTTTGAGAATGCTTTTGAATGGCGGTTTGAATTCCCGGAAGTGCTGAATGATGATGGAGATTTTGTTGGGTTTGATGCTATCATTGCAAATCCACCCTACGTAAAAGTCCAAGAACTTGACCATAAATTAATTGATTGGTACAAAGAAAATAAGAAAGTTGCCCATAAAAGAATTGATATTTCAATTCTCTTTTTTGAACTATCGCACAGTTTATTAAAGAATAATGGAATGGGAAGCTTTATTTCTTCGAACCAATTTTTAGTAACGGAATATGGCAGGAGACTTAGAGATTTCTTTTTAAATGATTATGCACTGATTTCAATGATTGATTATGGTGATTTGCCAATTTTTGAAGATGCTCTTACTTATGTGAGCATATTTAATCTTTCAAAAAGAAAACCCACAGATTTCAATTACGATAAAATTGATAATATTGAAGACGCAAAAAAGATAGCCTTCAAAAACACAATTAATATTGATATTTCTAATCTGTCAAACGACAACTGGATTCTTTCTTCAAGCTATAATACAAACATCTTGGAAAAAATATCAAAGCAAAAGACACTATCTAAAATTGCTAAATGCAACTATGGCATTGTTAGTGGAGCAGACAGTGTTTTCATTGTCACGGAAAATGTTATTAAAAAGGAAAAATTAGAAAAAGGGTGCTTACTTCCTCTTATTAGGGCAAATAATTGCAAGAAATATGATTATGCAAATTATGATTTGCAAATAATTTATCCGTTTAAACATGAGGATCGGGCAACAGTCCTTCTATCTGCAGAAGAATTTGAAAATAATTATCCAAATACATTTAAATATCTGCTTTCAAAAAAGGAACTTCTTGAAGGAAGAAAGGATTCACGAAAAACATTTGAAGATTCCAACAAGTGGTATTCTTTGACAAGGTTTGGGCAACTGGAGAGTTTCAAAAAGGAAAAGATTGTTTTCCCTGGTGAACAAAAAAAACCCAAGTTTTCTATTGATAGCAATCAATCAGGGTATAGTGGTGCAAGAGTTTTTGGAGTTACGATAACCGAAACAGAAATTAACTTGAAGTTCCTTTTAGCTATTCTTAATTCTAAGGTTATAACTTTTGTTATACATTCTACATTTCCAGTTAAAGCTGGTGGATATTATTCAATGTCGTCAACTTTTGTGGACAAATTACCAATAATACAATTGACCGCGGATAAACAAAAACCGCTAATTGAGTCGGTGGACAAAATCCTTAAAGCTAAACTAAATGGTAATGACACAACAACTCTAGAGGCAGAAATAGACCAATTAGTGTACCAACTTTACGGTCTGACACAAGAAGAAATAGTCATTATAGAAAGCTCATTAGAATAAGAAAGTATAATAGCGTCAGCCTATATAGCTCTATTTACCTTTTTACAACAAGTCCATTCGGCAACATTTGAAAAAACTGCAATCCTTTTTCGTAGTTTAATTCGTCATAAAACAATCCAACTCTTGCCAGATTTTTATAATAGGTTTTCAGATTTTGGTAATAATAACTTTCACTGGCTATAAACCAGGCCTTTTCCCCCAGCTTGCTGGCCAAAAACCATTTCTCCAGCAGCCTGCCAGTTCGTCCATTGCCGTCAAAAAAAGGATGTATTTTCACAAATGCCAAATGGATGAAGGAAGCGTAATAGAAGATTTCTTCTATGCTCAAATCAGAGTTTAGTACTTCGGAAAGCTCATGCCAAAACAATTCAAATTCTTTTTTTACAATTCCTGCGCTTGCTGCTTCATATTGGATCTTATTTGTTTGCTGGTCCATAATAAGCATACTCCCCGTTCTTATTTTCCCCCGCTGATTTTCGTGTAATAAGTGCTTCGTAGCAATCGAATGAGTTTCTAGAAAATTCTCTGACGTTAATTCATGATCCCGTGCAAATTCATAAGCCAGATACAAATCATTCGGCTTTTCTGTTAAGTTGGGCAGGTATTCCACATTCAAAACCTTGTGTTTTACATAGCTGTCCACGTCCAATTCTTCTCCTTCTATTTTTGAAGACGACATAACCGACACCGCGGTAAAAAACTTAAAATTTCCTGCATTAAATGGCCTTTCCGTCAATACAGCAAAAAGTTTCGCTATATCTACATCTAACAAGGAAAGGTAGGTATGGAAATATGCAGCCACTAATATTTTTCGTTCTCCCATTGTTTAAAAAGGTGTAGTTTCATCCGGTATTTTGAAAACGGTAAGATCAACTGTACCTGCGAGAAATTTCCAAATTAGTACTTGTTCAAATCTAATAGTTAAATTGTTATTTTTGTATATGGTTGAGCCATTGAAAAAACAATATATTCTTAAAGAATTATCAAACCGGAAGCATCATCTTGCAGAATTCGGTGTTGAGAAGATTGGCTTATTCGGTTCCTTTTTACGCGGTGAGGAGAAAATCGACAGCGATATCGATCTGCTGGTTGAATTGAAAAAAGATCGCAAAACCTTCCGCAATTTTCTGGCTTTAAATTATTATTTGGAGGAACTCTTTAAAAGGAGAGTCGAATTAGTCAATAGGCAATCTCTAAGTCCTTTCATTGGCCCGCACATATTAAGAACTGTAGAGTATGCATCTCTCGCAGGTTGATTTCTTGCGTCATATTTTGGCTGAATGTGATTATCTCTTAAGAGAGTCGGCAGACAATAGTTTTGATGATTTCGTTGAAAATGAACGACTAATAAAAGCTGTATGCAGAAGCCTCGAAATCATCGGTGAAGCGAGCACTAGGGTCGATCCTGACCTAAAAGTAAAATACAATTATATTCCATGGCGTGAGATGAGCCCCCTTTGGTTTAAGTGTTCCGCAGGATCACTTAAATCAAAATATAAAAATCAGGACTCTGTCCGGCAAATAAACTACAACATTTCAATAGGAAGCATCCCCTGCCATCGTTCGCAATAATCTGCGGCACTGCTATATTTATAATCAGCAATTTCCCAAACTAGGCCAGCGCGTACAGGATTCTGATGTAAATAATTTAGTCGTTTGTCGAGCATCTCGTTTGTGCTTAATTCTATCGGGTGATTGTCCTGTTGCCAAAACTGGTAGATCTTATTATTACTGTTTTTTGCCCCTGCACGCTTAAACATCCCTGCCTACCGGCCAGGCAGGCAGATCATCCAGTTTTTCCTGCTCTCCTGTCCATTAGTTTCTATTTCAGCAATAATCATCCTGCTTGTGTACTTTTTAAGATCTCTGATAATAGCGGGGAGTTCGCAACCTTCTTTTGCCGAAGCAATCAAATGAACATGATTGGTCATGATAACCCAGGCATGAAGGATTAGTCCCTTCTGCTCAATGCAGTATTTCAGGCTGTTCACTACTATTTCCTTGTAGCATTCACGACTGAATACGTCAATCCAGTTAACCACTGCGAATGTTATAAAATGAGGAACACTGCTGTCTCCAAAGCGATACCTTGTTGCCATAATATAAATATAGCTCGGGCAATTTGTTTTGGTTATTAAAGGAGGATTCTAATTAGTTGCCGGACAGAGTCCTCGGTTTTATGCGATGATTTAAGAGCGCTACGCTGAACTCTTAAACCAAGTGCGTCGAATAATCCACGATTATTTTGGTGTTGACTGTGACATTATTTGGGATTCTGTTAATACAGATATACCCCTCCTAAAGGAATGGATAGAAGCGGTTATAGAACTTGAAAAATAAATGCGTTCTGCTTACGCCTGTAGTTTTATTGTTTAGAGAAAAGAAGCTGCCCGATTTCAGGCAGCTTCTCAAAGCAACAATAATCACTCTGGGAACAAATTCCTAGATCACCACTTCCTGCGTGGTAACATTACCAGGCATATCCGCTGCACTCATAATAAGCTTCGTGCCGGTAAGAGCTGGATTGGCAGTAGTAGCCGTATAGATCCAGTCGGCGCCGTTTGGCGATAATACCGCATCACCCTCCTCTAAAATATTGTCTGCGCCGTCTTTGATGACCACTTTCACCCACATTACCTTAAAGTCGTCGACCGCACGAATGCTGATGGTATCGCCGGCCTGGCCGGCATAGCCTGCAACATTGTGTTTAGTGATTTGAGGTGCCTTGCAGAAATCGGCCAGAGCCAGATTATATGCCGACCTGAATGCATCTGCTTTTACCTGATAAACCGCCTTCTGGGATTCATCGGCAATAATTCCCCTGGCATAAATAACTGCTTCTGCGAAAATTTCCCGGACTTCCAGTTGACGGGCAGAATCAGGGTTAAATTTTTTACTTGGGCGTCTGGCAATAATTGTTCTTCCCCCACGCTGTCTGTAAACTAATTGGTCGCCGAAACGACCGCTTGCACCTTTTACAAGGTCATTTTGTTTTAATTCCATGATGTTTAAATTTTAAATGAAAAAATCTTGTTTCACATTAGTATTACCGGTATAAATGCTTAATCAAATATACAAATACAAATGCTTAAATAATTAATATTCAAGTACTTAGTGCCTGTTTTGACCACTAATGTCCGTTATTGTCATAGTTTGTCCAGAAAGGTTTTTAGGAATCAAAAGAGCATAGTTCTCCAATCTCTTAGCATCGTCTTAGGAACGTCTTAGCATCGTCTGAGCATCGTCTTAAAAAGAATCGCGATTTGTAGGTTTTTGCTCCACGCGACCGGGGATGGCATAAAGCTCTCTGTTTTCGGAAAAACAAAATGAAGAATAAAAAAATCCCGAAAGTGACTAACGGGAGAGCATAAAAAAACAGCCTTAATCACTTAAGGCTGTTCAAATTCTAATGTGCTTGACCGCTGATAACGACCGGGAATATCTGGATGTATGGAAAGAGCTTGTCAACTGGGATGCAAAGAAATTCGCTAACGTGATGGTAGGTCAGTTGCTGTCGTTTTTCCAGTTTGAAATGGTCTTTCATCGCTTGTAAAAGGCGTCGGGCTGTCCGCTCGCTTTTGCCGTTTAACCTCATCAGGTCGGCGGCATAAATAAACAATTTCGGTGTTTTCATAATGTAAGTTTTAATACCTTAATATACAGCTAAAACTGTGATGATAATGCATTAAAGATACTTTTACCATATTTTCAATGTGAGTAAAACAGGAATTGTGAAGTTCGCAACGCGAGTAAATCAGGGATTATGAAATTCGTAATCGTGGTGCAACGAGTATTATGAAATTTACAATTGGACAAACTGATTTTTTCACAGCAATAAGCAAAAATCAGAAGTATTTCTGCGTGAAATGGGGTGTCATTTGAAATTAGTGTTTTATCGGCAATGTTTGGCTCGGAACTGTATTTGTTTAGCGTTATTCCTAATTGGAATAAAGAACTGCCGATTGAGATAAAATTGTCAGGATATGCTACAATATTTATACATATAAGCGTCGATCTGGCTTATTATTGTATGTTAAAAATATCAGAAACGGAAAAATGAAAAGGACTATTGTTAACTTTTTTGCACTTATAATACTTCTTCCTGTGTTAACGGGTATGGCAGGCTGGCACGCGGTAGAAAATCAAAGCGCAAATTATGCATTGGCGGCACAAGATTCGTTTAAAAATCCTATTGGCGATGGGGCTGATCCATGGGTAATAAAATCGGGAGAACATTACTATACTGTCCGTTCTAAAGCCGGGCAGATTTTGGTAACTAAATCAAAGAAGCTAACAGAGATTGGCCCTGCAAAAGTTGTTTGGAAGTCGCCTGCAAATAGCTGGAATAGCAAAACTGTTTGGGCACCGGAGTTGCACCATATTGGGAATAAATGGTATATATACTACGCAGCAGGGCAGTCGGGACCACCGTTTATCTATCAGCGTTCCGGTGTTTTGGAGTCAGTTACTGACGATCCACAAGGTGAATATATCGACAAAGGGATGCTAAAAACGGGGGAGGACAATGAAGATCCCACAAAAACAATATGGGCCATCGACCTTACCGTTACTACAATAAACGGAAATTTATACGCGGCGTGGTCGGGCTGGGAGAAGAATGCAACAACGGATAAAACATCCCAGCATATTTATATCGCACGGATGAGTAGTCCGGTTACTATCAGCTCTGAAAGAGTAAAGATCTCAAGTCCTGATCAGCCCTGGGAGCGGGGCGGGCCGCTCGACCTGAATGAAGGTCCTCAATTCCTGAAAAATAACGGAAACACCTTTATCATTTATTCTGCCCGCGAGTCGTGGACCCAGGAATATCGACTCGGTCAATTGAAGCTAAAAGATTCAACCCAGGTTATTCTAAGTGAAAATAACTGGATCAAAAGTGGTCCTGTTTTCCAGGGTACACCTCAGGTATTAGGAACAGGACATGCAAGTTTTACCACCTCTCCGGATGGTAAGGAATGGTGGATCTTTTATCACAGTAAGAAAGAAGTAAAGCCGGGGTGGAATCGGGACCTGCGTTTGCAGCAGTTTTCATGGGATGCTAAAGGAAATCCGGTATTCGGTATTCCTGTGGCAGCAGGCACGCTCATCAAGAAACCCGGAGGAGAATAAAGGAGATTAATGTTAACTTAAACTAAGAACAAGCCAACTAAAAAAAAGAGCAGAATTATAACGGGTGATCACCCAAAGCAATTAAATAAACCAAAATAAACCAAACTGTAATTAATTAAAACGCTTTATGGAAAAAATTTACAAAAAAAGAATGGGAATCTGTTTTTGGATCTATGAATTATTCAGCCCAAAAACATTCGTCATTCTGGCAATACTGCTATCTGGCAGCGTTGAAACCTCACTAGCAGAAAATATGGGCAAAGCATTTGCCGATATAATTGTAAGAGGTACTATTACAGACGCTACCAATGGCGAATCATTGGCAGGGGTTACCGTAAAAGTAAAGGGAACATCAAACGGAGTTGCCACCGATGTGAATGGAAAATTCTCTATCACGGCGCCGGAGGATGGTGTTCTGGAAGTGACCTACCTTGGATATACAAAAAGGGAAGTTTCTGTAAATAGGAGAACACAAATTAACATTACGCTTGAATCTTCATCAGCAGCTCTTGAGGAATTTGTTGTAGTTGGTTATGGCACAATTGCTAAAACGGATTATAATGGTTCTTCAAGTACAATCAGGCTTGAAAATGTCAACGAGAATAAAGTAATTTCCGTGCCTGAAGCTTTACAGGGAAAGTTAGCCGGGGTGCAGATCCAGAACAATACCGGGGAACCCGGTGCTGGTATGACGTTTAATATACGTGGACTCACTTCTATAACCGGAAGCAATCAGCCATTAGTAGTTGTTGATGGGCAGCCGATAGAATCAAGCCAGGGTTCCACTCAGGCAGGGTCAAACCTGGATGGAGGAGCTGTAATTCCTCCGGCAGATCCGCTGGCAAGTATCAATCCTTCAGATATCGCTTCTATTGAAGTTCTGAAAGATGCTTCATCGACTGCCATCTACGGATCACGCGGTGCAAATGGAGTTATATTAATTACTACAAAATCTGGTAGGAGTGGTAAAGATAAACTCACCTACACAACTCGTTTAGATATGAGCCAGTTGCCTAAAAAGCTCGATGTTTTAAGTTCACG
>Ga0136639_10000620_pt1 | contig 12161 bp, 12 predicted proteins | sample AntDrymUQ8592106_2_FD_113739 | JGI IMG/M metagenome (GOLD analysis project Ga0136639, IMG submission 113739) | Polar desert sand microbial communities from Dry Valleys, Antarctica - metaG UQ859 (21.06) | ecosystem: Environmental > Terrestrial > Soil > Desert | place: Antarctica: Dry Valley...
CTGTGCGGCGCAGCCGGCCTGATAGGCTGGCAGTCCGCAACAGGTCTGTGCTTCACGGAATTCGACGGCAAAGCCGGCCCGCTCGAGGACCTCGGCCATAGCCAAGCCCACCTTCGGGAGGAACTGATCCACCATGCACGTTACGAATAGAGAGACCCGTTTGGCCATCGCTGCCAGTGTATCAGTACAATGAAAGGGTGAAGCGACGCAGCCTTTTAGTCGGATTGTTGACGAGCGTTGGGGCTTGGGCCCAAGAGACAGAAACGACTCTGCGCGGCAAGCTCGGGAGCGGAGACTTGCTTGCAACCAAGAGCGGCCCAGTGAAGTTGACCGGCGACGAACCGACGCTCGGGGTTATCCGCGATCCTCGGGTAATTGGTTTGGAGCTGGAAGTGGTGGGCGAAGCGCGCGGGTCCGGGTCGCTGGAGATTGGACCCATTCACAAGAAAGCTCTCTACGCAATCAAGAACGGGCAACGACTCTTCGTGACATACTGGTGCGACATTTGCTCAATCCGGACCTACACCCCGGGGCAATGCTGGTGCTGCCAAGAGCAGACAGAACTCGATCTTCGCGAACGGTACGACTAACTTGCGCCTATTTTTTTTCGCTATCTTCACACACGCTATCCTCATGACCTCAGAACTCTCGGCCGCCCGATACGAAGCCAAGTCCTCCGTCGACGACGGCATTGGCATTTACACCCTGAGGGACACGACCACCGACGTCGTGGTCCGAATCGCTCCCAGCCTGGGTGCCAACGCCTACAGCATGAAGGTGAAAGGGCAGGAGATCATGTTTTCTCCCTACGAGAAGCTAAGCCAGCTCAAGGCGAAGCCCACGCTGATGGGGACGCCGTTTCTGGCACCCTGGGCCAATCGCCTGGACCACGAAGGGTTCTATGCCAATGGCAAGCATTATGCGCTGGATCCGGCGGTAGGCAACTACCGTTTGGATGGGAACAAGCAACCGATTCATGGGCTGCTGAACTATGCCGCGGAGTGGAAGATGATCGGGATCTATGATGGTCCAGACCAAGCTTGGTACACGTTCCGGCTGGAGTTTTTCCGCATTCCGGCTTACATGGCGCAGTGGCCGTTCGCCCACACGATCGATATCACGTATCGGTTGAAGGATGGGAACTTGGAGGTCCAAACGGAGATCACCAATTTAGCGTTTGAACCGATGCCGCTCGTGATTGGCTATCACCCGTACTACCAGTTGACAGACGCCCCGCGAGACGAGTGGAAGGTGACCTTGCCCGCCCGCGAGCACGTCAAGCTGAACGACAAGCTGACCCCAACAGGCGAGCGCGAAGCGAACCCGTACACGTCGCCGGTTACGCTACGGGGTAAGCAGTTGGATGATGTGTTCACGGGACTCGCTGCGAACGCGACTTTCTCGGTGGAAGGCAAGAAGCAGAAGGTGGAAGTCGTCTACGGTCCGAAATATCCGGTGGCGGTCGTTTACGCGCCGCCGGGGCGCAATTTCATCTGCTTTGAACCGATGACCGGGATTACGAACGGAGCTAATCTTGCTCATGCGGGAAAATACCCGGAGCTGCAATCGATCCCGGCTGGCGGCGTATGGAAAGAGAGCTTCTGGGTTAAGCCGAGCGGTTTTTAGTTCGCATCACGATGCCGATGACGATGAGGACCATCGCGGTGGGGATCATGGCGAAGACCCAGACGAGCAGCGGCCCGGCGGTGGTCCGCTGGCCGAGGCGGGCAGCGGCTTCAGCCGCTTGGACCAGGCCGGCGACCCAGTAGACCACGTACCCAAGCACCGCAAGCCCGCCTACAATCAGGCTGTTGGCCAAAACTCGTTTCATACCCATTAATCCATGCCATCACGGCAACCACCAAGACGTCAAGGAGAAAGGTCCCCGTGGGTGTACGGCGCAAGAGTGATTTGAATAAGAAGGGCGGAAGCGTTGGGCAAATCGACTCCCTATTTGACAGTGTGGTGCGCTGTCAAATAGGGAGCATCAACATAAATGGCCGATCCAACCGTTTCCAAGCTGGTAGCTCAACGTGAAAGCATCAAGTCCCAGATTGCCGAACTCGGCGATCTGCCTCCGGGAAGTCTTAGGCATCCCTTTCGCCAGTGCGGTGAACCGAATTGCCGTTGCGCCAAGCCCGGCGAAGCGGGACATGGGCCCTCTTGGTCCCTAACCCATAGCGAGAAAGGTGAGACCGTTACCTTTGTGATTCCGGCGCACCGGGTCCCGCAAACTCTCGAACAGATCGCGGAATGCCGACGGCTGCGCGACCTGACTCAGGCTCTGATCGACGTCAGCGAGAAAATCTGCGACGCCCGAATTTCGGACCACAAGACAGACGAGGCGTCAAAAAAACATCGCTGGCCGAGCAACTGGCCGTCGAAGTCGCAGTTGAGATCGATTCGTTGTTGGGACGAGGCTCCTCGGATGGCATCGATTTGGAAGCCATCGAAACCGCTGCGCGACGGCAAGCTCTGGGTCTGGCCGGGCGCGCGATTGAACAAAGGATAAACGCCGACTCCTCTGACGATGCGTGGCACCGTATGTCTCTGATCCGGTTCTTGTACATCGGCTCGCACGTTTACTCCACGCTTCTTTCAGACTCCGCCTCGCGACGACGCCCTTTCGCTTCGCTATCACTTCACCTTCATCAGGTTGCGAAAAGGACTTCCAAGTTAAAGCTGTCGAACATGCTCGGCACACACAAGAATGGGAGCGATCCGTTAGGACCGCTCCCATTCTGGAGCGAACATTTTTCCTCTTGTGCTCGCGGAGTTCCGAGTTCCCAAGTGGAAGGCGGCCGGCCACAAGAGCCAGACCGTCGCCTACATCTATTTCACGCCGGGAGTCGCCTTCTTGGCCGGCGGAGCGGCGGAAGGGGCAGCAGCAGGCGCGGGAGGCTTAGCAGCGGATGGCGCGTTCTTGTCATAAAGGGCTACGATTTCCCGAGTGATGTCGATCGCAGTCGCCGCATAGAGCACGGGGCTTTGTTGCGAACTCACGTCGATGACGATTGCGTAGCCATTATCGGTGGCGTATTTGTCAATGACGGCCATGACCTTGCCGCCGAGTTCCCCGAGCACTTTCTGTTGTTCCTGGTCCACTTCGGCCTGGAAATCCTCAGTGTCGCGCTGCAACGACTTCTGCTTCACGTCGATGTCGCGCATCAACTTGTTCTTTACGTCTTCGCTTGCAGTATTGGAGGAAGCGCGTAATTGGTTCTGCATGGCCCCGACGTCGGCCTGCTTCTTTTCCATTTCCTTCCGTCTCGGCATAAACCGCTCTTCGAGCGATTTAGCGGCCACTTGGCCGTCTTTGGTACCGATGATGGCGTTCTGGATATGAATGATGCCAACCCTAGTAGGGACGGCTTGGGCGAAAAGGCTGATGCTCGTACCGATAAGAACGGCGGGCAGCCACATGATCTGGCGATTCACGGTGGGGAGACTCCTCAAAATGCTTGGTTGATTGTACTAGAAGGTTCGGCTGATGGTGAACCGGAAAATTTTGCGCCGTTCAAAGAACGGGGTCGCCTGTCCCCATTGTGCGACCGAGTTGATAAAGGTCTGCTGGTTGGGGAACTGCGAGCGGTCCAGCACGACGGGAGGTTGCAAGAAAGTTTGCACGATAGCCGGGTTGTAAGCCCAGTAGAAGCGGAACGGTGCGTTGACGACAGGCATCATGATCTGCAGTTCCAGTCCGGTGGACATACGCATCTTTTCCGTTTCGGTATTGACGGGGATGCGCCGTTCGAAGCCAGCCTGAGGAAACAAACTGTTCAACTCCTCAACGCGCCGGGGATTCAGCCGAAGCTGTTCTTTCAGCGTAATTCGGTTCACGCCGGCGTCGAAAAACGCCGCCAGAACCACCGGTCCAAAAATAGGGATCCGATATTCGAAGTTACCGAGAAGCTGGGTGTCGCCGCCAGTGGTCGTCAGCTGGTACACCGGGATGCGCTGCGTGACGGGGACGAAAGCCTCGACTCCATCTTGCAGGACTTTCTGCTGACGGGCCGAACCGTCGTCGTTGAGAACGTTCACACTGGCTTCACTCGGAAGGAACGAGATCGGCGAGATGCCCCAGATATCGAAGCCGCGGATATCGTTTTCGCCACCCATGAAGATGCGGTTGAACGGAGGAGCGACCTTGCCGCCGTATCCCGAGATCAGTCGACCCAAGCCGCGCATACCGATCACGTGGCCTTTTTTGAAGCCGGAACGGAAGTAGGTCGAGCTGATCGTCGGCTCAATCATGTTCACGTTACCGCCGAGAATACTACCGGCAAACGTGGTGGAAATGAATAGGCTGCGTCCACGGGTGGGGGTGATCGGATGATCGACCGTATTGTAGCTGTAGGACGGAACCACCTTGCTCGTCCGGATACCGTCGAGTTGGTTAGGGCCGTCGGTGCGCTGGAACGACAGGAAGTTGAAGTAGTTGCTCGACGCATCCGAGAGGGTCTGCACCGTTGAGATGTCGTAACCGTACGTCATGCTGACCCGAGCAAAGGACCGTTTCAACTGGGTCGACGCGAAGGCGGTGAAACCTAAACCGTTGGTGACATAGTTGAGCAGATTCTGGCTGCCGAGCGCATTGAACTGCGGAATCAAATTCCGGCCCGAGAGAAGCGATACCTCGCGGCCCTGGTCGTAGTTGAACCGCTGCATATATACGGTGGCACCGGCCTGAATCGGTTTGTCGAACAGGTAGGGTTCGGTGAACGAAAGGGTGACGTCTCGGATCCGATCGCCCAGTTGGCTGCTGAGACCCAGCGTTTCGCCGAGTCCCAGAAAATTGTTCGTCGAGTAGCCGAATGACACAAAGGAGCCCGAGATACCGGACACGCCGCCCGACAACTGGACCGAGTTCCTGCCCCGTTCCTTAACCTTAAGAGTGATGTCGACGGTGTTGGTCCGGGTATCCCGTTTGATCTCTGCGGCTTCACCCTCTTTCAATGCTTCGAAATAGCCGAGTTGGTTCAAACGAAGCAACGACAATTCCCACAATCGGGTCGAATACTGGTCGCCTTCGTCAATCATCAATTCGCGACGGATGACCTTGTCGCGCGTCGTGACGTTCCCGGAGAAGTCGATCCGGCGAACGAAGAACTGCTTCCCTTCGTCAACGTTAATGGTCAAATCGATCTTATCGGTTCCCAACTGCGGCTGGATGTCCGGTTCCGGGACCATATCGATGTAGCCGAATTCCCCGTACAACTTGCGAATCTGCTCCATGCCTTTGCGTAGTTTGGTGATCGAGAAGACGTCGCCTTCTTTCATCCCGAAGACCTGAGGCAGGATCGCTTCCGGAGTCCGGAACAGTTTCATCCCGACAGCGTTCAGTTTATTGAGATTGTACCGGCGGGACTCTTCAACCGGAATCGTCACGTCGGCTCGCTTGCCCGGCTTGTTCGGATAGAAGAGCGGAAGTGAGAATCCCGAGCCGCCGACGTCGCGAATCTTAACCGAATGCTCCCCGGTTCGCGTGGTGAAGTAGCCTTTCTCTTGATAGGCATTCACCACCATTTGCTTATCCTGCTCGAGCTTGGTCGAATCGAAGGTTTTAGCAAACAGGTTTTCAAACAAAATGGATTTGGGGATTCCGACCGGACGCAGGCTCCGCATGGCCCGCCGCACATCCCGATCGGAGAAAACCTTGTTCCCTTCGATGTTGATGTTGCCGACCTTGACCTTCGGGCCTTCGTTCACCTTGAAAACCACTTCCATAGAAGAGGGCGGGATTTGGCGTAAGTCCGGTTCTACGGTGGCGTACTGGCGACCGCGTTCCGCCAAGTACTCTTTCAGAACCACTGCGGCGCGTTGGACCTTGTTCGGGTCGTATTGCGACTCAACCGTGAGACCGACTCGACGTTCTTTAAAACGGTCCAGAATTTCGGAAACAGTAAGGGACTTTGCGCCCTCGTATTTAATAGACCGAACAATGCGTCTTTCGACGACGACGAAACGAATAATGTATCCAGTGCGACCAGCTTCGCGTTCGAGGACAATGTCGTCAAAACGACCCGTGTTCCACAGAGACATAAAGTCGCGGTGGAGGGAGTCTTCGTCAACCTTGTCGCCCTTCTTCGAGAAAATCATCGCGCGGAGCGTGTCCTGCGGTACGCGGCGGGCCCCACGGAACTCAATTTGCTCGATTACGTTATCCACTTCCCCGGCAGCCGGCAAAGGAGTTTGCAGCCCAGGCTTGGCGGGTAGTGGCTTTGGTGCCTCGGTGGGCGCCGTAGGTACGGTCTCAAAGGGGTTGGCCGGCTTGGGGGCCGGAGGTTGCGGAGGCTGCTGGCTGAGCAGCGGTGCTGATCCCAATAAGAACGCAAAGATTGACAGGCGTAAAAGCCCGGAATAAATCATGAAGCGATAGATCCTTTCCACTCTGCGACTATTGGGGGACGTGCATGAAGGCCGCCCGGTTTCGTTCGCAAAGGCAAAAAGAGAGAGACCTGACCTGTACACACAAAGACCCTATAATACGTGACGGGACGCAATGAAGCCGCAGCGTCCCGACGCTGCGGCCACTATTTAACAAGCGAGCAGGTCTACCAGCGGTTGCCCTGACGGCCACCGCCACCACCACCGCCACCGCCGCCGCCACCGCCGCTCCGGCCGCGATAACCGCCGCCGCCGCCGCCGGCTCCGCCGCGGTCTTCTTTCGGGCGCGCTTCATTTACGTTGATGGCGCGGCCATCAAGGTCGCGGCCGTTCAATGCGGCGATTGCCGCCTCGGCCTCAGACTTCTGGGCCATTTCGACGAACCCGAATCCACGGGCTTTGCCGGTTTCGCGGTCAGTGACAAGACTCACACGATCCACTGCGCCGAACTGCTCGAACAACGCACGGAGATTCTGCTCGGTCGTATGAAAACTCAGGTTTCCTACAAAGATATTGGTCATTTTACTTTCCTTACTGATTTGCAGAGCGGCTGGTTGGGCAGGATCGAACGAAGGGGATGAACCGGACGCAACGACAGATGCTACAGACCTTAAAAATAGCACGACCGAGGCCCCAACGGGTTAAAGGCTGTCAAACTCTTCTTCAATCTCTTCTTCCAACTCTGCTTCGAGCTGCTGTTTTCGAACGAGAGAGGCGTAATACCCAGGGCGGGCCAGTAGCTCTGCCGACGTCCCGATTTCGACGATTTCACCTTGTTTGAGCACTACGATCCGGTCGGCGTAACGCATCGTCGAAACGCGATGGGAAATGATCAGCGTGGTTCGTCCTCGCATCACAGTACCGAGTCTGGCCAGGATCTGAGCTTCGGTAACGGTGTCGACGCTGGACAACGCGTCGTCGAGAATCAGGATCCGCGGATCTCTCAGGACGGCGCGCGCAATGGCGGCACGCTGCCGCTGGCCGCCGGAGAGCGTAATGCCCCGCTCGCCAATCACGGTATCGAGGCCAGCGGGAAATCCCGCGACATCGGCGGCTAAACCAGCGATTTCGACGGCACGTTCAATCGCGCCCTCACCCGCTTGGGGACATCCAAGGGCGATGTTCTCGCGCAGGGTCATCGAGAAGAGGAACGTCTCCTGGGGGACGATGCTGATCTGGCGGCGGAGCAGTTCCGGGTCGTAGGCTCTGACGTCCACCCCGTCGACGCATACGGACCCCGAGGTGGGATCAAGTAGGCGAGGCACCATCTGCGTCAACGACGTCTTTCCGGCCCCTGTATGCCCCACTAAAGCGATCGTTTCGCCAGGGGCTACCCGGAAGGTAATCCCAGCGAGGGCTGGGCCTGCGGCGTACTCCAGTCGGACGTCGGTGAAGACGATTTCCCCCGCAAGGGGCGTCGGCACCGGTTGCGGATACAGCGGGGCAGCGATCGTCGGCGGCACGTTCAACATTTCGCGAATCCGATCGAGAGAAGCGGTGCCCCGTTGCATGAGGTTGATCACCCAGCCCATGGCAATCATCGGCCAAATCAGCATGCCGACGTAGGTTTGGAACATCACGAAGCTGCCGAGCGAGATTTTGCCGTCCAAGACGCGCATCCCACCCACCCAGAGGACGATGAGGAACGCGATACCGCTTAAGGCGTGAAGCAGCGGTTCAAACACACCGGTCGAGCGAACGAGGTCTAAGTTTCGCCGGATATAGTCCTGGTTCAGCGCTTCGAAGCGAATCCGCTCGGCCTCGCTCTGGCCATAAGCGCGCAGCAGTCGCATACCCGCGATGGACTCCTGGACGCGCCCGGAAATGGTTGAAAAAACTCGTTGAATCTCTTCAAACCGCGCGTGAATTCGCTGGCCATAGTAAACGACCAGGATGCTGATGACCGGGGCCGGTGCCAAGGCCGCCAGGGTGAGAACCGGATCCACCGTCACCATCACGCAAAAGGCGAGGAAGAACGTGAGCATGGTTTCGATCCAGTACATCAAGCCAGGCCCCGCCATCATGCGTACGGCATTCAGGTCGTTGGTCGAGCGCGCCATGATATCGCCGGTAGGGAACTTGGCATAAAAATCTCGATTGACGATCACTAAATGCGCCACGATATCGTTCCGGAGGTCGTATTCGAGATCCCGGGAGACGCCGATGATGATCAATCGTTTCCAATACTGAAACAGGCCTTTACAGAGCGCCAGGAGCAGTAGGCCGCCGGCGGCCAGCACGGCGAACCGAAACGGTTCCCCTGCCGTAATCGAGTCAATCCCGCGACGGATGACCAAGGGCAGTGTGGCCCCAAAAAGCGCATTTAATACCAGCGCAGCCAAGCCGAGCAAGAGTTGGCGGCGATGCCGGCCCAGATAAGGTCGCAAAAACCGAATCGCCTCGCGCATTCGGCTACAGCCTGATCCAATTGGCGAAAGTCTTCGCCCACTCCATGAAGAGGTTCTTTTGGTCCTGCCGCCGAAGCCACCAATCCTCGGGATGGAACTCCCGGGTGGGTGCCGCAATCATGTAAATCTCCGGTTCTGACCCGACAGCGCGCAATATTTGCCCGGCTCGGCGCGTGTGAAAATTGCTGGTCACGACGAGCACCTTTTTGAACGCCAGACGCTTGAATTGAGGCATGAACTGCTCAGCCTCGTCGCGAGTAGAGGTGCAGTGGTTGGGCAAGGGCACAAAGGAAACGTCTCTAAACCCACGCTTTTCCGCAAAGTCGATCGCTAGCTCACTCTCGAAATGGTCGAAGACCCCGGCCGGCCCACTGACATAAACCTTCGGCGCGAAGCCTTGGCGGGCCAAGAGTGCGGCATGTGTGATCCGCTCGCCAAAATGGTCCCCGCCGAGAACAAAAATCGCGTCGGCCGCTTGAGGCGGCTCCGTCTTAACAAGAAATCCAGCCAGTACCGGCAACCACTGGGCATGCAGCAAGAACGCCGCCGTAAACAGCGCCCCTAGAAAAAGCCAGCCTCTAACGCGGCGCAGCAACTGCTATTGCTCGTCTTGCTGGCGAGTGTCCAGGTGACCAACCGTCTTCAGAAGCTGATAGAGGCGTTCCACTTCGGCCTCGTCATCGCTGCGCAGCAACTGCACTTTGGGCGAACTTAATTGTTTCGGCCCGTCCATCTGGGGGACAGAATCCCCCCAAAACTGGCGATAGGGTATCCCGTCAATGAGAGCTTCTCTTGCGTTCCGCCGCAAATGTCGCAACAACGAGTTCGAAGAGTCGAGATCGCCGGGAAACAAAATCAAGACCCGCTCGTCCCCTTTGCAGAGAGTGAGGTAAACGGCAAGAGGAGAAATCCAACCCGTGCGGTCCACCCGGGCTACGTTTGACCAGGCGATCGTGCGATCACCGATAATCAACACATTCTCCTGAATCTCAACAGGAGGCCGAAAAGCCAGCACCAATACCGCTATCGCGGTGAGAAGAAACAGAATGGAGGCGACCAGAGCAATCATCCATTCCGTCGCAAACAGGGTGGAGATCACCGCCAGACCGGCAGCAACCAAGCCAGCCCACAGATACTGCTTCGAAGGCGTATAGCGCATAGCGGAGACCTACTATTACTAGACTATCTCCGAGCCGCGCAGTCGTCAATTCATTTCAGCGACTGGTACCCAAGATATCCGTACCGGGCCGTACTCGTTACAACGCTCACGGCGCTCAGGCCGAAGAAAACTTCAGGATGGAAGTTCAACAAGACGGCGGCGACGGTGCACATCAAAACAAAAGTGTTCGCTTTTCCCAGGCGGGAGGGCGGAAAATCCTTCTTTCCCGTCAATCGAAACAGAACCGCCGCGGTTACCAGAATCAACAGATCCCTTCCCAAGGCCATCGCGACCAGCCAAATCGGCATCGCACCGACGTAGAGTAGGGCCAGGAAACCGCCACCCACCAACATCTTATCTGCCAGGGGATCCATCAAAGCGCCAAAGCGAGACTCCAGGTGCCATCGGCGCGCCATCCAACCATCGATGCTGTCCGTAACCGCGATGAGAAAGGAGACGAGCAGCGCGGTCAGGAAATTCCGTTCGACAATCAGCCAAACGACCGGAACCGTACCCAGCAATCGCAAGACCGTTAGAACATTAGGAATCTGCCGAAACACGTCCTTTCCCGACCCCTATCCGACGAGGGCGTGCGTGACCCGGGAAGCCAACTGATCGAAGGTAATCGTTTCGTAAAGCGACTCGTCCTGCATGATCCGCGCCACCAGCGCCGCATGCATCGCGTGACCCGCTCGTTCGGCAATCACATGCCCCAACAACGGACGACCGATCAAAGCCAAGTCCCCAATCAGATCGAGCACCTTATGCCGGCACGGCTCGTTGGGGAAACGTAAGCCACCCGGGTTCAACACTGACGTTCGATCAAAACAGACCGCATTCGTCAAATCCGCCCCCCGGATCAGCCCCATATCTCGCATCTGACCAAGCTCATATTCGAACCCGAACGTTCTAGCCGCAGCGATTTCACTCGCGTACCGGGCCGGCGTCAACTCCATTTCCATGGATTGATGGCCGACCAACGGATGGTCAAAATAGATTTCGCAAGAAAGGTAGAAAGAATCCGCTGGCAAAATCGAAATGCGCTTGTTCCCCTGCTCCACCGTCACAGGCTTCAAAATCCGGAGATACTTGCGACGTTTCTTGTACGTCTGAATTCCTGCCTGCGCCAACAACTCAATGAATGGTTGGCCGGATCCATCGAGAATGGGCACCTCAAGATTGTCGATATCAATATAAGCGTTGTCGATCCCCATCGAGTACAAAACGCTGAGCAAATGCTCGGTCGTCGAGATCAGCACGCCTTGGCGCATCAGGCTGGTGGCATACGAAACCCGCGCCACGTGTCGCCAACTCGCAGGCAATTCAAAATTGGATAGGTCCGTTCGCCGGAAAACAATCCCCGTGCCGGCCGAGGCAGGCTGGATCACAATACTGACTGGCACCCCGCTATGGAGGCCCACACCTTTCGCCGATACCGACTTTGCAACGGAGGTTTCGAAGCGCAAATCGAAGAATACCAAAAACGGTAATCAATTGAAAGCAAAATAGTTAGGCCCGACAATGTGTGTCTTTTCGTTCACACGTGCGGTGAAGCGGACACATTGGAGTATCCTTAAGGCGATGCCGCGCCTCTTCCTCATCGATTCCTTCGGGTACATCTTTCGCGCCTATTACGCTCGGATGCGGATGAATGCTCCGCCGATGCGCACCTCCGCTGGCGTCGCCACCGAGGCGGTTTTCATCTTCCACAATATGTTGAAGAAGCTGCGCGAGAAGCATCAGCCGGACTACCTTGCCGCCGTCTACGAATCCCTCGGGCCCACGTTTCGCGAGACGGAGTTTCCGGCCTACAAAGCGAACCGAACCGAGACTCCGCCCGACCTGATCGCGCAAGTGCCGCTCGTGAAGCGGTTGCTCGAAGCGCTATCGATTCCGGTGATCGAAGCCGCCGGTTTCGAAGCCGACGACGTCATCGGCACGCTCTCCAAACTCGCCCAAGCCTCCGGGCTCGAAGTGGTGATTGTGTCTTCCGATAAGGATATGCTCCAACTCGTCGGTCCGGGCGTCTCCATGCTGAACCCGGCCAAGGACGACACCCTTTACGACCGGGAACTCGTGAAAGAGTTCATGGGCGTCTGGCCAGAGCAGGTGGCGGACCTGCTCGCTCTAAAAGGTGACGCGGCAGACAACATCCCGGGCGCTCCTGGCATTGGGGATAAGGGTGCGGTCGCTTTGCTGGCTGAGTA
>Ga0136639_10000623_pt1 | contig 12152 bp, 13 predicted proteins | sample AntDrymUQ8592106_2_FD_113739 | JGI IMG/M metagenome (GOLD analysis project Ga0136639, IMG submission 113739) | Polar desert sand microbial communities from Dry Valleys, Antarctica - metaG UQ859 (21.06) | ecosystem: Environmental > Terrestrial > Soil > Desert | place: Antarctica: Dry Valley...
GAAGAGCCGGTGCAATGCCGGAGAAACTTTCGAGTGGAGGGCTAGAGAGGAAGGTCCGCCTTCTTCCCTCCTGCTCTCCCTCCCCACAACCCAAATCTATGCATGTTTTTGAACTCACGCGCGCGCTCGTAGACATCGAGTCGATCACGGGCAACGAGGCTCCCCACGTCGAGTATCTGGCCGCCTATCTGCGCCCGCTCGTGGAACAATACGATGGCACCCTTGAACTCATCGAAGTCGAGCCCAACCGGTCGAACCTTTTGGTCACCTTCGGCGAACCGCTCGTTACCATGTCGACGCATACGGATACGGTGCCCCCGTTTTTCCCTTCGCGGGAAGATGACGAGTTCATCTGGGGCCGCGGCGCTTGCGACGTCAAGGGCCTGCTCGCCGCGATGATCAAGGCCGCCGAAGCCCTGCTCGCCAAAGGCACTCGGAACTTCGGTCTGCTCTTCGTCGTCGGCGAGGAACGGAACTCGGCCGGGGCGTATTTCATGGCGAACCACCCGCGCGGGTCGCGTTACGTGATTAACGGCGAACCCACGTCCTGCCATCTGGCGCTCGGCTCGAAGGGCGCCTTGCGCTTCGAACTCCATGCTACCGGCCGGATGGCCCATAGTGCTTATCCGGAGCTCGGCGATTCGGCCATTAACAAACTGCTCGACGCCCTCGAACGCGTCCGCAAAATCGAACTTCCCTCGCATCCCATCCTCGGCCCTTGCACGCTGAATATAGGCACGCTCAGCGGAGGCCGGGCGCCCAATGTGATCCCCGACGCCGCCCGCGCCGACGTATTCTTTCGGCTTGTCGACGATCCTACCGAGCTGCGCGCGGCTGTCGTCGCGGCTTGCGAAGGCTTGGTCGAAGCCCGCGAAATCCTCTGCATCCCCGCCATCCATTTGAAGCCCGTGCCCGGATTCCCCACGACCGTCGTCGCCTACACCACGGACATCCCAGCCTTCGGCGGTGCCTGGGGCGAGCCGCTGCTGTTTGGCCCGGGGACGATCCACGTCGCCCACACGAGCGAAGAGCGCGTGCCCAAGGCCGAGTTGCTGGCCGCGGTGGACCACTACCAGACGTTAGTGACCCAGCTATTGGCGGGGCTGGCATAAATGATTGTGATGAAGTTTGGCGGGTCCTCGGTTGAATCCGCCGTCGCCATTGCCCGGGTCGCCGAAATCGTGCGCTCCCGTCTCCACCAGAAACCTGTGGTTGTCGTTTCCGCCATGGGAAAAACCACCAATCGCCTGCTCGCCGCCGCCAAGTTAGCCGTAAAGGGCGAACGAGAAGTGGCGCAGGCGGAGCTCGATTCGCTGCTCGCGTTTACGCTGGGCGAGGCGCACGAATCCTTACGCGGATTCGTCGAACAGCATTTCGAGGAACTCGGCGCCTTCCTCGATGAGTTAACCCAGATCGCCGAATTTCCGGCTCAATACGTGGACCTCATTGCGAGCTACGGCGAACGGCTGTCGTCGAAGATTGTCGCGGTCGCCTTCGAACACTTAGGATTGGCCAGCGTGCACGTCGATGCACGGGACGTCTTGGTCACCGATCGTCGCCATACCCAGGCCGCGCCCCTTTATCCGCGAACCTACGCCAAGTGCGCCAGGGTTCTCTCGCCCCTCGCGGAGATGGGGAAAGTCGTCGTGCTCGGCGGGTTCATTGGATCGACCCTGGACGGATTTACCACCACGCTCGGCCGGGGTGGCTCCGACTTTTCCGCCGCCATTTTCGGCGCTGGCATCGGAGCCAGCGAAATCCAAATTTGGACTGACGTGGACGGTATGTTGACCTGTGATCCCCGCATCCTACCCGGTGGCCATCGCGTTAAGGTGATCAGCTTTGCCGAGGCCGCCGAACTCGCCTATTTCGGCGCCAAAGTGTTGCATCCGGCTACAGTGGTACCGGCGGTCGAGAAGAACATCCCCGTGCTCATCTTGAACTCGCGGAACCCAAGCTCGCCCGGCACCCGGATCGTCTCCGAAGCCGTTCCCTGCTTGAACGTCGTCAAATCGATTGCCTGTAAACGCGGCATCACGCTAGTCAACATTCAATCGCTGCGCATGCTGATGGCCCATGGGTTTTTGCTCCGAATTTTTGAGACTTTTAATCGATACGCCACCCCCGTCGATATGGTCTCGACCTCCGAGGTTTCGGTCTCCCTCACGATCGACAACACGGAACATCTCGACGCCATCGTGGCCGAGCTTTCGAAGATCGCGGAAGTGACGGTCGAGCGAAATCTGTCAATCATTTGCTTGGTCGGGGAAGGGATCAAAGCCACGCCCGGAGTGGCGGCGACGGCGTTTGGCGCGCTTCGCGAAACGAACTTGCATATGATCAGCCAGGGTGCGTCGCTGCTGAACCTGAGTGTGGTGGTCGACGATAGCGCCCTGCCCGCGGCCGTGGCCGCGCTGCATGGCGAGTTCTTCGCAACTCTCGATGAAAAGGTGTTTGAATGAAGCTGGCATTGATTGGTTACGGCAAGATGGGCAAGATGTTGGAGGCGCTCGCACCAGAATACGGCCTCAGCGTCGGCTTGATCCTCGATGAGCACAACAACGCGAATTTCGAAGGCCTCACCGCTGAAAACTTTGCGGGCATTGCCGTCGCGATCGAGTTTTCGATCCCCAGTGCGACGGTCCGTAATGTCGAAGCGCTCACCGCCCTCGGCGTCCCGGTCGTGATTGGCACCACGGGTTGGCTCGACGACATGGACCGGGTCCGCGCGGCGAGCGAAAAGCACGCCAGTCCCGTCCTCTGGTCGCCGAACTATTCGGTCGGCGTCAATGTGTTCTTCAAGCTGATCCACGAAGCAGCAAAACTCCTCAGTGCCCAGCCCGATTACGGTGCCTACGCCTGGGAGATCCATCATGACGAAAAGAAAGATGCGCCCTCCGGCACGCTGTTGAAGCTGGTTGAAGAGATGAAGACCGCCGGCTATCCCCGCAACATCGACGTCAGTTCGAACCGTGCCGGACGGGTGCCGGGGACCCACGAGATCGGCTTTGATTCCGCAGCCGACACGATCACCCTGCGCCATACGGCGCGAAGTCGGGAAGGCTTCGCGCGCGGGGCCCTGCAGGCGGCCAACTGGATCGTCGGCAAAAAAGGCTTCTACGAGTTTTCAGAGATTTTGTTCGGAGCGAGGTAAAGACCAATGTTTATCGGATGCGGCACCGCGATCGTAACCCCCTTTAATCAGGATCTATCGCTGGACGAGCCAACGCTGCGTGCGTTGGTCCAGCGGCAAATCCGCGAGGGAATCAGTTTTCTCGTGCCCTGTGGCACGACGGGCGAATCGCCCACGCTGACCCATCAAGAGCATCTGCGCGTCGTGGAGATCACGCTCGAAGAGGCCAAAGGCAAGGTGCCGGTGGTCGGCGGGGCTGGCGGCTACAAAACCGCCGAGGTCATCGCCCTGTCGAAGGAGCTCGAAGCGATGGGCGTCGATGGGCTTCTATCAGTGACCCCCTACTACAACCGCCCCACGCAGGAAGGCCTCTACCAGCACTACGCCGCCATCGCGGCCGCCGTCAAAACGCCCATCGTCATCTACAGCGTGGCTGGGCGCACGGGCGTTAACGTGGAGCCTGCGACCCTGAAGCGGCTGGCGGCCATCGACAACATCGTCGCCGTGAAGGAAGCCTCCGGCAACATCAGCCAGATGGCGAAAGTGGTACACGAAGTGCCCGAAAGCTTCCACGTCTTGAGCGGCGACGACGCCATCACGATCCCGCTGACAGCGCTCGGAGGGAGGGGAATTATCTCGGTCGTTTCGAACCAGATTCCTGGCGAAATGACGGAGTTGGCACGCAAAGCCGACGAAGGCGACTACGCCGGCGCCCGGGCAATCCAGCGCCAGTGGCTGCCGCTGATGGAGGCGAATTTTGTGGAATCGAATCCGATTCCGGTGAAATACCTGATGGCGAAAATGGGCTTATTGCAGCCGGTGTGGCGGTTGCCGATGTGCCCGCCCACGGCGGCAACGATGGCGAAATTAGATGCGATATGGGAGGAATTCCTTGCAAGCAAGAATTGAAGACGCGTTTGACAACAAGCCCGCCGGTGGCTATCGGGAAGAGCACTGGAAGCTGTTCGGCGAGTTCAAGGCCGCGTTGAATGCCGGCGAGATCCGCAGCGCTTCGCCGGACCCGTCCACGGCCACCGGGTGGAGCGTTAACGCCTGGGTGAAGAAGGGCATCCTACTCGGGTTCCGGCTCGGCTCCATCGTCGATATGTCCATCGACGCGCAACGCCAGCCGTTCATGGACAAAGCCACCTATCCGGTGCGCCAGTTTCCGCCGGATGCCGGCATCCGGATCGTCCCCGGCGGATCCAGCGTGCGGGACGGCTGCTACATCGGCCGGTCGGTGACCTGCATGCCGCCGATGTACATCAATGTGGGTGCCTATGTCGGCGAGGGCACAATGGTCGATTCCCATGTACTCGTCGGTTCGTGCGCGCAGATCGGGGCCAGAGTCCATCTATCGGCCGCGGTGCAGATCGGCGGCGTCCTGGAGCCGGTAGGGGCCCTTCCGGTAATCATTGAGGACGACGTTCTGTGCGGCGGCAACTGTGGGGTGTACGAAGGGACGGTAGTGAAGTCGCGGGCCGTCCTAGGCACTGGGACCATCCTGAACCGTTCCACCCCGGTCTACGACCTGGTCAATGGCACGGTCATCAAGGCAACCGACGATGAGCCGCTCGTGATCCCGGCCGGTGCTGTCGTCGTCGCCGGTTCGCGGGCCGTAACCAGCGGGCCCGGCAAAGACTGGGGTATTTCCATCTACACCCCGGTGATCATCAAGTACCGCGACGCGAAGACCGACGCAAAGATACAGCTTGAAGATTTGCTGCGGTAGCCAAATCGAGGACCGTCCGAGCGGTGCGCTGCCAAGTAAAGTCGGCGGCGCGCCGCTTTCCTCTTTCAATCAGCCCGGGTTCGGTTAACGCGCGTTCCATCTGTCGCGCCAAGTCTCCCGCGTTTCCCGATTCGAAGTGCAGGGCCCCGTCGCCGCTCACGTCGGACATCGGACGGGTGCTGGTGCAAACGGTCGGCAAGCCGGAAGCCATCGCCTCCAAAATCGGCATGCCAAAGCCTTCGAAAGTGGAAGGGAATACAAAAAGGCTGGCGCGGCGATAGAGGTCGTACAAAGCCTCACGGTCGAGCCAACCGGTGATCTCCACCCCTGCCCCTGCCTTGGCTTCAATCACCTGCGTATGAAAGCCTTTCATACCTGCTAAGACCAATCGGAACTCGGGGTGGTGGACGCGGAACATCGCAAACGCTTCGAGCAAGGTCTCAATTCCCTTGTGCGGATGCAGCGTCGAGACGCAAAGCACGATGGGTTCGTTCCGCTCGGCGTGGATGGCCGGGAAGACTTCGCCCACGCCCGGCGCGGCGATGTGGATGCGGTCCAGCGGCACCCCATAGAAGCGGTGGATGTCTTCGCGCGAACTCTCGCTCAGGGTCAGCAGCTCCGTCGATCGGCGGGCTGAGGCCCACACCAAAAACTGCCATGCCAGTAAATCGGCAAACTTGAAGTATTCCGGATGGCGCTTATGCTGCAGATCGTGGAGCCACGTCAGTTGAGGGCAACGGGCCAAGTAAGGCGACGTGAATCCAGGGTTGAGCAACACGTCGCAGTCCCCGGTCGACATGACCAACTGCTCCCACAGAATGCGGCCGGGTCGAAAACGCCCGGCGATCGGTTGGGGCCACGATTGAAAACGAGCATCGCCGGGTGGCGCGAGGCTGTCCCCCGCCTCGCGATTGGTGAAAAGTAGGTACTCGTGGTCGTCCGGTTCGGCGGCAAACGCGGCCAGCAGATTGCGAAGATAGATCTCCGTCCCGCCCACCTCGCCGGGGATGAGGAACAAGGCGTTAACGCCGATTCGCATCAGTCTTGGCCTTAGCGTTGGTGGCGTTGCGCAATCCCTGGATCGCGGGACCCAGTTCGGGTTCAATCACCAGCGCCTGTTTAAACGACGCGATCGCCTGGTCGTATTCGCTGCGGGCAAGATGGATGTTGGCGCGGTAGGCGAACAGCATGGCGAAACGAGGATCCAGCTTTTCGGCCTCCGCCAAGGCCGCTAACCCTTCCTCGTACTGTTGGGTTTTGCCCCGAATCATACCCATCAGGGCATAGTTATGGGCCGTCGGTTTGATCTTGTTTGCATCTTCCAAACGGCTTAAGGCGAGGGCGGATTGCCCCGCGCAATCCAGGGCCAGCGCCCAGTCGACGAGCAGTTGGTCGTCGGGCGGTTGCAACTCAGAGGCCCGTGCATAGGAGCGGGTCGCCTCAACGCATTGCCCCTTTTCGTAGTGGGCATACGCCAGTTGAAAGTGCGGGCGAGCCTTGTTCGGGGACTTCGCCGCCGCGTCGCCCCACAGCGCCAACGCCGACCCCCAAACCTCATTCCGCTGATAGGTTACCGCCATCAGCCCCACCCCAATCACCGCCGTCAGCACCGCAAGCGAAGTGGTACTCGTCTTCCATCGGCGAAGGAACTCCACCGCGATCAGGCTCAGGGCGAACACCGCCATGTACATCCGGCGCTCCACCAGCACGTCCCGGATAGGCAGGATCGACGATGTCGGAGAGAGCAAAATTAGAAACAGGAAGAACCCAAAACTTGCTAGCGGCCACTCCTTTCGTTTGGCCCAGGCGATGCCAGCCAAGACAACCCAACTCAACAAGCTCAACCACGACCCGTACTCCCACAGTGTTCGGGAAATCGGCATATCGTAGTCCAGGTTCTGCGAGATCGGCGCGAAGAACAATCGGACATACACCCAAAGCGCCCGAACCTGCGTCAGCAGATAGTCGGTGGCCGTCAGGTCTTTCATGTTGAATCCGGCCGAGTTGGCGTTCTGCAACGTGCGGAACAGAAATAGCATCGGAGCGATTGCCGCGACGACTAAGCCGACGTAGAGCTTCCAGTTCTTCCGAATTCCCTCGAAAGTAAACCCGGGGTTGAAGTAGTAGTCGGTTAGCAACAGCACCGCGACCAGCACGATCGTGTGCTCCTTCGTCAGCACCGCCATCCCATACAACACCATAATCAGAACCACTTCGCCCACGCGTATCGCCTGATCACGGCGATACAAAAAGACCGCCCAAGTAGCGAAAAAAAACATCCCCGCCGCGACGTCCGACCGGCCCGCGATGTAGCCGACGGCCTCGGTCTGGAGCGGGTGTACCAGGAACACCAGCGTGCACAACGCGGCAAACACGCGATGGTTCAAAAGCTTCACCGCAATCAGCCAAACGCACGCACCAGCGATTCCATGCATCACCAGATTGATGAAATGGAACCAATACGGGTCCAACCCGAACATCCGGGTGTTCATCCAGTAAGTCACCATCAGCATCGGCCGGACCCCAACCACCCAGGCGCGTAAAGGATTGTCCGCAAAGCCGGGGCTCAAAAACGGCAGATAGCGGTCGTCGAATAGGAACGGGCCACTCAATGCCGGACCATAGATCTCAAGCAGCGCGAACGCCAGCAAAAACAGACCGGCGGCCACTGGCCACCAAGGCGTGGGACTAGGAAGGGTCGGTGGGGGGATGTTTTTCTTGGACATGCTGCAGTTGATATTCGATAATGGCAAGCTTCTGCGTCAGTGCGATGTTAGCGTCCTTCAGATCGCTGATGATGACCGAGAAGCGGAAGAAGACGATGACAAACAGGCTTAGCATAATCAGCAAAAGGGCAAACGGAGCATTGTTAACCCCGAGAAATTGAGCGAATTGAAGAAGCGCCCACTGCCATTGGGATAGGATCAGCATGACCAGCGCGGCGCTGAGCCAACTCACCGAATACTCGACGCGGATATGGGCGCGACGGATGGCCAAAAAAACCATTCCGATGAGCAGAATACTCATCCCGGCGACGATGTTGAGTAGCCGATCCATAGCTTAAACCTTGCGGCGCTTCCCCTCATACTTCAGGATATTCACGACGACGCCCAAAAGCACGTGCAGCACGTAGGAGAAAGACCGCAGAGTGGTGATCGTGCTTTGACCGGCCATGCGAGCTCGCATCACCACAGGCACTTCAACGAATTGAAACTGACGGCGCTGCAGCACAACGAGCGCCTCAATCTCTGGGTACTCCAACGGAAAACTGCGCGCGAAAACCTCCAGCGCCTGCCTGCTCACCCCCACAAAGCCCGAGGTCGGGTCGTGTACTTCTTTGTCGAGAATCAGCCGCAGCACCTGGCGGAAAAACCAAATGCCAACTCCGCGAGCGAAACTTGTCGCCGGCACTTTGCCGTTCAGGTAGCGCGAACCAATCACCATCTCCACCCGCGATTCGCGGAGCCTCTCGAACAGGAGCGGGATGAAACGAGGATCGTGTTGGCCATCGCCATCAATGCGGATTACGTAATGGAACCCCGCGTCGTAAGCGTAGCGATAGCCCGCCTGGACACAGCCACCTAAGCCGAGGTGGTACGGCACCGAGATGACATCGGCACCGGCGATAATCGCCTCCGTACGAGTGTCGTCCATCGAGCAGTCATCAATCACCAAAATCGGCGCTCCGGGAACCTTCGTCCGCGCCTCGGTCACCACCCTCCGGATCGACCCGCCTTCATTGTAGGCGGGGATAAGAATCATCAGGGCTTCGGGCCCGGTGGGTCGGATCAAGACGCCGCTACCTCCGCCAGGGAGATTTGGTGTTTGTCAAGGAGCGCACAGAACTCCTCCGCGCTTAGCCGAGCGGAACGGCGAATCCGTCGTCGATCGGCCAGCAACCGCGGCAGCCACACCAGAAGGTCGAGATGAGCCCGAAGCACGAACAGCGGCAACTGCAGCGGATTGTTGCCGCTAGCGCGAAACTCCCCCGCCGCACCCTGTCCATCGAGCAAGGCAATTAGATGCAGAAAATAACGGGTCGCCGCTGCCACGGGAACCAAAATCAGCCGCCGCATGGGAAAACATTTCCAGACCAGCCGCATCCGATTCCGCTCGACCAGGTAGGCCTTCAGAGTCGAGGCCCGACCCGCCGAATGGGAATAGCGATGGAGCACCCGGGCCGAAGGAACATACCGGCACGTCCATCCCGCCCACCGCGCCCGCAGCCCCAAGTCGGTATCTTCACAGTACAGAAAAAACGATTCGTCGAACCCGCCCAGCCGGGTAAATAAATCCAGGCGATAGAGCGCCGCGCATCCGCTCGGGAGCAGGCACTCGTCGGCACCTCCAGGGTCCGTCCGTTGCTTGCTCGATCCATCGATCGCAATCCGCAGACCCGCCGAATCTACCCGCCCGTGCTCATCCAGTTCAATGTGGCTAGCCGCCATGCCAGCCTCCGGGAAGGCGTCCAGCGCCTCGACCAGCGACTCCAGCCACTCCGGGCCAGCCACCGCGTCGTCGTTCAAGCACGCCACAAACTCGCTCGGGTATTCCCGCGTACCCAAGTTAATCGCCGCTCCGAACCCAACGTTGGCGGTCGGTTCCAGCACTATCGCCGCACCCACCGGTCCGCTTCGCACTAAACCCTGGCCGCTGTTATCCACGATCACAGTTTGAAAATGCCGAAACGTCTGCCGTTCGAGGGAGCGCACGCAGTCCCAGAGTGCGGCGTCGGCTGATAGGGTAGGGATTACCACTGTTACCCGCGGGGGTTGCAAGAAGATAGTGTAGCGTATATGGATCCTATGTTCGCGAGTGCACACCATGCCATCGCCGCCGATCGGCGAGACCCGTTGCGCCATTTCCGGGATCGGTTTGTTTTTGGCGAAGAACCGATGCTCTACATGGACGGCAATTCGCTCGGCCGCCTGCCCAAAGTTGCGATCGGGCTGCTTCAGAATGCGATCGAAGAACAGTGGGGCCGCCGCCTAATCCGGGGCTGGAACGAAGGCTGGTATACGCTGTCCCGAAGGCTCGGCGCCAAGGTCGCTACCATCGTCGGTGCCCGGCCGCACGAGGTCGTCGTCTGCGATTCCACCTCCGTAAACCTATTCAAGCTCGTCGAGGCCGCCGGGCGAAGCGTGGCGGCCGCCGCCACCGATTTCCCTTCCGACCTTTACGTCGTCAGAGACCGCCAGAACACGAAAGGCGAACTACGCCTCGTCAACGCCGTCGATTTTCGCACCGGGGCCCTGGCGGACTTCGACCGCGGAGGCTTCGAGCTTTGGGACCTCAGCCACGCCGTCGGCGTTCTTCCGCTCGATCTCGCTCGGCGCCAAGTCGCCCTCGCCGTCGGCTGCACCTACAAATACCTGAATGGCGGCCCCGGCGCCCCGGCCTTCCTCTACGTCCGCGAAGACCTGCAAAACCAGTTAGCCAACCCCATTCGCGGCTGGTTCGGCCACGCCCGTCCCTTCGATTTTGCTTCTGAATATGAACCCGCCCCCGGCATCGACCGCTTCCTCGTTGGCACCCCACCGGTCCTTTCGATGCTCGCCATGGAGCCCGGCCTCGACCTCACGATTGAAGCCGGCGTCCCCGCCCTGCGCGCCAAGTCCATCGAGCTCACAGCCTACCTAATCGCCCTTCACGACGAACTCCTCGCCCCCTTCGGCACCGAAGTAGTAACACCCCGCGACCCCGCCCAGCGCGGCTCCCACGTTTCCATTCGGCATCCCGAAGCCTGGCGGATCACCCGCGCCTTAATCGTTCAACACCAGGTCATCCCCGACTTCCGCGCCCCAGACCTCATCCGCTTCGGCTTGGCCCCCATCTATACCAGCTTCGAAGAGGTCCGCGAAGCCGTCGTCCGCCTCCGCGCCGTCCTAAAATCCCGCAGCTATCTCGACTGCGGTCCCGAACGCGACGGGGTCACTTAGGGGCAAACGTTCAGCCGCAGTTGCATCTCCCCGTTCGGCCCCGCCGGTTTGAAACCCTGCTTCGCATAGAAGCTCGCGAACCCCGCCGGGGCTCGCAACCGGGCGTGAGAAACCCCCGGCAGCTTGGCCAATTCCCGCATTCGAGCCAGGAGCAAAAAACGCCCCAGGCCTTGGCGACGCAGGTCGGGACGAATCGTCCCTAAAACTAGCTCGCCGTCGGAAGTGTAGCCGCCGCAGCCGATCACCGCGCCCTCGTGCTCCATCACGACAAAGTGGGCGGGCACGGAGAAAGGCCCACACAGCCCGACGCAAGCGGGGTGGTCACCGGGCGAATAAGGACGAAGTTCCATACTTCTATTTTGCTTGGTGTTCGGCCCACCAGTCGGCCGCCGCCTGCTCCCAGTTCGATTTCAGGTAGCGGTCGACGTAAGGCTGGTAGACGGCGCGCCGCCGGTTGTAGAACAGACGGGGGTCTTCTGTCAGAAACATTTCCCACCGATCCAGGGCCCGCGCAAACAACTCGTCGCCTTCAAACGGCGGATGCGGCGGATCGCCCAGGATCACCTCGGGGGAAATCTGGTCGAGTCGAATCAGGTCCGGCCGCAGCAAATGAAGCTGCGCCGTTTCGTGCTGCCCGGCGTGGTCCAGCAAGGCATCGTCTTCGAGCGGCTCAAGCGGCGTCGCCGCGTAAACCGGCAGCGGCGACCGAGCCGCCGCCGCGTAGAACTCCAGCTCATGACCCTGCGCACAGTGCCCAGTGACCAAGGCCACCTTCGCTGCCCCGGCACTATGCAACTGCCCCAGCATTTCGTCCAGCACCTGCCGAACCAGGTTCGTCGAAAACGTCAGGGAACAACGATGCGGCAACGCCGTGATCGGCAGCCACGTGGTCGGCAGCAGAACCCCGCCCGTACGTTCCGCCAAGCGTTCGGCAAAGCCCTCCGCCACAATCCCGTCCAGGCCCAGCGGCAAATGGTCACCGTGCCATTCGAGCGCCCCCCACGGACAAATCGCCAACCAGCCCGGGGCCAGGTCAGCGGGGAAAAGTTCAGCGTAACGGCGGATCATCGTTGTGTCCAGAGTACTAGGTTTGCCGTCGTTGAGCCGATACACGCAACGTCGGGTTTCTTGTCCCGATTGAAATCCGCCACCGCGCAGCCGGCCGCCGCCACCAAGCCCTCGCTGATCACCTGCCGCGTCCAACGGCCCTTCACCTCGCGGTACAGGTACACGCCACGCCCGCCCTGCCTCGTTCCCACCAAAATTTCGTCCCTCCCATCCCCGTCGAAATCGGCCGCATGAATCGTATGGCCGTCAGTCAGCGAATCGTCGATCACTTGCCGCTGCC